>Ga0302119_10000837_pt1 | contig 13883 bp, 11 predicted proteins | sample AG5_Tmax_MG_FD_203114 | JGI IMG/M metagenome (GOLD analysis project Ga0302119, IMG submission 203114) | Marine microbial communities from Western Arctic Ocean, Canada - AG5_Tmax | ecosystem: Environmental > Aquatic > Marine > Oceanic | place: Canada: Western Arctic Ocean | collected 2017-10-01 | reverse complement strand
CGGAGTTCAAGGTGGGGCGCATCGTGAGTGGGGGCTGCGTCAGGAATCTGGAGCCCGGCGAGATGGCCGCCTACGACGCACCCTTCCCGGACGACTCCTACAAGGCTGGTGCGCGGATCTTCCCGACCCTCGTGCCGACCAGCCTCGACGACCCGGAATCGGTGCCCAACCAGGAGGCCTGGAAGGTCCTGGAGGCGTTCCAACGACCGTTCCTCTGCGCCTTCAGCGATCGGGACAAGATCACCGCCGGCAACGACGCCCCGTTCAGGGCCAAGGTTCCGGGTGCAGCAGGCCTGGAGCATCGGACGATGGTGGGTGGCGGCCACTTCCTGCAGGAGGACGTTGGCCCGGAGCTGGCGGCGGTCATCGTGGACTTCATCGCCGCCACTGCCTGATAGACCACCGCTGCCACTGCTGGGAAATCATCACTACCGCTGCGTGGCGAACATGCGAGTCTGAGCCATGGGTAATGCCACATTCGTCCAGGTGGACGCGTTCACCAAGGAGGCGTTCCGGGGCAACCCGGCAGCCGTATTCGTCCTTGAAGGGCCAGCCGACGAGAAATGGATGCAGGACGTCGCCAGGGAGATGAACCTTTCGGAGACGGCGTTCTGCCATCCGTCGGGCTATGCCGCAGGCGAGTGGGGCCTCCGCTGGTTCACGCCGACGACCGAGGTGGACCTGTGCGGCCACGCCACCCTGGCCACAGCACATGCCCTCGTCAGCGAGTACGGGGTGACCGGCGAGATGGGCTTCCACACCCGCTCGGGCCGGTTGACGGCGATCCAGGTCGATGACGGAATCCGGTTGGACTTTCCAGCCGACGATGTGACCCGGGTGCCGGTCACCACGGAGATGGTGACGGCATTGGGCATTCAGGCGGTAGCGGCAGGGAGGGGCCTGACCGACCTGGTGATCGAGCTCCGGTCGGCTTCGGATGTTCGATCCTGTCTTCCGGGCCTGGGCCTCCTAGCCGAGTTGGCGGATCGGGCTGTGATCATCACCGCTGCGGCCGACGTCGGAGATATGGCCGAGGTGGTGTCACGGGTCTTCGGTCCGAACACCGGCGTCCCCGAGGACCCGGTGACCGGCTCAGCCCACACGACGCTCGCCGTCTGGTGGGCACCTCGCCTGGGGTTTGCATTCCTTGCTGAGCAGGTGTCGGAGCGCGGTGGTCTGATCCACGTCGAGTTGATCGACGATCGTGTGCATCTCACGGGCAGCGCTGTGACCGTGGTCCGTGGGACACTCCTGGTATGACTGGCAGGACCGATCTTCGGCGGAAGCCCGAACGGGCGGTAGATGACCGCGATGCCATCCACGACGTGTTGGACGAGGGTCTCATGGCCCACGTGGGATTGGTGGCCGGCACGGGAGACCAGGCCCACCCTGTGGTCATCCCGATGCTGTACGCCCGTGACGGCGAGCGACTCATTCTCCATGGCTCACCGGCAAGCCGGTTGCTGCGTACAGCGAAGGGCGGCGTAGATGTCTGCGTGACGGTCACTCTCCTGGATGCCCTGGTGCTGGCCCGCTCAGGTCTCCACCACTCCATGAACTACCGATCGATCGTCATCATGGGTCGGGCCACAGAGGTGATCGACCATGCTGAGAAGGTGGCTGCTCTCGACCGTCTCGTCGAGCACACCATTCCCGGCAGGACGTCCCAGGTCCGTGCGGCCCACGACATCGAGGTGACGGGCACCACCGTGTTGACACTTCCGCTGGCCGAGTGCTCCATGAAGGTCCGGACCGGCGGCCCGGTGGATGACCCGGATGACCTCGACGATCCGGCATGGGCGGGCCTGATCCCGATCGGTGTGGCGGTCGGAGAGCCCATCCCCGACAATGCGGCATCCAGCCAGACGGTTCCCGGACACGTGGCCTTCTGGGCCCGCGGACCCGGCCAACTGAACGGCAGGCCCGCACCCGACGGGGAAACGACCTGACCATGGCCCTTGTCGGTGCCATTGACCAGGGGACCACCAGCACCCGGTTCATGGTGTTCGACCATGCGGGTCAGGTCGTGGCGATGGCCCAGCGACCCCACGAGCAGCACTTCGCCCGACCCGGATGGGTAGAACACGATGCACTGGAGATCCTCGGGAACACCCTTGCGGTGGTCGAAGAGGCGCTGGCCGGTGGCGGCCTGACCGCTGCGGACCTGGTGGCAGTGGGCATCACCAACCAGCGCGAGACGACGGTCGTCTGGGACCGGGCGACCGGACGGCCCGTCCATCGCGCCATTGTCTGGCAGGACACCCGGACCGACGGCATCGTGGAACGCCTTGCCGGCGGTGCCGGACCGGACCGGTTCAGGGCTATCACCGGGCTGCCGCTCGCCACCTACTTCTCGGGGCCGAAGCTCTCCTGGCTGCTCGACGAGGTTCCCGGCCTCCGGGAGCGGGCCGAGGCCGGCGAACTCTGTGCTGGCACGATCGATTCGTGGCTGCTCTGGAACCTCACCGGGGGAACCGGCGGCGGCAGGCATGCCACGGACGTGACCAACGCCTCGCGGACCCTGCTCATGGACCTCCAGACGCTTGACTGGAGTCCAGCGCTGATGGCTGAGATGGGGATTCCAGCGTCGATGCTGCCAGAAATCGTGCCGTCCATTGGCCGACTGGGCACTGGCACCGGGCCCCTGGCCTGTGTCCCGATCTCCGGCATCCTCGGCGACCAGCAGGCTGCCCTTTTCGGGCAGGGGTGCCATTTGGCGGGGGAGGCCAAGAACACCTACGGCACAGGATGCTTCCTGCTCATGAACACCGGCTTCGAGCAGGTGGCGTCCACCAGCGGACTACTCACGACGGTGGCATGCCAGGTGGAGGGCGAGCCGCCCACTTATGCACTGGAGGGTTCGGTGGCAATGGCTGGCGCCACCGTGCAGTGGCTCCGCGACCAGATGGGCCTCATTGACGAGGCGGCCGAAGTGGAGGCACTGGCCAGCACGGTCGACGACAACGGCGACGTCTACCTGGTGCCGGCCTTCTCGGGCCTGTTCGCACCCCGCTGGAGATCGGATGCGCGTGGCGTGATCGTGGGCCTGACCCGTTTCGCCGACAGGGGACACATCGCGAGGGCGGCTCTGGAATCCACGGCCTTCCAGGTGGCCGAGGTGCTCGACGCCATGCGGGCCGACAGCGGTGTGGCGTTCAGTGAGCTCCGGGTGGACGGGGGCATGGTGGCCAACGATCTCCTGATGCAATTCCAGGCCGATCTGCTGGATGTGGAGGTGGTTCGCCCGGTAGTGGCCGAGACCACCGCCCTGGGTGCCGCGTACGCCGCCGGGCTGGCCGAGGGCTTCTGGTCCGACCTGGACGACATCGACGCCAACTGGCGGGAGGGCAGGCGCTGGGTGCCGGGCATGCCTTCCGCCGAGCGGGAACGTCTCACGGCCCGGTGGGGCGAGGCCGTGGAGCGAACCCTGGGCTGGGCCTGATGGTCGACCCGGCCACGTACGCCGGTGTGGCCAACGGCGAATACCAGCCACCGGTTCCGATCAGTCCGGCCCCCATCTGGGCCTGGCCGCCTCGCCCCGTCGCCGCTGCCAGATGGTTCATCACCGGGCTGCTTTATCCCTGGGTGGGCTTCTACCTGGTGCTGTCGGTCGTCATCTGGCGGTGGCTTCTGCCATCCGAGGAAACCATGGCGACGCTGCGGGTCGGGTGGATCCTCCAGATCTGGGTACGCAACCTGGCCCTGCTCCTGCTCGTCGCCGGCGGGCTGCACTGGTCGCTGCACATGCGGCGTCGCCAGGACCGGGACTTCAAATTCAACGGTCGATGGCCGGCGGAGAGTCGGAAGTTCCTGTGGCGCAGCCAGGTACGGGACAACATGTTCTGGACCCTGGTGAGCGGGGGATTCTTCTGGACCGCCTACGAGTCGCTCACCCATTGGGCCTATGCCAGCGGGCTGGTGGGGCGTCCCGGCTGGGCATCGAACCCTGTCTACGTATTTCTCATGGCCACACTCGGGGTGGTGCTCTGGTCCACGGCCCACTTCTGGGCCAACCACAGACTCCTCCATTGGAGGCCGCTTTACCGGATCGCCCACGAACTGCACCACAGGAACGTGAGCCCCGGGCCGTGGAGCGGGATCTCAATGCATCCGATAGAGCACTTCATCTACTTCTCGATCTTCCTGCTCTGGTGGGTGGTGCCCGTGCACCCGATCGTGATCCTGATGTGCGGCATGTACCAGGGGCCCGGCCCGGCGCCATCCCATTCGGGTTTCGAGCGGGTCCACCTGGTAGGTCGCTGGTCGGTGCCGGCTGGCGACCTGTTCCACCAGCTGCACCACCGCTACTTCGAGGTCAACTACGGCAATACGCAGGCACCGATCGACAAGGTGACCGGGACGTGGCACGACGGGACCAGCGAGGCTCACGAGCGTCTCAAGGGCCGCCGTCGCGCCGACCAGGTGGCCTGAGGCGGGGGACAGATGGCCCGACCCGGGGTGGGGAACGGATGGCCGGCCCTCAAAGGTCGGCCTCCGGTTACTAGAAGAGAGCCGATCTGGGCCACGCTCAGGCCATGACGGAACCCACAACAACCCAGGGCGACCAGGTCATCGGTCGCGCCACCAGCGAGTCCACCCCGTGGTGGCCCGAACCCGTCCTGCCGGCTACCGGCACGCCGAACGTGGTCGTGGTGCTTCTCGACGACACCGGCTTCGCCCACCTGGGTTGCTACGGCGGGCTGGTCGACACCCCGAACTACGACCGTCTGGCCGAACGGGGCCTTCGCTACACCAACTTCCACACGACGGCGCTCTGCTCGCCCACGCGTGCGTGTCTCCTCACGGGTCGCAACCACCACTCGGTGGGCATGCGGGGCCTGTCCAACTTCGATACCGGCTATCCCAACATGCGGGGCCGTATCGCCCGCTCCGCCGGGACCATGGCCGAGATGCTGCGCGGGGAGGGTTTCGCTACGTGGGCCGTGGGCAAATGGCACCTCGCTCCCATGCGGGAGGCCTCGGCGGTGGGTCCCTTCGGAGACTGGCCCCTCCAGAGGGGTTTCGACCGCTACTACGGCTTCATGCAGGGCGAGACCGACCAGTTCCATCCGGAGTTGTACGAGGACAACCGCCTGGTCGACCAGCCCAGCTCTCCCGCCGAGGGCTATCACGTCACCGAGGACCTCCTCGACCACGCCATCGACCTGGTTCGCACCCAGCACACGATGGTGCCCGAGCGACCGTTTTTCCTGTACCTGGCCTTCGGGGCCACCCACGCCCCCCACCAGGCGCCGGACGACTACCTGGAGAAGTGGCGCGGACGCTTCGACGAGGGCTGGGACGTGGCCCGCCAGCGGGTCTACGAGAGCCAGCTGGAGATGGGGGTCATCCCACCCGGCACCCATCTCGCCCCCCGGAATCCGGGAGTCGAGGCGTGGGCCGACCTTTCGACCGAGGAACAAGCGGTGGCCTGTCGTCTCCAGGAGGCCTTCGCCGCGATGCTCGACCACACCGATGCCCAGCTGGGTCGTCTGCTGGACACCCTCGACGAGTTGGCCATCACCGAGGACACCATCGTGGTGGCGCTCAGCGACAACGGGGCCTCGCAGGAGGGCCGGGCCCTCGGCGTGCTGGACTCGTTCCGCCACTTCAACGACGTCGACCAGCCCCTGGACGAGGCCCTGGAGCGATTGGAGGACATCGGGACCCGTACCAGCAGCACCAACTATCCGTGGGGGTGGGCGCAGGTCGGCAACACGCCCGGCAAGCGGTACAAGCAGAACACGCATTCCGGTGGAATCCGGGACCCGCTGATCATCTCGTGGCCGGGCGGTATCGAGCCCGTAGCGCAGGGACAGGTGCGAACCCAGTTCCACCACGTGATCGACCTGGCGCCCACCCTCCTCGAACTGGTGGGGGTCGTCGCCCCCGATGAGATTGCCGGGGTCGCCCAGCAACCCATAGAGGGCACCAGCCTCTCCTATACGTTCCAGCCGGGTGCCGAGGATGCAACCGCCGTCCCTACACGCAAGGAACGCCAGTACTTCGAGATGTTCGGACATCGGGCGATCTGGGCCGATGGCTGGAAGGCGGTGGCCTTCCACCGGCCCGAGACGTCCCTGGATGACGACGTGTGGGAGCTGTACCACCTGGACGAGGACTTCTCGGAGTGCCACGACCTGGCGGCCGACCAACCGGAGCGACTGGCGGATCTGGTCCAGATGTTCTGGGAGGAGGCCGAGCGGTACCAGGTACTGCCGATCATGGATCAGTCCAAGGCCCTGTTCGCCGGCCACCACACGGCCGGCACTCCGCGGGCGCGCGACCGGTTCGTGTACCTGCCGCCGACCCCACGGGTTCCGATGGATTCCGCACCAGCCCTGGGCTCGCGGAGCTGGACGATGCGATTCGAATTGGAGCGGCCGGTCGGGGACGAGGCCGGTGTCCTGCTGGCATTCGGCACCGTGAACTGCGGCCTGGTGGTCTACGTGGACGATGGTGGACACCTCGTCTACGACCACAACGCCTACTCGCACCACACCGTGGTGCGTTCACCGGAACCGGTCCCGGCCGGAGCCAGCGTCCTGGAGGTGCACCAGGACCGTGTGCGGCGCGGCCCCGGACGAGCCCGCCTGCTGGTGGACGGCCGACAGGTGGCCGATTCCATCGTCCCGCTGGTGCCGGTCATGGTCTCATCCATCGGCATGGACATTGGTCGCAACCCGACGGGAGTCAGCGGCGCCTACGAGGCGCCATTTCCGTTCGCCGGTCACCTGGCCCGGGTGGAGATCGGAACCACCAGGGCCTTCCAGCCCGAAGAGGAGGCAGCCATGGAGCTGGCTGCCGCCGCCGAGATGCAGTGACGATTCGATGACCGGTAGCGATGACCTGACCAGCCAGACCGTGGATCTGCTCCAGGCCATGATCCGCAACGCCTGCGTCAATGACGGCACACCCGAATCAGGCCAGGAGGTACGTAACGCCGACCTGTTGGCGTCCTACCTGGGGGGCTCGGGACTGGACGTCCAGAGCTTCGAGCCGACCCCCGGGCGGACCTCCCTGGTGGCGAGGATCGAGGGCTCCGACCCGTCGGCGCCGTCGCTCTGCCTTATGGGCCACACCGATGTGGTGCCGGTCAACGTCGACGGGTGGAGCCGCGACCCGTTCGCTGCGGAGCTCGTGGACGGCGAGGTCTGGGGCCGTGGTGCGGTGGACATGTTGAACCTCACGGCCAGCCAGGCGGTCGTGATGCGCTCTCTGGCGGACAGCGGGTTTCGCCCCCGGGGCGATCTGATCTTCTTCGCGGTGGCCGACGAGGAGTCCGGGAGTGTTCATGGAGCGCGGTGGATGGCCGACAACGAGGCTGACGCCATCAGAGCCGACTACGTCCTGACTGAGAACGGCGGCCTCCACGCCGGCACGGAGTTCGCACCGGTCATCAGCGTGAACGTGGCCGAGAAGGGCGCCTCCTGGAGGCGCCTGACCGTGAGGGGAACACCGGGACACGGCTCGATGCCATACAGGTCCGACAACGCACTCGTGAAAGCCGCCGCCGTGGTCCAACGTCTCGCCGAGTACCAACCGCAGCCGAGGTTCCACGAACTCTGGCGGGCACAGGTCGAGTCGATGGGCCTCCCTGACGAGGCACGCGACCAACTCATGGACGAGGACCGCGTGGATGCCTTTCTGGCTGACGTCCCCCATGCAGGCACCGCAGGCCACCTGCATGCATGTACACACACGACCTTCTCGCCGAATGTGGGAGATGGGCCCGGCAAGACCAACGTGATTCCCGACCGGGTGAGCATCGACGTCGACATCCGGACCATGCCCGGCGACCACACCGAGGAGGTGGCGGCCCACCTCCACGAAGCCCTCGGAGACCTGGCCGACCACGTCGAGGTCGAGGTGATCATGGACGACGCGGCATCGTCGAGCAGGATCGACACGCCACTCTGGGATGCCCTGGAGCGGGCAGTGACGAAGCCATTTCCGTCGGCCCGGTTGAACCCCCAGTTCATCGTGGGCTTCACCGACGCCCGGGTCTACCGGGAGATGGGGTCGGTCGCCTACGGGGCGGGGCTGCTCAGCCCCGGGATCAGCGGTGGCGAGTTCGCCCGACGGTTCCACGGCCACGACGAACGGATCGACGTGGAGTCACTGCGGCTCACGACTGACCTGTACATGGACGTCTGCAGGGACATGCTGGGATGAGTGGGCTCGGGTACGACCTGGACCGTGAGACGGCCCTGGTTCCACTTGGGGAGGGCCGGTTCGCCGTTGATGTCAGCGATTGCTGGAACATCGGAGACAACCCCAACGGGGGGTATCTGACGGCAATTGCCCTGCAGGGCCTTCGGAGTCTGGGACACCACCAGGATCCGATATCTGTCACAACCCACTTCCTGAGGCCCGGATCTGGGGACTGCCCCGGGGAGTTGAGCGTCTCGACCATCCGAGCCGGACGGTCGGTCACGACAGCTCGTGCCAGCCTCGTCCAGGACGGTAGGCAGCGTCTCGAGGTGGTGGCGGCCATGGGGGACCTGAGCAGGGTGTCGGACGGGGGACCGAGCATGACCATCGCTCCGACGGACATGCCTCCCCCGGAGGAGTGCGTGGAGCGCGACCTGCTCGAACAGGGCGTAAGCCTCTTCATATCCAGCCGGGTGGATCTCCGGGTCCATCCGTCCATGTCCGAAGCGGGTGCCTCCGACACTGCCGAGACCCGGGGGTGGATCCGCTTCGCGGACGGTCGACCCCCTGACACGTTGGCGGCCGTCCTCTTCTCCGATGCGTTCGCCCCTTCCATCTTCGCCCTGCTGGGCCGTGTCGGATGGGTCCCGACCATCGAGCTGACCGTGCACGTGAGGGCCAGGCCCGCCCCGGGTTGGATGCTGGGAAGGTTCGTTACCGAGGACCTCCGAGACGGCCGTATGGTCGAGGACGGCTGGCTTTGGGACGCCGAGGGAACCCTCATAGCCCGGTCCCGGCAACTGGCGATGCTGCTGCCCGCAAACGCGGATTGAACGGCGCTGGCCAGATCTGCGGTGGTGCTGGTGGCGTTGTCCGCCCGGACTATCCAGGCGTGTGAGGTGGACCCAACCAGGTCAGGTTCCCGACCATTCCGGGCGGCGCTTCTCGGCAAAGGCCCGGGGGCCCTCCTTCGCATCGGCGGAGGCGAAGACCTTCTTCTGGAGGGGCCGCTGAAGTGCCCACAGCTCGTCTTCGGTGCTGCCCTGGGTGGCTCGGATGAGCTGCTTGGAGGCGGCGACAGCCAGAGGGGCATTGCGCGCAATGCGCTCCGCCAGGGCCAGCGCCGTATCGAGGGCCTCGCCGGGTTCACTCAGGCGGGCCACGAGGCCATGCTCAGCGGCCTCCTCAGCGGTGATCGGGTCAGCGGTGATGGCCATCTCCATGGCCTTGCCGTAGCCGACCCGGCCCGGTAGGCGGAAAAGGCCCGCTCCGGCCGCCAGAAGACCAACGCCGACCTCGGGAATCCCGAGCTTCGCACCTCTGGCCGCCACCAGGAGGTCGCACGACAGCGCCAGCTCCAGGCCACCGGCCAGGGCGAACCCCTCAATGGCACAGATCAGCGGCTTTTCCGATCCGGCTCGGATGAACTTGACCATCGGACCGATGTCCTCCCCACGCGAGAAGGCCTTGAGGTCCATCCCGGCGCAGAATCCCCGCCCGTTACCGGTGAGGACCCCGGCGGTAAGTCCGGGATCATTGTTCAGGTCCTGTATGGCTGACCAGAGCCCATTTGACAGGTCGCCGTTGATGGCGTTCATGGCTTCGGGCCGGTTGAGGGTGATGACAAGCACGCGGTCGCGGCGCTCGGTCAGTACCGCTGGCTGGGTCGGCTCGCTGGTTTCACTCATAACAGGGCTCCTGTCAGGTCGGGTTCCTATTTGGGCGGCATCCGGATGCCGCCGTCCACCCGGATGACCTCTCCGTTCATGTACGAGTTGGTGATGAGCTCCATCACCATGGAGGCCAGTTCCTCGCCCGACCCCAGCCGGCTCGGGAATAGAACCGACTGCCCCAGGTGCGCCTTGAAGGCCTCCGCCTGCTCGCCCTCGCCGTAGATGGGCGTGTCGATGAGGCCGGGAGCGATGGTGTTGACGCGGATGCCCGACACCGCCAGATCCCTGGCAATGGGGAGCGTCATACCGACGATTCCGCCCTTGGAGGCTGAGTAGGCGGCCTGGCCGATCTGCCCATCGAAGGCTGCCACCGATGCCATGTTCACGATCGAGCCGCGCTGTCCGTCGTCGTCGAGCGGCTCGGTGGAGGCCATTGCGCCAGCGGCACGGCTGAGCATGTTGAAGGTGCCGATGAGGTTCACCCGCAGCACGAACTCGAACTTGGACAGGTCCATTGGCTGGTTGTCGCGGTTGATGGTGCGACCCGGGTGGCCGAGACCTGCCGAGTTCACGAGGGCCCGTAGCGGGCCCATCTCGGAGGCGGCCGCCACGACGGTGTCGGCATCCTCGGTACTCGAGACGTCACAGCGGACGAACAGGCCCCCCACCTCGGAGGCGACGGCCTGGCCGCGCTCCTCGTTCAGGTCGGCGAGGACGACCTGACTGCCGGCGGCGGCCAGTTGACGGGCGGCGGCTTCGCCGATGCCGGATGCGCCACCGGTGACGATTGATGAGCTGCCTTCGAGGTTCATGCGAGGCATGTGGGATCTCCTGTGGGTCTGTATCGGTATTGGATGGTTGGTGTTCTGTTTCTGGCCGGCAGGCCTCAGCCGTGCGGGAGGAGCACGGTTCGAGCCTCGGCACCGGACTTGAGGGCATCGAAGGCGCCCTGCAGCCCGTCCAGACCGGCCGTGTTGGACACCAGCTCGTCAAGCTTGAGGCTGCCCTTCAGGTAGAGGTCGGCCAGGAGGGGGAAGTCCGAGCGGGGCTTGCCGCCACCTGCCCGGATGCCCAGCAGGTTCTTGTTCTGGTGCAGTGCCTGGAAGGGGTATGTAACGGTGGCGGTCAGGTCGGGCACACCAACGGCGCAGATGTTCCCGCCGGGCCGAACCATCGAGATGGCGTCGGCCAGGAGTTTCGTGCTTCCCACCACCTCGAAGGCATGGTCGACGCCAGAGGTGCTGGTCTCGTTGACCGCCTTGATCGAGTCGAAGTCGTCCCCCTCGGCGAGGATGAAGTCCGTGGCTCCGAACTCGACGGCCATCCGTTCCTTGGATGCGACCCGGTCGATAACGATTATCTGGGAGGCACCACACAGCCGGGCCGCCTGGATGACGTTCAGGCCGACGCCCCCGGCGCCGATCACGACAACCGTGTCTCCCAACTCCACCCGTGCCCGGTTGAACACGGCACCGGCACCGGTCATCACGCCGCAGCCGATGAGCGCCGCCGAGGTGAGTGGTACCTCCTTCGGGATCGGAACCGCCTGGTTCTCGTGGACGATCGTCTCCTGGCAGAAGGCGCCGAGGTTGGCGAAGCCCCACAGTTCGGTGTCGCCCTCGTTGTGGGTGTGGCGTAGGCCGCCGAAACCGCAGTTGCCGGGGTCTCCCGCCTCACACGTCGGACAGTGTCCGCAGTTGCCGAACGTGGAGAGGACCACGTGGTCGCCGACGGCGCAGTAGGTGACAGCCGAGCCGATCTCGACCACGATGCCGGCCGCCTCGTGACCCGGCACGAGGGGGGTGGGCATGTAGTACTTGCCGTGGACGCAACTCAGGTCGCTGCCACACACCCCTGCGGCCATGATCTCGACGCGGACCTGTCGTGGTGCCACGGCAGCGGCGTGCTCGATGTTTTCGGACAGCCGGACGTGTTCCTCGCCGTTGCCCTCCTGGATAAGCCCACGCATCGTGTACCGGCTCCCGTGTAGTCGGAGTCCGCCGTCTTGCGGACGGATGCATCATCCTCCCCGGCGGGCCCTCGAGCCAACGTGTGCGCTCTGTGGCCGAGGTCAGGAACTCCAGTGGGCCACGAGTGCATTGGCTGCCAGGGCGGGATCCTCCATCATCCACCAGTGGGCGAGGCCGCCCATCTGAAACGTGTCCGCCCCCAGTCGTGCCGCCGTGTGTGCTGCCATCTCCGGCGTCCCGGCGTAGGGGTCTGCGGTCGGGACGAGGACCAGGCCGGGAGGGAGTCGGATGCCGGCCAGGATGTCTCCGAGTTCCCGCATTGCAGGCTGTTCGGCTGATCGGTAGAGGCCGAGGATGCAGCGGGCCATGTTCTCGTCCATGGCCTCATGGGTGGCCTCGGCGGCCTGCGTGCTCATGCCGAGAGCGGCCCATCCGGCCACACCTTCGGAGCGTTCAGACGAACGCATGGCCTCCACGACCTGCTCTCCGACCTCCGGTGTCTGCCAGGCCAGGGCCATGTCGTGCCAGGTGTAGTCCGGATGCAGCAGGCCGGCGCAGTCGGTTGCCCAGGTCCTGAACAGGTCCGGGCGTAGAGCCAGGGCACCGAAGACATGGCCGGCGCCCCAGTCGTGGCCCACGATGTCCACGGGGCCGCTGGATTCGACAATGGGCTCGACCTCGCGCACCAGCCAGTCCCGGTACTCGGATCGGGTGGCGCCCCAGCCGTCCGGGACGCCTGCACCGAATCCCGGGGGTGTCAGGAGCACCATCCCCTCGGCGCCCCGATCGGCCAGCTCGCCGACGAGTTCGGACCAGATCGCATCGGTTTCCGGGTTTCCATGTACGAAGATCGCGGGCATGGTGCTCAGCCCCTTTCGGGTAGGTCGTATTCGGCCATGAAGTACGCAGAATCGCTGTCGTAGGTCGTGAGGGTTGTCGGATTGGCGACCCTGCCCACCTGGCGCACCCCTGTTCCTACGCTCTCGGAGGCATCGTCTCCCAGGTCCAGCCTGGCGGCGTCCAGGAGGGCCAGCAGCGAGGCCACGGTTCCCGGGTTTTCGTCCACCACGTCATGGCGCTCACCGATGTCGGCCTCCAGGTCGTAGAGCCGAAGCCGCTCCTCGTTCCACTTGCGGACGTGGAGCTTCCAACGCCCCAGGCGGACGGCTTCGATGTTTCCGCCCAGCATGTAGAAGAACGCTTCGGGATCGGGTCCGTCGCCGCCGGAGAGCAGGCCGCTGAGGTCGCGCCCGTCCAGGATCCGGTCGTCGGGTGTGTCCACACCGCACCATCGGGCAATGGTGGGGTACAGGTCCATTGCGTTGGCGACATCGGACACCACGCGGCCCTCGGACACTCTTCCCGGCCAGCGGATGATGCAGGGGACCCGCTGGCCTCCCTCCCAGGTCGTGCCCTTCGACGCCCGTAGCGCACCGTTGCTCCCGCCACCGTCTCTGATGAGGGCACCGTTGTCGCTGGTGAACACAACCACGGTGTCCTCATCCAGGCCCAGGGACTCCAGCTCTGCCAGGAGCATCTGGGTTGACCAGTCGATGCAACGGACGGCAGCGCCGTAGCGACCGTTGCGCGATTCCTGCATGAACCGGTCCTGGACGTAGATCGGCAGGTGCACGTACATGTGGGCCAGGTAGAGGAAGAAGGGGCGGTCCCGGTTGGAGCGGATGAACCCGATGGCGTCATCCAGGTAGCGCTCAGTGAGAACTGCCTGGTCCGGCTGCTGTTCGACCACCTCGGCATCCACCATCAGGGGTAGTGGCGGACGTTCGGTGAGCATGGGGGCATCGTCGGGAACCGGTGTGCCGAGTCTGGCCATGATCTCCCTGTAGGGGCGCCCCTCCTCGGGCCAGACCTGGCGGCCCATGTCGTTGCTGTAGGGGAGGCCGAACCAGCCGTCGAAGCCGTGCTGCGTCGGCAGGAACTCCGGCTGGTCGCCGCAGTGCCACTTGCCGGTGATGCGGGTGGCGTAACCGGCGTCCTGGAGGAGTCTCGCAATGGTGATCTCGTCGGGGTGCAGACCCTGGGCCTGGCCCGGGAACAGCACCGGTGCGTTGTCGATGCTGCGTCC
>Ga0302119_10000834_pt1 | contig 13910 bp, 11 predicted proteins | sample AG5_Tmax_MG_FD_203114 | JGI IMG/M metagenome (GOLD analysis project Ga0302119, IMG submission 203114) | Marine microbial communities from Western Arctic Ocean, Canada - AG5_Tmax | ecosystem: Environmental > Aquatic > Marine > Oceanic | place: Canada: Western Arctic Ocean | collected 2017-10-01 | reverse complement strand
GAGGGGGAGGGGCTCGGTGTGGGGGGTGGGCTAGGCGAGGGGGAGGGGCTTAGACTCGCTGGTACGGCCTCGGGAATAGTAACATCTACCGGCGACTCCACAACGGGTAGTACCTTATCCGGTGGTCTGTCACTGGGAGGTCTGGTTTCTACATGACCTGGCACGGATGGACCTACGTCAGGAGTCATTCCAGGGCCTGAGCTCAATCGGCTCAACTGTGCCGCTTCCAGCGCCTCTTCTTCCGGGGTTTTCTTACTCGCTGGAGCAAGTAATTCCTTCATCTGACGCCCATGTCCCTGTGCCCCCAAAAATGCGAATCCCGACATTGCTAAGCTGGCTGTTGCTAATATGCCTGCGGGAACTCGATTCGAGTACACGTGTACAGCGGCTTCAAGTGAGGGTTGTGCCACATGCGAATTGCTGTACCATGTGACGAAGCAATGGGCGCCGCTCGGGTCGGCAGACAATTCTACTTCCCTCACACTACCGGGAGCGGCATCTTCAATCAATGCATATCCAGAAGAATTTTCTTCTTTCATTTCCGAGGTGGTGGAAAGAAGTTCTTCGTCATCACAATATCCAGGCACCAAATAGACCTCAATATCTCCACCATGAAGGTCCACCACCCATACCTCGGCATCAACCTTGACCTCGAGCCCGGGTATTCCAAAAATCAAGATTCTTGAATTGATTTGTCCAGTTGGGTCTAGAGGGTCGCTCTCTAGATTCGAACCTTCCCAAAAGCCTGGAGTCGACATAGGGAACAATGCAAACGAGAACAATATCGCACCTATACCAAGGAATAAAAATACGTTCCAGCGAGCCTTTTTGGTCTTCTGCTTCAATTCTTCTACAATCTCACGCTTGGTCTTTTTTCGCTCGATATCGTGTTCATCTGAATCTGAGGTTTCGCTCTGCATCGGGGGAGTGTTGCCCTCTGGGGGCCCGGAACGGTTAGGTGGGCCAGAGGCTCCAGTTGTGGTCGGTGGAGAATTATCTTCAGGGGGCGAAAAGAGTGTATCGGCGGGGTGTATCGTGGTCAGTGAATCGACGGGGTGAGCCACAGATTCACTGTCCGAGCCCGGCTGCATAATCATCGCACGGCTATATGTCGTTTCAATTGGTCGGAGGTATATTCCCACAGTTCAAGATTGAAAAACTGTTGTTTTGAGCGAAATCTTTGAAAGCAAAGTCATGGGCAGGGGATTCGTTCAACATGCGTATTGCTATACTTTCCCGCGGCCCGAGGCTTTACAGTACTCGCCGCCTGATAGAAGAGGGTAGCAAGCGAGGGCAAGACATTACTGTGTTAGATCCACTGAAATTCGGCTTGACCATCGGCACCGATGGTGTCGAGATTCTACACCGTGGTGAACCGGTATCTTTCGATGCTGCGATTCCGAGAATCGGACACTCGATAACTCGCCACGGAGTTGCCCTACTGAATCAGTTTGAGCAGATGGGCCTGTATTCCGCCAACACCGGTGATGGTATTCGAAAGTCTAGAGACAAGTTGTTGGCCAGCCAAATTCTCGCAAAAAATGGCATTATGATTCCTACCACCGCATATGTTCGAGACCTTTACGACGTTGAGACTGCCATAGAACGGGTTGGCGGCTTACCCTGTATCATCAAGGTCAGTGAAGGAACACAGGGGCAGGGAGTATTCCTGCGCCATACTCTGCGCGAAGCAATGAATCTTGTCGAGGCTCTGCTTTTGACCGGCAAGGCGGTTTTGATACAGCAATATATCTCCGAGAGCCATGGCAAGGATATCCGTGCTCTGGTAGTCGGCGACCGTGTTGTTGCGGCGATGCGCCGGCGCGCTCGCGGCCGTGAATTCCGCTCAAACTTCCACCTTAATGGCACAATTGAAGCGGTTGAGTTGAATGAAGAATATGTTAACGTCGCCCGTCGGGCTGCACGAGTACTTGGACTGAACATCGCTGGGGTCGACCTGCTTGAAGGTGCAGACGGCCCACTGGTTCTCGAAGTCAATTCTTCACCCGGACTACAGGGCATCGAAACTGCGAGCGGAGTGAACGTCGCTGGACATATCATCGATTTCCTAATCAAGGATGTCGACTTTGCTGATGTTGATGTCGGACAATTACTGCGCACCAATCTCGATCAAGGTGTTCTCTCCCTGCACCTCAAGCATCACCCTCGTCTGGTCGGCCGCAGTATCCTCGAACTTTTCTCGTTCGACACCGACATACCGGTTTTCGCTTTGGCTCGCGGCAATGACCTGCTGTGGAATCCCGATCCGGAACTGCAACTTCGATTCGATGATGTCTTGATCTGCTATGGTGAATTCGTAGCCCTCAGGCAGGCATTGAAAAGCGCAATCGGCATGGGAGCCTTACCGTTTCCAGTGAATGCAAACGAAGGCGAAGACTTCGAAGGCTACTACGTAACGTGACAAGTTCGGCTTTCAGGGATGCGGGGGGGTGTGACCCCATGCGAAAGAAGAGCCTGAATTTGAATCCGGATAGATTTCGATATCGCACCCTTTGGTAATGGTTGGATTATACGAACTTGGCATTTTTCCTACAAAATTCCGCGAAGCCTTGATATGTCGACGCGGGGAGATGAGTCTGTCCGACAGGACACGGGATGCACACCCGCCACGGCGGGGGAGACGAGTAATGCGCTTTAGGGAGAGGTCTAATGACTGAGGAATCTAGTTTTGATGGGGTCCAGCGTCGCTTGGATGGAATGCCGAATTCGCCACCCCTCCCACAGCGACTGCAGCGCCTGTCCCACCTCCCTTGGAGGACCTGTTATCGACAGCAATTACGCACTGAGGGTAAGTCTGAGAATACAATCAAGTCGTATATGTGTGGCATCAATAAGTTCATTGAAACACCGCTTGCTGATGAGGACATCCTGTCAAAGCGAAACCTTGAGGATATAAATCTCAAACAAATGCATCTACGACTCGACCCAGTCAACGGTCGTATCGATATATGGGTGCATGGTCTATCCGAACTCAAACCAACGACAATTCACGCACGAATGGCGGCGGCAAGCCATCTCCTGCAGTGGCTCGGCCATCAGTTTCCGGAGTGGCTGAGCCGCCCAACCAAAGGTCGCTCATTGCCGCGCACACTCTCCAAAAGAGAGTTGGAATTACTATGCCTGGCTGCTAAGAGAAGTGAGAATCCGGTTGCTGAACCATTGGTCATCCTGCTTTTGGAAACCGGCATGCGGGTCAGTGAGGTTTGCGGCCTCGACCTGCACGATATCGACTTGGCCGACCGCAGTGCTAGAGTGGTAGGGGGAAAGGGGAACAAAGACCGCCTCGTACTATTCACGGAACTCAGTGTAGCGGTCATCAATTCCTGGATGCGAACTCGCAAATCGAAAGCACATCCAGATGAGGTGTCCTTATTCGTCAGCCGGCGAGGCAAGCGACTACGCCCACGCGGCATCCAGAAGATGATGGATAAGTTGGCGCTCGAGGCTGGACTGCCTAAAGAAAAGGTATCGCCGCACGTCTTGCGGCATAACTTCGCCACCGGTTTGCTCGAGCGGGGTGCCGATCTGATTTCGATACAGCGCTTGCTCGGTCATGCCAGCATCGCAACCACTCGGGTATATCTGGAAATAAGTGACATGACTCTTCGACAGGTCTACCGCCGAGCACAAGATATGAGAATTGAGATGGATGAGGTGGAGGAGACTCTTGAGTCTGAACCGGAAATCCCAGAAATCAGTGGATTCTTGGACCGCCTTCAGTCTGCAGAGTAATCAATCACTTCGCACCTGATTGTTTCTTAGCGCGGCGTTTCTCAAGTTCGGCCGGGCCAACCCAATCTCTCTCCGGCTTCACATTATACCCGGGATGGGTTTCAATCGGACAGAATTTACCACTGTGACAGCGACTACAATTATCGGCACTTGGTGCGGTCACGACCTTGCGCAACCTTCCATACTTCCGCCTCGGCACGGACGAACCTCTAACCGAGAGTCATTGAAGGTTGGCGGTATAATCTGCCGATGATTCACTTGCCCATCCGCTTCAGCATATCGCCGAGAGAAGGAGAGTGGATGGTGTTCCCAGCACCTGATTTCGGCGTCTTTTTTCTTGCCGCTGTGGTTTTCTTCTTAGCCGCTGGTTTTGCTTTGAGCTTAGGCTTGTCTGCTGTCTTGGCGGCTGCATTCTTCTTGCGGGTGGCTGCGGCCTTTTTCGCTGTAGCCGCCTTCTTCGCTGCTACCTCCGCTGTCGCCTTTTCGGCTGCCTTGGCGGCTGCATTCTTCTTGCGAGTGGCTGCGGCCTTTTTCGATGTGGCCGCCATCTTCGCTGTCACCGCCGCTGTCGCCTTTTCGGCTGCCTTGGCGGCTGCATTCTTCTTGCGGGTGGCTGCGGCCTTTTTCGCTGCGGCGGTCTTCTTCGCATCAGGACCTTTCTTCGCCGCCATATCTCTCCCCGTTCACCTGAGATAGGCCTCACCTATCAAGATGACCTCACTATTGAATAGGAAAATACGGCAGGAATGGACATGGAGGGGGGTTTTCATCCGGAGCACAGTCTTCTCTGGGCACAGGTGAGCAAGGCGAGCCCCGACCATGGTCACGACCCCGACGGTGATGTCCTTCGCTCTGCTAGCCACCCAGCTTGCGTGCGCAAAGTGATGATAGGAAATGTCGCCGAGGCCCTGATAGGGATTTTTGGCGCCCACCAAGCTCCGACTCTCACCGTACCTCCGAAATTCGATGAACAACAATGGGTCCTTGAAATAATGGATTCAGAATTGCGTGTCGAAATCCACAGCAAGCCATATTGGGGTTGGGGGTTGTTCACCAAGTGTTTCCTCAATCAGATTATCTTGGTAGGCCCACCCGAGAGAAGACAACGCCTCATCTATGACCTCGTTGCGGCTCTTGGACAACCGCCGTGGGAGAGCGTGTGGAAGGGGAGATTTGCCAAGTCTACCGGAGTTTCATGGCAGCAGCATAAGGCAGCATGGGATGCACATACCATTCCCGCTGGTGAGGCCTTGAGTGAATTAATTAAGCAATCGCTAAATTATCTTACCGAGGCTCGGAAAAGATTGAGGCACCTCGACCGAGGAAAGCATTCCGAATTTGATTTCGCCGCCGCCGAGGCCGGGTTGAATAATGCCGATGATGATATTATAATTGCTGAACAAGCCCTGCTTGATCGCAATTCACTCGCTGCCGAAAGGGCGCTCGACCGGGTCGAACTAGCACTGATAGGTGCTAATCCGGCGACATCTTGGGATGAGAAGGCCTTCTCTGAACCAGACCTCGCACCTTCGCTTGAGCAGGCTATTCTGGCTGAGGATTTGTTTGTAGATGAAGTTGTTATCTCAGCCGCTAATGGTGAGCAAGAAAACCGTGACGGCGAAGGTGAAGATGATGACGACATCGTCGACTTGACCGACGGAGATGATGAGGTTGAGGCCGATTGGCTACTCGATGAAAGGCATGACGACGAGGATGAAGTTCCCATCGTTGACTTGGCCAAAGACGACGAAGAAGAGTGATTAACTGCGGTTTTAGCGACGCGGGGGTTTGATAAATGGGCGGGCAGTCGCCGGGTCGGTTCTCATGGCTGTGAAGAAGGGTAAGAAGGATGGCAGTGGTATTCAGCAGGCTGCTGGATTGATTCGCTACTTCGATGAAGAGTCCGAAGATGCATGGCATATTTCCAAGGGATTGATCTACTTCCTTTGTATTTCACTTTCCGCTACCATCTACCTCGCAAACCATGGAGTTGTACAGTGGCTGGTCGACCTGTTCTAGCGAAAGCCACTACGGATTGCTACGAAGTTCGGCTTTCGAGACTATTGGTTTATTTGGGTTCAAACCAGCCTTCGGCGTTCATATCTCCAGATTGCTCTGGCTGCACCATCGGTTGAATCGCCTGTGCTGGTGCGGCTGTCATCATCTGGGGTTGTGGTGCATTGGTAGTCATCACCATCTGTCCATCAGGTGTCATCACCATCCCCACGCCGGCACCGGCGTCATCGGTGCCGGTGAATTGCATGATTAATCCAATGATTAGGAATATCAAGCCACAGCATAATGAACAGATTCCGGCTCCAAAGCCCCCGAGGCCTGAAAATAAATCACCAAGTACCTCGTCATCATAAGTCACCCACACAGTTGTATTCGATTCAAATTCAATTTCACCTGCGTAACAAGCTAGGCAGGCTCTTCCAACTTTGATGAGGCCACGATGATTTTGATCGAGGTTCCGGTTCTTATCGTCACTCTTGCAATTGGAATAGCGATATTCTTCGTGTTTTCCGGCTTCGTAGTAGAATTCACCATCATACTCATCATCCCAATTAGCAGTTTTGGGGTGACTGATGATAGAAATGTTTGTGGAATTACAATGGTCCCATATACCATCGTCATCTTCATCGATGTATTCTCCCTTCACCCAGAACGAAACTCCGAGTTCTCCTTCGCCATCTTCGTCATGGAGCATTATCGTGCCGTTGGTGACTTCCCTCAGAATGAATGGGTCATCTAATTCTCCCAGTCTACTACCGCCTACACCCATTAGAGCGATTGCCCCCACGAGGAGGGCACCACCTATGCCAAGGAGGATTTTTACCGATGTACGCATACCCAGCCCATCTAAGGATGATTTATTATTTCATCCAAATTTGATTCAGCGTTTGTCTATCCGTTCGATGAGAACAACTTGACCTTCGGTTGTTGCCATGTGGTTAGCATATGCGTGGGCGGTTTTGAAATCGGCGGTACAACCGAGAGTCATACCCTGTTTTTGTCCTGGAACGACTAATCGATGAGTCAGACCAACCAATATCTCGGGCGCGACCTGCTGCCACACCCATTGGTCATCCTCTATGGTCAGCATCGCAGGAACTTCGATTTTTTCCGGCTTCGTCCGATTACTTCTAGTCGCACGATTCCAAAGGTGCGATAAACGCCCTTCTACAATCGCTGTTTCAAATCGCTGGTCTTTCTCATTAGTAACCACCCGGCGCCCGGGTGCCACTCCTTCTCTAAAGGCACGCCCCATATTTTTCCCATCCACAGGACAAGTCCTGCGGAGTTGAGCCTGCTAGCAGCATTGATAACTGTTCGGGGAATAATTGACCAACAATTACGATTTCTCCACACCTTGCTTAATACCACAGCAAACCTTTCAACCTGTACCGAGTAAGTTTACGCCGGTCTTACTCGCTTGACCATATTCAGAGGCAAGACTGAGGCAAAAGCTGCAAAAGTGAATGCCAATACCAGTCCAATCGTTGCTGGGGGGGAGATTACCAACAGCAGTAGAATGATATCGATAGCGATCACCGTACGCTTTGCATCTCTGCGAAACTTGGGTCGCACTCGTGGATTGTCTTCATTTATTGGAGCGATCAGTGCCGCGGTCGAGACGCCGATGAGAATACCGGGAGCGGTGAGCACTGCCAAAGGCATCCACGCAACGATGAAGGGGAGAGCCAATGCCTGTATAATTCGAAATCCCCAAAGTTCCGGGCGTGGGCGGTCATCCAACCCGGCTATCGGCAACAGCATCCCAAGCAGTGCAGCGATGAACCCTGGAATCACGAGAAGGGTGCCTAGCCAGACTGCTCCCGTCAGATTCCCCACATTGGGTAGTTGGCGAACCAAGAAAATCGTTGATATCCAAACGATGATGACGTAATGCCCGATGCTTGCGGCCAGACCCTTCCAACGCTTTGAGCCGACCCGCAATCTCTGTTCAGAAATGATATGAGCGCGTAATCCAGTAGCACCGTAAAGGAAAATCAAACTCAAGGCAAATAGAAATGAAATGCGCAAGCCAAAAATCGGGTCGAGTAACATCACCCCCAATGGGTCGATTTCTGTCGAAGTGCCCTGAAGGAAGAGGACTACGAGCAATGAAGCCAAAGGTATGGTCAACAACCACCCGATGATATTAGGAAAATAATCTGATTCATGAAACCTGTCAGCCCGTTCCATGAAAAGTGAGAGTTGCAGCACCCCTACACCTGTCATCAAGCCGAGCATCACCATCGCCAACCACATTGCCAAGGTTGAGTCCAAACCCCCCAATTCAACCCCCCCGGAGGACACTCCATCAGCGAGCGGAAAGGGGTCGTTTGGTAGTAACCCATAGAGCATCAGAATCCACAACCACCCTCCCCAACGGCGAAGATTATGAGCGAGACGGCTGTAATCTGCATGGTCCATCTCACTGAGTTCAAAAGTGCTGAGTTTATGCAGTGATGAAAGAACGAAGCCGAGGTAGAACCCGAAGCCGAGAATGAATGCAATCGCCAAAGAAAGAGAGCCGGTCAAAGCGCCGTTAACACGATTTGAAATGCTGGCATCGGCGGCAAGTATTTCGGCGACTCTCCCATGACTGAAATCCAAGTTCATGAAAGCAATAAAGTCTAACCCCCAAGCAGTAAATGCAAGAATAAATGGTGCCCAATCGACTATGGCCAAGGTTGGTTTATGCCAATCAGCAGGCTCTTTCTTGAGGAGTTTGTTATGGATGAGGGGTGAAATGATCAGTAACATTCCAGCAAATAGCGAGGCGGTAAACAATAATTCAGCCATTGTAGCCTCGCTACCCGCCATAACCAATCGAGCAGGCAGTAGTCAATGAAGAAGCGCACGATAAGCGCTCGCTTCATTGCTTAGTTGATGGTGGCGCGGCCATGGCAGCAAGGCGAAGTTGGGAGGAGTTGCGCGCCGCTGCTGCTACATCGCCTCTGGCTGAACTAGGCCGCTTGGTTTGTGAGAGATATGGAAATGATTTCGATAATTGGCTCGACAAAGCAACCAGTCCGCTTCCTGAGACCTTACGATTGAATCCATTGCGCTATGACGTGGAATGGACCGAGGAGACTTTGAGTGATTTAGGAGGTCAGCGTATTGGATGGTACCCAGGTGATGGTGGGGCAATGCAATTTCCTTGGCGACGCGGCAAACCTGAAAGTGAGACGACCAAAACGCTGATGCAGGCTGTACACGAAACCGGTCGAGTAACCCGTCAGGAAGCCGCCAGCATGTTGCCGATTCTCATCGCCAATCCCCAATCAGGAGAAACCCTGCTCGATTTATGTGCAGCTCCCGGATCAAAGACGACTCAAGCGATGGTAGCGATGCGCGGCGGGGGCATGGTGGTGGCGAATGAGCCGAATTATCGCCGAGCAAATATGCTGAGGAGTAATACAAATCGTATCGGCTTGGCAAACCTTGTCATCTGCCGGCATGACGGCCGCCACTTTCCCCGCGTCAGTGAACCCGGATTCGACGTGGTAATTGCCGATGTGCCGTGTACCGGTTCGGCGACCATGCGCAAGAACGGGGGCTTGTGGAAACGATGGAAACCGAGCAGTGCATCAGGGCTTCAGCGCTTGCAAATCGATATCGCCGAGCGAGGTGCCCGACTGTTGCGCCCCGGTGGCAGGATGGTCTACAGCACCTGTTCAATCGATGTTGTAGAGAATGAAGCGGTGGTTGCTGAACTTATGGTGAAATGCCCATGGTTGAGCCTAGTCGATATCGATGCTGAACAATTTCCCGGCCTTGACCTGCAACATGGCTTCAGCGATTGGACGGGTCCAGATTGGACTGAACTTGGAAGTCCAGAACTGGATAGACCGGGTCAACTAGGGTTTGCGCTAGATGGATATGAGGCTGACTTACGGGATGAGTTGAACAAGTGTCGCCGTCTACCTATAGGAGGAAGTGACGATACCGGCGGCTTCTTTGTGGCCTCGTTTAATCACACCGGAGAAGGAGAAGTCGCGGATGCATTGCGCTATGACCGTACGATGAAAATGAATACCAGAGATACACCCCCTGCCAATGAACACACACCAATCCCTCTAGCCAACGACCTCAAAGCCTCAATATTGGCGCGCTGGCCGCTTGAGGAAAGTAACTTCTCATGGTGGGCGAGAGGAAAGAGAATCTACGTCGGAACACCGCTCATGAAGGATTGGTTACACGACCCGCAGCGTTATGGCGGTAAGGGGCGAATGTGGCCGGGTAATAGTTGGCACCCGCTCCAAGTGCTCCACGCTGGGGTACCGATTCTTGAGGAACGTAGTGGCGGGCTGCGGCCAAAATCCGCGGCGATGCCAATTCTTCGCCAAGCGGTCGAGAAGACTGCAATCAGCCTATCCGAAGAGCAATTTCGTCATTGGCTTGAAGGACCTGGGCCACGTCAGGTCGACCTCGATGTGGGTGAGCAATTAGGTAGCGTAATGATTACCGCGGAGGGCATGGGAGGAAAAATCGTCGTCCCAGCATGGTTGGGGGAATTACTAACGCCGATGGTCGATAGAAATGAACGGCTGATTCTCGAACTGCAATACATGCGGGACTCCTGAAGCGACTAAAACCCGTTGTACGCATATTCATCAAACGGCGGCATCCTGGGCCGGGTATGGCGAGAGCGGCACTACTGATTGCAGTAGCGTTATTACTCACCATCTTCATTACTGGTAGTAGTGGTCACTCCAACCCGAAAAATGAAGGACCGATTGTAATAGAATGGTTCGTCGACAATAGTGATAGCGAAGCCATCGCGGTCGAGGATAACCTCTCCCACCTGCGCCACGACCCGGGCGTACTGTGGTTATCTTGGCACCCTGGGGTCATGGTCGCCAATGACCCAGTCGGCAATCACGATGGCTCGGTCCGAGCTGAGAAGTTGGGGGTTGAGGAATTGCCAACATTCCGCACCGAACTGAGCGCTCTTGAGGGGCGCGAGGATGGGAATACGACCGATATTGAAAGCCAACTTGAAGATTACGTCATCAATAAATCCATCGAGCGACTAGCCGAAATCACCTTGGAATTGCAGATTAATGATGGGGATGTTAGAGATGGGTATGATGAACTTGTGGTTCAAGCAATGGTGACCCCTTTGACCAACCTTTCCAATGAGACCGTGCTGTATTTCATGATTGTTGAATGGAGTCATGCTAGCGATGAGTCCACTCACCGTCCAGTGAATGTCGTTCGAGAACTGATGCCGCGTTCGGGGCTACCTAGAACCGCCGGTCAATCGGGCATGGTGGAATTCATTTTCGATTCCAATTACCTCGACCCCGCCAATATCACCATCGAACCTAAACACGCTGACCGCTGGGGGGTTGTCGCCATGCTCTCAGGCCACGATATAGGTTCAGATTCACCGCGTTCGGCACAGCCTGGAGAGAATGAGACAATCCTCGCTACCGCAGTAGCAACGGTGCCATCGAGGTGGCAATTAGCAACTCTTGAAGATAGCCTGCCATGGATCATCGGGACCGTGGTCATTATTGCCGCGATGGCGATGGTCATTCACTCAGAGCGGCGGCGCGAAATAGAATTACCAAAAGTTACTGGAAAATTACTACCAGCCCCCACTACTGGTAACCAAACCAGATTTAGGGTGGCTATCGACATCAAGGCCGGCATCCTTCCTGCGGAACTGCTCAAAGTCGACACCAGCCCACCATGGAAAGTTCGTCGGGCACCGAAGCGCCAGATGTTGGCTGCAGGAAGTGAAAGTAGTTGGGAACTAGATGTTCGTACTGGCGAGGAGATGGGGCATTGTAATGTCAATGTCCACATTTCTTTCACTGTCGAAGGTACTGGCGGGGGCTGGGTGATGGATTTGCGACTCATACCTCCCGATGATGATGAGGAAGAATGAGCCATCGGTGGAGAAATTTGAAAATGCAAACAATCCCCTTCAATTATTGGGCAAATTATCAAAATGTGGGTTTTTTCGAGTGCGAACTTTCAATAACCGCAAGGTAGGCGGGTGATTCCCACACCGGTAAAATTACCCTTGGGGGGCGAAAAAATGGTTGAACTCGATGATATTGACCGGAAGTTATTGGCCGAACTTCTCGCTGACTCCAGGACTTCTCAAAGGCAATTGGCAACCAAAATCGGTGTCGCCCAAGGAACAGTGACCAATCGCTTGACCCGGCTGACCGATTGTGGTGTTATCCGTGGCTACCACGTTGACCTCGACCCGAAGAAGGTAGGATGGACGATGACGGTGCTGATTGGCTTACGAATCGAGAAAAATTCAATCATGCCAGTTCAGGATGAAATCGCCGCCGACGCTAGGGTCAGTTCGGTATACGACGTGACCGGTGAATTCGATTCGATGGTAGTAGCCAGAGTACGCGACCCCGACGACCTCAACGACCTGACCAAGAATGTGCTTTCAATCGAGGGAATAATCCGTTCCTCGACCCATGTGGTGCTCAATACTGTCAAGGAATCGGTGGGTTGCCTACCGGATAAAATTACATCCATGGACTAAAAGTAAATGAAGAGTTCAAGAACGGTTGGTAATAGATAGGCATTCGGGAAAGTTGATGCAATCAGGTTCAAGTGATATTGAAAGCAACTCTTCCGAGTTGGATTCGACCGAGTCTGACCCGACTGAAGAAGCGAGCGAAATAAGCAAGCTTCTAACCAATCTACACCTATTCCACCCGACCTCGGATGGCGCCCCAATGCTACGCTTCGGCAGGTTCGACGATCTTCCCCATCAGCACCTCCCACTGGCGCGTCTATCGGCCTCTGATTGGAAAGGGATAATGATCGCCGACGAGGTGGGCTTGGGAAAAACAATCTCTGCAATTCAGATTCTTGCAACTCTACATGCCCGTGGTGAAAGTGGTTCGGTCGTAGTCATCTGCCCCGGAGGGCTGCGGAGGAAATGGTGCAATGAGTTGTGGCATCGTGCCGATATCGAGGCTGTCGAGGTTGAAACAGGAGAGCAATTCAGGCATTATGTCGAGCGTATTGAGGCTGGGGAAGTGATGGTGCTAGTCGTTTCACAGGGAATTCTTCGGCTCTCGCCCATGCTCGACTGGTTAGTAGACCACAGTCCAAATACGATACTGACAATCGTTGATGAGGCGCACCATATTCGCAATCCTAAATCGCATCTACACTCGGCGGTAACGATGCTTTCGCTATCATCAGAGCGGGTGGTATTTTTGACTGCAACACCGGTCAATCTTTCGACCGATGACCTATTTGTTCAACTCTCTCAGTTGGCACCCGGCCGCTGGCCCGATGCCTATGCATTCACCCGCTCTCTGCGACCGGGAACCATCCTCAACAACATTCTTGACCTGCTAGCAGCCGAGTCTCCCAACCTCGATGCGGTCGATGATTTGGTGATGAATCTTGAGCACACCGTGGGTTTTTCAGGCGATGCGCGCTTGGAAATGCTCGCCACCTTGGTGCGCGAGATGCATTGGAGTGAGGAGACCACGCCCGACCTGCGTTTGGCTACCGCTGACCTAGTGCGTCGCCTAAGGCCACTAAATGGCCTGGTCGTACGTTCCCGCAGGCGTGACCTCGATTGGCAACAGCCCTGTCGCAGAGCGATAACCCTAGACATTCGTCTTCGGGAGGAAGAATGGAATCTATATGTCGAGGCGCGTGATTGGAGTCAAAGATTGATGGAATTACGTCGCCCTAATGATGATGTCTGGGATTGGGCGATGCTGGTGCCCGAGAGGATGGCAAGCAGTTCACTACAAGCCTATGCCAGTCATGTGTTGGGACAAATGCGTGATGCCGCACGACTGGCTTTGGACCTCGACCAAGAGCCGGAGTGCGGCGACGACGGTATGGTCGCTGGCGAGGTGGTTGGGACGGTTGGCCTCGACCGTGTAGAGCGACGCTTGCTATCTCGCATCGGGAATCCTGAAGCTCTCATCACCGCGGCTAAGAATCTTGGTGGGGTCGACAGCAAATTCGACGCTCTTTCAATCTGGCTCGCTGAAAGCCTGCACAATGACGAGGTCGGCGGAGTAATATTGTTCAGCCATTTCCGTGGCACCTTGGCCTACCTGCTACGCCGCCTACGAGCGGCAGGTTTTGCCACCGAATTAATCTCCGGCTCGACAAAAATGGGTGAGAGAGAG
>Ga0302119_10000829_pt1 | contig 13961 bp, 14 predicted proteins | sample AG5_Tmax_MG_FD_203114 | JGI IMG/M metagenome (GOLD analysis project Ga0302119, IMG submission 203114) | Marine microbial communities from Western Arctic Ocean, Canada - AG5_Tmax | ecosystem: Environmental > Aquatic > Marine > Oceanic | place: Canada: Western Arctic Ocean | collected 2017-10-01 | reverse complement strand
GCGTTGTCGAATTAATTTAACCTAGCCATCTTACTATGCCCCAGAGCTAAAGTGTCAGGGTGGGTTGTCCGTGTTTATTCTTGTAAATGAACTGAACTGAATGAAGCGTGTTGTATCCAATGAACAGGAAGTCTAAAGGTACACGCTATGCCGACAAGGAGAAGGCGCAAGTCCTTGCCTTTGTCGAAAAGACAAATGCCGAGAACGGACGGGGAGGCATCACAGCAGCCTCCAAAAAATTTGGGATCACGCCCCTCACCATCAGCAACTGGATCAAAAGGTCGGGTGTGACCAGCGCTCGCGGAGCCCGGAGCAATGTTGATTTTGCTTCAAATCTGCGGCGCCTCGCCGACATCCACGCGTCAATCTCAAAAAAAGAAGCTGAACTTCTCAAGCTTCAGCGCGAGTACTCCGCGCTAAAGAAGAAGCTTTGAGCAACTCAACGCCCCAAACTCAAACCGAAATCAACGCCAACCTTTAGTCGATACCCAGCGACAATCAAAAAACACCCTCCCAATGCGGGAGGGTGTTGTCGTTTAAAGGGCTCGTAATTCGGAACACTCGTCCTACTCCTCGCCTTTGTCGTCCACTTCGCCTTCGTCGTCCACTTCGCCGACTTCCACTGCGAGATCGACCCACTCCATGTAGGCCATGGGCGCAGAGTCGCTGTGACGCGGCCCAAGTTTGGTGATGCGACAGTAGCCTCCCTGACGATCAGCGCAGGCCGCGGCAACGTCTCCGAAGAGCTTGCTGACGACCTCCTTCTGACGGAGGAAAGCGATGGCCTGGCGACGAGCGTGGAGGTCTCCCCGTTTCCCGAGCGTGACCAATCGTTCCGCCACTGGACGAAGAGCTTTCGCCCTCGCCAAGGTGGTGCGAATTCGACGCTCACGAATCAGAGCACAGGCCAAGCCTGAAAGAAGAGCCTTTCGTTGGCTGGCATTCCGTTGCAGTTTCGCGGTTTTCTTGCGATGCCTCATGGCAGGTTGTAAGGATGGTGGTTATTCTTCGATGTTCTGGGCAATCAGATCGGCCAAGCCGACTGGCGCCTCATCCTCCACGCCAAGACGCGGCGCGACGATAGAAGGCATGGGCCCCATCAGGAGAGAAGGGTCGAAGGTCATCCCAAGTCCCAGTCCGAGCTCGGAGAGCTTGTCCTTGATCTCGTTGAGGGATTTCTTTCCAAAGTTACGATACTTGAGCATCTCCGCCTCGGTCTTCATCGCCAGCTGACCCACCGAAGTGATGTTGGCGTTGTTGAGGCAGTTGGCCGCCCGGACCGAAAGCTCGATCTCGTTCACACTCATGTTGAGAAGCTTCTTGAGGGCTGCATTTTCCTCGGTCTGCTCGGCCGGAGCTTCTTCAAACTCCACTGCATCGTCGTCGTAGTTGACGAAGACGTCGAGGTGATGACGCAGGATGGCGGAAGCATGCAACAGAGCTTCGTGAGGCTCCACCCGTCCGTCGGTCCAGACATCGAAGACAATCTTGTCATAGTCGGTCATCTGACCAACCCGGGTGTTCTCCACCGCATACTTCACCCGCGTGACCGGCGAGAATATGGAGTCAATGGCGATCACTCCGATCGGCATTTCAGCCCGCTTGTTCTCATCACCGGTGCGGAAGCCGCGACCAACCTGCACTTCGAATTCGCAGTCGAATTTGACTTTGCGATCCAAGGTGCAGATCACCTGATCCTTGTTGAGCACTTCGTAAATATTGTCGTCGTCGATATCAGCCGCGGTGACCTCCCCTGACTTTTCCACCTTGATGGAGAGAACGCGGGGCTCCTTGTCATGGTGACGGAACTTCACCTTCTTCAGGTTGAGGACGATGTCGGTCACATCTTCCAACACGCCCGGGAGGGTGGAAAACTCGTGCTGCACCCCCGCGATCCGCACCGAGGTAATGGCGGCACCTTCCAGAGCGGAAAGCAGAACGCGGCGCAGGGAGTTTCCGATGGTGTGGCCGAAGCCCCCTTCGAATGGTTCCGCCACAAATTGCGCAAACGTTTCGCTGGCAGTATCTTCGTTTTTAACAAGGCGGTTCGGAACTTCGAACCGGTCGAGCCGAATGGGCTCACTACTCTCAGTTTCAGCAACAGGTGCTTCAGACATTTTCTTTTTGGGTAACCGGGTTTCCCTCCTGCGAGAATGACAGGGACCCAAGGGGGCTGTCTGGAGGACCTACGGCGATTTTGGAATCTCGCGGAGCGGGACTTAAGAGCATGTCATCCCCCAATGCAACCCCAAATTGCGTACTTCTCCCGCCTCCACACCACTAACAGGAACACAGATCAGGGCCTCTAACATTTCTCTCAATATTTTATTGGATTGTAACGCCTAGCGAGTCATACCCTCCGTCTCGCTGCGCCCATGAAATCGAAACGCAATCTCACCCGCTTCACCTACGAGACCACTGCTTTTCAAGGCTGGCGGCTCTGTCTCAGCCGAGCAGGATCCACCTTTACGAAATACTTCAGTGACAAAAATTATGGAGGATCCAAAAAATCCCTGACCGCTGCGGACAAGGCGCTGAATGAACTCAAGCACCTCGTCGACAATTCCCGCCGGGTGAACGGCAAGCTCAGCCGGACCACGATCCGCAAGGGTCAGAAGCTCCTGGAGAGCGCTTAGATCGACCCTTGCGAAGCCTTCGGCGGACCCCCTTCCGATGGCCCTCTCCCTTCCCAAAGGTGATGAGCGAGAGCGCCATCCTGGTCACGGATCGTTCGTCTTGGGCATCAGATCCTCGATGATTTTAGGCATCTCTCCGGCCGGTATCGCGAAGGTCTCACAACGGTTGACGCGGGCAATGTTCATGCCCACACACTTGCCATCGAGATTGAGCAGTGGTCCGCCTGCGCTTCGCTCCGAAAGCGCGACATCGTGCTGGAGGATCCGCTTGAAGTTGGAACGTCGCTTGGAGTAGCGCCCACTCATGGCGTCATTGCGTGATCGCTCTTCCTCAAAAATTTTCTCCCGCGTCCTCAGCTCGACCTCGAACTCCATCTCCTCATCGTCCCGCTTCACTCGAAGCTTCACATGATCGCCGGGCTCCTTTCCGGCGAGGATCTCCTGAAGGTCCTCAATCTTCCCAATCTCCTGCTCATCCGCGCTCAGGATGAGGTCCCCCTCCTCCAATCCGGCGTCAGCGGCTCCTGAATCCTCCTCCACGCCACTGATCGAGAGCGTCCCAGCCTTCTTGTTGGTGTCCAGAGTGATTCCCAAAACCACCGGGGCTTTTCCGCCCCCGACCTCGCGGGCATTCGCACTGATGATGCCCACCCGCACGCGTCGGCGAGTCCGACTGGTCGATCCATTGGCCACCACCCAAGACCCGTGATCCGGCTCACCATCCGTATCCCATTCCACCGTCACTAAATCCCTGGCCTCGACTTTGAGTAGAGCCACGTCCCATTCCACCGTCGTGGCAATCACCCGAACGTTCTTGAAATGGGTTTTGTCCACCCGCACATTGAGCTCCTTGGCATCTTCGATTTCGCTCGCCTTGGTCACAAGGTAGCCGTCTGAAGTAATCACCACTCCAAAGGAAATCGATTTCCAACCATCATACACGACCGCGCTGCATTGTTGCAAGATGCCGCGCAAGGGCTCGAAGGCCTCCCTCGTTGTCGAACCACTGAGCCGCAAGCGAGCCTCCAACTGCTGTCCCTGCACAAGCGGCGCACAGATCAGCGCAAACCCACAAACGACCAACCTACTTCTCGCCCAACTCAACTTCGATTTCGATCTCTTCATCATCTCTTAAAATTTTCAACTTCACCTTGGTGCCCGGCTTCAACCCCTTGATACCGGCGGAAAACTTCTCTTTGTTTTCCACTTCATTGCCATCGATTTCGAGGATCGCGTCTCCCACCTTGACTCCGGCTTCCTCGGCCGCGGTCTCTTTCCCCACGACCTTGACTTCCACCCCCCCCTCTTCCCGGTCTTCCGTTCCCACTCCGAGAAAGGCGACTGGCTTTTCGGCAAAGGGACCCTCACCGATAAATTCGCTCGCTTTCATTTTCTCCCAGTGTCGCAAGAACACGCGGATCGGAACATGCATGTTCTGTTCCAAACTCGCCCCCACCCGACTGTGGATTCCGATCAAGCGCCCCTTTAAATCGAAGAGAGGCCCACCTGAGTCTCCCCCAATCAGGTTGCAGTCAGTCTGAATCGTTTGATCTGCCCAACGCACTATCCTTCCGATCCGCACCCCCACTCCGCGCTCCTTGTTGAAGCCTCCCGAATGACCGAGCGCGAAAACCCAGTCCCCCATCAGGGCCCGCTCCTCCTTGTCGATCTCGACATAGGGATAACTTCCCTCCTCATCAATCTTGAGCATCGCAGCGTCAGTTTCGGCCACCAGACCCAGCGAGGTCGCCTTGTGCTTCGTGCCGTCCTCCATGATCACGGTAAGCTTCTTCCCCACTCCTCCGCTCACGTGCGCAGCCGTCAGAACCATTCCCTCCTTACTCACAATCACGCCACTTCCAGAGCCCCCACCCATGTCGATGCCCACCGTGGCCTTGCGAGTCCGCGGCAAGCTCCTCTGCAAGGCTTCCTGAATAGCGAGAAGATCCCGAATGCTTTCGGGAGCCTCCTGCAGGTTGTAGAGAGGCCGGGCCTCCGCCTTCTCATCAGCGGCTAGGATCGGGCTCCCGAGCGAGAGCGAAATTAGGGCAAGAGCTGCTGAAGCGCCCACTCGGCGCCAGCAATCGCGGGGGAGAACCTGTGTCATCTAATAGAGATAGAATAGGTCCCGCTAGGTCCGGATTCAACGAGCAAACCCAAAAAAAGACAACCCAATGGCGTGTGTTTGGCTCGAGAAACCCCCTAACCCGTAGCCAACGCCAATTGAGTTGTCTTAACCCCCAGAGGGGCTTCGATAGATTCGCGATGACTCGATTCTTTGCAAGGAGAAAGACCTCTGAGCTTACATGTTGATATTCATGGCGTTCTGATCATTTCCACGACCCACTCCCGGCCCTCACGTTCCGAGCAGCTGCGTCCTGGCAAAATTTCCCGCATGATCTCAAAGCCCGCGCTGAAGAGATCCCTTATCTCTTCCTTCTCGGATCCATAAGGCGGGCCCTCCTCCTCATCACTCCCCCGAAGAGGATCGAGGAAGAAGATACCCACCAATCGTCCCTCGGGCTTCAGCCACCTGAGCGAGGCTTCCACGTAGTCTGCCCGCCTTTCTGGGGGAATGGCGCAGAAGAAGGTGTGCTCAAAGATGGCACCCACTTGATTCCTTTCTGCCAGGGTTTCATCAAAGAAGTCTCCGGCCAACCAGCTCACCCTATTCCCGTAAAGCCCCTCAGCGCCTGCAAGAGCACTCAAGGCCACATCGAGACCGATCACTCGGCACCCACTCTTCTGCAGCGCAGCGGCATCGTGACCCCGCCCACAACCAGGAACGAGGACCCCATCCTCTCCCCAAATCCCGGCTGGCCTAGTCGCTAACAATTCCAGCAGAGGCGGAGCAGGTTCCCCCAAATCCCATGGCGTATCGCCAACCACGTAGTTCTCTTCCCAATTCATGACCACCAATTCGCAGTGCTCAGATCGACCCGTCATCGGTCAGCCCCAAACCCCGTCCCTACATCTTATGAAGATAGTCCGGCACATGATCCCGCTGCTGCGAGGGCGGAAGTTGGGCACTACTGAAAGAGATCACCGCGCCCACTCCAGCGGCATGGGGAGCACCCATGAGCGCTCCAGTATCCACCTCCGGGAAAAGGTAACGCACCCGCCGTTCTGTGCAGTAGTAGCCAAGCCATCCGAGCAATCCAACCCCTGTCATCATGGCGACGACGAGGAGGGCGCGCCCGATCAGGCCATGGGGCCGGTCAGCCACCCTCGCCTCCAGCACATCCCTGCCGCCCCGGGACGGCTTGGGCTTCCCGGCCCCCGTCAATTCACGTTCGATCCAGTAGAGGCGGATCGAGAGCTCCACCAGGAAGTTGTCCAACTGATAGGCCATGTCGCTCTTCTCAAAGGCTTCCTGCACCGCGGCCCGCAGAGCCCGATTCTGTTCATCTTCCGAGACCACCGCCCGGATAGCATTTCCTAAGAAAAACTGGGCGCGGTCCGGCTTACCCAGATGATAGAAGATGAGGGCCGTCGGCCCACGCCTCGCATAGAGATCATCGTAGACCGCTTCGATCGTGATCTCCTCCGGGAGTTCCTGACGCTCGTCGAAAAGATAGACGAACATATCGACCTTCGACTCGCCCGAGTGATACTTGAGAAAGCTCTCCCGATCCTGCCTCTCCTGCTGGGCCAACAGCTCCTGGGGATCCCTCAGAAATATCGGTGCACCCTCCGCATCGATCGGGATCGCTTCGAAGTAGGCACTCAGAATCTCCGGCGGAATCTCACGGACATTCTCTTCGCGCTCAGGCTCCTCCTCCACCGGCTCAGGCAAGACGCTCTCGACGATCTCGGGCAATGTCCTCGGCTGGATGTTCTCCTGTTTCCCAAAAAAGTCCTGCCCCGCGACGATCTCGCCCTTCTTCACTCTCTCGGAGTCGGTCATACTCCAGACCGGGAGGGCTGGCAGTTGTCTGACCAGTTTCTCCTCTACCTTTTCGCCCTCGGTCTTTTCGGCCGCCGCAGCAGTCTCCGCTAGTGCTCCCCCCGCCAGGAGGGCGCACATCGCTCCCATCACGGCCCCTGCTCTCATACCTGGGTCTTGCTTTGACTGGCCCGATGATTGGCACGGATCCGTTCCAGGATTTCCCCGGTCCCTTCGGTCTCTGGTTGAAGTGCTGGTTGAAACGCCTCCGGATTCCGCTTCGCCCGCCTGGCCTGCTTGGACAGGGTCTTGCTCATCCGCTTGATCACCACTTCACTTGCCCGCAGCCACTGCCCTTGCAAAAAGTGGGGATGCGCCGCGGAGAGGGCCTTAAAGGTCACCTCGTCGTCGAGAAACGGCTGCAGAGCGTATCCAAACGTGATCCCAGCCGCCTTTCCGCTCACATCCACACTCAACAAAATTCCAGCCTCATTCGGACGCGAGACCTTGATGTCCTCGAAGGCCCCACGGTTCAGGAGCCAAAATCCAAACTGTCGCAGGCTGGGAATCTCTTTGAAGCTCCCAAAGTAGATCCCGAAGAAAAGCTGCGGAAATTTGCGCTGAAAGTTGCGCAACATGCGACGTGCTGCCACCCGCTCCTTCTTTTTCAACACCCCTGCCGCATCCGTCAGGCAACGAAGCCGCACGTCCTCTGCCCCGAAAATTCGGTCCGCGTCTCCAATCTCAAATCCGCAGTGAGGACACTGCCGGGCCGAGCGGTGCACCCGCTGAACGCAACGGGGACACTTCATAACCATGGACCCAGCCTAAACGGCCAAGCGTGATTCGTCGAAAATGTTGAGGTTCTATTCTGTCTAATCATTTCACCCATCCCGATCTACCACTCAGCTCCCAGTCCATACCGTTCCGCCAATTCCATCAACTCAGAACGCATGGGCCACTCATCTGGTCGCTCACTGGATTCGTGCCGTTGGCTAGCGCCCTTCAGGGACATGCACCCGGTATTGTCCCCAGTGACCCGCACTTCCTCCACCTCGGCCACACTCAAGATCACCTCCGGCAAGGCCCCGAACTCCCGAATCTTGTCCTCAATCAAACGGGCCTCTTCACCGGCTTCCTGAATAAAGGTCGGCACCACGCACTTCACCGGCTCCTGCGAGAGATTCCATATCGAGGCGAAATGCAGGAGCGAAAGACCGTGCTTCTCAATGATGGGCAGCATGTTCTCCATCTTGTCGTGCCCCTGCTCCACCCAACCAGCAGGTCGGTATGCCCGGTGATCGCCAGGTTTAAACTCGTGCCCACGCTTCATATCGCCGTGAAAAAGTCCCCCATAGTCTACCACCCTGGTCAGGAGATCGACTCCGTGTTTCTTCGCGGCCGGCAGGACAAACTGTCCGGGCCACGGCTCTAGCGGGTTCAAAATAATCATCGCCCAATCGATCAGTTCGCCAAACTCCTCGAAGCTGTGAATGAGATCGAGGGTGAAGCCATTCGCAGGTCCGGGAGCCATCCCGAGGCGCTCGGCTAGACCCTCTTCCTTGAGAGCTGCCATCGCCTTCCAGACATCGTCCTGCGTGTAGCCCAGTTCGTCTGGATTATGCAGCATGAGGAGATCAAAGTGATCGGTCTGGCAGCTCGTCAGCGACTTCTCACAAGCCATCCGAAGAAAATTTCGATACTCGGCCGGATTGCGCAGGGCAGGATCCGTGAAGCGCGGATAGCCACTGCTTCCGGAGCGCACCCCCTCATAGAAATCATGCCCGATCGTACCTACCAGGCAGTAGGTATCTCGCTCGTAGCTGGAGAGCGCTTCCGCGAGGGCCGCATCCGCCTTCCCCTGCCCGTAAACGTCTGCCGTCACAAACGTCCGCACCCCGCTCTCATAGGCGAGTCGAATGCACTCGAGATAGCGGTCTTCCTCGAGCATTTCCCCAAAGTGCATGAAGCGTCCACCGCTCCAAGTTCCGTAAGCTGTTTTTGTCAGATTCATCGACTTGCACACCACCTAAGTTCGAGGGACTGACCACGTCAACGCTAAGCCATCGCCAAAGTGAATAACGCGGCACGAACGTAAAACATTGTAGTCCATCCCTCCCGGACAGCCTGCAACTTTATTCACAACCTTATTCCCACCCCGCGCTCTTCTCCGGTGCCGCGACTTGACTCGCCCATCTCAATTCTCATCGTCATGACGTGCCTCTAAACTTGTCTTGGGACCCCCGCGACCTCCCCGAAGGTCGCTGGATACGTCTTCGCTTGGGGCCTCTCACGATGGTTATTCTTCACCGTCATGAAGAATGGCGGATCAGCTCATGGGAAGGGGATCAGTTTGCCGAGCTTCCCTTGGAAGGGGAAATCCGGGATCTCCCCAGCAGCTTGGAGTGGCGGCGCTGGGACGGCGGTGCGGGCGATCTCGAATTCCAACTTCGCCCGAGTTTTCCCGAGTATCCAGTCATCGCAAAACCCAAACCGGCGCTCACCATCTCGCCCGGCGGGCACGCCCTCTTTTACATCGGTATTCCTGCCAGCCTCGAAGTTTATGGGCAGTGCGATGGCACCCTCCGCAAGCTCGCGAGCCTCTCCACCGACAGTCTCAGCAAATCCTGGCACGGCGACCGCTCGGCGGGCCAGGTTTGTTACGCACTGCGCACGCGCGCGCGCCGCTCTTTCGATCCGTCCGATTGGCCGGAGCACGATATTGTGGTTGCAGTCGATTTGAAAAACGAAAGCTCTGAAGCTTTCCTCTTCGATCGCCTCTTTCTCGATCTCGGACACTTCTCCATTTTCAATCATGAGGGGCATCTCTGGTCCAATGCCTGCCAAATCCGCATCAGCGAGGACGACGAGGATGGGAACGACATCACCTACGCGCCCAATCCCCTTGATCCCGCTTCCGACGCACCCGAGATCGCGACTGCCCAGGCGGGTAAGGCTCGTCGCTCGAAGATTGGCAGCGCGTTCACCTCCGTCATCGACATCATCCACTAACCCCCTCTTCTCTTGGCAGCTCAGTTCTTAGCTCTTCCCGACTTCATCGACCCCGAATTCCTCAGGAGCGCAGGTGGCGCGACCGTGGTCCTCCTGGTCGGTTTCATTCTTCTCGCGATCACCAACAAGATCGCAATCGAATTCGTCGGTCCGCGTCTCACTCCGCAAGGGGTCATGGTCCTGCGCAAGCTCATTCGTTACCTCGGAGTCGCCTTCGTCATCATCGTCGCCCTCAATCAAATGGGCCTCAATCTTGGCGCCATTCTCGGTGCGGCAGGTGTGGCGGGGATCGCGATCGGTTTTGCCGCTCAAACCTCGCTCTCCAACATCATCAGCGGTTTCTTTCTCATCGGGGAACGCCCCTTCGAACTCGGCGACGTCATCGAAATTGACGGCATCAGCGGCACCGTCGACACCCTTGGCCTCCTCTCGCTCACCCTGCGCACCTTCGACAACCGCTCCGTCCGTATCCCCAACGAAACCCTCGTCAAATCCAAGGTCGTCAATGTCACGCGCCACCCCATCCGACGATTCAATCTCGATATCGGGGTTGGCTATCATGAGAACATCGGGCACGTCCTCAGCGTCTTGAAGAACGTCGCAGAGAAGAATGTGCAGTGTCTCGATGAACCAGATCCCCTCATCATCTTTACCGGCTTTGGGGACTCCTCCTTGAATTTCCTCCTCGGCGCCTGGTGCCTCCAGGAAGACTACGGCACCCTCCGCAACACTCTCCCGCGAGAGCTCAAGGAACGGTTCGATGTCGAGGATATTGAAATCCCCTTCCCGCACATGACCATCGCCTCGGGCAAGGCCTTCGGCCCCATCCCGATCAAAATGGTCGACAACTAAGGGGGATCCCTCCCTTCGCGGCAGTCCGTTCCTGCTCTACCTGCAACCGACCAACCTCGGAGATCATCGGTGAAGGCAGACGGCTCAATGCCGAAGGCCCTCTCGCCCTTCTTGCGATCTCAAATTTTGAATCCCTCGTGTGGCTCGGAGGGTGAGCCAGGTGACCCGCACAACTCCCGCGCACACAGTCCTGCCTTTCGGCAGTCACAACGGATGAAGCCGGGGACAACTCCCGAGTCCTCATCCCTATTCCCATTCAATGCTCGCGGGCGGCTTGGTGGAGATGTCGTAGAGGACTCTATTCACTCCGGGCACCTCATTGAGGATCCGGTGACTCGTCTCGCGCAGAATCGGATAGGGAAGCTCCACCCAGTCGGCCGTCATGGCATCTTCACTCACCACTGCACGCAGACTGACCGCGAATTCGTAGCTCCGCTCGTCGCCCTTTACGCCAACCGTCTTGACCGGCACAAGCGCGGCGTATGCCTGCCAGACTTTGTCATACCACCCGTAATCCTTGAGTCGGGTGATGAAAATCGCATCGCATTCGCGGATGATCTGTAACTTGTCCTCCGTGATGTCACCGGGACAGCGAACCGCAAGCCCGGGACCAGGAAAGGGATGGCGATGGACAATGTCGTGCGCGATGCCCAATGACATTCCTAGCTCGCGGACCTCGTCCTTGAACAAATCCGCCAGCGGCTCAAGCACCTTTCCCTGCTCCTGAAGTTCCAAAATCCTGGCCACCCGATTGTGGTGGGTCTTGATTACCGAGGCCTTCGACTTGGCATTCGAAGCGCTTTCGATGACGTCCGGATAAAGGGTTCCCTGCGCCAACATGTCGGCATCTCCCACCCGATCCCAAAAGACCTCGATAAAAAGATTGCCGATGATCTCACGCTTCTTCTCAGGATCGGTCACTCCCGTCAGGGCCCCAAGAAAAAGATCGGCCGCCTCCGCGGTCTCGACCTCCACTCCCATCCGGTGAAAATTGTTCCGCACCTCCTCGCCTTCATCTTTGCGCAGCAGTCCGTTGTCCACAAAGATGGCGCGCATCTTGATTCCGGCCTCCTTCAGGAGCACGGCCAAGACCGTGCTATCCACTCCTCCACTCACCCCACAAACCACCTGTTTGTCCCCCACCTGGGCCCGGATCTTGTCGAGTAGCTCGCGCTTGAAATCATCAATGCGAAACTCCTGCAACGAATCGGCCTGCAGAAGGAAGTTGTGCAGGATTCGCAAGCCTTCGTGACTGTGAGTCACCTCGGGGTGAAACTGAATTCCATAATACCGATCGCCCCACCGCAAGCTCACCGGGGTCCCGTCCTCGTTCTTTGCGAGCACCTCGCAGTCGGCAGAGAGATTTCCCACCGTATCCGAATGACTCATCCAGACTTGGGACTTTGTGGAGACTCCCTCGTAAAGGCCAGCCGCCTTCTCGGGCACCAGCATGGCAGGACCGAATTCACGCCGATCGCTGGGCTCCACCCTCCCGCCGAATTTGAGGTTCAGCAGCTGCATTCCGTAACAAATGCCCAAGACCGGCACACCGTAATTGTTCAGGGTCTCGAAGTCGATATCAGGCGCATCGGGATCACTCGTGCTCTTGGGTCCACCGGAGAGAATCACCGCTCCAGGGCTCCCCATCTCCGCAAAGTCTTCCAGCGCATAGAGCTTCCCAAAAAAACCCAGTTCCCGGACCCGCCGAACAATGAGCTGCGTATACTGCCCGCCAAAATCAACAACTGCAACGTGCTTCGATTCTTCCATAATCCTCAACTACAAATGACAATCGACAGATAAAACATCACTGGTCTCCGCACCAACCCTCACTCAGCTGATCGGTTGGTAATTCGTCGGCTCCTGCGTGATCACAATGTCGTGGGTGTGACTCTCGCGCAATCCACCGGGCGTAATCCGAACAAACTCCGACTGGGAACGAAGCGCCGTCAGATCGGGAGCACCCACGTAGCCCATACCCGAACGCACACCCCCCATCAACTGATAGACCACATCGGAGAGCGGCCCCTTGTAAGGAACCCGGCCCTCAACTCCTTCCGCGACCAGCTTTCCACTTGCACCCTGTCCGTAGCGATCGCCCGACCCTTTCATCATCGCACCGATCGAGCCCATCCCCCGGTAGGTCTTGAAACTCCGGCCCTGAAAATGAACGGTCTGCCCGGGACTCTCTCGGGTTCCTGCCAACACCGAACCGAGCATCACGATGTCCGCTCCGGCCGCGAGGGCCTTGACCACATCACCGGAGTAACGAATCCCGCCATCCGCGATCACGCGCACTCCATTCTCGCGACACCAGGGCGACACGTTCTGGATCGCCGTGAACTGGGGCATCCCAACTCCCGCGATCACCCGGGTGGTGCAAATTGATCCCGGGCCCACGCCCACTTTCACCGCTTTCGCACCCGCAGAGACAAGATCCTTGGCGCCCTGCTCAGTGACCACATTTCCAGCCACTACCGGACAATCGGACATCGCGGAGAGCTCGTTCACAACCTGCAGAACCCGGGCGGTGTGCCCCGTGGCAGCATCAATGAAGAGGGCATCCGCCCCCGCTTCAATCACAGCCTGCGCGCGCTCCTTCCATTCTGCTCCGACTCCGATCGCGGCTCCGCAACGCAGTTGTCCGTTCGGATCCTTGGCGGCGTCCACGAAGGTGATCTGCTTCTCAATGTCGCCTCCGGTAATCAAGCCCACCAACTTCCTGTTCACGTCAACCAGGGGTAGCTTCTCAATGCGATGCTCATAGAGAATCCGCCGGGCATCTTCCGGAGTAGTATCCGGATTGCCCGTCACCAACTTCTCGCCCTGGGTCATTACCTCGCCCACCATTGCGTCATCCGCCGCAAAGTGCCTGATGTCGCGTCCCGTCACCATCCCCAAGAGGACACCTTCACTGTCCACCACGGGAAATCCTGAGAAGCCCTGCTCGCGCATGATCACCTTCAGGCTCCCGATCGTGTGCTCCTTCGTCACGGTCAGCGGCTTCTGAATCACGGAACTCTCCGAACGTTTCACCAGCGACACCATGGCCGCCTCCTCTTCAATGGTGCAGGCTCGATGGATGACCGCCATGCCTCCTTCCCGGGCCAACGCCACCGCCAGCTCAGATTCCGAAACGGTGTCCATGGCCGCCGATACCACCGGAATCTTAAGAGGGATCCCCTCAGTGAGCTCAGTATCAAGCACTGCCTCGGTCGGCAATACTTCGCTCATTTTTGGTACCAGAAGGACGTCGTCGAAGGACAGCCCCAGAGTCAATTCCGCCATGAGCGATTAATTAGAAACACGTTGCCAATGACAAGACCAAACAGGACTCGCGCGAAGAATAAAATTTTTGGCCGCCATCCCGCGTCGCTGCCGGCCTCCAGGAGGCCGTCTCCACGGCTTGAACTCGAGCCCCAACCACATTCACTTCGGGCCCAGCCGGCCAAGTAGCGCGATCACTCTTTAGCCCCTGAGCACGGGTCCTCGACCTCAAAATCCAGCTCCGAACGGATTTTCCGGAGCTCCCGCCCCTGGGCGCAGGATCTCAATTTATCCGAGCTCAGGAGACC
>Ga0302119_10000828_pt1 | contig 13974 bp, 11 predicted proteins | sample AG5_Tmax_MG_FD_203114 | JGI IMG/M metagenome (GOLD analysis project Ga0302119, IMG submission 203114) | Marine microbial communities from Western Arctic Ocean, Canada - AG5_Tmax | ecosystem: Environmental > Aquatic > Marine > Oceanic | place: Canada: Western Arctic Ocean | collected 2017-10-01 | reverse complement strand
ATGCCAGACAGGGCCTTCGACGTTGGAATTGCCGAGCAGCATGCGGTGACCTTTTCGGCTGGGCTGGCTACGCAGGGTTTGATTCCTTTCTGTAATATCTATTCGAGCTTTATGCAAAGGGCCTATGACCAGGTTGTACACGATGTGGCATTGCAGAACCTCAATGTTGTTTTCTGTCTGGACCGTGGTGGGATTGCCGGGGCAGACGGGCCTACCCATCATGGTGCCTACGATTTGGCTTATATGAGATGTGTCCCTAATATGACAGTGGCTGCTCCTATGAATGAAGAAGAGCTTCGTAACCTTATGTACACTGCCCAGCAGGACGATATGGGTCCTTTTACCATACGTTATCCCAGGGGAGCTGGTGTTATGCCCGAATGGAAAACGCCAATGAAAATAATAGAGGTTGGTAAAGGTCGAAAAATTCGGGACGGGGATGATATTGCTATCCTGACAATAGGGCATATTGGAAATTATGCGGTTCAGGCATGCGCAGAACTTAGCAAGGAAGGGCTCAATATAGCGCACTACGACATGCGTTTTGTTAAACCGTTAGATGAGGAGCTGCTGAACGAAGTATTCAGTAATTATAGCAAGGTAATAACCGTGGAGGATGGATGTGTTATAGGTGGTATGGGAAGTGCGGTCCTTGAGTTCATGGCGGACAAGGGATACACTTCACACGTAAAGCGCTTGGGTATTCCAGATGAAGTAATAGAACATGGTTCTCAGTTGGAGCTGCACACTCAGTGTGGTTTTCACCCGGAAGGTATTGTGGATGCTGTTAGGAGTGTCATGGAAGGCCAGGAGGGTTTGAGGGCTGGCTAAGCATGGCCTGAGTTCCGCTCAGCTATACTAACAAGTCATAAGACTCATAAGACTTGGCGCACCTTCCCGTTTTCAAGGAAGTGTATAGCATAAGTAGTAAAGGGAGCTAGACAGATGTCTTAGCAGTTTTTTGAGCCATTTCAGCAATGTCGTTATCCTTAAGATCATTGCTGGAGTTGCTGCCTTCATTGATGTCCTTCACTACTGCACCCATACTGCATGATCCGGAGAATGTTGCACCTGACTCAATAGCCAGCTTACTGGTAACGATATCTCCAGTCAGCTTAGCCGTAGGCTTTAGGAGTAGTATGTTAGATACGGCGATCTTGACCTTGACGGTTCCGGAGATGTCAGCGTTTTCACACGTGATTTCTCCTTCAACAATACCGGTAGATCCAACCACTACTTTGCCTTTCGAGGTAATTGTTCCAATGAGTGTACCATCTATCCGAATGTCACCATCAGATTGAATATTCCCCTTGATCTTAGTGCCAGCACCGATTAGGTTCACTGAATTACCATCGTTTTCATTGTTTCGCCCCATCTTATCTGAATTTTTGAACATTTTCTGTGCTGTTAATAGGCAAATTTACGAAAAAACGCGGATTTTTGGATATAATAAGGGGTTATAGAGGCCAATGCCTAATCTGGAGGTATTGCTTTTCTAATCAGGTAGCTAGTCTTCTATATAGTTATTCTCAAAAAATCCCAGGTACACATCGACTTCTTTGTCTTTATAGAGTACCGGAAAGTTCTCTGAAGAGATGATAAATTGCTGGTAGCCTCCCTTAGGAAGAGCGGGAATCTCAGAAAAATTTTCTCTGATAGACTTAAAATAATCCATTCCCTTAGCGCTGTCTCCAAAGTTTTTAACCATAATGATGTGCATTTCAGTATTCAGAAGCATATTACTGGTCCTTAATTTGTCCAATCTGAAGAAGGTGGCATTAAAATCTGACACCTGCCTTTTTAATTCTTCAATGTTGACAACTGTATCAGGCACAATAATAACGTAGTAGTGCGTGGTGGCTTTATTAAGAGAGTAGATTTCTTCATTCTCTATTTTACCTTCTGCCTCAACCGAGGAGCTATCTGATTCTGCAAAAGCATTGACTTTTTTCTGGCTGAGAGAATCTTGTAACGGGGTTTTCATTGCTGAGATTAAGGCCAGGGTCTCTTCCGCTTCAACCTTTACACCATCACTAGGAAACCTAGCAATTACATCCTTTAATGCGGCTTCAAATTGAGCCACATCCTGGTGCTTTCCGATAGCTAATGCGCGCAGATAAGCAAACTTCGGCTCCAATGGGTTCTTCTTAAAAAGTGAATCAGACTGCTCGCATCTGCCAATTACCACAGGGTATTGCCCCGCTCTATACGCACGATAGGTATCGCTGTAATAGTGTTCCAGCTTATTTTTCTTAGCCTCCAGTTGTTTGATATAGTCAGGATTCATAATAAGCTTAGCATAATCGCTATCCGGGAATTCCTTCAGGATAGCATTTTTGTAGTAGTTAGATTTCGCTATTTTATCCAAGGAGAGATAAAGCCTGTATAATTGATAATAAGACGACAGTTGGTATTTGTTTTTCGGAAACCGTTTCAGCAACTCTTCAAAAGTGGCAGCAGATTGCTTCTTGTCGTCCATCAGTTCCTTGTACACAATTCCGAGGTTGTAATAGGCATCTATCATACGTTCCTCAGATTCCTGCATCTTAAGTCTCGTGGTAGGAATAAGCTCCAGGTATGATTCTACATCCTTCAAGTCCCCTGTTATTTCCATAGCACTCAGATCGTCGTCCAGTGAATCTGGCACATCTTCTATATCAAAACTCACTGAGCGTTTGTTCTTTCTTCTCCAGTTGTCTTCCAGCTTCCTCTCTCCCCACTTCTTCCCGAATTCAGCATATCCAAAATTCAAAGTTGTCGGGTTGTAGAAATACCAGCTTCCACCATTGGAAGTAATTTCCCTGGAAGCATTGGGATCATATTTTGGGCTCGCATCAGCAGCCTTCTTTTTTCTCTCTTCTTCAATGACATCGTCGATAATTCCTCTGATTGCTTTTCTACGTTCTTTATCACTCATCCCCGCAAGTGTTTGTACGCTGTCTTCAAAAGCAATGATCTTGAGGTATTTTACGATGTCTTGCAGTGAGTTTTTTTTATCCACAATCTCACTGTACAGATCGTATTCTGGGTTCAGATTGCTTTTTGCACTGTCATAATACGCTTCTGCAATTGTGTATTCAGGTATATCAAAATTGATATTGCCAAGTCTGACATAGGCCAACCCTTTTTGGTGGTTATTGGACCTGCTTGCACGAATAGACTTGTTGAGATACGTTATAACCTTATCCATATCGCCATTGCGTTGAGCAAGGTTGGCTAACGCGTAATAAACCTGATCAAAGTAATCCGAGTTTTTTTCATCTTTCAACATTCTTTCCAACTCACGCTGAATTTCTTTCGTGCCTTTTCCTGACATGCCCTTCGCCCGGTTGATCTGAGCATTGAAAGCCATTTCATAGGACGGGTTCATCTTTAGTACTTCAAGAAAATTGCGAGAAGCTTTTTTGTAATCGTTTTGAACCTGGTACAGTTGGGCAAGAATATATGTGTACCGCACCTTTACTTTGCGTTTCTTGGTCAGGGCAATTGCTTCAATCAATGGCTTAATGGCCTGCCCATAAGCTTGTTGTTTCATGAAGAAATCAGCCTTGGTAGCGGCAATTAGCGCATGCACTTTTCGCGGTTGTTTTTCCAGGGCAGCCTTGTTTTTTTCGTCCTCACTCAAATCGATCATTGTCTGTGCCAGGCTAAAGTGTTTTTGCTCTATATGGGTTTTGGCAATCCATGTCATAGCGGGGAACTTGATAGGGTATTTCTTATACTTGCGTGAGACATATTCAAATGTCTCCAATGCTTTGGCATAGTCTCGTTTGTAGAAATGAGCTCTCCCCATTAGAAAATAGCTGTCGTCAATCCAGTTCTTATGGACGGTATCGTCCTTTTTTCCTTTCTTTTTCCTCCCCTTTTTCCCCTTTTTTCTCTTTTTCTTCCGCTTTCTTTTCTTTCTCTTTCTCTTTTTCTTTTTTGAGCTGCTTTTCTCGGGTTTAATTTCGTGTCTCTTAATAACCTTGGAGGCTTTCAGAATGGCATTGTCCATTTCAGGGTAAATGGTCTTTGAAGACGATTCGGTTCCATACTTAAAGATGGGAAGGATGGTTGTGTAGTCATTCTTGTCAGATGTCTCCAACTTTGCCACCCCTTTCTTGAAGCTCTCATTGCCATTGAAGTAGGCATTGTAATGCCCGGTCATATTGTGATATGCCCGATTTATTACTGCGTCCTTCTTGGTAGAACATTGAAGCCCTGAACAGATCAGGAATACAATGCAAGTGACTTTTAAGTAATATAGAATGTGGTTTCTTAACATATTTGTGCTGCGCCTTGCATCTTGCATCCAAAGGCCATAACCAGCAATAACTTGTTTGTTGCAAAAATATTGTATTTCGATGAAGGCGCAATACCAGATAATAATGTGGGCATAAGCCAGTGTGAATAATGTCTCTTTAGTACACCTATTCCACCTTGCATGCTTATCTTTGTTACCAGCACAATAAGCATGAAAAGCAAAAATGGCATCATCTGACAGAAAAGGAAGTAAGCCGTCAAAGAAACTGGTTGACAAGTATATTCTCGAAATCCGGGATGAGGAGACCTTTGAGAAAAAGATATCTTACCGGCTTTCACGACTCAATGTCATCACCGTTCTTGGGCTGGCTTTTCTGGTAATTGTAGCACTAGTAGTAGGCCTTATCGCGTATACCCCGTTGCGAGAGTACATTCCTGGATACTCAGACGTTGAGTTGGCAAGAAACCTGGTCAGAGCTACTTTCGTTGCGGATTCTTTGGCACAGGATTCAAGAACCAGGGGGGCTTATATTGAAAACCTTAAGAGCATATTGGATGACCGTGTTGATGTTGGGTTGAGTGACGAGTCGGGAGTAAATGAAATGAATACCACCTCCCTGGCCCAGGAACAGGCGGCTTTAGACAAGTACCAAAATATTAAACTGCGCCGGTCCAGGGAAGATTCGCTATTGCGGATACAAATGGAATCTGAAGATAGCTATAATTTGAATTTTGTCAAAAGCGGCACATCTGATGCCATGGTGGTTAATGTCGGCAGCCTGCTGTTTTTTACACCTTTGAAGGGAATAGTTACAGACACATTCAATTGGAATAAGCGGCATTTCGGAGTTGACGTTGTGGCAGCGGCAAATGAAGCAGTTAAGTCAGTACTTGATGGAACGGTTATACTATCCACATGGACCAGTGAAACGGGATATGTCATAGGCATCCAGCATGAAACTAATATTGTATCATTCTACAAACACAACTCAGTGATCTTGAAAAAAGAGGGTAGTAAAGTGCGGGCCGGCGAAGTTGTGGGCATTGTGGGAGACTCAGGAGAGCTGAGCACGGGGCCTCACCTTCACTTTGAATTATGGATCAATGGAGTCCCTATTGATCCTGAAAAGTATTTGGTTTTCTAATCGATAAAGGCATGGGTATCAAATCAGCACTCAGTGTGCCTTTCGCAAAAATTCAAGTTAGAGGCATAAAGAAATGGAGCGCAAATCCAATTCAGTCTCAGGAAAGGGTGCTGAGATATTTGCTCAGGCACGGCAAACGCACCGCTTTTGGGAAGGACCATGATTTGGCCCAGGTGAAAGACTACAAAACCTTTAAAAAAGCGGTTCCCGTTCGCGATTATGAAGCGTTGAGAGGTTATGTAGACCGTGTTATTGAAGGAGAGTCCAACGTTCTTTGGAGGGGTAAGCCAATGTACCTCTGCAAAACATCTGGGACTACATCTGGCAATAAGTATATTCCAATAACCAGAGCATCTATGCCTAATCATATTAATGCTGCGAGAAATGCCTTGCTGTCATACATTGCCAGTTCGAAAAATTCCCAATTCGTCAACGGTAAAATGATCTTTCTCCAGGGAAGTCCTGTTCTGGATACCAGCGGTAACATCCCAATAGGAAGGTTATCAGGTATTGTGGCCAATCATGTTCCCTCTTATTTACGCAAGAATCGCTTGCCTTCATACGTGACAAACTGTATTGAAGACTGGGAGGCGAAAGTGGATGCGATAGTAGAGGAGACGTATGATAAAGATATGACATTGATCAGCGGTATACCTGCCTGGGTACAAATGTATTTCGAAAGGCTGCTGCAAAAAACGGGCAAGGCTACGATTAAGGAGATATTCCCAAACTTTTCGCTCTTCGTTTACGGGGGCGTCAATTATGAACCCTACCGTGCTATGTTTGAAGCCACCATAGGAGGTGTAGTAGACACCGTTGAACTATTTCCTGCATCGGAGGGCTTCTTTGCTTTTCAAGACACACAGGATCAAGAGGGGCTTTTGCTTGTGCTTAATGCCGGAATCTTCTACGAATTTGTGAGGTTAGAGCACATCAACGATGATGAGCCGGAGCGGATTTCTCTTTCAGATGTAGAGTTAGGGGTGAATTATGCCCTGATACTGAGTACCAATGCCGGACTTTGGGGCTATAGCATTGGTGATACGGTTAAGTTTGTCTCTAAAGATCCATATAGGATTATCGTCACCGGTAGAACAAAGCACTTTATTTCAGCTTTTGGGGAGCATGTTATTGCTGAAGAGGTAGAATCAGCTATAAAGGAGGTAATTCAAAAGGAAGGCCTTGAAGTGACGGAATTTCATGTTGCTCCTCAGGTTGCTCCGATAGAAGGATTACCACACCACGAATGGTTTGTGGAGTTTAAAAGCACCCCTGATAGCGTTGAGAAGACGGAAGAAGCTTTGGATAAAATACTTCAGGATAAAAATAGTTATTATAAAGATTTGCTGGAGGGAGGTGTGCTAAGCCGGTTGCGCATATCTCATGTTGAGCCAGGAGGATTTGTCAAATTTATGAAGTCGCGGGGAAAGCTGGGAGGGCAAAATAAAATTCCCAGGTTGGCCAACGAGCGCACCTATGCGGATGAATTGGCTAATTTTGTAATACATAGTTGATTAAAATGGAAGAGGACAAGAAGCGACATATTGCCATATTAGGCTCTACGGGATCCATAGGCACGCAGGCCTTAGAGGTGGTGGATGCCAATCCGGATCAATTTGAGGTTGAGGTGTTGACCGCGAATAACAATGCAGAATTGCTCATTGAACAAGCCCTCCGTCATAATCCAAATGCAGTTGTGATTGGCAATGAATCCAGATACAGTCAGGTATTTGAGGCACTAGATCCTAAGGAGATCAAGGTATATGCGGGCATGGAGGCAATCGATCAGGTTGTGGAGATGGAAGATATTGATCTTGTATTAGCAGCAATGGTAGGGTTTGCAGGCTTGCGATCGACCTTGTCTGCCATAGCGTCGGGTAAGACTGTAGCACTGGCCAACAAAGAAACACTTGTGGTGGCTGGAGATATAGTTACAAAGTTGGCAAGGGAGAATGGCGTTAATATCCTTCCAGTTGACTCGGAGCATTCGGCTATTTTCCAATGCCTGGCGGGAGAGTTTGATAATAGCATAGAGAAGATATATCTCACCGCATCAGGTGGCCCATTTAGGGGGAGGACTAGAGAATCTCTGGCAGCGGTTACACAAAGCGAGGCACTTAAACACCCGAACTGGGAGATGGGCAATAAGATCACTATTGATTCTGCTACTATGATGAATAAGGGGTTGGAGGTGATAGAGGCGAAATGGTTGTTCTCGTTACGCCCGGATCAGATTGACGTTGTTGTTCACCCTCAATCCATTGTTCATTCTATTGTTCAGTTCGAAGATGGCTCAATGAAGGCCCAGATGGGTTTGCCCGACATGAAGCTGCCGATTCAATATGCCCTGACTTACCCAAATCGACTTAGGTCTGAATTTCCTAGATTTAATTTTATGGACTATCCCGCCTTGACATTTGAGGAGGCTGACACCGAAACTTTTCGTAATCTTGCACTTGCATTTCAAGCAATGAAAAAAGGCGGAAATTTGCCGTGTGTTCTTAATGCTGCTAACGAGATCGTTGTGGAGACTTTCTTGCAAGGACAGATCGGGTTTAATCAAATGCCGGATCTCATCGAAACTTGTATGGACAGGGTTGGTTTTGTGGAGAAACCAAGCTACGAGGATTACATAGCTACTGATGAGGAAGCGAGAATTGTGGCACTTGAAATGGTTAAAGACGCTTACAGGCAGGGGGCATAATATGTCTAGATGTTATGGGAATTAAATGTTTGAATAAAAATTAGAATATGGATGCATTGACAATGACTGCTCAGCTGTTGCTTGGACTCTCTATACTGGTAGTTTTACACGAGGGTGGGCACTTTCTTGCGGCGAGGTTGTTTGGGATGAGAGTTGAGAAGTTCTATTTGTTTTTTGACGCTGGTGGTTTCAGTCTTTATAAGTTCCAATATGGAGATACTGAGTATGGGATAGGTTGGCTGCCATTAGGTGGATATGTTAAAATAGCAGGCATGATCGACGAATCTATGGATAAGGAAGCCATGAAAAAGCCGCCTGAACCGTGGGAGTTCAGGTCCAAGCCAGCATGGCAGAGGCTTATTGTGATGATAGGGGGGGTTACTGTTAATGTCTTTCTGGGAATGCTCATATGTGCACTCTCTTTGTATTATTATGGCAAGGAATGGTTGCCTGCTGATGAGGTGAAGAATGGTATTGTGGCTTATGACCTAGCGCAGGAGATTGGCTTGCAAACGGGGGATCATTTAGTCTCCATAAATGGGCAAGAAGTGGAGAGATTCCTAGACTATACCACATCAAGTACTTTCATGGAAGATGATGTAGTATTGAATATACGCCGCAATGGCATATTAATGGATATTGAAATACCTGAAGATTTTATTGTTCAGTTATCTAAGAACAGGGAGTATATAGCCCCTCGCTACACTTTCTATGTGGCCGCGGTTACCAAAGGCAGCAATGCTGAGAAGGCCGGTCTTAAGAAAGATGATGTGATTAAGGCAATGAATGGTGTGGAATTCACTTTTTTCGATGAGTTCAAGGATCTGCTACGGGACCATTCGGGCCAGGAGGTGGATATTGAGGTACAGCGCGACGGGAGCATGGTATCCCTTACAGCCTTGGTTGGGGATAACGGGTTGTTGGGATTCAACCCGGCATCACATGATTTTAATTATGTAATTGAGGACTTCGGCCTTCTTGAGTCCTTTGCAAAGGGAAGTGCACAGGCATGGACGTTGCTCATATTGAACATCAAGGGAATTGGAAAGTTGTTCCGGGGAGGTGGAAGTATAGGGGACTCAGTCGCCGGACCCATAGGTATTGCACAGATATATGGTGGAGAGTGGAACTGGCAGCGTTTCTGGGGCATTACGGCAATTCTTTCAATGATCCTCGCATTTATGAATATCCTGCCAATTCCAGCTCTTGACGGAGGGCATGTTGTGTTTCTTTCCATTGAAGCCCTAAGCGGCAAAGTGTTCAGTGACAATTTTATGGAAAAAGCTCAGATGGTGGGAATGGTATTTCTTCTGGCGTTAATGACCCTCGTTATTGGCAATGATCTGCGCAAAGTATTTGAGAATTGGTTGATGTGATGAAAAGTGTGATCACAATTGGACTGGTGGTTTTTGCTGGGATTTTGCCAGCCCTCAGTCAGGACTTTATTTTTGACCCGGATAAGAAGGGTAAAACGGATGTTCAGTTTTACGCTGAAGGGGAGGGTAAAGGAAAGAAAAGGCTCCTGCTAATATCATATAAGCCAGTAATGCACCTACCTGATCCAGCTGGGGATATGGAGCTCTTCCTGGCTTCAGGGCAGGACTTGAACAGGTTATACAATCGCATAAGACAGGGGCTTGATGTTAGTATGGCTGATAAGTTTAGTGAGGGATATGATGTTACCTCGCTATTGCGAACCAATGATACAACCCAAGCAGATCTGAATAGAATATATAGTGCAGCGAGCTACAATTATGATGAACGCCCTGTTGATATTCATGAATCCAAGGTGTTTGGAAGGCTGTGTTGCCCTAATGTCCTGGGTTCCAAGGCCAGAAAACCTGGCAGGGATGCCACCACAGAGATACAGAAAGGACAGATCTCTTCAAGAGAAATTGACCGCTCCCGGCAGTATATGAATGTGTCCATACCTGACACAAACCTGATCTCTTATCTGACGGCCAAGTACAATGCGGATGTGTTGGTTTTTGTCAACCAGATTGAGTTGAAGAAGAAGTTTGGCGCGGGAGAAGATGTTGCCTATGGGAAATATGGACGTGAAGTGACAGTCCACTATTCTATATTTGATGAGGCTGGAGTCCAGCTTTACGGCAACACTGCTACCGGACAGGTTGATAAAAAACAAGACAATATCAATGAGATTATGAGTGTGACATTCCCTATTGTTTCCTCGAATGTGTATGGGCACATACCAGGTTCAGGCAGTCGGGAATCGACAGAAGATCTGCAAAGAAAGAATCAGAAGAAGGCAGAGAACCGGGATATCCTCAGAAAGGACTAGGTTAGAATAACGCTGAGAACACTTCGGCTACTTTTCCTTTTGCAATTACCTCTATCGATTTTCCAGATATATTCAGGCCCTTTTTGCCATGTTTGGAGACAAATATTCTTTCAAATCCCAGCTTTTCAGCTTCTAATATCCGTTGCTCCAGTCGGGTTACAGGCCTTATTTCCCCGGTAAGTCCTATTTCAGCTGCGAAGCAAGTCTTTTCAGGGATGGTCACATCTTCGCTGGATGATAGAATAGCACATATTACCGCTAAATCTATGGCAGGGTCATCCACCTTCAACCCGCCAGCTATGTTCAGAAAGACATCCTTGGAAGCCAGTAGAAACCCGCACTTTTTCTCGAGTACGGCCAATAACATATTCAGCCTTCGAAGGTCAAAGCCCGTAGATGATCGTTGGGGGGTACCATAGGCTGCCGTGCTTACCAGTGCCTGTATCTCTATAAGAAGAGGCCGTACTCCCTCTACGGTCGCTGAGATCGCCGTTCCGCTAAGCTCTTGCTCCCCTTGTGTCAAAAACACCTCAGAAGGATTGGTCACTTCCTGAAGACCTTTGGAACTCATCTCATAAATTCCAAGCTCTGAGGTACTCCCAAATCTGTTTTTTGTTGACCTGAGAATTCGGTATAAGTGGTTGGTATTGCCCTCAAACTGCAATACCGTATCTACCATGTGCTCGAGGATTTTCGGACCTGCCAACGTCCCTTCCTTAGTTATATGACCAATTAATATTACCGGAGTGCCGGTTTCCTTTGCAAAACGCTGCAGTTCCGCGGCACATTCTCTAATTTGGGAAACGCTTCCAGCCGAAGAATCAATGCGCGCTGAATGTAGCGTCTGGATGGAATCAACGATTACAATATCTGGTTCAATATTAGATATTTGCTGAAATATGTTTTGGGTAGACGTTTCTGTAAGAATAAAACAATTCTGCACTGCTGGACCAATTCGGTCGGCGCGCATTTTGAGTTGTTGTTCGCTTTCCTCCCCTGAGATGTATAATACCTTCAATGAGGGGAGGCTCAGCGCGAGCTGAAGCATAAGCGTGGATTTTCCAATACCTGGTTCACCACCCAATAGAACAATAGATCCCGGCACAATGCCACCGCCCAGCAGTCTGTTTAACTCTGTGCTGGGTGTCTGTATCCTGGCCTTTTCACTGGCAGAGATCTCTGAGATGAGCTGGGGCTTGCTGGTACGGCTGTGGCCGTTTCCATTGTGAGATTTCCAGGATTTTACGTCCTTCGCTGCTTCTACTACTTCTTCAACGTAAGTGTTCCACTCGTTACAAGATGTACATTTACCGAGCCACTTCGCTGATTGAACCCCGCAATTTTGACAAAAAAAGGAGGTTCTTGCTTTAGGCATAAATGCTTTTGGTGAGTGTCACTTAATTGGTTTTCTCAAACTCTTTTGTAAGTAAGCCGCCGTCCCGCTGGGTGATGAACATGGTCTCTTTCTTTAAGGATAGTATCTCCCAAAGTGCGGTATAACCAGTTTGCTTAAAATTAAGAGTATCAGAGAATATGTCCAGGTAAGCGGTATTTATCTTTTGCTCAATTATCCAATTGGATTGATCTATAAATGTTATGCCAGTATCTGTAATTTCTGCTCGTGAGAGAATGCCATTTGAATCAAAGGTCCACTGCTCTGTCACATCTGGGTTGGAGTCCAGGACGTTCACGATATTCCATGACCCGATAATTCGCTGCTCTTTGTTCTTTTTGGCCACAGAGCAGCTACACAAGACAACGGCTAGCAAGAGAACGCCCACAGGCCACTTATTGATGCAGTAACACCTCATTCTTATACTTCTGAATTGCGAAGCAAACATACCAATTTCATACGAGATATGCAGAGATAGGTTCCATAACCAGCCACTATTTAAGTGAGCCACTTGCCTTCTCGATAATAGATGAGGTTGAATACCCATCTAAAAAATCAATTGTAACCACTTCTCCTCTGTTGTCATGAACAATATCGGCTCCTATGATGTCTTCTTCCTTGTAATCACTGCCTTTAATCAAAATATCTGGTTGAATGGCTTTGATCAGTTCGTACGGTGTGTCTTCCTCAAACAAAACCACCGCAGTAACAAATTGGAAAGAGGCAAGTAGCATACTCCTTGAGAGTTGGTCCTGCAGCGGTCGGTTGGCACCTTTGATTCTGCTTACCGAGGCGTCAGTGTTAACTCCAATGACCAGAAAATCTGCCAAATCTGCAGCTCTCGATAAATAGTCAATATGCCCCAGGTGAACGATATCAAAACAGCCATTCGTAAAGGCTATGCGCTTGTTTTGCGACTGCCAGCTTTCAGCTGTTGCGATGATCTCATCACGTGTCTTGATTTTAGACTGGATTTGGCTCAGCATTTTCATTTACAGGAAATTTTCTATTGTACCATGAAATAGCGGTAATTGATATTAGCCCAAGTAAAAGTAGCATAAGGGTTTGCGAAGTCCAGATAATCCATCCAAGGGCACCACCCGGCCCGTCGGCAACCCCATACAATAAGAGTACTTTCATTATCGCTACCGGATAAATCCCAATCCCCCCCTGTATAAAGATAATTGACAGGCCTCCTACAGCAAAGGCAGCTAATATTCCCCCGAGAGGCACATTGGACGTTGCTTCTAAGCTAAAGAAGCATACATAGAACATCGTGATGTACATTGTCCAAATGAAAAACGTGTGAAAGATAAATTTCCCACTCTGCTCCATCTGGACGATAGATTTCACCCCATCAACAAATCCCATCATTATTCCCTTGATCTTGACAATGACAGAGTTTGCAGACCTTTTTATCACCTGGTATATGATTATTCCAAGTATGACGAACATAGCACCCGTCAGTCCAATAATCATTAGTAGATTATTTATGTCGATATTTTGAGGCAGGATGGAAAGAACCAGGCCTTTAATAGTAGCGAGTTGAGTGAGTATCACTACAATCATAATAGTGCTCAATATGGTTACGTCTGCTATACGTTCTGCAATAACAGTCCCAAACAGTTTGCTGAAGGATATCTTTTCATACCTGCTCATAATTCCACAGCGGCTTACCTCTCCTGCTCTTGGAAGGATCAAGTTGATAAGGTATCCGATCATTACAGAAAAAAAGCTGTTCATAAACCGAACCCGGTAACCTAGTGGCGACAACAAAAATTGCCATCGGTACGCTCTGCTCATGTGGCTCAGGACACCAAACACAATTGACAGCGCAATCCAGCGGTAATCAGCTTTTTCCAGGGACTGAAATAAGGATTCCTGATCTTCTGGTGGCAACTGTCCAAATACCGCCCAAGTAATGTAGATCCCAACAAACAGGGGTACTGCAATTTTGATGATGTTGAGTAGTGTTTTTTTCACGTCACTTAAACTGTTGGGCAAAATGATTAAGGAGTACAAAACTCAATTGTACAGCATAATATTGTCAATTAATCGAACACCTCCTGCGTGTACTGCCACGCAGCAAATGACACTTTCAGCATTTCCCCAGGACTCGATCGGTTGCAACGAATGTGAATCTGCAATTTCAACATATTCCACATCTAAAATCGTTGATGTGTTG
>Ga0302119_10000827_pt1 | contig 13991 bp, 11 predicted proteins | sample AG5_Tmax_MG_FD_203114 | JGI IMG/M metagenome (GOLD analysis project Ga0302119, IMG submission 203114) | Marine microbial communities from Western Arctic Ocean, Canada - AG5_Tmax | ecosystem: Environmental > Aquatic > Marine > Oceanic | place: Canada: Western Arctic Ocean | collected 2017-10-01 | reverse complement strand
GGCAAGGATGGCCCGTGTACTAAAAGAAAAACTGCGGCTTTGGCCGTTCCCGCACTAGGCAAAGGTTAATAGGTTAAGAGGCTAACCCCTATGGTCTACTGAACAAACTTAGTGTTACTTCATGCTCATGTGAGCACAATAAAAATAAGTCGAAACCTCAGGAGGATGACGACATGAAATTATCTAAACTAGCAACCGTGGCTCTCACCACAATCGCTGTTTCTGTCCCCGTAGCAGCAGACTTGGTGTTTCCATCACTAAGCTATCGCACAGGGCCTTACGCAGCCGGTGGTGCGCCTGTAGCCGATGGCTATGCCGACTATATGACGCTACTGAATGAGCGTGATGGTGGTATCGGCGGAGTCATGACGGCTGTGCCAGAATGTGAAACCGGTTACAACACGGCTAAAGGAGTGGAGTGTTACGAATCCACAAAAGGCGACGGCGCTTTGGTTTATCAGCCACTGTCTACTGGCATTACCTATCAGCTTATCCCTAAAGCCACTGCAGATGATATCCCTCTTTTAACCACGGGCTATGGTCGTACGTCAGCAGCTAACGGTGCAGTTTTTTCTCATGCATTTAACTTTCCAGCCAACTACTGGACTGGTGCTAGCCGAATCATTAACCACTTGTTAGCGGAAAATGGCGGCAGCATTAAGGGTAAGAGCATTACCCTGTTGCACCATAACTCGGGCTACGGTAAAGAGCCTATTGCAACCTTAAAAGCCCTGTCTGAAAAGCACGGTTTTGATTTGACTATTTCACCCGTGGATCACCCTGGCCAAGAGCAAAAATCTCAATGGTTACAGATCCGTCGTGAACGTCCTGATTATGTGTTGATGTGGGGTTGGGGTGTAATGAACCAGGTTGCTTTGCAAGAAGCGGCTAACATTCGTTTCCCTATGGAAAACTTCATCGGTATCTGGTGGTCAGGTACTGATAATGACGTGTTAGAGGGTATGGGTTCGCACGGCTATAAGGCTGCAACCTTTCATGCCGTGGGTAACGACTTCCCAGTGTATGACGATATTGCCAAGTATGTTGTCGAGCCCGGTTTGGGCGCAGGTGATGGCTCACACGTAGGTTCAGTGCTTTACAACCGTGGTTTGTATGCCGCTATGTTGGCTGCAGAGTCAGCTAGAACAGCACAAAAGCTGCATAACACAGCAAATATTACCAGCGGCATGATGCGTGATGGTATGGAAGCGCTAGTTATTAACGAAGAAGTTATGACTCGTTTGGGCATGCCTGGTTTTGGTCCGTCTTTCTCCGTTTCGTGTGAAAACCACGGTGGTCCTGGCACAGCTGCAATCCAGCAGTGGGATGCCAATGATCGTCAGTGGAAGTTGGTAGATGGCTTTGAAGCACCAGATATGGATGTGATCATGCCTCTTATCAAGGCAGACTCTGAAGCTTACGCTGCAGAAAATAATATCACTCCACGTGATTGTTAAGAGTTAAGTTAATGTCTTAACTAAGCGAGGCACCCACCCTAGGTGGGTGCCTCGAATTTTAAGTTTTACTAAAACAGATTGTTTTGCTGGTGATAGGATAAAATCATGACCACAAAAAAAGCACCGATACTAGCCATCAACAATATTGAGGTCATTTATGATCACGTGATATTAGTTTTGAAGGGCGTATCTTTAGAAGTGCATGAAAAAGGCATTGTGGCCTTACTGGGTGCCAACGGCGCCGGTAAATCTACCACCATTAAAGCGATCTCTAATTTGTTGGGCTCCGAGCGCGGAGTGGTCACTAAAGGCACGATTGAATTTGAAGGTGAAAACATCAACACTCGCAACCCAGCAGAACTGGTGAAAATGGGTGTAGTGCAGGTGATGGAAGGCCGTCACTGTTTTGAGCATTTAACCATTGAAGAGAATTTGTTGGTGGGTGCTTATGCTCGCACAGATGGCCGTCGCTCCATACAAGATAGCTTAGAAATGGTATACAACTATTTTCCACGTTTAAGGGAAAGACGTAAAAGCCAAGCAGGATACACATCGGGTGGCGAACAACAAATGTGTGCAATCGGCCGTGCCCTAATGGCCAACCCGCATATGATTTTGTTGGATGAACCGTCTATGGGTTTAGCGCCTCAGTTGGTGGAAGAGATTTTTGAAATCGTTAAGAAACTTAATGAAGAGCAGGGCGTAACTTTTTTGCTGGCAGAACAAAATACAGCTGTTGCGTTGCGTTACGCTACCTATGGCTACATTCTGGAAAATGGCCGAGTAGTGATGGACGGTAAAGCCAGCGAATTACGTGAAAACGCAGACGTTAAAGAATTTTACTTAGGCGTTAGTGATGGTGAAAAGAAGAGTTTCCGTGATGTGAAACAGTATCGACGCCGCAAGCGTTGGTTGGCTTAATTATCGATGATAAAGGACACTCCATGACTGATTTTTATGACAAGCTAGAAACTCGTGACCCTGGTCAGCGCCACACTGCGCAAATACAAGCCGTAGCCGACCAAGTTGCCCATGCTCAAGCCACATGCCCTGCCTGGGCAGACATTCTGCATGCCTATAGCGCTACGGACATTACCTCTGCAGAGGCCATTGCTACTTTGCCTGTTACTCGTAAATCAAGCCTGATTGAGTTGCAAAAGAACAACATGCCCTTTGGCGGCTTGGTAAGTTCTGAAGCCGCTCCACTTGCTTATGTGTTTTCTTCCCCCGGCCCTATCAATGAGCCTGGATTTGATGTGACAGACTATTGGCATTTTGCTAGAGCACTATATGCTGTTGGTTTGCGCAAAGGCGATTTAGTGCACAATACCTTTTCCTATCACTTTACCCCAGCAGGGATGATGTTTGGTAACGCGTTAAAGGCCTTAGGCTGCCCGGTAGTAGCTGCAGGCACCGGTAATAGTGATATGCAGGCTCAAAGCATTGCAGCCCTAAAGCCTAAAGCCTACGTGGGCACCCCCTCATTTTTGAAAATAGTGCTAGAAAAGGCAGATGCTTTAAAGCTAGACATTGGCTCCTTAACTCATGCAGTGGTCGGTGGAGAGCCATTTTTTCCAGCACAACAAGCCTTCTTCAAAGCCCGTGGGCTTAATGTATTGCAAGGTTATGCTACGGCAGACCTAGGCAGCATTGCTTATGAAACGCCAGCCCAACAAGGCATGGTTATTGACGAAGATGTGTATGTGGAAATTGTGCGGCCGGGTACTGGAGACCTTGTGGCAGAAGGCGAAGTGGGTGAGGTGGTAGTGACTAATTTCAACCCTCACTACCCGCTCATCCGTTTTGCCACGGGTGATATGTCTGCCATTATGGTAGGTCAAAGCCCTTGTGGCCGCACTAATAAACGTATTAAAGGTTGGATGGGGCGTGCTGATCAAGCCACTAAAGTAAGAGGTATGTTTGTTCGCCCAGAGCAAGTGGCAGACTTAGTTGCTAAGCATGAACCATTGCTAAAGGCTCGCCTGCAGGTGAACCAGGTGAATGGTCAAGATAGTTTACAAGTACTATGCGAGACCACAGTTATTTCACCTGAAGTTAATGCTGAAATAACTGATGGAGTGCGCAGTATTTTGCACCTTCGCGGTGAAGTAGTGTTGCAAGAAGTGGGCAGCCTGCCTAACGATGGTATCGTTATTCACGACCAGCGCGAGCATTAGGTTTTTGCAGGTGTCAGCATGTGTTTAACACTCAATTAAACGCCGAATAAATAAAGAAAGTAACGCAGTTTATTGCGTACAGTGCAGCGATAGGTATGGTGTTGGCGCGGGCGATCTGGCTACCCTTAATGTGATAGTTGCCTTGTATAACCAGCAATGTGCCTGAAACTGGGTTAATAGAGCTGCCTAATCCCCAAGCTGATAGAAAGGTCATTGCTAGCAAATTTGGGTTAGGGTCTAACGTGAGTAACAGTGGTGCAGTGACGGCCATGATCATAATGACATGCACGCCTAAGCGAGCAGCTATCAAGCAACAACCTAATGTTAAACACGCCTCTAAAGGGCCGTAATGGGTGAAAGGCAACCACGGCGGCATTACCGTGAACAGTGCACCTAAACCAATAGCAAATACGCCCGCTGCCAAAAATAACGTAATTTCGTTGTGCATGTTGGGCAAGCGGCTAGTAATGTGGGCGTGAAGCTGCTTCGTTCGGCCCTCGAAGAGTAATACAACGATCACCAGCAACGGTGCACTAATAGCAATAATTTGCGTAATAGCAATAGCTGGCCATACCTCATGGGCAATAATCACAGTGACAGCCAATAGGGCAGGAAGAACTAAATTCCGACCTTTAAGTGGATAACCCGTAAGCTTCGATTCAGGTGCTCGGTGTAGCCAATACAGCATCGCCAAGCTGATAAGCCCCATAGGTGCACCAACGCTCATCACTTTTAACATCTGCATGTTTGGCACAAGGCTTAAGGTGTAGGCCATCGCAGCAAAAAAAGGTGACCAAAGAGCGCACACTGCAAAATTAATGGTCAGCATGCTGGCTGTGCGTGTATCTATCTTACGACTCTCATTGAGCTTTTCTGCAACAATTAACAATGCTGATACGTTAATGATGGCGCTAAAAAAATGCCCCGAAGCCAACGTGCTTATAAGGCCTTTTTTCCCTACCGGAGGTAATCTCTTTTTACTTTGCTTAGAGGGGGTGGCAATAAGGCTTAAAAAGCTCACTGCGGTTAACATTGCCAGTAGTTGAGTGTTGCTATTAATGAGGCGGTAAAGCGGTGTAGAGGCGCCCTCAAGGACGCTGTATCCTAGACTGACTAGCCCAACGCCAATTAACACCATTGACTGAATCAAAGAGCGGCGTGCAAGTAACCCAAAAGACGATATTGCAAAGCCCCACAAGAGGAGGCCAGCAATGGGATAAAGTGCCGGAAAAGCTAGTGCCAATACACTGAGAAGTGCTCCCGCTGCTAGACTGTAACCTCGGAGTTGGTGAGTCAAAGGGTGGCTCGAGAACCGTGAATTTTACTAAGGGTCACCTGCTCACGCTTTACTAAAGCATGCCATATAGGTTGAGCTAACATACGCTTAAAGTAAGCACAAAGCCTAGGCCAGCGATTAATGTCAATGTGCTCACCGCCGTGCATGAAGCTAATCATCTGGCTGGTGATAGCAATATCTGCTAAAGAAAAGCAGTTGTCGACAAAGTAGTCCTGAGTTCCTAGCTGGCTAGCAAGGTAATCTAGTAATGGGGGGAGATGCTGGAATAGCGCCTCTTGTATGCGCTCTTCATCGGGCGCTTTGCCAGATGCGGGCCTAACAACACGTTGCAGAAACACTGTAACGGACATCCATTCAGCGAGCTCGTAATCGGCAAATTTTTCTAACCAGCGCATGTGTGCCCGTGACTTCGCAGAGGTTGGAATCAGTTGTGTTAAGGCATCGTTTTCTAAGGTTTCAATAAGGTAATTGCAAATGACGCTAGAATCAGCTTGGTGCCAGTCATTTTCTTGAAGTACAGGAATTTTTTTCAGTGGACTGATGTTGACGAAACTATCCGGCATTAATCCGGGCGCCACTATTTTGAGAGTGTATTCAGTTTTAGACAGGGTTAACAGATACATGACTTTGCGAACAAAAGGAGAAAGTGGTGCACCATGAAGAGTAAAGGCCATGTTAGTAATCCAAAAGAGCAAGTAGGGCTATTGTCGCTGAGGGTGGCCACAAACTCAAATAATTTACTAATATAAAGGGCTGTCGCAATAAATAACTAAGTGGTTGAAATAAACACAATATTTTTTACATTAGTGCTTGACAGAAAACGGCTCAATCACTAATATGCGCACTCCAGTTTGGTACGGCCAACAGGCAATATCAACCGCGAATGTGTCCCGTTCGTCTAGTGGTCTAGGACACTGCCCTTTCACGGCGGTAACAGGGGTTCGAACCCCCTACGGGATACCACTATTTTTTTGGACTGCAGTTATCAGTCACTAGTTTGAATAAAACTGCTGATTTATGACTGCAAGCCTAAATAGTAAAGGTTAATCACACGCCTTCAACAAGTGATATGTAGCGGGAATAGCTCAGTTGGTAGAGCACGACCTTGCCAAGGTCGGGGTCGCCGGTTCGAATCCGGTTTCCCGCTCCATTTTTTCTAAAAAACGAACACGCCCTCTTTAGTCACTTATTTTTTGAATTTACAGTATGGCCTCATTGTGGTTGGTGTTATCTGCAAAAAACCATTTAAATGGCTGATTCTAAAACCTTTATGCATATGAGGGTGTAAGCTATCTTTAGGCGCTACTGCAACATATTCTGTGCATTAATTATAAAATATCCAAGATTACCCTACATATCCCATTTTTAAGTTGACATAATCCAGCAAAATCAATAATATGCGCTCCACTCTTTACAGAGCTATAGCGTCCCGTTCGTCTAGTGGCCTAGGACACTGCCCTTTCACGGCGGCGACAGGGGTTCGAACCCCCTACGGGATACCAACAAAGCACTTTGTAAAATGAGAGTTTAGGCCCATAATAGTAAAGGTTTATCACATGCCTTAAATTAGTGATATGTAGCGGGAATAGCTCAGCTGGGCGCACGACCGATGCCGTAGGCAGCAAAAGCACTGCTTTTGTAGGAAGAGAGCGACAAAATCTATGATTTTGGCCGGGCAGTGCACGACCGAAAGGTAAAATGTGTGCTCCAGTTACACAGTAAGACAGGCTTATCACATGCCTTAAATCAGTGATATGTAGCGGGAATAGCTCAGTTGGTAGAGCACGACCTTGCCAAGGTCGGGGTCGCCGGTTCGAATCCGGTTTCCCGCTCCAAATTTAGGCCGAATGGCAGAGTGGTTATGCACCGGATTGCAAATCCGCTAACCCCGGTTCGATTCCGGGTTCGGCCTCCACATTCTCAAAGGTTGTAGCGATAGCGCCTACTTCCTCTCCCCAACGCCACTTAATATACTGTGGCGTAGTTCCACAAATCTTTAATAGCTGGGTCTTGTGACGCAGCGTTTACAGCTATGTAAGCCAATGATTTAAATGTGGATTATAAAACCTGGTCCAAAGCAGTTATTAATTTATCGACCTCAGCTTTGTTGGTGTAATGCACAAAACTTAGCCGCAAAACTCCATGATTTGGATCAATTCCTTGGGCCTCTAGACACCTAATCGCATAGAAATTTCCACCTCCTGACATGATTCCATGTTGTGCTAATTCAGTAGCCACGCCCATTGGGTTGGCTTTTAGAGCGACGGCAACTGTTGCCGCTTTAAAAGCTGCATTAGTGGGCCCTAGTAGTCGTACAGAGCTTTTTGAGCTCAAATAATCCAGTAATGGTTGCAGTAACTGTGTTTCATGAGCCCGAAACAAGTCATGGACAAACATCCCGCGACCATTGGCACTGATAACCTCTGAAGCATGATGGCCATACACGTTATCTATATAATCGGCTATCCCTGCGCTGGCAGCAATTTGTGCATGGTCTGGTCCTGCTGGAGTAAAGCGCTTGTAGAGATCGCTGGCATTGAAGTAATGCCCTTGATTAGGCAATTTCATACCCAGTTCACGACTGATTGTCATTATGCCTTGATGGGGCCCAAACGTTTTATAAGCTGAAAACAAGTAAATATCTGCACCCAGAGCACCAACATTTGGAATACCGTGAGGAGCATAACTTACTCCATCCACGCAGCTGTACGCACCAGACGCATGAATAACCTTACAGATTGCGTTTACATCATTAATCTCACCAACGACATTAGAGCAATGAGGGAAGCAAACCAGCTTCACTTTTTCATCCAAAATATTAATTAGATCTTGGAGGTCTAAATGTCCAGTATCAACATCAATCTGCCACTCGCGGATCTCTATCCCACGTTCAGATAATCGTCTCCAAGGGCCAGTATTTGCCTCATGATCTTGATTAGTAACAATGATTACATCTCCAGCACTCAAATGTTGGCCAAACGCTTGCGCTAATACATAAGTGTTTTGAGTAGTGGAAGGTCCAAAGCTAACTTCATCAGTATCAACGCCTAAAATTTCTGCAAGACGCGTCCGTGCTTCATCCATTTCAGCACCAGCTAAGGTTGATGCTTCATAAGGAGCATAAGGTTGAACTTTGCGCTCGTTGTAGTATCGGGTTAGACGGTCGATTACAGGCTTACATGTATAGGACCCGCCAGCATTTTCAAAAAATGCTTGGCCTTGCAAGGAATTCTGTTCAAATGCAGGGAATTGCTTTCGAATATAGTCGATATCAAGTTTCATGCTTATGCAGCTCCTTATTTAAGTCCGTATTTAGTGCCATGTTTCAGGTCATTGCTTCATGCTAATAAAATGCATGTTAGCGTCTTCTAAGCCTTGAAAAGAGTACATAAATACTACTTCCGTAAAATTGTTATAGATATAGGAAGAGTTCTTATTTTGAGTCCTGACCATTGGTAGTTGGTCTTCACTCTACTGGCACCCTGGTCCTTGATTAGCCCTTCACTAGTCCTGCAGATGCACTACTAAACGCCGTAACATACTTTTTAATAACTGCTGTTGCTCTTCGCTATAATCAGCTAGTACCTTCTTTTCATGGGCCTTTGCTTGCGCCAATAGATCTGCAATTAGGGTCCGTCCCTTAGATGAAATTGTTATCTTAATGGCTCTTTTATCTGCGTCATCTTTGTGTCGTATTAACAGTTTCTCTGCTTCCATTTTAACCACTAATTTGGATAAAGTAGGCTGTTTAAATAACACCCTTTGATTCAGCTGGGTTAAGGTTAAGCCGTCTTCGTCAGACAAGCTGGCGAGTATGCGCCAATAATTAGTCGACCAACCTTGAGCTTGAATTTGATGGTGAAACTGTTCGCTAACGAGGTGGCTCGAGCGTGCCAAGAGGTATGCTAGGTAGTCATCTATAAAACTAAAAGGTTTGGTCATATTGGTAGCGGCACGTGATGTTTTCTTACATATTAGAGTAGTTGTATTCATTTTCATATAAAAATGTCTATGCTATGCTGGGAAAAACAATAATGTTAATAGAGTATGTAAAACATGTTAAATGATCGCATAGAAGCACCTTGGCTTGCAGCATTTGAGCAAACCCTAGGGTTGTGTGGTTTAGTGGCAGGTGATTCAGTGGCCATACTGTCAGAGACCCAATCAAGAGACATACTATTACAGCTGGCAGAGCTGGCTTTAGTGCGCATGGGCTGCCATGCCTTCCACGTTCGCATACCCACGCCTGCATCAAGTGCGCCCGTTCCAGTGAGATCTACCGGTGCCTCTAACATCCTGCAGCACGCTGGCCCTGCCATGAGTGCCCTGGCAGGAAGTACATTGGTGTTAGATTGCACTGTGGAGGGCCTGTTACATGCAGCCGAATTACCACAAATATTACAAGCAGGTGCTAGGGTGCTCATGGTGAGTAACGAGCACCCTGAAATACTCACTCGTTTGGCACCCGACCCAGCATTAACTCCCAAGGTTAAAGCCGCCACTAAGCTCTGTAAACAAGCCAGTAAAATGCGAGTGACTTCAGAGGCTGGCACAGACCTTACAATTGACATCAAAGATGCCCCGACCGCAGGGGTGTGGGGTTATACAGACCGCCCTGGTACCTTGGCACATTGGCCTGCAGGTGTGGTGGTATGCTTCCCTAAGCAGGGCGCAACCAACGGCACCTTAGTTCTAGATGCAGGTGATATCAACCTTACGTTCAAACGATACTTAGAACGGCCCGTTACCCTCACCATAGAAAACGACTTTGTGACTAAAATAGATGGGCAGGGCACCGACGCAGAGTTAATGAGGCGCTATTGGGCCGCCTGGAATGATAAAAATGCCTATGCCGTTTCTCATGTGGGCTTTGGTATGAATCCTAAAGCTAGATATGAAGCCCTCACCATGTACGATCAAAGAGACACCAACGGCACAGAACTACGCGCCTTTGCCGGCAACTTCTTATTTTCCACAGGTGCAAATGAGTTTGCTGGCCGCCATACTGAAGGGCATTTTGACTTACCTGTGCGTAACTGCACTATTCATTTAGATGAACACTGTGTCATCCAGGGTGGCCAGCTGCAAGGCGACATTGCGTGAGTTGGAACTATGTGCGAAGTGGCACAGTAGGCCAGACGTTGGTGTGTTTACACGGCGTAGGTGGCAATGCCAGCGCGTTTTCACCGCAGCTTAGTGGGCTAAGCAATACGTTGCAGGTGTGGAGCTTAGATCTGCCAGGGTATGGCGATTCTGCACCATTGTCGGTGATGGACTGGGGTCACTTAGTGCTGGGCTTAAAGCAATTTTTAGACCTACATCACCTGCACACAGTACATCTTTTAGGACATTCGTTTGGTGGCATGCTAGCGCAGGAATTTGCTGCTCGGCACCCAGACTATTTGGCGAGTTTAATCCTCTATTCCACAAGTGCAGCATTTGGTTCCAGTGACGGTGTATTCCAACAACAGTTTATTGAATCAAGGCTAAAGCCACTGAATGAAGGGGCGACTATGCCCCAGTTGGCTGCAGTCTTGATAGACCCTTTACTGGCGCAACCGAGCCTGCCAGAAGTACGGCAGGCTGCTATTGACTGCATGGCGCGAGTGCCTAGCGACACTTACAGGCAAGCTATTAAATGCATCAGTGTATTTGACTGCCGTTACAACCTACCTCAATTGAACCTTCCCACATTATTGCTAGCCGGTGCTGAAGACCCCATTGCCAGTGCGCCGATGATGGAGCGATTGGCCAGCAAAATCCAAAGTGCTCAAATATGTGTATTACGCAATGCAGGCCATCTTGCAAACATAGAGCAGGCCACCCAGTTTAACGCACTGGTGAGTGGTTTCATTACACAACACGACCACGACCACGAACACAGACAAGGAATTTAACATGCAACCCGATCAACCAATGTTTGATGCCAAAGCATGGCAACTTACTACCCAGCAACAAGACCTTACTGCTAGGGCTCGGAATATAGGGCAGTATAAATTTGCGGGAAAGGCTGCCGATTATGATGCTCGTGCAGCATTTCCTACAGAGAATTATGATGATATGTTCGATGCTAATTTAATGGGTATTTGCATCCCTAAGGAAGATGGCGGTGAAGGTGCTGATTTTTTAACATATGCCTTAACTGCAGCTGAAGTTGGGCGCTACTGCGGCGCTACGGCACTCACATGGAACATGCACGTGTGCTCAACCCTTTGGAGTGGTCTGTTAACAGACGATTTGGAGATGGATGAAATAACGCGGGCCCTGCATAAGCAAAACCGTGCGGTACATTACCAACGCATACTTACCGAAAGGGCGGTCTACTCACAACCCTTCTCAGAGGGCGGTGCAGCTGCAGCTGGGGCAAAAGCATTTGCAACCGTGGCTCATAAAGTTGATGGTGGTTGGCGTGTTAATGGTAAAAAGATTTTTGCATCTTTGGCTGGTCATGCTAATTACTATGGCGTTTTATGCACAGAAACCAGTGATGAAACCACTGAACTAAGCCGCCGTAATACAATCTATTTGGCGATTCCAGCCACATCAAAAGGTGTGACTGTAGAAGGGGAGTGGGACCCAGTAGGCATGCGCGGTACCGTATCCCGCACACTCATTTTTGAAGATGTATTGGTACCCGACAATGCCACCCTAATGCCTGCAGGCATATACTTCCAAGCTGCTAAGCGTTGGCCGCACATGTTTATGACGCTGACACCAAGCTATATGGGCATTGCTCAGGCGGCGTACGACTTTACCGTAAAATACCTGCGGGGCGAAGTTGAAGGCACCGGCCCTGTAAAGCGACGTCAGTTTGCCACCAAGCAAATCGCCGTAGCGCAAATGCGCATCATGCTAGAACAAACAAAAACGCTATGGTTTCAAGCCATGAGTGAAGCATGCGCCAACCCCAGCAAAGACCAGCTGCTTCGAGCGTGGGCGGCGCAGTACACCACTATGGAAAATGCCAATGAAATTGCTCAGCTGGCCATTCGTACCTGTGGGGGACAATCTATGCTGAAGTCTCTGCCATTAGAACGCTTGTATCGCGACAGTCGGTGTGGCTCTCTAATGCTGCCCTGGACTGCAGAGCTGTGCCTCGATATGCTCGGTAAAGGCTGCCTCTACGAACGTGGCGAGACAGACGATTAATGTCTAATATATCCAACTGGATTGATGTACACGCGCGTTTTTCACCTGACAAGCTCGCAGTTATTGATCATCAAAAAGAATACACCTATGCAGACTTAGCCGATGCCATAGGCACCAATGCCCGTATGCTAAAGCACTCATTACGGGTTGGGCGAGGGGACCGGGTTGCTTACTTGGGCTTAAACGGCGTTGAATTTATTAGCTTAATGTTTGCATGCGCGCGCTTAGGGGCCATTTTTGTGCCGCTTAACTGGCGTTTAGAAACCCCGGAATATCATTATATTTTAACTGACGCTAGCCCCAAGGCGCTAATCGTCACTCCCGACTTTAAACACCAGGTCGACACTCTTAATGATGCCCATCCAGATTGTTTGTTCGTGCTCCAAGATGCACAGTGGGCTGGGTTGGATGCACACACATTAAGCCCAAACTGGCATTCCTACAGTGCTCTGCAGCAGTCTTGTGGCATCAATGCTAGCGACTATAATGCCCATGTAGACTTAAACGCGCCAGTATTGATTGTGTACACCTCTGGTACTACAGGGCACCCAAAAGGCGCTGTATTGGATCAGAAGGCGCTATTTTACAACGCCCTCAACAGCCAGCACATGCATAACATGAGCAAGATCGACACCATCCTAACGGTATTGCCAATGTTTCACGTAGGTGGGCTCAATATACAAACACTGCCGGCGCTCTATGTAGGCGCCACAATAATATTGCATGCACGTTTTGACCCAGTGCAAACACTCACTGCCATCCACAATCAAAAACCCAGCCTTACTGTACTAGTGCCTGCAACGTTATCCGCCATGTTGGCGCTACCTCAGTGGCACACCACTGACCTTTCGAGCTTGCGGAGCATCACCAGTGGTTCATCACTAGTGCCTATAGACCTTATCGAGGCCGTTGCCAGCCGTGGCTTAACAGTGCAGCAAGTGTATGGCCTTACAGAAACATCACCTATTGCAGTATATCAAACTGCAGAACAAGCAAAGACCCGGTTTCATAGTACTGGTTTGCCAGCTTTACATTGCCAAATGAGGTTGACGGGGCAAGATGGCGTGCCTGTTGCCAGTGGTGAGGTGGGGCATATCCTTATTAAGGGCCCCAACGTGTTATTTGAATATTGGGGTAATCCTGAGGCTACAGCTAAAGCCCTAGATAACGGTTGGTTTGATACAGGCGATCTAGGTCACTTAGACCATGATGGGCATTTAATTGTAGATGATCGTGCTAAAGATATGATTATTTCTGGTGGAGAAAATATTTATCCAGCTGAATTAGAGGTTCACCTACACCGCTTGGAAGGTGTGCTTGAAGCAGCAGTAGTGGGGAAAACAGACCCTAAATGGGGAGAAACGCCAATCGCTATTGTAGTGCTAGTGCCAGGAAGCCAGCTTGAAAAGAATGCCATACTCAAAAGCTTTGTAGGTCAATTAGCCCGATTTAAACACCCTAGTGACGTTATTTTTATGCCTAAATTGCCACGAAATGTGATGGGAAAAGTGCAAAAATTTGTGCTACGCGAGACGATCTTCAACGAAGTCACAAAGTGAATCTCAATTAAAGCCTAATATATAGAAAATAACGTTTTTTCCCTTTACTTTAACGGCCCAAAGTGTAAAATGCTGTTCCGCATAACACGTCGAAAAAGAACTTAATTTAACTTGTTATGTGCGTGTGGCAAGCTCAGTATTGCCACCAACAACGCAATGGCTAAATAACATTGTGAGGTGTGTTTTTATAATACACCTAACCTCAGTAGGACCATTGCCCGGATGGTGAAATTGGTAGACACACAAGACTTAAAATCTTGCGACTTAACGGTCGTGCCGGTTCGATTCCGGCTCCGGGCACCACTTCCTTCTCCATAAGCATCCATTAACGTCTTATATATCCCTGTATTCA
>Ga0302119_10000825_pt1 | contig 14011 bp, 10 predicted proteins | sample AG5_Tmax_MG_FD_203114 | JGI IMG/M metagenome (GOLD analysis project Ga0302119, IMG submission 203114) | Marine microbial communities from Western Arctic Ocean, Canada - AG5_Tmax | ecosystem: Environmental > Aquatic > Marine > Oceanic | place: Canada: Western Arctic Ocean | collected 2017-10-01 | reverse complement strand
GTTACCGAATTGTTTGCGGTAAAGAGGATATCATCCACGTAACTCCACCCAGCAGAACTACAGGAACCTGATTTGAATAATAAATCAACCCATGAGTACCCACCGTTATGGGTCGTAGAAATGGAATAACTTCCTGTAGCAGTTGGCGTGTACGAAAACACTGCCTCGTTTCCTGGCGTTGACCACGGGCCTCCGAGGCTGTTCCATGAACCATTGCCAGCTCCTAGCGAATAGCCTGAAGCTACACCGCAGGTTAGAGCGGTAATAGAGTTACAAGGGTCCGCAGGGGGCGTATAACAACCAACAGTGACAGTCCCACTACTTGTAGAGGTGTTCTCATCATCTATTAGCAGATATACGGTAACTCCTGCACTCATGGTTACAGTCACACTACCTGATGAATAGATATCATCACGGTATGTCCATCCAGAGGAACTACACGAACCTGTCTTGGTGTACAAATCCACATAGTATCCACTATTGGTTACCGTTATCGTATGTGGACCTGTAGCTACAGGTGTGTAAGAAAACACCTTTTCTGCACCCGGAGTGCTCCAAGGACCTCCAAGGCTGTTCCATGCACCAGGCCCACTCAGGCTAAACGTCCCCGGACTTCCACATGTTAAGGAAGTAACACTATTACACGGGTTCACCGCTGGAGCACCTGTAACTCTCGTAACCTTTAACGTCATACAAGAACTTTGGTTGGTACAGTAGTATTTATCAATTAGTACTCTTACAGAATTGCCATTAGATGTAAAAGTTACCTTAGATTGAAGACCACAATAATCATCATTATAAGCAACTGTTGCACCAGTGGAGTTATCATATACACTGATCTGAGTGTCAAAATCTGTATCTCCACAGGTTTCAAATGAATACTGCGAACCTGCTTGCATATTGTTTACGAGGCGATATTCACCGCCATACATACAAGAACTTAAGGTTGTCAGAACACCTACTGTAGTAGGAGCATTTGATGTCCCGTATTGGCTATTATTATTTGGACATTGAGCATTGATCTGTCCGCCAATAAATAAAAAGCTGAACAGTAATGCTATTTTCGATAGGTTGTATTTTGTTTTCATATCCTCTTATTTATTGTTTGTTTGGTTGACAGTCTTTCTTTCTTTCTTCTCCTCTGCTGAGATATCCTTGTTAGGTGTAGGATTGCTCATTTTAGCATACTTGGCTGGATTGTTATTGATCCATTCCTGCTTTTGCTGAGCATAGTTCTCGTCATCCAGAACCTTGTCTCCCGTCTTAGTGTATACTGGGAAAGTCTCATCATCAGGAAAAACCAACATGGCATCTCTTGTTTCTGCTCTTCTGGGTTCTTGTAATTCTTGCGTTTTTACCCATTCCTCTTTTTCTTCTTTAGAATTGAATTCCGGCTCTTGCCCTCGAACACCAACTTGTGGATTTTCGTTAACCCATTGCTGTTTCTCAGCCTTAGAATTGAATTCTGGCACCGCATCATGTTGGCCACCCTGGTTCACGTATTCTTTTGTGTTTTTGTCAATCCAACTCTGCTTGGTTTGGTCTTCACTGGTGATTTGCGCCCATGCGGCACAACTGAAGAGTCCCAAAGCAAGAGACATTATCACTTTTCTGTTTGCTTTCATAGTATAGTTGTTTAATTGATTTGTTGGTTTGTATATTTAGAATAATGGCAACACTTAATATTACTTATGAAATTGATACTATAATTGTGATGTGAAGCGTAAAAAAACATATTTTGATGAACATGAAACAAGACTCGATATTCTATATAATCCCTTATTTCAACGACCAATGTTACATATTAATAGATGAATGGGGCTATAGTTTTTGTAAGTAGTGCGCCTAACTTTGTGTAGGACAAATACCTACACGGTCAATTGCTGACGAAATATTATATAGGGAACTTAAGGGGTAATGCCACCTAGTAGTTGTGTTTAAAATGGCATATCATATTTGAGCTCGTGAAGTCGTCATTAAACTAAAACAGTGCAAGTTCAGTGCTAAAGTTTGGTATTGGAAGTAATGATATTTGCCATGGTGATGTATGCTAAATTGTTGGGGAAGTGCAATTGTCTATATTTAATGAATTGGAGTTGAGGTTGTGTTGCCAAGATTCTCCGTGCTGCATCTTGGAATGAAAATATTATTTATCTTCGGCAGAAGGGCAAGAACAGTGCCCCCCAAATAACAAATTGGTCAACAATGAAGCGAACAGAGTTTGTGAGAATGTTAACACTTGGAGCAGGGTACATAGCTGTTGCCGGTTGTGTGAGTGCGTGTAAGAATAGAACATCCAGGGCAGAAGAACCGCTAAAAGCACGTGCAGAACAAAGAGAGGAATCGTCTGCAGGTTTCAATATTGATCTTAGAAATCCCAAATATTCAGAGCTGAATAAGAGGGGAGCTTATGTTTATGCCAATAACCTTATCATCGTGAGAACTAACGATGGAGAGTTGGTAGCCTTTCCGAAGAAATGTCCGCATCAAGGTGGGCCTTTAGCTTATCATGCTGATACAGGACTGTTCCAGTGTCCATGGCATGGAGCGCAGTTTTCAGGAAAAGGAGAGCTCCGGCGGGGGCCCGCGGAGGTTGATTTAAGGTCTCGGAATATAGTACAGAACAAATCTACTATAACAATTACACAGTAAGGCTGGAAGCTGAGGTGCTTAATTTAGGTACATGTCTGCGCACTATCGCATGTATACCTAATTAATAAGTATACCTACTGATTATGAGTTCAGAGTCTCTATATTTATTTGTTGTGTTCTGCCTGGTCAGCCTTGGGCTGTATGGATGCCTGAACTTTGGCGATAATGAGGACCCCATAGCAATGAGAAGCCTCTATTGGGTAGAAGGTGAATGGAAAGGCAGGGTTAATGGAGGGATGATGTTTGAAACGTGGGTGGTGCAAGAGGATAGCTCTTTAAGGGGTTATTCTTACATCCTGGCCAATTCCGATACTATTTTCAGAGAACACATGAATATAGAGCGAAGGGATAGCGGTATTTTCTATGTGGTTAATATGAGGCACAATGATGGGCCTGTGGCATTTAAGTTTAGTGAATGTACGCCAAAAGGATGTGTCTTTGAAAACCTGGAGCATGATTTTCCCACCAGGATTGTTTACTCCAATACCATAGGCGATATGCTTCTTGCCCGTATAGAGGGCGTAAGGGATAACAAGCCTGACACGAGCAGGTATTTTATGCATCGTAACAAGATATTTATTGAGCAATGGTAAGGGGCTCATAAAATGTATGTAGAGTACCTACCCTTACGATATCAGTTATAGCTGCGAACAAATTTTATTAGCTCGGGAAAGAAAGCCTGGAACTCGAGTTTGTACTTTTCATAGTCCTGCTCAAGATCTGTAGTCGCATATTCCATGTTGGACTGAAACCTGCTGCGCTTTGACATACCTGCAAGGGATCGTTGAAGGCCGCTAAGCTCCCTATATCCAAGCAGCCAATTCCCATTTATCATATATGGCAGCATAAACCGGCTACGTTCAGGCATAATATTGATTCTGGAGCTGAGCAATTTATGGGTTTCCTCAATAAATTCTTCTACAGGCATTTGGCTATAATTGTCCCAGAGACTGGCCAGAAAGTGATCGTAAAACATATCAACAATAACGGGTGAATACTTATGGTATGAGGGCCTGAGGCGCACCTTGCTGTTCATGACCATTGGGTGGCTATCAGTGTACTCATCTATACTGCGGTGCAATCTAATGCCATCCTGTACCCTGGCAGGATAGGCTGACAGGTCTCTTCCTTTGACAAAGTCTCCAATGAAATTGCCGATTTTTAGCTCGTCATCGTTACCAGAGAGAAATAAATGAGCCAGAAAGTTCATTGTGTGAGCCTCTATTGCAGACTTGTCAATTATGGTTGTGTTGAGGCATCACATGAGCTGCAATGCCAGCTCTAAAATACAACACTTGTTTTACCAACTGATCAATGCAAGCCTTTTACGGTCAGCCACCTTTCCGCATCCAGTGCCGCCATGCAGCCCGTTCCAGCTGCTGTCACTGCCTGCCTGTACACGCTGTCTGCCGCATCCCCGGAAACAAATACGCCTTCAATATTGGTGGCAGAACTATCAGGTTTATGGACAATATATCCCACCTCATCCAATTCCAGGTATTCTTTGAAAATATCGGTGTTTGGCTTGTGGCCTATAGCTACAAAAAATCCCGTGCACTCGATCTCCTTATCCACGTTGGTAATTTTGTTAAAAAGCCGAACACCTGTTACAGCATCATCACCGAGTACTTCTTTGGTCTCGTGGTTGAACAGTACCTCTATTTTGTCATTTTCGAGAACACGCTGTTGCATGATCTTAGAGGCCCTAAAATGGTCTTTCCTTACTACCATGTAAACTTTTGAGCATAATTTAGAGAGGTAGGATGCCTCTTCACAAGCAGAATCTCCTCCTCCTACCAAAACTACATCCTGTCCTTTGTAAAAGAATCCATCGCAAACAGCGCACGCAGATACACCACCACCATTGTCTCTCAATCTCATCTCTGATTCGATGCCCAGCCAATTGGCTGAAGCTCCTGTTGAAATAATAACGCTATCTGCAGTGATGCTCTTTTTCTCATCTATAACAACCTTATGTGGTGCACCTGAAAAGTCAACCGAGGTAACAAACCCAAATCTGACATCTGTCTCAAACCGCTCGGCCTGCTTCTTCAGGTCCTCCATCATTGCAGGGCCCATGATGCCTTCAGGATATCCAGGAAAATTCTCTACATCGGTGGTGATCATTAGTTGTCCTCCAGGTTCATCACCCTGGTAAAGCAAGGGCTTCATATCTGCTCTTGCTGCATAAATGGCTGCCGTATAACCAGCTGGCCCTGACCCTATGATCAAACACTTGTGGTGCTCTGTTTCTTCATTCATGATATCCAAATTGACTTCATTAATACTACGGATGCCTTGCTTCAATAATAGGTGGGCACAAAATTAACAATCGAGACGCAAATTATGGGCTGCTTTATCCAATCAATCTATTTAGCTCCAAAGATAGTGTCATAGGTTGCACCATAACCAGCCCATAGTCCAAGCCCTCCGCCTTCAATATTGGTAGGTATCGTAGTGGGGGAGGAGAAAGGGCTTCCAGCACTATTGGCGTCAATCTCATAAATACGAAGAAACCTATATACGTTAATATCAATCGTACAAAACTTGATGACTATGGTATCACTCTTTTTGAAGAAGTGTGGTAGCTCCAGTGGATCTGCTTCCTCGTGCTTGCCAGGTGGGTGGCCCCTATCGTAAGCAAAATCAAATGTGATTCCATTGATGAATTTGTCTTCAAATGCCGAACCTGCAGGGGCCAGAAAGGTCGCATCTTTTTGTTCACCTGCAGCATTGTGGCTGATTCTCTTTGCAAACCACCTGTAGCCGTTTCCCACGGTATCAGGATCTGTCATATTGGCCCACGCATATCCAAATGTGTCCGCCTGTGCTTCTTCATACCACACCGAGTTCAATTTATTGAGTGGAGGGATCTTGGTCCTGGAAGTGTAGGTAGTTCCTTCCGATACTACTGTAAGGTCGTAGGTTTTGCCTGCTTCTCCACTGAGGTAGCTACCACTTAAAATATCTGCCACGGGAACAGTATAAACACAGAAATTATAGGCAGACAGTTCCTTTTCAGGCACTCCCAGAAATTCTGCTACCAGGGGAAGCATACCGGGGTCAATGTCTGCAATGCATAGCTCTTCTAAAGGGTACGTTATATTGTCAACAGCTACACTGACCTGAGCGTTGTGTACTTGTAAGTTAGCCAGCTCGGAGATGGACGTTGCACCGAAATACCCCGTCGTCTTTGTGAGGGTAACCATAGGAGGAATGTCGTTAACCCCGTCAGCTTCAATCCTGCCTTCAATGACCAGCTTAGGATCCGAATCAGGCAGTTCAACGGTAATTTCTTTTTCACAGCTTAACACAATAGCTGCCATAAAAAGTGCACCTAAGAAATTGATAATATTAATAGGTTTAGTTGTACTCATGTCTTTGATCAAAAACTGAAGTTCCATGTTATTGAGGGCAATATTGGGAATAATGAGACCTGGAAGGCCTTGGTTTCCAACGTTCCTCCTTGTTCATCGATGGTTGTGTCGAAATAGATAAAATAAGGGTTTGCTCTGCTGTATATATTGTAAACAGAGAAATTCCAGCTGCTTTGATATCGCTTGGTTTCCCGACCTTTCAAGGTTACAGATACATCCGCCCGGTGGTAAGGGATCATCCTGTACCAATTTCTAGGCCCATATTCATTCATTATATTCCCCTCAAACATGTATCTGCTTACGGGCAATGTAAGTGAGTTTCCAGTGGCATAAACAAAAGTGCCTCCAAAGGTCCAGTGCCTTGTTCTAAACCAATTGCCAAGGTTTCCTGCTATTTTGTTCCAGCCTTTTAGTGAGTCACTCACTATTCGGGCATCCTTTTTCTGTAAATCGTAGGACGCCACCACAGAAAGATCATGTGTTCTGTCATATTTAGCCGGGAAGGGCTCGCCGCCATTTATATCCTCAAACTGCCGGGTGGTTTTGGCTATGGTATATCCCACCCAACCCGTTAAGCTACCTGTGCGTTTTTTTAGAAAAAATTCGGCCCCATAAGAATTCCCGTTGCCGCTGGTGAAGTGATTGTCGGCATTGTCCTGGATGTTATCTGCCGGAATGAAACCATCTTCATACTCTATGAGGTTCTGCATCTCTTTGTAGTATATTTCTACAGACCCTTCATACCTGTTGTCCATCAAGTTCCTGAAATACCCCAGGGCATATTGATCACCGATCAACGGCTTTACCTTGTCCGAAGCTCCTACCCACACGTCAGTCGGTAGAGAAATGCTGGATAGTGAGGCCAAATGAATGTATTGGTTGTTGTGGGTGTAAGCTGCCTTGAGCGATGACTTGCTATCCAGTACATAGCGCATGGACAGCCGGGGTTCAAGCCCATGATAGGTCTTAATTAGCTCCCCACCCGCATACTTAATTTCCCCGGTAATACTCCCAACGTTGTCTTTAGTGTACCTGGTAAATGGGCCAACATGGTTGAACATGGAGAGCCTGAGCCCCGCATTGACCTTTAGCTTTTCTGTAAGAGAGAATTCATCGTTGATATAAGCGGCACTTTCATGCGCGTATTGGTTGATTATCTCTCCTGTGTTGAACACAATGTCTCCCTGTTTGGCGGAAGAAGAGCTTGGTGTGAAGGCATGATAAATATGATTAATGCCAAATTTTACGTTATGTCTTACAGATGGGTAGTAGTTAAAATCTACCTTGGTATTAAAGTCGCGAACACCTGAAAATAGGACCAGCTCAAATTCACTCTGGGTAATGCCAAAGCTGAAGTCGTAGTCACTAAAGATCAGGGATGTATTCACAAACATTTTCTCACTGATCAGGTGATTCCATCTTAAGGAGGAAGTGGCATTTCCCCAAGGTATCTTCGCCTCAAAACCGTTGTCTCCCTGGGCAAATGAAAAGACGTCTCGACCAAAATAACCACTCAGATAAAGCTTGTCCGAATCAGAGATATCGTAGTTGATTTTAGCTGTGAGGTCGTAAAAAAAATAGCCTGTACCTGCAAATGCAGTTTTCTTGATAAATGGATTCAGTAAAAGATCAATATAGGTTCTCCTGCCAGATATAATAAAGGAGCTTGTGTTTTTCTTTAAGGGGCCCTGAATGGTCAGCCTTGATGAGATCAACCCTATGCCTCCATCTACCTCAAATTTCTTTCTGTTACCATCTTTCATGGTTATGTCTAAAACGGACGCCAAGCGCCCGCCATAATTTGCAGGCATTCCACCCTTAGTCAGCTCCACGCTCTTAATGGCATCAGCATTAAAAACGGAAAAGAAGCCGAAGAGGTGGGCTACATTGTACACCACAGCCTCATCTAACAAAACCAGGTTTTGGTCGGGGCCGCCGCCTCTTACATAAAACCCGGAATTTCCTTCTCCAGCTGATTGTACTCCAGGCAACAACTGAATGGTCTTCAATACATCAACTTCGCCCATAAATGCGGGTAATGACTTGATTTGAGTGATCTCCAAATCAATCTTTCCCATCTGGGTACTTTCAATGTTTTGATCAGATTTTTCTCCTTCAATGACTACCTCCTGAGTGGTAATGGCTGCGGCAGACATGGATTTGTTGTAACGGATGTTTCTGGTAAGGTCAATTTCCTCCTTACTGTCTTTATAGCCCAGGTAGGATACCACCAGGTGGTATTGCCCTTCAGTAATTGTGATTGAAAAGAACCCGTACTGGTTGGTAGTTGTGCCTTCCAGTAGCTCTTCAATATAAACATTAGCACCCGGGAGGTTCTCTCCGCTCTCGGTATCCTTGATAAAGCCACTAATGGTGTATTTGTCTTGCGCATGTGCCCAACCGGACCATAAGATGGCAAGAAACAATATCGTGGCAAAGCGGCTCACTTGTATATTCATCTCAATAATTTACCTGGCAAATTTACAGTTTCACTGATTTTATACTGGATTTGATGCTTTTATTTTATGATGATAGTGTCGTAAATTGCACCATAGGCTCCCCAGATACCCAGTCCCCCGTCTATATTGGTCTTGATCTGGGTAGGTGTGGCGATGGGATTGCCCACATTGTCAAATTCAATTTGCGCAGTTCTCCAGAACTCGTAATGTCTAAAGTCAATGGTGCACCATTTTACAACTACAGTATCACCTACATGGTAAAATCCAATATTGTCGTCCAGCCTTCCAGGGATATTGCCGCGTTCAAATAGCAGGTCCACAGCAGTTCCATTGATGTTTTGGTCGGACAGCAAGGATTGTGAAGTGGGTATTGGATAAGCATCAGTCTGTAAGCGTTGTGTGAACATGCGGTAATAATCTCCACTTGTTGGTGGATCACTAAAGGTAATATAGAGCTGCCCCAGACTGTCTTTTGCCGGCCTTTCTACAAACCAGATGCTATCCAGTGGAACAGGGTAGAGGAGGGTCGTAGTTGCAGTGAGTTCTTTCCCGTTCACTTTTATCACGAGGTCGTACGTCTTGCCTAAATCACCTAATAGTGTTGAAAAGAGCTGGCCCGAATCCACGGCAGAGGTGTAGACGCAGAAGTTGTAATTTGTCAGGTCATCCATTTCCACGCCCAAATACAATGACGCCAGTGAGAGGAGGGAGTCCGGCATATTGTCACTGCAGTATTCAATTAGCGGGTAAGTATCTGCTCCGTCAAAGATGGTGATATCAGCACCATGAACAAATAGCTTCTCAAGATCATCGATATTCGTCAGGTCAAAGTAGGGGACGTTATGCGTAAGAATAACATAGGGAGGATATCCAGGCTCAATGTGGCCCTCAACCACTAACTTTTCAGGCCCAGTTTCCAGGTCTAGGGTAATGTCTTTCTCGCATCCCCAGGCAAAGGCAAGTATCACTGTTGTCAACCCGACAATGGTGTTTTGTGTAAACCTGTGTAACCCATTCTTTCTCATGCCTGTTAGCTTGTCTATTTCATTGGTATTTAGAACTTAAAGTTCCAGCTTACGGATGGCAGTATAGGAAACAATGCGATCAGCTTGGCTTTGGTTTCAAATACGCCCTGGTTATAAAATTTGCTATTGTCGAAATAGATAAAATAGGGATTGTACCGGTTATACACATTGTAAATGGCAAATTCCCATGTACTCACATACCTCTTTTCTTTTTTTGGTTTGGGCGAATAGGTAGCTGAAATGTCAAGGCGGTGATAAGCGGGCATACGGTAAGCATTCCTGGCACCGTATTCGTTGATGATCTTTCCTTCAATGGTGTACCGTGCTATAGGCATGGTGGTGGCATTGCCGGAAGCGTAGATGAATACGGTTGAAAATTTCCATTTCTCACTATGTGTATGTGCAATCACGACCGAGAGGTCGTGGCGGCGGTCGTATTTGGCAAAGAATTCCTGCCCGTTGTTGATGTCGTCAAATTGCCGTTTAGTACTTGAAAGGGTGTATCCTAGCCAGCCCGTGGTTTTTCCTTTGACTTTCTTTAAATAAAATTCAGCACCCAGAGCTTTCCCATCACCAAAAACGAAGTTGTTGTCCACATTGTCAATTACCTCATCTTCCGGGGTGAAACCATCTTTGTACTCAATTTGATTCTTCATGAGCTTATAGAAGCCAACCAGGGATAATTCGTAGCCCGCTTCTTCATAGCTCTTAAAATTGCCAATGCTGTATTGCGTGGAAAATTCTGGTTGAACAATATCCGTTGAGGGAATCCAAACATCAGTGGGAATGGTTACCGTGGAGTAGGAGGCGAGGTGAATGTATTGGTAGTTTTGGGTGAATGACAGCTTCCAGGCCGACGATCTCCTGGTCTTTAATCTCACAGATATCCGGGGTTCCATGTTCCCGTACCGGGCAATGTTTTCTCCACTGGAATAAGAAATAGTATCTTCAATCAAGTTCGTTTCACCTTTAACGTACCTATCAAATGGGCCGATGTGTTGAAATAGAGAGTAACGCAGGCCATATTCGAATAGCATTCGTGGATTCACAGCCCAGGCATCCAGGGCGTAGATGCCCAGGTCATGTGAGTAGAGATGTATCTGATTTTCCAGATCAGCTGTTTCCAGCTCCGCAAGCTGCCCGGCGATATTTGTCGGCAGGAAGTTGTGGTGTGCATAGTTGATTCCAGCCTGAATACGGTGTTTGGAATTGGGGAAGTAGTGGAACCCAACATTGCCTGCAAGGTCGTTTATGCCCGAGGATAGTGTCGCCTCATAATCATCCTGGGCAATCTTGATTTCATTTAGATAGCTGGTGTAGTTCATTGAGGCGCGTAGCAGCAGTTTATCTCCAAAAATGTGGGAATAACCCACAACTGCGGTTGAGTTTCCCCAGGAAGTCCTCAATCCAAAACCTGATTCCTTATTCCTGGCATTGAATACATCCCTTCCAAAATAACCACTAAAAAAAAGCTCATCTCTATCTGTCAGCCTGAAGGTAACCTTTCCGTTGAGGTCGTAGAAGAAATAGCCGAAAGTCTGCGCCAGGTCCATGTTGTTGACTACCGGTTGTGCAAGGAGGTCTACATACGTTCTTCTTCCTGAAAAAAAGTAAGAAGATTTCTCCTTTTGTAAAGGCCCCTGTACGGTAGCTTTAGTAGCGATCAATCCAACACTGCCATCTACTGAAGTGGCGGTGTCGTTGCCTGTGATGGTGGTAATGTCCAAGACCGAGGAAAGCCTGCCACCATAATTGGCCGGCATGCTTCCTTTGATGAGCTTGATATTGTCAATTGACTCCGTATTGAAGATGGAGAAAAAACCGAACAAATGAGAGACATTATAGATGGAAGCACCATCCAGAAGTACCAGGTTTTGATCCGGCCCCCCACCGCGCACATAAAAGCCAGAATGGCCGTCTGAGGTTGAAGAGACACCGGGCAGTAGCTGCACCGTCTTAACCAGGTCAGATTCTCCCATAACATCCGGGGCGAGTTTAATATCCCGGGAAGACAGCTCAATAGCCCCCGTTGCGTCGTCCAAAGTGCTTCTGCTGCCCACTACCTTGACTTCACCTACTCCTACGATCGAAGGCCCAGGATGGATATCAAGTGTAAGATCCCTGTTGAGTTCTATGGTCACCAGTGTGTCATTGAACCCCACGTAGCTGGCCACAAGTGTATAACTTCCAGTTTCTGCCGTCAGCTGATACCTGCCCTGATCATCAGAAACAGATTGGATTTGAGTGCCTTGTAGAAATATGTGTGCCCCGACAAGTGCTGCACCCTGTGGGCTTTCCATTTTACCAGTCACTGTATATTGCTGGGCCAGTGCGCTGCTACATGGGAGCAGGACCAATAGAGGAAGTAGCAGCTGGTAAAAGACTTTCATAATATACTTGAGATCTTAACACAAAGATAGAACGGGCAATTCTCTAGTCCTAATCTCTTAGAGCAACATGTTTCCTTTGGGAAATGCACCTAAACAAAATTGCCTAATGATAAAGTGAGACGTAAATCATGGTTTTATCTGGTTGATAAAAGGTTTTTCCTCTGTCATTGAAAAATATTCGGGTTTATGGGTGACCTTTTGTGTTATAATACGTCTATCATATCTAAGCAGAGTAATTTGTTTTATTATTATTATTCGTTAATTTTCGACTCTTATAAAATAATACTTTTGAATTTAGATAATTTTAATCCGGTAACGGAGACGCTTCTTCCGGACAATTTCAGTATTTGGTACCAGGGCAAGTTTGATGATGCCTTCACTTCAGTGATTATTGATCTCAGTGAAATCAACATGATCAATGAAGAGGATATGAAGAAGTCGAGGAAGAAGATTTCTTTTCTTCTTGCAGAGAGTTTTCAGAATATAGTTCGCCACGGTGATACGGAAGCGGCAGATGGCGATGATTCGAGTATGTTCGGAGTACGTCAACGGGGTAGGGTGCTGATGATCTATTCTTCTAATGTAGTTGACAGCAGTACAAAGGATATCCTTGAGAGCAGTTTGGAGAAAGTTAACTCTCTTGACAAGGACGAGCTCAGGGCATTTTATAAGGATGTATTTCTTAATGGAGAGGTGTCCGATAAGGGAGGTGCAGGACTCGGACTAATAGAAATGGCTAGGAAGTCGGACCATACATTACAATATTCATTCAAGGAAAGAGATAATGGGAAATATCATTTTCGGCTTCAGCTCAATATAGGTTCTAAGGTAGCAGAGAGGGAGGAGATAGAGAGCATGCAGATTGAAGATTCAATAATGTTCCATGAAGTATTGAAAGAAAACAAAGCGCTGTTTTTATTTAAGGGGGACTTTAACCGGGCTACGGTAAGGCCGTTGATGAATATCATTGAAGGCAACCAGGACAAGACTAAGAAGTTCGAAAACAAGCGTATTTTTCATGTGGGTATTGAGTTTATTCAAAATATATGTGACCACTGCGAAGTGAAAGGAGGTTCTCAGAATGGCGTGTTCGGGATGGCTATTGATGAGTCCAAGCATTTTTTCTATGCATCTAATCCGGTAACCAATGATCAAAAAACGGCTGTTAATTCGCATCTTACGACGATTAACAGTAAGAGTAAGGATGAGTTGGATCAGCAGTTCAAGGAAACACTCAAAATGAGTCTCAGTAAAGATTCTAAAAATGCAGGAATTGGATGGATAGATGTGGCTCGCATCATCAAGGATCCCATGCTATTCAGCTTCAATGAGCAAGAAGATGGCTCTACATGGTTTAGTCTGGGGGCTGTTGTTTAAGTGGCAGTGCTCCGCCTTCCTTATTTCTCCTCAACAAAAAGGCCCTGCACGGTGAAATATGCCTGTTTCTTCTTACCGGCATAGTCGATCACACTCCACGATGGCCCGGGCCAACAATCGTTCAATTGCCAAAACAGTGTGCCCATGCAATGTCCATCGGCGTTTAAGTGGCTGCCAATGGCTTTTTCCAGGGCCAGCGCCTGTACCTTTTGACTCAATTCAAGGAATTCAGCAAAATCGGATGGCTGGTGATAGTACTGCTCGATCATCCTCATTATTTCTTCATTGCCTATGTAGCTCTTCTGCCTGTTTACCATCACCTTCGAGAACAGGTCGAGGTCGCCCGTATCTGTATAGGCTAAGATCGTTTCCATATTGGGATATGACTGAAATCCATACTCTACCATAAAGCGCCCTACATTATTTTCAAAACGCTCAAGATCTTCTTTGCCATGCCACACCCCCCAGTAATGCATACTGCTGTGGTTGAAGTTGTCAGCCGTTCCCCAGTTGCTCATGGGAGATGTGGAGACATAAGGCACATCGGCCTGGGCTGCAATTTCAGGCAATACTTCCCTGAAGAGGTGCAGGTAGTCGTTCCAGATCTTAGTTGAATCAGCAGCACTGTACCCATACTGTTTTTGCCAGCCCCAATTGTGCCATGCCACCTCTATTTCGTTGTTGCCGCACCACAGTGCTATACACGGATGGTTGTTCAGGCGCTGCACATT
>Ga0302119_10000823_pt1 | contig 14044 bp, 12 predicted proteins | sample AG5_Tmax_MG_FD_203114 | JGI IMG/M metagenome (GOLD analysis project Ga0302119, IMG submission 203114) | Marine microbial communities from Western Arctic Ocean, Canada - AG5_Tmax | ecosystem: Environmental > Aquatic > Marine > Oceanic | place: Canada: Western Arctic Ocean | collected 2017-10-01 | reverse complement strand
TATGGGTACCGGCATGATTGGCGGTGCCGTCATCGCTGATCTCCTGGGCGGAGGCGGAATCGTGACCCTCACCGGAATGATCGCAGGAGGCGTTGCCGGTCTGTGGGCCGGTGAGAATTTGTTTTAACGGTTATATTCCAGCGTAAATTTTTGCAACCTAAATGTTATTCATACTCGCAATCCTAGGGCTTACCCTGGGCGCGACGGTAATCCAACTGACCCCAGAAATTGCGGGCGAGGCTATCGCTATGTACATCGTCGAACCTCCCACGGATGGAAGCTATGGGGCGAGCATAGACGATCCAGATTCAGCCCTTGAATCAACAGATCTAACTGGATTTAGTGATTCTGTACGCCCCGATCCTATTTATAGCGCTACGCTGCCCATCATGTTAGCCGCTGTCAGCGGTTCATCGATTCAGATTGCAGATCCGACACCGCCAGCAAACGCGCCCGCTCAGGACTCCATCGCTGTAGGGGAAATCGATGACCTCCAAGAGAATGGCAATATTGATGATCGAGATAGCGCTCAAGCTACTGCCAACACCTCTCTCAATCCAACTAATTTAAGTCAGCAATTCGGGCAAGAAGAAAGTCCCGCCAACTCCCAAAACCGACTGTCTGCGTTGCAGTTGGCATTGCTCCGAGAAAAGCCAAAAGTAAACCCCGATAACTCTATATTCTTACCGGTTTCAAGTCAGAGGGTATTCGGCATAAGAACTCGAGTTGGGACAATTGCGACCGTCCCAGTGGGCGCTGAACTTCCTGGTCGAGTCGTTGTGAATCCTGCGAGCAGAGTTTTGGTTCAGGCGACTTACCGCGGTATTCTGGAGAAGGCGAATGGCCATTTTCCGTTTGCCGGACAACGAGTGACACAAGGCCAGCTTCTAGCAAAACTAAAACCGATAAATAATCATTTAGATGAGGCCCAGGTTCGTGAGCGCATCACTGAATTGACCAACGAGATTGAACTCGACCGCAAACGAATGGCCATGATGAACGAAGTGGTTTACGTCCGATACCGAGTAAACAAGATTGAAGAAATTCGAACTGAGATTCAAGGCCTAATACGCCGGGTTAAAGTGTTAGAGGACTCGCTTACACAATCCTATGACCTTCGTGCGCAGACCGGCGGCGTGATTTCGGAGGTTGGCGCTGCCGCGGGTCAGCATGTGGAACAAGGCGCGACTCTATTTCGAATTATCGACCCCAATGCACTTTGGGTCGAAGCGTCAGGTTATGAGCAAGGCCTGCAAAACTCAATCCAAGGTGCAAGCGCGTTGACGCTTAGTGGAGACACTATTGAGCTTAAGTTTGTCGGTGGCGGTTTGTTACTGAGCAATCAAGCCATCCCCCTTCTTTTCGAAGTCGTGTCAACCGAAGCGAATGCGCTGTCAATCGGAAACCCCGTTACGGTATTTATTCAAACAGGCGAGTCAGTAGTCAACGGCGTTCAAGTGCCCAGAAGCAGTTTAGTTCGGGGTACTGATGGTTCGACCGTGGTCTGGAAAAAGATTGCACCAGAGCTTTTCAGGCAGGTTCGTGTAGCGGTGACCCCAATTGACGCGGATATGGTGTTGGTATCAGGAAATCTTCTACCCACTGACCGCGTTGTTTCGTCCGGCGTTGGACTCTTGTCTCAAATCCGCTGAATGTCGTACATATACTTGTACATGTAAAAGTGTAATGAGGATCCTATGACATTAGATGCAAAATCAAGCGATGAAGTTCCTAATTTGAGTAATAGAGCTGACTCGAATTCCCTGAGTGGTATCGACACTGGCCGGCTGCACGCCGTGGGCGAATCAGACCCTCAATCAGGTCAAGAACAAACGGATACCGTCGAGCCAGTTCAGAGCCAGTCAACCAACTCCCCGATGTTAATTTTCTGGAACATGATTAACTCGCGGGCAAAGCCACTTCTTCGTGTGGCCATGGGTCACCCTATTTTATCTGGCGGTCTTTTGGGTGCGTTTATCGCCCTTTCGATTACCTATCTCGCGACTCAGTTTTTCTCGAAAGCAGACCCAAAGGTCGCTGAAGTCGTTGCTGTTACGAGCACTCTGCTCGGTCAAGTCTCCAAGAACACTCGGGAGCTGACCGGAATCGAAGCCGACGTGGCTCAATCAATCCTTTTAGCAACCGAAAACGCTTCGACAATTGCCGGCTATGACGCCCGAATAAACCAAATTGCGTTAAAGGTGTCCTCGACCGAACAAAAGATTACTAGCCAACAATCAGTTGGATCACCAGTATTTGGAGTTGCTGCAGGTCAGTTGTTGGCTAAGGTTGCGACGGGCGATAGCTTTGCACCAGAGTGGGTAAACATTTATGCATTGGCCGAAACTAGTCCTGAACTGCAACGAGAACTGGAAAAGTTGATGCCGCTAGCGCAAACTGGAGTAAGAACCCTACCTCAGCTCCAAGCCGCGCTTGAAGAATTTAAAGAGAATGTATTTTTCCCAGACTCCCGATTTGGTCGGTTCTGGGTAGAGACCCTCTCCACTATTCAATATAAATTAGGTCTACCCATAGCGCGGTCAACCTCAGAGGAGATTGCGTTGCAACATATTGAACAGGCTATCTTGCTTCTTTCAGGGGGAGATGTGACGAAGGCAGAGTATGTGGTTTCGACCCTCCCCTCTTTATATACTAATGAACTATCAACGTGGTTGGAGGCAGCGAGGCGCCACCAGATCGCGCTCGATGGAGCGAGGACAATTTCGATTGCCGCAGAGCAAGCACTTCGGCAGAGATTGCAATAGTCTAACAACTCATTGAGCCACCTCTATTGTATGCCAGAAGACGAGTACCTGACGCGTTCTAATGTTAGTCGGTAATATAACCAAGCGCCAAATGTTCTAACTTGTCTGCAGTTCGGTCAAGCGATAATCTCGCTCTAAGTAACTCCACAAGCCCGCGTGCGACTTCCTTTTGGGCGGGCTCCAGATAGGAAAGCGCTGAAATCGCACCTTCCAGGCTGCGTTCGCCTAGTTGAACGTCGGTGACTGAGAAGACTGCTTTAGTTTTCTCAACTCGATTGATTTCAACCTTTGCATTGTCACTTACTAACGACCAAGCCGAAAGAAATAATTGACGCAGATATGAGGGCGATTCCAAGCCTGAGAAAACCTCCACTTCGAGTTGAAGGGCTGGCAGCAAGCTGCGTAACTCTAAGATATCAGGAACTCCCTGATAAGCATAAGGCTCTATAAACGAGAGAAGTGTCGAGATCTGTTTATTGTCGCGAAGATCAGAAGAAGCAGCCACGGTAGTCTCAAGTTGCCTGTCAAATGGTTCTGAAGTTCGTATATTTTTGCTCAACTCAAGAATCAAGATGCCTGCAGCGGCCACCTGCGGCTCGGGAGCCGAAGGCTTCTTAGTGTCCAGAGTATCTAGTAACGCGGCAGTCTCAATCGAGCTCACCGTAGATTCCGGCAGCGTTCCTCTATTGGATTTATAGGTGGCAAAGAAAATCGCGACTGCAGCTAAAGCGCTTACGCCACATATGAGGGCAATTCCAGTTTTAGAGGCAAAAGTCTTTTGAAGATACCCTAATCTCGCGCGCCAACTCGGACTGGTATCAGCAGCACCTACATCTTTGGTAACATTTCTTTTCTTAGGTGCTATCGGCTTTTCTTTAACTGGTTTAGACTCAGAGTCAATGCCATACCGAGCGCTCGCGTCTGAGTCCAATCCTTGACGCGTAGTTTCCTGAGCGGGATCTAATACCTCTTCACTCGTTAATACTTTCGGTTCGTCCTGCTTTAGGCTCGAGACACTAACATCAGGGATCTTGCGTTTACTCATGATACAAGGTACTCGTTTCAGTATGGATCATCGACGAATCTTGAACTCGGATCACTAGACCCCAAAAGGCTCTCCAGGATATCCTCGACCTCATTGGCAACTGCCCGCACCTCTTTGGCTGCTAAAGAGTTTGGCGCCAACTCTACCGGAGAAGAGCCATGAAACGACGCCTCCTGAAATATCGCGCGGTCTCCAAGCACCGCAGACAATAACGGTAGTCCTAGGCTTTGAAGTTGCTCTTTGGAGTGCTCTGTGACGCGGGCTCGCTTAACCCGATTCATAACGCCGAATACCGCCGCTTTCTTCCCCGACATCGCCGCCGCATTCTCAGCGAGGCGCTGTGTTCGAACGGCTTCATAAATATTAGCTTCATCAGCCATAACAGGGATCAACACCACGTTAGCTGCACCAAGTGCGAATATCATTGATTGACTTGCAAAACCCGCGCAATCGACCAACACATAGTCATGACTTGCTGCAAGCTCGTTGATTTCCGAGAGCATGGAATACTCATCCACATCCTTGCTGACAACCACAGTATTGAGACTGTTGGGCTTTTCACACCAACGAGATAACGTTCCGTTTGGATCAGCGTCAACGAGCGCAATACTCTTCCCCAAGGACAACCAATGAGTGGCTAGACCCGCAACTAAGGTCGACTTGCCAGATCCACCTTTTATAGTAGCGACGGTGATAACCGTGGCTCGGCTGCGAGGATTCAAAGACGAGTCTTGTTTATCATTATCAGCTAAAGACACTGATTGATCCTCCTTGAGATCAGAGCACGCGGGCGCGGGCCATGCTTAGAATGCTTTCAATTATGCTTTCTTTATACAGGTAAATCTTGTACTTCATCCGAAACGAGCTTAAAACGCCTCTGATATTGTCTTGCCTTGAGATTGTCTGGCTGACTCCACCAGTCGCTCTACCGCAGGCTCGCCATAAAATAAAAACAGTACGGGGGTTAACATCGCGTCTAAAGCCGTTGAAACTAGTAAACCGCCTGTAATAACCACAGCCACAGGAAATAGCATCTCCATTCCAGCGGAATCCCCAACAAAAAGCAACGGCAAAAGGCCGAAGCAGGCAGAGGACGCAGTCATCAATACCGGCTTAAGGCGTTCTTGACTTCCTCTAATAATTAACGCTCTACCAAAAGATTCGCCTTCGTGAATGACAAGATTTATAAAGTGGCTTATTTTTAAAATTCCGTTTCGGGTACAAATTCCAGTCAGCGTAATAAAGCCTACGGCGCTCGCGACCGAAATCTCCAGTCCAGTAATTTTGAGTGCGATAACACTACCGATTAATGCAAGCGGGACATTGGCCATAATTATAAGCGCTAGCAACGCCGAACGATATCGGGTCACTAAGACCGCGAAAATAAGGACCAAAGATAACAGCCCTAATAAAAGTAAACGTTGAGCTGAAGTATCCTGCTCGGCATATCGACCCTCAAACTGAAAATAGTAGCCTTCTGGAAGTTCAAAATTATCGAGAAGTTTTCGGATATCTCCGGGAACCCGCCTATCATTTGCTTTGTCCGCATTAGCCATGACCATCAACCGCGTCCGACCATTTTCCTTGAGCAGCTGATTTGGACCGCTTGCCTCGACAATATCAGCAACCATAGAGAGTGGAACTGGGCCAGTCTCAGTCATAATCAATGCATTTGAAAGACGTTGCGCATCACGCTCTGACTGATTAATACGAACAATAACATCGAAGTAACGTCCGTCATCAACAATCTGAGATACCTGGATTCCGTTTGTCAGATGTCCTAACTGTCGTGTCAGTGCACCTTGTTGAATGCCAAATAGTTTGGCTTTCTGCGGATCTAACTTCACTTGAATTTGAGGAATCAGAGTTTGTCTTTCGGTATTAATATCAACAAGACCTGGAACAGACTGAAGCTGTTTTTCGAGCTGGAAGGCAAGATTACGTAAAGTACTGAGATCGGGACCAAATATCTTTATCACGACCTGAGCGGGTGCCCCAGTCAACATATGATCAATCAAACGATGCGAGATTGGCTGCCCGACCGAGATTCCCGCAGGAATACTGACCAAGCGACTCCGAACATCTCTTTTGATCATCTCTATACTTCGACTAGCAACTGCGACTACCACTTCAAATTCGTTTGAATGAACACCAAGTGCGTGCTCATCCTGTTCTGAGCGCCCAGTTCGTCGGCCCACGCTGACAACTTCAGGAACCTGAAGAATTAGTTGCTCTGCTATCTTTCCGATTTTTATCGATTCGTTCAGAGAGATGCCTGGCTGCAAATTAACTGATACCGTTAATGATCCCTCTTGAAAAGCAGGCAGAAAAGTTCGTGGGAGAGTCGGCACTGTCAACGTCGCAACAACCACCGCTATCGCTATCGCAATAAAGATCGGCTGAGGGCGATCGATAACCCGATTAAGCAATGCCTCATTTAAACGCTTAAGTTTTCTTACCGCCCAGGTCTCCTGATGAGAGAGTCTTTTAATCTGGGGTAGGAGATGGGAGCACAGAACGGGTGTTACCGTAATTGAAACCAATAAACTCGCGAGAATCGACACAATGTAAGCCACGCCTAAAGGCGCAAACAGCCGCCCTTCTATGCCTGGAATTGAAAATATGGGAATAAAAACCAAGACGATAATCATCGTAGAGTAAACAATTCCTGATCGAATCTCTTGAGATGCATCTGCGACTACAGTAAGTATCGCCCTTGGTTTTTCGAGAAGCCGATTTTCTGATAAACGTCTATAAATGTTTTCTACGTCTACTACTGCGTCATCAACAAGCTCACCAATGGCAATAGCCAGCCCCCCAAGCGTCATAGTATTTATGGTCAGACCTAGGAAATTAAAAACAATCAGCGTGGTGAGAAGTGACAGTGGAATCGCAACCAATGAAATCGATGTCGTTCTAACGTTCGCAAGGAATAGGAAAAGAATGATGGTTACCGCAATAATTGCCTCTATTAAGACTTTATTGAGGTTCGAGATTGACGCTTCGATAAAGTCTGCTTGTCGAAAGACATAATCCTGAATCTCCAGATTCTCAGGCAGACTAGCGGCGATCTCTTCTAAAGCAGAGTCAATCTCACTACTCAATGCTAGAGTATCTGCTCCCGGTTGCTTCTGCACCGATAATAGGATCGCATTACCACCATTGAAGCCACCGTCTCCTCGACGCTGTTTGGGAACAAATTCAACCCTCGCAATCTGGTGAAGCAAAATTGGCTGACCGCTACGTACGCCAACCGCCATATTTCGAAGCTCATCTAAACTCGTCGTTCTTCCGATGTTCCTGATCAAGAATTCTTGTGAGGTCTGATCTACGATTCCACCCCCTGAGTTACTGCCGAATTCTCGGACCGCATCCTCAACATCCCGGACTGAGATATTCAAAAGATTCATTCGGGGTAAATCAGGGATGACATGGTACTCACGGACCAGACCTCCCAGCGGAACCACTCTGCTGACGCCCGCGATAGCTCTCAAGCGAGGCGCAATCATCCAATCTGCAATCTCCCGAAGAGCCATCGGGTCGATCTCTTCGCTAACTACAGCCGTGAGCAGAATTTCTCCCATATATGATGAGATGGGCATGAGGACAGGCTGGATTCCGGGTGGCATCTGATCATCGGCAGTATCCAGTCTTTCAGCCACGATCTGGCGTGCTTTATAAACGTCAATATCCCAATCAAATTCCACGTAGACAATCGATAATCCAGCTGTGGACACGCTCCGAATTCTTGTCATGCCATCTGCGCCTGACATTGCCCATTCGATAGGCGTTGTCACTAGCGCCTCGACTTCTTCAGGCGCGAGGCCATTTGACTCAGTTATGACGGTGACTAAGCCCTTATTGAGGTCAGGAAATATATCGATCGGAATCTCTCGCTGGATCACCAGACCATATCCCACCATTGCCGCGGCAACCAACAGGATGATAAGCCGACTGCGAAGGCTCGCGCTAACAAGAAACCGGAACATTATTGTTTTCGCTAAAAGCGCTCTAACACCCGCGCCAGAGCTTGCTCAAAATAATCAAAAAAGGTTTCAGGGGAATCCGACCCATCCAAAACAGGACCAAATGGTATCGTAACTAACGGGATATCACGCTCCACAGCGAAGGCCTCAAATTGTTTGGAGTCACCAAGTGGAGTTCGCACCACCATCGAGGCCGCGCTATCCTCGGCCAATTCAACGCTAGTAATAACCTTAAGACCCAACGATTTCATCAAATAATAAGAATAGAGGTCGCTGACAACCGTCCTACCCTTCAGCGCACTTGCTTTCTCAGCGTTTATGGCGATGATTTCGCCAAGTTCTTGAATAAATTTTTTCGCGCTTTTGCGATAAGCGTCAGACGAACTAGGGTCAATTTTCGCGAAACGCGCAGCAACTTGACCCGCGATTGCGCGGAGTCGATTCGGATCCGAATGTACGTACCGGTTGAAATGAACATGATCTGAATGACCGTCCTTGATCGGATCTAATTTGACGAGCTTGTCGACCAAGACTAATCCAGGTGCACCACTTGCAATGGCATCATTTCCACTTTTCTTAATCGCCTCAGACAGCCATTTGAACTCCGAAGAACAAATGACCACGTCCGAGCTTTCCAGAATCGTCGGCAGGGCTGAAGATATCTTTAATTTTCGGGAAGTACTGCTCTGGGTCTGGGGCACATAGGTTGATATGGTTTTCCCTCCCAGTGATTTAGCCAACACAGCCCACTCATCATGGCAGGCGAAGACGTTCAATCCTGTCGCGCTGCCCATGATTGGAAACCAGGTTAAAGCTAAGATAAATGCGGATCGCAGAATGTGTTTATAAAATATTGACATCAGAATACCTTCAGAGACAAGTGCTCAGGGCAGTTGTGGTGGCTCAAGCAAAAACTCGGAAGCGGTCATTCCACCGTCGAGCGTCCTAAGAAAGGATTCAATACTGGTTAGCTGACGGTCATTGAGGTCGAGTGGCTTGAGCTCTGTGTGACCTAGCTTTGATTGGGGTGCGTCGCGATAGTGTAATAATACTTCTCGGAGTGTAGCAAATTGACCCTGATGCATAAAGGGCCCAAGTTGGGCAATATTTCGAAGAGCCGGGGTTCGCATGGCGCCCTCAAGTTCTGGACCCTTCTTTTTGACAAAACGCAGCGCTTGACAATCTTGGGGATCCGCGTCACTAAACCTGCTGAGACAATTAAACTCATCGGTCAGGACCAGTTCAACCCCTTCGGCACGACCTCGATCGGGGCTTCGACCCTTACGTGGTGGAACACCGGTGTTGTGAAATTCATTATTGGTAAACAGCGGGCCGTTGTGGCACTGAATGCACCGCCCCTTGTCTTCACTTAGAAACAAGCGAAGGCCATCCTCTTCTTGCTGAGAAAAAATCGTTTCTTCTGGCGCAGCGCCTGACCGATCAAGGATTTTCTCAACGTAAATATCGAATTTAGATCTTGCTGGCATAAACTGTCTCTGATACGCCTCTACTGCTTTTCCCATATTGGCAAATATTCTTGAGATAGTATCTTGATCTTCCGGCGTCATACTCTCCCAGGCGAACTTCTCTGAAGGAATTTTCGACTCTGGGCTCGCATCAAAAGGAAACCGGTCTAAATCGGCGAGGTCTGGTAACGGACCAAATAACGACTGATACACCACCGAATAATGTTTCCCGATGAGGCGTGCATACTGAGCGCGATTACCGCCATGCTCTACTGAATTTTCCCAAGGACCCAACGCTTGAGACCAGAGGCTATCTTTTCTGCCATCCCAAAATAACCAGGGGCTGGCTGACGCCCCAATAATGGTCATGGTTTTTCGATCAGTAGTCGCTAGCCCTCCCGTCGCAAGCGGAAGACCATCTATAAAGAGGTTTTTAGGCTCATGACATGACGCGCACGAAACTGCACCGTTTGCACTAAACCGCGTGTCGAAAAAAAGTTGGTGCCCGAAGGTGGCAGCCCTTTCATCGGTCACAAACTTATTTGACGGGCTAAGAATATCAGATGAGGAATTCCCGAGCGTTAGGGACTTCATTAACGCCAACTCGGATTCCGTCCAGTCGTTGGTGTGTCCCACTAGAGGCGCCGTGAGCATGAGGCCCCAGAATGCAATCTGGAATACCGTAGCGCGTAACGCTAATTTCAACAGCAAACCCATTGGAATGATTCAATCAGCAAGCTCTTTAAACCTTGAAATTAAAAACGACAAGGTCTTTTTCTCCTTCAGCATCAATATGAAATTTAAGTTGCCACATTCCTGGCATGGAGAATTTAATGCCTTCGACCAAAAATTTCCCGCCCCCCAGATTCTTAGTAACTTGCGGCTGAGTCGGTAATCCATGTTCATGAGCCGGCATTCCGCCATCCACCATAATCACAGCGTTATCGATTGGATCACCATTTTTATCCCGAATTTCAATAAAACAGGTATGAAAAGCATTAAGCGTCAAAGTATCCGGACCGTGATCGAGCGTCACGGTGAATTTTCCCCAAGTCGATTCTTGAACCAGACTCATATCAACGTCCATCGAGTGACTGGAGTGATCTTTCTCATGGTCATGGCTTGAGTGATCATGATCTGAAGATGACCCCGTCATTGTCGAATTCGCCGTAACAGTCGACCCTGAGGCGACAAAGAAAAGTCCAACCGCGAAAAAACCGGCGACAATCTTTAACTCTTTTTTTCTATTTAATTTATTCATAAGTAATCCTTTTCACGTGCAAGTAAATTTGAAATTTAATCGGCTATTGAAACTATCTTGGCTTAGGCGCGCCATCTGACGTGCTGGCACCAGGCCGGAAAAAGGCTAACCGTAAGAATGGCCACCGCAAGAAGACGACAAGTACAAAAAAGATCCAGAAATTCAGCTGGTAAATACCCCATAGTAAAACTGAGACAACACTATTGCTGAGCCAGACCAACGCGAGCGCCCAGATAACTACCGCCACCATAATCCGGACTGATCGTCTGCGCGACATCTGCAAACCAAAAATTAGTAATCCTGTCAATATGAGCAGAAAGACAAAGCCTAGTAAAGCAAACACCAAGCCAAATCCATGATTGGAACTGAGGTTTTCAAGCAACTGATGATTAAGGTAGCCCAGCGGATTTAGGTTTTGTGAAATAAATTCTGACAGGCTGACACCCCACCGGCTATGAGCTAAGAAAATCGAACCCAGGCTTCGATCGGCAGGCGCAATAGTAGCCAACACTGCCACTAACCCCCAACAAAGCCCAGTTAATGTACTTGCCCGCCAAAAAATCGGCATTTCCGAAAATTCTTTTTTTGCCAACCTTCCTACCGCGCCCCTTGCCAGAGTCGAAACTGCGACCAAAAGCACAAAAATCAATAGCAGGTTAACAAAAAATAACAACATAGTTGCCCGATAATTTTAAGTCCAGAGCCGAAGATCTGATGCCAATCAGAGTGTACCTCAAGAAAAGCCAAACACCGAAGCGCTTAAAACCAGAACCTAAGGGTAATCAACGTGAAACATATGATCCAACCTCTCATCTAATGCTTCTTTAAGACGATAGAAGGCTCTATTGTCAAAAAAATTCATCATAACTGCGTTTTCAGATACTGAATCATGTAGCTGGTACCCTGTTGCAGGTGGCGCGCCCGGATACGCAATCAAAAAATACTCGTTAAGAAGAAGCGGTTTAACAATGGCTACCCCCGAGACGTGCCGTAGAGGGATGGTGCGCTCGATTCTCGGAGTCGCACCCGAAATCCACCGAAGCGCGTGATTGACCCAACCACTTCGAACTATAACGAGTTCATGATGATAAAGAGTAAGCGCGCCGCCAACGCCTTGGGCGTGAGCAATCGGATCCGGTCTTGAGCCCACGCCTCAAATCGTCCAAATAGCGAACTTACTTCTATCGAGTCAGTACGCTAAACTGGTATGGATTCTTAAACTTCGCAATTCTTTCAAGCTGTTGGAGCCTTTTAATCGCTTCACCACTCCTGCCTAACTCGCGATAAATCTCTGCCTTCAATTTATAAAGATCAGCTATTCCCGTTCCAAGCGGCATTGTTTCGAGCTTATCTAGAACCTTGAGCGCCTTATCATAGTGGCCCTGTTTCAAAAGAACTGCTGCCGCATATAGGTAGGTAATGGGTTTTTCCTTGTCTAGGGCTAGCCCTTTTCTCAAGAACTTCAAGGCCTGATCATAATGGCCCTGATATCCTAAAGTCGCTCCCATGTTGACATAACCCGAGGCATCATTCTTATTGACTTGAATTACTTTGCGGAAAGACTTAGCCGCATAAACCAGCTCGCCCTCGACCATATGAATAAGGCCAAGAAGGTTATACATCTTAGACCGGGTTTCCATTAATCGAGCTTTATAGGAACGCGAATGTGCTACCCCAAGCAGTTCGTATGCGCCCCCCCCATGGATCACAAGCCATTCGTTAATGAACTCTTCGGTTCCCGCAAAGGTGTTATTGGGCGCGGGTGTATCAACTATTAACTTATCCCGATGAGAATCTGGCAACTCTTTAACAAATAAGCCAAGGGCATGAGACCCCGGTTTTGCAAGTTTAATTATATTTTCCGCCACCTTTTCCAACAACGGCAACATCTCGCCTGGCCCTTTGATTTTTACCGATTTAATAATTCGACCAGACCGAGTCTCAAGAAGGTGAATGTCGACCGTTAGCTCTTCGATGATATCGCGAAACTCCGTTTCGTTCTCTTCCGAACTGTAGATGGATATATGCATTCGATGGTCAACCTGATCAAGCATCATCTGTATGTTGTTAACATGCCTCATGATGCCAAGGTCTTCAGCAAATTGGGCTATTGCTGATTCATCAAAATCAATGCGCAATGCGTCGCTATCTAAGGGGCTGATACCAGCGTCCGCCTGTATTCGAGCTATCTTTTGACTCAATAACAAGCGAACCGTTTCCTCTTCCAGCCCCAATTGCTCATATTCTTCTGCTACGTAAATATGCTCAATGTAAATATCAGTTGGCTCAACCGTAACAGTGACCATACCGACTAACGTAGCTAGTCCTAAAGCAATCATTTCGAAAATTCCCACAATAATCTCCTTAGAATTCTAAATTAGAATAACGACATAAATTGAGCCTACACTGGGCGGTCTCTTACTCAGGAATTTTGTTATACCACCGCTTTGATCGAGTCCACCGACTCCGCCCAACTCGCCAGTCGTTATCCTCAACCATTCTTTTGGTCTTTATCTTGACCTGTTGTTCTGAGATACCGTTTCGGCCCCAAATCCGGTAAATCGCGACCGCATGATTAAATTCTTTACGGCTTATTTTCCGCCGACGACCTGTTTTTGAATAGCGCTGAAGAACTCCCTCCAATCGCCCGTCAAGCTGCCGCTCCAACGCCACATTATTATCGTGAAGAATACCAACCGCGAGCCATCGGGCTTCGTCGTAATCAATGACAAACCGGGCAACGCCAGCGCGAATCAATTGACGCTCCTCTTCTTGCGTCAAAAAGGGCAAATCAGCTGCATGCGCTCGCACATACTCAGCGAACTGTTCACGGTCTCCCGCGCTAGCCCGACGACCGCCACCCTGTAAAATGAGGTCATGCCCCATGACGCCCTGCGCGTTCGTTTGAACCTCGGGAAGATCGTTTTTCCTTCGCATTTTTTCAATATCTCCAGTAAAAAGGTCCAAAGACCTGACCCAATGATTATCCTTTAAAATTTAATAGTTTCAAGGCTCGAAAGCGCGTTCAAAGCCCTCTCAACCTGAGCGCTCATAATCGTCTTTAAATCGGCTAACCACGCCTTAGATCGATCGCGAAAAACTTCAAATCGAGAATTTACGGTCAGGTTTTCCGCAGATATTGCAGCTACTACAGCGTCAATATAACGATGATCCTCTTGTTGAGTTAGGCCACTATTGACTAGAACACCCAAAGAGGTACAAATGGTGCGCACCTTTAGCCCCCCCGAGAAAAGGCTTTTATTATGAATCGACACGTTCATTAACGAATAACCTTTCGCCCCGAGACCATCCCATACAGCTTCATCTTGCTGTGCCGAACTCCGTGGTACGCCCGCTAAACTTAATGAGGAATGTTCTTTTATAAATTTTATGCGCAGTGAGGCCTGCTCAGGCAAATCAATAAAAACTGCCGCGGATGTTGCTGATTTTGCTACTCTGTCGAGCGCTCTAAAGCCACCAATAAACTCGAAGGTTTCTGAGTCGAACGGTTGCAGTGTTTC
>Ga0302119_10000818_pt1 | contig 14085 bp, 13 predicted proteins | sample AG5_Tmax_MG_FD_203114 | JGI IMG/M metagenome (GOLD analysis project Ga0302119, IMG submission 203114) | Marine microbial communities from Western Arctic Ocean, Canada - AG5_Tmax | ecosystem: Environmental > Aquatic > Marine > Oceanic | place: Canada: Western Arctic Ocean | collected 2017-10-01 | reverse complement strand
ATGCACCTGGACGGGAGCTGGTCCCCCCGCTATCGCACCACCGGCGGCGATCACGGCCTGGCCTGGGACTCGTGCCTCTCCGACGGCGCCGCCTGGCTCATGGACTGCGGAGACGTCGCACCGATCCGCCTCATCCATACCACCGAACCCAACGGCCGGTGGGCCGACCACCCAGGCAGGGCGCTGTCGTGGCGCAACCCCGTCTCGTGGACGGGCGCCCAAAGGCTGCTACGCGTGGACCTGGGCGGGTCCGGCGAAGTGGACGTGGTCGAACCGTTCGGCACCCCCGGCGGCGGGATCATCGCACCACCGGTGCACGTGCCGGAACACCAGATGGCTCTCGCCTGGGACTCGCTGAACGGCGGCCTGGCAGGCGTCGACACGTCGGACGGGCTGGCCGTCAGCTGGCACCTCGACGTCCGACCCACCATGCAACCGGTGGTGTTCCCCGAGTCGGCCGAGATGGTCATCAACGACTTCACCCGGGACGGTACCGACGACCTGATCGTCGTCGACATCCGCACCGGAGACCTGCTGGACCGGATCCATACCGGGTCCCGGATCGCCAACGGAATGTTCCTCACGCCCGGCGGCAACCGCGATGTCTTCTACTGCACCACCCTGACCGTGGCCCGCGTGGTGTGGCGCTGAACCGAGACTCCGTCGGGCTTCGCCGACGCCGCCCTGCTCGAAGGCTGTTCTTCGGCGTGTCCCCCTGAACCGGTTCGCCCCGCTAGCAGCAACCCGGCGGCCTGGGCGACAACCGTGTGGGGAAAGACCTCGGGGCCACTCCCGGGATCACCAAATTCCAATTCCGGACGGCCTACGGCCCATAGGGCGAGGTGCCCGCCGGCCGAGTGGCCGACCAGCGTCACGTCGCCGAGGTCGAGCGGCTCGTCGAGTTCAGCCAGGTGGTCAATGGCCGCCGCCACGTCCTCCAGGGTTCCCGGGTAGCCGCCCCCGGGGTGGCCCATCGACCGGGGCGCTGGCACAGGCGGAGACTGCGGCGACCACGAGCAGCAGGCCTGCCCATGGCAGGGGTCGGGTCGGATGGACATCACGGGGTCGAATCATCGCGTTCAGATCGCCGCACCCTGGACCGCTGACCTGCGCAGACACCTGGAACACGCCTTCGGCATGCTGTTCTCATCGATCGCCGGTCGGCGTCAGTTCGCGATGGTTTGTGTCCCCCCGCGGACTGAGCCCTAAACGGTCGTCCCGTTCGAGCGGAGAAGAACCGCAGAACCCCCTGCTGAACAGGGGGTTCCAATGGAGCGGACGACGAGATTCGAACCCGCGACCCTCACCTTGGCAAGGTGATGCTCTACCAGCTGAGCTACGTCCGCGTCAGACTGGAACGATAGCGGAAGGCCGCCCGTTTGGCGCTGCCGAGGGTCAGCCCGGGGAAGTGTCGCCCAGGTCGATCCGAAGCGTCAGGATGCCCTCGTCCAGGCTGGCCTCGGCGTCCGCGATGATGGCGAAGTCCTGGAAGTCGTTCTGGGCCTGGTCGATGAAGCGCTGGCGCTCCTCGCCGCCCACCGGAGGCAGGGTGCGGGTCCGCACCGCCGCGGCACGCTCCCTGAACCGCTCCAACATGGCCTCGAGGTCGAGAACTGTTTCAGACATGTCCAGACCCTAGACAGGTTGCCCGGGCGCTGGGCCGTCAGGAGGTTCGTGAACCGGTTCCGAAGCAGAGAGCAGCGTGACAGCCTCGACCTCGTCCGGTGGTCGGATCGTCGGCATATGGGCCTCGAGGGCATCCTCGTCCGACGGCCCCGCCTCGGTGACCACACGGGCCAACCGGTCGGTGGAACCGGAATCGGCAACACCGGCGGCCACCCTGTTGGCCGGCCGGGTCTGCCACCAGTAGGCACCGGTCCCCACGAGGAGCACAGCAGCCAGCACCCGCAGCGTCACGACTATCCGGTCGATGCGGTCCCCCGCCGTCCGCCCGTCCTCGTCCACCTCGGGCGGCACAGTCTCCACCGTGGTCACCTGGGCGAAGGCTGGACCGGAGACGCCGAGCAGGAGCCCGCCGGCCAGCACCACGACGGCCATGCCGGCACGCGCCGACCTCCTGGTTGTGGAACACGTGCGCGTCACGGGCAGCCCCTTCTCCGTGGCCTGATGGTAGTTGCGTGCCTCAGCCCGCGGCGTCCAGCCCACGCCCGAAGTCGGCTATCAGGTCGCCGACATTCTCGAGCCCGCATGACACCCGGACCGTCCCCTCCCCGATCCCGGAGGCCTCGAGCTCCTCGGGCGTGAGGCTGACGTGCGTGGTCGTGGCCGAATGGCAGAGCAGGGTCTCCGGCCCGCCCAGGGAGGTGGCCTGACGTGCGATCGACGTCGCCTCCACGAACCGCCGGCCAGCGGCCAGGCCACCGGCCAGGTCGAAGGTGAGCAGGCCGCCCATGGACCGCATCTGACGTTCAGCCAGCTCGTGCTGCGGATGGGAGGCCAGGCCCGGATACCGCACGTCGGACACCGCGTCGTGGGCTTCCAGGAAGTCAGCCAGCAGCCGTGCCGACTCGGCCTGCTGGCGTAGGCGGACGTCCAGGGTCCGCACCCCCCTGTGGGCGTTGTAGGCGTCATAGGGCGAGGCGTTGGCGCCCTGCAGAACAGCGAATCCCCACAACCAGGACATGAGGTCGTCGGATCCGGCCACCACACCGATCGTGGCGTCGTTATGGCCTGCGATCCCCTTCGTCGCCGAGTGGAGCACCAGGTCCACCCCGTGGGCGAGAGGCGTCTGGCCCATCGGCGTGGCGAACGTCGAATCCACGACGGTCAGTGCGTTGACGATGGCTCCCAGGGCATCCAGGTCGATGATGTCGAGGCGCGGGTTGGCCGGCGTCTCGGCCAGCACCAGCATCGTCTTACCAGGCACGACCGCCTCGGCGAAGGCTCCGGGCTGCGTGCCGTCCACGAAGGTGACGTCGATTCCAAAGCGCGGGCAGGCTGTCTGCAGGAACAGCTGCGTCCCGGCGTACAGCTGGCGCTGGGCCACGATGTGGTCGCCAGACGAACAGATGCCCAGCACCACGGCACTGATCGCCCCCATGCCCGAGGCAAAGGCCCGCGCAGCCTCGGCACCCTCCAACTCTGCGATCGTGGCCTCGAAGGCGTTGATTGTCGGGTTGCCGTAGCGGCTGTAGAACCGGTCGGGGGCGATGGATGTGGCCTGGCTCCTGCCCTCCTCGACCGTGAAGAACTCGAACGTCGACGACGGGTACAACACCGGCGCCAACGACCGCTCGCCCTCGGTCCGCCCGGCCAGGATGGCAGCCGTCTCAGGGCCGATGTCCGGTGGACCTTCGCCTCCGGCACGGTTCCGTGGTTCGACCATCAGACATCCACCTCTCTCAGGAAGCCGGCCAGCATCGACCCAACCTGTCGGGCCGCCAGCAGGAAGCCATCGTGCCCGTCAGGGCTCTGGATCACATGGTGGTCGCAGCGACCACCTGCCGCACGGATGGCATCCCGAATGGCCGCCTGCTGGGCGGTCGGATACAACACGTCGGAACTGATGCTCAGCGTCATGGCGGGAAGGTCCGCCAGGCGCCGGATTGCGGACTCCATGGATCCCCTGTCACGGGACAGGTCGTGCAGGTCCATGGTCCGGTTCAGGGTCAGGTAGGTGTTGGCGTCGAACCGGCGGACCAGCTTCTCGCCGTGGTAGTCGAGGTAGGACTCCACCTGGAAGCGGTCCCAGTGGCCAAAGACCGACCGGGGGTCCACCAGTTCACGGGCGAACCGGTCATCGAACACCTCGGCACTGCGGTAGGTGATCTGGGCCACAGACCGGGCGATCGCCAGACCGGCGAACGGGCCGTCGCCGGGCTTGGCGTCGTAGTAGTCGCCGCCCCGGAACCGCGGATCCAGGGCTAGGGCCGTGCGACCCACGGCGCTCCAGGCCACCTGCTGGGCGCTGGCAGCCAGCGTCGTGGAGATCGGGGCGATGGCGCGTACGCGCTCGGGGAACATGACGCCCCACTCCAGGACCTGCATCCCACCCATGGAGCCGCCGACTACGGCCATCCATGAGTCGACGCCGAGGTGGTCCGCCACGGCTGCCTGGCAGCGGACGATGTCCCGGGTGGTGACCGTCGGGAACCTGGACCCGTAGGGCGTGCCGGTCTCCGGATCCACCGATGAAGGGCCGGTGGAGCCCTGACAGCCGCCCAACGAGTTGACGCAGACCACGAAGTACCGGTCGGTGTCGATGCCGCATCCCGGCCCGATGACGCCGTTCCACCAGCCGGGGGTGGCATGGGCGGCTCCGGCCTGGCCATGGGCGTGGCTGTCGCCGGTGAGGGCATGGCAGATGAGGATCGCATTGTCAGCCTCCGGAGAGAGCTCCCCCCACGTCTCGAAGGCCATCGCCACCTCGGTGAGGACGCCACCGCCCTCGAGCACGAAGGGACGGCCACCACCGACCGGGGCGAACAGCCGATCACCGACCGGGTCGCCCGGACGCCATGCACCGGTGACCGGTAGGTCGGCCGTGTAGGCGCGCGGATGGACGGGCTGGTCGACGGAGTGTCCGTCGTCGCTCGTCGGTTCGTGCGTCATGCAGCCGGTCTCCTACCCGGGTGACACCAGCGCTCTGCGCCGACAGCGTGACCCGTGGGCCAGCCGGCGGACACTTCGTTGCCCTCTCGGGCCACATCCCCACCGTCTCCGGTGGGTGAGCACCTTGGGTGTCCGTCCCAGGTTGCCGGACCCGGCGAACCGGGCCACTCGTGATGTTGTGACGACAGTCTAGGCGAAAGGACCACCTGCAACGCGAGCCGGATTGGTGCCGGGTCGGGACGAGTCGGCGCCAGGTGGCCGATCAGGCCCTGGAACGGGCCGGATGGCGAGCCCACCACCACTCCAGGAGGCCCTCCTCCGACGCCCCGTAGGCACGTCCCATGACCCCACCGAACTCCATCCAGGCATCCCGGGTGGCGGCCCGTCCGACCCCGTGGAGCGCCCTGGCCAGGTCGGCACCCTCATCCCATGCCGTCGAGTCAGCGGGCAGGGGCAGGTCCGCCACCTGGCGGGCCGACAACTTGATGCGTCCGGCCGAACGGGCTGCGCCGACCGCCCGCCTGGCCGCCAGAGCTGTCACCGCCGGGGCGCTGAGTGCTGCAGCCAGGTGCCAGAGGTCGGCGGGCTCCGGCTCGACGACGACCAGTGGGGTGAGGGGGACCATGTCCCCGACCGGATCCACGACGACCTCGACCACCGTCGTCTGGGTGGCCACCAGGAGCTTCGGGCGACGGCGTGCCTCAAACCAGGAGCCAACCGTCGGGTCGGTGGCCCCGACCACCGCCAGGTCCACCACCGGCGCCGTCCAACGGCGCCCGTCGAAGCGGCACGGCACCGTCGACCAACGGGAGTGCAGCGGATCCACAGACGACGTGGTCAGCAGCGGCGCACGACGGTCCGCCGGACCGGACCGGTCGTGTACGGCTCCGACGAGGGCGTAGTAGTGCTGCCGGAAGCCGGCCGTCACCCCTGCCCTGTCGCCGATCCGCCCGTCGCCAGCCGACCGGCCACCAACCCATCCGACCTCCGGAATTCCCAGGAGGCCGGCCACCAGCCCGCCCCAGGCCTCCCCCGGTACCGGTGGCGGCACATGTCCCGCCGGCTGGACCGAACCATCGACGAGGAGGCGCACCGGGTCATCGGGTTGCGACCCGGTGGTCCTGGTCTCCACGATCGGAGCGCACACCTCGACGTGACCGGCGAAGACGCCCGAACGGTCAAGCCACAGGCCAGTCAGCCGACCAGACCTCACCAGTCGGTCCCGGACGGGGCCGGCATCCCTCGCCGCCAGCAGAGACTGCGGCTGGATGAGGACCATCCGACCTCCCGGTGCCAGCACCTCCAGGCCGAGGGCCAGGAACAGCCACGCTGCGTCCGTGTAGGCCCCCACGAGGTCGCCGAATCGCTCCCGCAGCAGCTTGCGGTCGGCACCGGTCCTCGAGGTGGAGGCCAGGAGCTGGCCCAAGAACGGCGGATTTCCGACCACGGCGTCGAACCCGTCGGCCGGCCGGTCCGGCCATGGATCGGCTACTTCGTGCAGCGGATCAGCCACGACCACGCCGGACACCTCGTCGGGGTGGACATCAGCCCAGGCCCCCAGCACACGACGCGTGGCGTCCACCGATGCAGGATCCACGTCGGCACCGAACAGGTGCCTGCGCACGATGGAACCACGATCGGCCGCACCCACCTCCAGGAGGCGTCGGGCGGCGGCCAGCAGGAACACCCCGCCGCCACAGGCAGGATCCAGGACCGTTCCCCGCTCCACGACCTCGGCTACGAGGGCAGAAGCCACGTCCGGCGGGGTGAAGAACGCACCGCGTCGTCGCCGATCGTCGACCGACTGCAGTCGCACGGCCGCCTCCTCGGCGAGCCGGTCGGCCGTCAGGTCCAGATGCCGGTCGGTCACCTGGAGCCGGTCCCGATCTGAGGCGTCAGGTCAGGCGGCCTCGTTGGCCGGATCCCACGCCATCAGGTCGTCCAGCCGCACATCGTTGGAGTAGACCTCCACGATCGGCTGCCTCATTCCGAGGCGGCGCAACAGCTTGCGCACCTCGAGCTCCTCGTTCCAGAGCACCAGGCTGACCACCACGCCGGACTCCCCGGCACGGGCGGTACGGCCCGAACGATGCACGTAGGTCTTGGCATCGGACGGCGGGTCGTAGTGGATGACCACGTCCACGTCGTCCACGTGGATCCCCCGTGCGGCCACGTCCGTGGCCACCAGGCACTTGACCCTGCCGGACTGGAAGTCGGAAAGTGCCTTCTCGCGCTGGGCCTGCCTCAGGTCGCCGTGGATGGCGGCCGCCTTCACGTCCTCACCGAGCAGCTTCCCGGTCAGCTTGTCGGCACCCCACTTGGTCCGGGAGAAGATGATCGTCCTGTTGGAGGCCTCCACGATCCGGGCAGCGACCCGCACCCTGTCCATCTCGTGGACGGCCAGGAAGCGGTGCTCCATCTCGGCCACCGTCACATCGCGCGATGCCACCTCATGGGTCACCGGATCGGTCTGGTAGCGGCTGATCAGGGCGCCGACCATGCCGTCGAGGGTGGCTGAGAAGAGCAGCGTCTGGTGCTTCTTCTCGGTCCGCCTCAGAATCCACTCGACCTGGGGCATGAAACCCATGTCGGCCATGCGGTCGGCCTCGTCGATCACCACACCCTCCAGGTCGGCGACCGAGAGCTCCTCCTGCTGGATGAGGTCGATCATCCGTCCGGGGGTGGCCACCACGAAGTCGACGCCTCTCTTCAGTGCGGCGATCTGCTTCTCGACCGGCGAACCACCGTAGATGGACTCGAAGACGAGGCCCCGCGTGGCGGCCAGCGGCTCGAGTTCCTTGCAGACCTGCACGGCCAGCTCACGGGTTGGCACGAGTGCCAGGCCGGTGGGCCGGTGGGGCTTCGCCTTGGAGATGCGCTGGATCAGCGGGATGCCGAAGGCGAGGGTCTTGCCGGACCCCGTCTTGGCCTTGCCACACACGTCCCGCCCGGCGATGCCGTCGGGGATGGCGAGAGTCTGGATCTCGAACGGGGTGGTGATCCCCCGCTCAGCAAGGACATCAACCAGATCCTGGTCGATGCCCAGATCGGCGAACTGGGTCGTCGTCATTGGACTTCCTATTTTCCCGGCGGTCTGACCACCGAATCGTCACCCGCGCCTCGGCGGGTACCGTCACCGCTCATCCCGGGTGACGAATCCGACCCGGGGTCGGCATACAGGCGGCCGACCAGACCCGGGTGGGTGCCCCATCCTACCGTCGCACCGGCCCCCGGGGTGTGCCAGGCGGATGGAGTGTCAGCCGGGCCGCACCCTGCCGTCGCCGGTCGCCACCCCCTCGGCGGCCAGGCGTTCCGCCTGCTCCACCTCGTGACCCGGAACCAGACGCCCGGTCGAGGTCACGACCCGCCACCACGGGTAGCCGTCATGCACTCCCAGGAACCTCCCGACCGCCCGGTGGGCCCCGGGATGGCCGGCCTCGACGGCCACCTCGCCGTAGGTCACCACCTCGCCGGGCCGCAGGGCGGCGAGCACCGCTGCGACCGATGCCTCGAACGGTGTGAAGCCCTCATCGGCTCCCAGCGTCGGAGCGGTCACGATGCCTCAGTGGCCGCCCGGCGACGTGAGCTGCACTATCTCGATCCTGTCGGCGAAGCCCGGCACGTCGTGCTCCCCCAGGCGGATCTCCACTGCGTTCACCATCTGGAGGGAGACCGTGCCCGCCTGGGCCAGGATCTGGTGCGGCTTGGCCCGGTCGCAGAGTCTGGATGCCAGGATCACCGCTGATCCGACGTGGTCGTCACCGTCGATTAGGAGCACCCGACCCCTTGCGATCCCGGCCCGCATGGGTAGCGGCGACCTGCTCTCGTCGACCAGGTACTCGATGTCGATGACCGCCTCGACCAGGTCCTCCTGCTCGACGCCGATCATCATCACGCCGTCGCCCAGCCACTTGGCGAGGCGAACCCCCCTCTCGGCGGCCACCTGTCGCACCGCCGTCCGGAACTTGGAGATCACGTCGTACGCCGCAGCGTCACCCTCCTTGTTCGTGTAGGCGGTGAATCCACAGAGGTCCAGGAACGCGAAGGTCCGCTCCACCCTCTTCAGGGACCTCCTGGGAAGTTCGCCGCCGCTCATCGGACGACCGCCCCTCCCCGGGTTCGCTCCCCGGGTGGAATCCGCCCGGCCCGGGCCACCACTGCACCCACCACGATCGCCACGAGGGCCATCCAGATGTTGACCCTCACCCCGGCGATCAGCGAGGCCGCATCGGACCGCAGCGCCTCCACCCAGAGCCGCCCCAATCCGTATCCGAACACCCACAGCGCCACTATGTAGCCGGGGCGAAGCAGGGAGCGCCGCTCGACGCGTACGAGGACCACCGCCAGCGCCACGTTCCAGAGCCCCTCGTAGAGGAACGTCGGATGGAACGCTGCGGCTTCCAGGTGGGCGGCCGGACGGTGAACGGCGTCGATCTCGAGTGCCCACGGCAGGTCCGTAGGTCGGCCGAAGACCTCCTGGTTGAACCAGTTGCCCCACCTGCCGATGGCCTGGGCCACCGGGATGGTCGGGATCATGACGTCCATCGCCGCGGCCATCGACAGGCCGCGACTACGGGCCACGAGCACGCCCACCAGCACGCCGGCCATCAGTCCTCCCGGGATTCCCAGACCGCCCTGCCAGACCGCAGGCACATCCTCCCAGCGCCCCCTGAAGGACCGCCAGTCGGTCGCCACGTGGTAGAGCCGGGAACCGATGAGGCCGGCCGGCACCGCCCACATGGCGATCGTGGAGATGTCCTCGGGATCGCCGCCGCGGGCCGCCAGGCGTTTCTGGCTCCACACCACCGCCACGAATGCCCCCAGGGCGATCATCAGGCCGTAGGCCCGGAGCTCCAGGGGGCCGATCGAGACCGAGTTTCCCGATGGGCTCGGAATCGCGCCGATCACTCCGGTCAGGATCATGTCCACCCCCGGAGAACCGGCTCAGGCGGAGAAGGCATCGTCCGCCACGGCGTAGAGGTCGCCGGCACCGGCGGTCACCGCACCCAGCTGGGCCCTGGTCACGGGCAGGAGCTGCTCGGCGTAGAAGCGGGCCACCACGATCTTGGACCCCAGGAAGTCAGCGTCGCCCTCTCCGGCCCGGATCCTGCGATGTGCCCCGAGGGCGAGGCGCGCCACCAACCAGCCTCCGACCAGCTGGCCGCACATCCTCAGGTACGGCGAGGCGCCGGCCATGGCGTCGTTGGGGTCGGCCAGACCGTGCACCATCAGCCAGGTCGTGGCCTCCTCGGTCGCCGCCAGGGCGTCGGCCAGGCCCACGCGGATCGAGTCGAAGTCCTCGCCCGCTGAAGCCAGGTCGGAGACCGTGCCTGCGATCTCGACCAGCAGGTCGCCAATCACCGCGCCCTCGCGCATCGGGAGCTTGCGGCCCACCAGGTCCATGGCCTGGATGCCGTTGGTCCCCTCGTAGATCGGTGAGATCCGTGCGTCCCGGAGGTGCTGGGCGGCACCGGTCTCCTCGATGTATCCATAGCCGCCGTGGACCTGCACGCCGACCGAGGTCATCTCGACGCCCAGGTCGGTGCACCAGGCCTTCGAGATCGGCGTCAGCAGCTCCGCCCGCTCAGCCGCCCGCTGGCGGGTGTCGGCATCCGGGTGGCGGTCGGCCACATCCAGGCTGGCGGAGTTCAGGTAGAGCAGGCAGCGCATGGCATCGGTGTAGGCCCGCATCGTGAGCAGCATCCGCCGCACGTCGGCGTGCCTAATGATCGCCGCCTGCTCGCCGGCGGGTCCACCTATGGCCCTCCCCTGTCGACGCTCCATCGCATAGTCGGAGGCCTGCTGGAGGGCCCGCTCCGTGACGGCCAGACCCTCGATGCCCACCCCCAGACGGGCGTTGTTCATCATCGAGAACATGCACCTCATGCCCTGGTGTTCACCGCCCAGGAGGTAGCCGACCGCACCGTCACCGGCGTCGCCGAAAGCGAGTACGCAGGTCGGGCTGGCATGCAGGCCCAGCTTGTGCTCGACCGAGATGCACCTGTAGTCGTTGCGCTCGCCGAGGCTGCCGTCGTCAGCCACGAGGTACTTGGGGACGATGAACAGCGATATCCCCCTGGTGCCCGGCGGGCTGTCCGGGGTCCGGGCCAGGACCAGCTGGATGATGTTCTCGGTCAGCTCGTGCTCGCCGAACGTGATGAAGATCTTGGTTCCGAAGATCCGGTAGGTGCCGTCGTCCTGCGGCACGGCACGGGTGATGAGCGCTCCCACGTCGGAACCTGCCTGCGGTTCGGTGAGGTTCATGGTTCCCGACCACTCGCTGGTGACCATCTTGGGCAGGAAGGTCTCCTTCAGGCCCTCGTCGGCAAAGGAGCGGATGGCCTCGACGGCGCCGACCGTCAGCATCGGCCCCATCGACCATGCACGCGAGGCCGTGGCCAGCAGCTCGGTGACCACCGTCTGGATGGTGCCGGGGAAGCCACCGCCGCCATAGTCCGGATCCTGGCTGATGGCACCCCATCCGGACTCCACGAACTTGTCCCAGGCGACGCCGAACTCGTCCGGGACGGTCACCACGCCGTCGGTCACCGAACAGCCCTGCTCGTCCCCGATCCTGTTCACCGGGGCGACCACCTCGGCCACGAAACGGCCCAGCTCGTCGAGGACGCCGTCGATGGTCTCCAGGTCCACGTGCTCGAAGCCCGGAAGGTCGCAGACGGCCGATATGTCGCTGATCTCGTCGAGGACGAGCCGGATGTCGTCCAGGGGAGGTCGGTAGTCGCTCATGTCCGCACGCTACCGCTCGGTTCCCGGGCGCATGGGAGCCGGGCGACGGGCCGCACCGGGTTATGTTCCACGTCGTGACCACCTCCGACACGCAGATCACGAACCTGATCCACCTCTACGCCGAGCTCATGGACGCCGGTCGGTTGGAGGAGTGCTCCGACCTGTTCGCCGACGCCCGCGTGGTGCTCGGTTCCGATGTCGATCCTCCCGTGGTGGTGGACCGCGACGGCCTCCTGGAGGTCTGGCGGTCCCTGGTGGCCATCCACGACGATGGCACCCCGCGCACCCGGCACCTGGTCGCCACCCCGATCCTGGAGGTGGACGAGGAGGCCGACTCGGCGACCTGTCGCAGCACCTACACGGTCTTCCAGCAGGTCACTGACGGCCCGCTGCAACCGATCATCAGCGGCCGCTACCACGACCGGTTCGAGCGCGTCGACGGCACCTGGCGGTTCGCCGAGCGAACCTACGCCGCGGACCTCGTGGGGGACCTGTCAGACCACATGCTGCGCCGCCTCGACCTCTGAGCCCTGCCCGCCGACAGCTGTTTCGGCGACCGGCCCGGCGTCTCCGGCCAGCCAGTGGCGACGACAACGCAGGTCGTAGCTGACCCGGTGGTCCTCAGGATCGTCGACCACGAAGAGCTTTCCGTCGTACACCTGCACCCCATCCACCAGGCGGGCGTTGTGGGTGGCCCTTGCACCACACCAGCACCTGGCCTCGACCTGCACCTCGATCCTCTCGTCGGCCAGCTCGAGGAGGCGCTTCGTGCCCTCGAAGAGCTCTCCCTGGAAGGAGGTGAGCAGGCCGAAGGCGAACACGTCGGCGCCGAGGTCGTCGACGATCCGGGCCAACTGGTCGATCTGTCGGGGACGGTAGAACTGGGCCTCGTCGCACACCAGGTAGTCGATGCGCCCACGCCGGGACGCCACGGCCAGGGCCAACTCGAACAGGTCCAGCCTCGGACCCACCTCCACTGCGTCAGCCGAAACCCCGAGGGCGCTCGAGACCCTGCCACCGGACCGGTCCAGCTGGCTGCAGAGGATTCCCTGGAGGCCACGCTCCAGAAGGTTGTGGTGGATCTGGAGCGCGAGGGTGCTCTTGCCGGATCCCATGGTCCCGAAGGAGAAGCGAAGCACGGCCATCAGCGGCACCTACCCGCACTGTCTCCGACACCGGCCACGGGACTCACGAACAACCGCTCGTAGCGCCACAGTCGGTGCAGACGTAGCAGGAGCCTGCACGCTGCATGGCCACACCGCAATGCATGCAGAGGGGAGCGTCGGCCCCTCCCGATCCGAGTGCCAACTGTGCTGCGAACTGGGCCGGCGAGGGCACGGTGGGTGGGTCCGACGGCACGTCGGAACCCTGACGGGTCTCCGTGGCCGACTCCTCCACGCCCGGCAGGGTGGGCTGGGTCCGTTCGCTGGTCGTAAGGATGTTCAGCTCCGCCCGTTCTTCGAAGCTCAGGTACTCGACGGCCAGGCGGCGGAAGAGGTAGTCGATGATGCTCGTGGCGATCCGGAGGTCCGGATCGTCGGTCATCCCGGCCGGCTCGAACCTCATTCCCGTGAAGGCACCCACAAACGCCCTCAGGGGCACGCCGTACTGGAGGCCGTGGCTGAGCGAGATGGCGAAGGCATCCATGATCCCGGCGAGGGTCGACCCCTGCTTGGCGACCCGGAGGAAGACCTCGCCCGGACGGCCGTCCTCATACTCCCCGACCGTGACGAACCCCTTGCAGTCGGCCACCCGGAACTCCAGGGTGAGGGAGCGCCGGCTCCGGGGGAGCTTGCGGCGGACCGGCTCGGCCAGGGCTGCGGCGAAGTCCGCCACGACCTCAGCAGGCTTCGCTCCGGAACCACTGCCGGCGGAGAGCGGCTGGGCGACCTTGCAGTTGTCGCGGTAGATGGCCACCGCCTTGAGGCCGAGGCGCCACGACTCCAGGTAGAGCTCCTCGACGTCGTCCACGCTGACGGTCTCCGGCATGTTGCACGTCTTGGAGATGGCGCCCGACAGGAACGGCTGAACCGCTCCCATCATGCGGATGTGGCCCATGTGGTGGATCGGGTTGTCGCCCATCGACGTGGCGAACACCGCCAAATGCTCCGACCGGAGTTCCGGACAACCGACCATCGTCTGGTTTTCGTCCACCCAGGCCTCGATGGCGGCGGCGGACGCCTCGTCGTAGCCGAGGCGTCGCAGCGCCCTGGGAACGGTCCGGTTGACGATCGACATGGTGCCACCGCCGACGAGGCGCTTGTGCTTCACGAGGCTCAGGTCGGGTTCGATCCCGGTGGTGTCGCAGTCCATGAGGAGGCCGATGGTGCCGGTGGGCGCCAGCACGGTGGCCTGGCTGTTGCGCACGCCGACCCGCTGGGCGAGCGCACAGGCCTCGAACCAGGCCGTGCGGCCGGCAGCCACCAGGGCCGGCGCCACCTCGGCATCCAGGAGTTCGGACGCATCACGGTGCATCTCCAGCACGCCGAGCATGGGCTGGCGGTTGTGCTCGAAGCCGTCGAACGGCCCCATGCGGTCCGCCAACCGGGCTGAGGTCCGGTAGGCGTGCCCTGTCATCACCGACGTGATGGCGGCAGCCACCGCCCGACCGTCGTCGCTGTCATAGGGAAGGCCCAGGGCCATGAGGAGCGCACCCAGGTTGGCATAGCCCAGCCCCAGTTGGCGGAAGGCCCTGGTGGTCTCGCCGATGGTTTCCGTCGGATAGTCGGCGTTGCCGACGAGGATCTCCTGGGCGGTGAAGACGAC
>Ga0302119_10000817_pt1 | contig 14087 bp, 10 predicted proteins | sample AG5_Tmax_MG_FD_203114 | JGI IMG/M metagenome (GOLD analysis project Ga0302119, IMG submission 203114) | Marine microbial communities from Western Arctic Ocean, Canada - AG5_Tmax | ecosystem: Environmental > Aquatic > Marine > Oceanic | place: Canada: Western Arctic Ocean | collected 2017-10-01 | reverse complement strand
CTGACGCCAGAAACGACCGAGTGCATCACTCCCCCACCCTTCTGGGGAAGTGAAGTTTCAAACTCAAGGGCTGCTTGATGTGCATCTGCGAATCGGCTCGTCACTTCTGATAGTTCCTGAGTGGCGTCCCCCGTAATCAATTCCTCTGTCCACAAGTGGGCTTCCGCTACATTTTCACGGATGCTGGAGAGTTTCGCAGTGATCTCTGCGAAATCGTGGCCCTCGATAAGCCACTGCTGATGGAAGTAAAGCAACGGACCCAGTGCGGTGATCGCCAGCAGAACAAAGAAGATCCCGAAACCCTGGAGCGATTTGAGCATCTTTGTTCCCTCCGGCATGCACCCCTTGTCAATCCCCCCGCAAGGCTGTGGCCAGCGGCCGGCAAGAGAAGGATATCATCCTGCAAGAAAAAACAGCAGGCGGTCTTGAAGACCACCTGCTGCAAACTCCTTGAAATCGAGACTGGCTCGATTCAGGGGCAAGCATCGTAGGAAATACAACTCAGCGAGTCCGCCGTGGGATCCAGCCCACAGGTCTCGCCCGGAGCCGCCAAGGGTGAGGAACCGAACAGGTATCCGAGCAAGGCCACCGGATCGGAGATGTCGATGACCCCATCGTCGTTGCAATCCGTGGTCGAGAGACAGGACGGATCTGGTTGTCCACTGAACAGGAATCCGAGGGCTCTCACCACATCTGCAATATTCACCACCCCATCTGCATTGGGGTCACCTCTGCGGAAGAACGTCGATTCACAACTGTCAGGAATACCGTTGCCATCCGAATCGGCAGCGGACCCATCCGCAATATCACAGCTGTCGGGTGAACCGTTTGAATTACAGTCAGGCGTGGATCCGGCATCGATCTCGCAGTCGTCGATGGAACCATTTCCATTGCAGTCATCGGCAATGCCCAGATCGATCTCGCAGCTGTCGAGCAGTGTATTGCTGTTGCAATCTTCTGCAGTCCCAGCAGCCAGTTGACAAATATCGGGGACATTGTCGAAGTCACAGTCCAACAGCGCACCATTCTGGATTTCGCAGACATCATGAACGCCACTGCCATCACAGTCGTGGGTCGCCAACTGACAGGAATCGAGAACACCGTCGCCGTCGCAATCCTCAGCACCCGCTTCGATGTCGCAGGAATCCTCGACACCATTGGAATCGCAATCCGTGTTGGGAGTCTGGCAGGAATCCGGAATCAAATCTCCATCGCAATCGACTTCGATCCCAGCAGCGATGTCGCAAGTGTCTGGTTCACCGTTATTGTTGCAATCGGTGGTGTTCCCAATGGCGCACTCACAGGAATCCACGATGTAGTTGCCGTTGAGATCCAGGCTCGCGATGTTGGCCGGAACAATCTTGAAGATCTCTCCTCCGGACCAGTCGCAGATGTAAACCTCGCCATAAGCATCCTGTCCGAATCCGGCAATCCCGGTGATGCTCTGGGAGCCGGGAGGATCCAGTTCGGAGGTCCGGGAGGTGTACTCGGATACGCTGGATCCAGTCCACCGGAAGGACCAGATCTGGTTGGAACACCAGTCGCCGTAGAAGTACAGGCCTTGCATGTCGGGCATTGCGCAGCCGCTGTAAACATTGCCGCCAGTGATGGAGCAACCACTTCCATGGTTGTAGACCTGCTTGGGATCGGTCAGTGAAGCGGCGTTACAGGTGCAACCAGACAAGCCTGTGCAGGTATTCCCCTCCATGCAGCGCCAGCCATAATTCTCTCCACCGACTGAAGCGGCGGACTGAATGTTGACCTCTTCCCAGTTGTATTGTCCAACATCGGCGATGTAGAAATCACCGGTGAGACGATCGAAGGAAAATCTCCACGGATTTCTCATGCCCGTCGCCCAGATCTCATCGAGAGGAGCTCCGGGGCCGGCAAATGGATTGTCGACAGGAATCGAGTAGGGCGTGCCCCCATCGACATCGATCCGAAGAATCTTGCCGAGGCGCGTGTTGATATTCTGGCCATTCCCCTGGGGATCATTGGCACTTCCTCCATCACCAAGGCCGATATACAGGTAACCGTCGACCGGGCTGAACTCGATCATCCCGCCGTTGTGGTTCGAGTATGGCTGGCTCTGGGTCAGCACGATCTGCGCACTCGATGGATTCGCCACATTGGGATTGGACGTAGAGACCGAGTAGCGAGCGACCGTCGTGTTCGATGAGTTGTTGGTGTAGTAGACGTAGAAGTACCCGTTGCTGGCGTAATCGGGGTGAAATGCCAATCCCAGCAATCCTCTCTCATCCGCTCCGGAGGTCCCTCCCCCGACGATCGAATTGATGTCGAGAAAAGGTGTCGAGATCAACTGAGCACTGGTCATATCGTAGATTCGAATCGTTCCCTGCTGTTGAACGATGAAAAGTCGTTCAAAATCGGCAGTGGGAGCGGTCACCAGGACCGGACGGCTGACACCACTGACCACCCTTCGAGTGGAGAGCGGAGTCCCTCCGGCATCGACCAGAAGCGGAAGAAATAGCAGAAGCAGCATCGCAACCGGGTACAATTTCATACGAAACATCTCAATCGCCTCTTGGTCTCTCTTGGCCCGTGCCTGTCTCATCGACACAGGCAAATAGCAGGAATACACCTTAAAAGTGTACCCCACTCCGTACCAGAATACTCCGGCGAATGACGAAACTACTCGACTTCAATCGACTCCAGAGTGGCGGATTCAGCCCCAGAGAGGCCATCACTGCTGTCGAGAGATCTGGACTAGCCTGGCATGAATTTGATCGATCACATCATGAGGAGTCGAAGTCCCGGCGGTGATCCCGACATGTTCCACCCCGACAAACCAGCCCGGCTCCAGTTGCTCATCGTTTTCGACGTGGTAAGCGGGAACCTCTTTTTCCCGACACACATTGAGCAACTTGTGGGTATTCGACGAGTTGGTTCCACCCACCACGATCATCACATCGACCTGCTCGGAGAGTTCATCGACAGCATTTTGACGATCCTTGGTCGGCTTGCAGACGGTATCGATGAACTCGATATCGATGTCGGGAAAGCGCTGACCGATCTGGAGGAGGATCTCCTTCGCCTGACTGATCCGGTAGGTGGTCTGACAGACCACTCCAATTCGTTCACGCCCCTCCAGCAGGTGCAGATCATCGATGTCGCCGATGACGGTGAAATCGACCAGATCGCCGACGATCCCCTTCACCTCGACATGCTCTCGCTGGCCGATCACCACCGGGTGCCACCCTTCCTTGACCAGCCTCCGCACCGCCTGATGGACCCTCAGCACCAGTGGGCAGGTGGCGTCATACACGATGTGGCCTTGATCACTGAGTTTCTTCTTGAGGCTCGCGGGTGCGCCGTGAGCGGTGATCATGACGTTTCTGGTGGTGATCTCGTCATCGCTGGAACTGACCATCTTCACGCCAGCATCATGTAATCTCTGAACCGTCTGTGGGTTATGAACCAGTTGGCCGACGATGGTCAGATCGATGGAGATCTCCGGGGTAAGAGCCGCATCTATTGCGTCTCGCACCCCGAAGCAGGTGCCCAGCGCTCGTGCCCGGGTAATCCTCATGTCCAGATCTCCAATCCAACCGCAGCCCCTCTGTTTTACCCTGATCTGAGTCCACTTTCGAGTCGAAGCGACCAGCGAACTGAACCCAATCAGAACCCTGTTTCGGTTGCATCCGGTAGCAGGATCGGTTGCCATCGGGGTCCGACATCATCGAGAGATTGGCGACGAACCCCAGAAATGAGGGGTAGAAGCCAACCACCCTGGAGAGGGACAGCCTTTGTCCGTGGAACAACCCGTATCCCATGGCCCCCGCACCGTCCGCGCCCCACGCGGCAAAGAGCTCAGTTGCCAGTCGTGGTTGACCGAAGCTCCCTTGCGGATGCTGATGAACAACCTCGATCCCGAGGTCGCCGAGGATCCCGATCATCTGGTCGTGTACGGCGGTTCTGGAAAAGCAGCCAGGACATGGGAATGTTTCGACGTCATCGTCTCGACCCTGAGATCGATGCGACCCGATGAGACCTTACTGATCCAGAGTGGTAAGCCGGTTGCTGTGGCGCGAACTCACGCCGATGCACCCCGAGTCCTGATCGCCAATTCGAATCTGGTACCACGCTGGGGCACCATCGAAGAATTCCGCCGATTGGAGGCGGAAGGACTGACCATGTATGGCCAGATGACCGCCGGTTCCTGGATCTACATCGGAACTCAAGGAATCCTCCAGGGCACCTACGAAACCTTCGTCGAGGCGGGGCGCCAGCACTTCGGTGGCGATCTTGCCGGGCGCTGGATCCTCTCGGCAGGGCTGGGAGGAATGGGCGGGGCGCAGCCACTCGCCGCCTCGATGGCGGGGGCGGTCTCACTGACCATCGAGGTCGACCCCGAACGGATCAAGAGACGGCTGGAGACCGGTTACCTCGACGAGTCATTCCTCGATCTCGATGCCGCTCTGGAACGAGTCGATCAGTTGTGCTCACAGAAAGAGGCTCGATCGGTGGGCCTGCTCGGCAACGCTGCCATCCTGCTGCCGGAGATTCTACGCCGCGGCATCGTGCCCGACATGGTCACCGATCAAACCAGTGCTCATGATGCTCTGTGTGGATATATCCCTGACCAGAAACCTCTCGACGAGGTCTTGGTGCTGCGAGATACCGATCCAGATCAATACCTCGAATTCTCGATGAACGCGATGTACCGCCATTGTGAAGCGATCGTCGGCTTGCAACGAGCGGGCTCGATCGCCTTCGACTACGGCAACAACCTCAGAGGCCAGGCTCAAGACGCCGGTTTCGAGAACGCATTCGACTATCCCGGCTTTGTCCCTGCTTATGTACGCCCGCTCTTTTGCCAGGGCAAGGGTCCCTTCCGCTGGGTCGCCCTCAGCGGAGATCCGGCAGACATCCACCGTACCGATGAGGCGATCCTCGAGCTGTTTCCCGAAGACCAGCACCTCTGTCACTGGATCCGCACCGCTCAGGAACGAGTCCAGTTCCAGGGGCTTCCGGCGAGGATCTGCTGGCTCGGATACGGCGAAAGAGCCAAGTTCGGCCTGCGTATCAATGAACTGGTTGCCAACGGTGAAATCTCCGCTCCCATCGTCATCGGTCGAGACCACCTCGACTGTGGTTCCGTCGCCTCGCCAAACCGCGAGACCGAATCGATGCTCGATGGTTCCGATGCCATCGCCGATTGGCCACTGCTGAACCTGATGCTGAATACCGCCAGCGGTGCCACCTGGGTCTCACTCCATCACGGAGGAGGGGTCGGGATCGGCAACTCCATTCATGCCGGAATGGTAGTCGTCGCCGATGGAACAGAGGAGGCTGCAGCGCGCCTCGAACGAGTACTGACCAACGACCCCGGCTCAGGGATCTGGCGTCATGTCGATGCGGGCTATGAAGAGGCTTCCAAATTTGCGGATGAACATTCTGTGTGGATTCCGATGCGAGGAGGTCGACCCCGATGAAGACCTCCGTCGACTTGCTGATCGAGAATGTCGAAAGACTACTTCCCGGTCACGAAGAAGCCCTCATGGGAGTCTCCGTAGCAGTGGATGCAGGACAGATTCAGGAGATCGGACCGGCGAAGAAACTCGCCGGTCTTTTCGATGGTAGTCGGACACTCGATGGCACTGGGAAGTTGTTAACCGCAGGGTTTGTCGATTCACACACCCACCTGGTTTTCGGAGGAGAACGATCGGGCGAATTCGTCCAGCGCTGTGCAGGTGCCGACTACGAGCATATTGCCAGCGAGGGTGGAGGGATTCGGGCGTCTGTCCGGATGACTCGCGCCGCTGACCTTCAGCAACTGGTCGATTCAGCCAGACCGAGGCTACAGAGGATGATGGAATCCGGCTCCACCACCATCGAAATCAAGAGCGGGTACGGACTCGATCTCGAGAGCGAACTGAAGATGCTCCGGGCCATCCGCCAATTGTCCGAGGAATTCCCGATCGAAATCGTCGCCACCTTCATGGGAGCCCACGAGATCCCCGACGAATGGCGCCAAGATCGGGCCCAATATATCCGCATCATCTGTGAACAGATGATCCCTCAGGTAGCCCGCGAAGGGTTGGCCGAGTTCTGCGATGTCTTCTGCGAACGAGGCGTGTTTGACACTCAGGAGAGCACCCAGATCCTTCAAGCGGGTCTGAAAAATGGCCTCAAACCCAAGGTTCACGCCGACGAACTGGCCGCCTCGGGCGGATCCCTGGTCGCCGCCCAGGTCGGTGCCATCAGTGCCGACCACCTGATGGAAGTCACGGCGGAGGGAATCGAGGCACTGAAAAGCGCTGGAGTCGTTCCCACCCTCCTTCCCGGGACCACTTTCTATCTGCGGAAATCCGGTTACGCTCCGGCTCGGTCCCTGATCGACGCGGGGCTCGAGATTGCGATTGCGACCGACCGGAATCCTGGATCTTGCACCATCGAAAGCATGCTTTTCATTGCAGGCCTGTCGGTGATGCACATGGGCCTGACCCCTACAGAAGCGATCATCGCCGCCACTCGAGGTGGGGCTCATGCACTGGGTCGTGAGGCACGATGTGGAACGATTGAAACGGGTAAAAGAGCCGATCTGATCCTCTGGGATGTACCCGATGAGGAAGTACTGATTCACGAATTTGCTAACCAAGTTCCTCGCATAGTTTGCGCTGCAGGACGAATCGTGTTCGATTCGCACACTGCAAGTATTGAAAGATCCGACCTGACGTCGGACCAGGGGGTTTGAACCAGATGTCCAAGTTCACCGATCGACTCACTCAGACCATGAATGAACAATCCTGGGGCGAGTACGAGGAAGCGTGGCTCGACGCCATCGAGAGCGAGGATGTTCGCTTTGCCGAATATCTGCTAGCAACCAAACAGGCGATCACCGCAGGCCATGGAGAACGAGCAGGTCAGATGCTCGAACTACTCCTTCAATCGGGTCACACCGACGAGCTGTCCCCCGATAAGAAAGTGGAGTTCCACGAGGCACTTGCGTGCAGCCTTCCGCGAAACAAGGACGCGCGTGGGTTGTTGCTCGAGATTTACAAGTCCCAGTTCGGGCACATCGATGGATTCGACAACTGCGTCGAAACCTCTGGCCTGATGGATGGAACCCGACCCGGCGAAATCATCCCGCTCTTCAAGAGAATGGTCCATTATCAACCGGGCTCTTATGTGAAACATCGCTCCGGCTGGGGTGTCGGCGTTGTGACGGAACTGGACCCGGCGATCGGCACCGCCACTGTAGACTTCGAGAAAAAAGAGGGGCACTCCGTAAAACTGGAGGCACTTCCTCAAATCTGCGATCCTCTCGACGCCGATCACTACCTTGTGATGGGTTGGAAGCGACCGGAAGACCTGCGCTCGCTCGCAGACCAAGAGCCAGCGGAACTGATCAAACTGGTGCTGAGGACCAACAGCAAGCCGATCCCCCTCTCCAGGATCAAGGATGCGCTGAGCGGAGTTGCGGTCCCCGCCTCCTCCTGGAGCAAGTGGTGGACCCGTGCCAAAACCGCCATCAAGAAGGACTCGCTGATTGGTCAGTCCGGCGGCAAGAACAACGAGTTATATCTTCTCGATGGGCCAGAAGCTCTCACCGCCAGCATCGATCGTCGCTTTGCCAATCTGAGTCCCGACGATCGACTCAAGGTAGTTCGCGAGTGCCTCTCCGAATTACGAGAAGATGAGCACCATCTACTGGTTCCCCAGTTCAAGTTGCTGCGTCGCGACATCTTGCGTGGCGACCTGGTACCTTCACAGCAGATTTCCGCCCTGCTCTTGCTCACAGATCATGCTCCCGATGGGGACGAGGTGATGGCCATCGGTGCCCTCATCATGAAGGCTAGTCATCCGTCAGACCTGCTCAACTTGCTGGGGCGCGAAGAAGACCAGAAGGATACCCTTGGAGTGATCCGTAACCTGGACCCTGCTCGCTGGGATTCCCTGCTCGAAGAATTGTTACTGAAATCGGACGATTCACTGCGCGAACTGATCATCCAGATCTACGAAGAGGCCGACCAGTTGCACTTGGTCGACCAGATCGGTTCCAGCGTACTCCGCAGGCCGGGAAAATCGCCTCTGCTATTCCTCCACCTGGTGCGCAGATCTGCTTCCGAAGATCTCCGATACTTTCCCTGTCTCAAGGGAGTCTCCTCGCCCGACCTGTTCCGCCAAGCGGCGGCAAGCTTCGATCGACTCTCCCTTGAAAACGAAGTGAGCAAGGATCCCGAAATCGCCACCTCGGTGAAGCGCTATCGGCAGCAGTTATCGGTCAAACCTTTTGCGCTGCTCACAAAGGTGCTGGATCACGGCGTCCTGACTGACGCACGAGAGATCTACATGCAATTGGCGGGTTCTCGCTCCATCAGTGATTCCAACCTGGAGAAGGCCAAGGCGATCATCCTACGCAAGTTCCCCAAGGTTCTGGCCGGCCAAGCCAGTCGCGGCAGTGCTGTGGCCCAGCAATCGACGATCTACTCGACCCAGTACGGCATGGACAAGATTCAAGCTGAACTGACTGAGATTCGCAACGAGAAACTACCGGCGATCTTCAAGGCCATCGGAGATGCGGCTGCACTGGGTGACCTGAGCGAAAATGCAGAGTTCACATCGGCGATCGAGGAGCGAGAGAATCTCAACCGCAAGGTAATGGAACTACAGGGCGACCTCGACCGAGCTCGCCTCATCGACCCCGAAGAAGCCAGCACCGATCAGATCGGACTCGGTAGCAAGATCAAGTTTCATAACATTTCCACCGACTCGACATTCGAGTACTGCCTGCTAGGACCGTGGGATGGGGGCCCAGATAATGGAGTGCTCTCCTACCTCTCACCTCTCGGCAAGGCGATGCTACAGAAGAAAGAGGGCGAAGAGTTCGATGTCGAACTCCCGACCGGTGTGCACAAGGTCAAGGTTCTTGAAATCAGTCGAGGTCAGGTTCCGCAGAAGCAGTAGAACCATCGGTGGAAATGGCTTCGGTCGAATTGGAAGCCCCCATCAACTGCTCGAGGAATACCGTGGCGAAGGCCCCGGAAGGTAAACTGAAGGAGACCAGCAAACTCTGCTGCTCCTCCTCCCAGGCGACCTGAGGCTCCCCTACCTGGATCCTTAACGGTCGCCGTGTACCATCGAGTTTCATGCCACGAACATGAGAGACCCAGGAACCTGGACGCAGTCCCTCTGCAATCAACACTGCGCTCTCGATCCGCCCTGCTTCCCCTTCAGGCAACTTCATCTTCTTACCGAAGATCGGACCCGTAGGAGAGATCTCCCCGACTCTGGCGCGCTGCTGGTCTTCGAGCCAGCCCGCCTCCTCCATCGAGACATGGAATCGAGACCTTTGTCCGTCCAACTGGCAAATATCTCCGGCCCATGGCAACCAGTACCCATCCTTCGATCTCTCGATCCGTTCCATCAGAACCCAGTTGAACAGTTCTGCTTGATAGGCGGAGTAGTACATCCTCCGCAAGGCATGAGGGATCCTACGAGCCGCCGCACGAAGATTTCCGGGGTGAGTTTTGAGGGAGGTGAGAAGTGCGGCCTCGGTGGTTCTTCCAGGAGGCAGTAGTCGCCTCGCAGCATCGATATCGTCCGCCGCATATGCGCTTCGATAATCCTCTTCGACCCCCTCGCGTGGAGCCAGCAGCAGTTCCAGTGCTTCTGCAATCTGTCTTCTCAACAGTGCCGATCCGATGCGAGCGCCATCCCCGTGCATGCCAAAGCGTTGGGGTCCATAAAAATTCGGCAACCCCCCGACCGAGATCTCCTGGATCCTTTGCCGGGCACTTTCGAGTGCCCCCTTCTCCACCTCACGGATCCGGATCTCGAACTGATTCCCGGCCAGATGCCCGGTTCGAATCTTGTTTTTGTGGCGAGACACCGAGAGCACTCGGATCCAGGGGGCATCGATGGAGACCACATCTCGATCGGTCAGAATCGGCACCGAAAAAGTCTGGGTGGTGATCGCTCGCTTGTCCTTGAAGCCGGCAAATCCGATCAGTTCCCGCTTCACACCCAGAGTCCTGGCGATGTGATCGCGCGCTTGGATGGTCGTGCGATTACTCTTCTCGATGGTCAGATACAGGTGCTCGCCAGCACCGCACGGTGTGTAGAGAGGCATCTCCGTGACCTTGAAGTCCTCCCAGCGCTGGCGGATCACTCCGCCGGTCACCGCGATTTCAGGATTCAGCATGGGCAGCTGATAACCACTCTCTCTGCGGCACTGGAGAACCTCCGCCGGATCGACATCGAGGATTTCCAGATCATCATCTTCGGGAACTTCGGAGAGGGATTCACTCGTCTCGGACTGATTCATCGGTTTCAGGTCTCCTGTCCCTGTAGGGACTGCAATAGCCGGGGGGATCAATCTTCTTCGGAGAAGACCGAAGATTCCACCACCACGGCTGGGATCCCCGAGACGATCGTACCCGGACCCACGTCCGAGGTGATAACGGATCCGGGGAGAACTACGGCTCCTCGACCGACGAAACACCCCGCCAGCACCCTCGAGCCCGCCCCCATGAACACCTGATCGCCGATCCTCGACAGGTCATCGAGAGATGCTCCCGCCTCCAGCACACAGGCATCTCCACAACGAGCGCCGATTCCCAGACGAACGCCGGGCAGAAGCAGTGAAGCGGTTCCCAGCGATGCTCCCGATTCGACGCTGCAGCCCTGGTCGATCACGACCCCCGGATCCAACCTCACATCGGCGCCGATCCGGGCGTCGGGAGAAATGGTTCCGACCACCTCTGCCGCCAGTTCCTGGCAGCATCGGAGCGCTTCCCACCGTTCTGCCGGGCGCGCGAAGGCGAAGCAGACGGCAGTCGCCCGCTGGTCGAGGATGGTCGCCAGTTGGTCGAAGGATCCGACGATCTGGTGGCGCTGGAGGCCACTCTCCTCGTCCCACATGACGGGGCTGTCCGATCCACTCCAGGGGATCACACCGATCAATTCCATCGATGAATGCTGCAGCAAGGCCAGAACCCGGCGCAACTCGATCCCGTAACCCAGGACCAATACCTTTGGCTGAACCATTTGAACTCTTCCTCGCTGGAGGATGGGTCGATGAACCGCCGAGAGCAGCGGTATCCAGCCCCATCGAGTCTCTTCCTGAACAGATGATACAAGTGACCTATCCGGTCGGCACCCGCTTGTTGCCCGGTAATATCCAATTGTCGGGGTCACTGGCAGAGATTCGTGCAGATGGTGCTTCTCCCCTCCCCTCGGAGGGGCTGAGACGCTAGGATACGCTCTTCTGGAGCCGCTCCAGCGCTCCAAACCTGCCGAACAGGAGCCCTCATGTCGACTTCCCCGAGCCGCCAACTGGAAACCTTCGCCAATCCTCAGCCGGGACGTGATTACGTCATCCAGTTCGACTGTCCCGAGTTCACCTGTCTGTGCCCGCTCACGGGCCAGCCCGATTTTGCCCACTTCGAGTTCGAATACATCCCCGACCTCCGCTGCCTCGAAACCAAGTCGTTGAAACTATACCTCTGGTCCTACCGCAACGAGGGCGCATTTCACGAGGCGGTGACCAACCAGATCCTCGACGACCTGGTGGCCGCCTGTCAGCCGAGATGGATGAAGGTGACCGGTCGCTTCTTTGTCCGGGGGGGAATCACCCCGACCATCATCGTCGAACACCGCGCCCACGCCACTGAAGAGGCTTGACCCGCGAACATCTGTTCACCATCCTGGTCCACTGCTCAGGACCCGGAGATCGGTTCCAGGTCCTCCTCTGGAGGTGATTTGATTCCCCCGACCGCTGATTCGCCCGATCTGGATCGAACCGATTCCAGTTCTCCGGCAACTGAATCCGCCCATCCGCCCCTCACTGGCAATCGCCAGCAGGTGCTGGAACTGCTGCGCCAGGGCGTGCGCCACAACCGACCCGCCACGGTTCGAGAGATCGCCCACCAATTAGGGCTCTCCTCCCCCGCTTCGGTGCATCGACACCTGCGCCGCCTCGAACAGATGGGGCTGATCGAGCGAGACCCAGCAGCCGGGTCTCGCAACTGGCAACCGATCCAGCAGCCACAAGACCCCACTTCATCATCGATCCCGGTGGTGGGACGTATCGCCGCAGGAGAACCGATCGAAAGTGGTGATGATGCGAGGACGGATGCGACCATCCCGATCGACCCCAAGACCTTTGGATCCGCTGCCACCATCGTCGCGCTTCAAATCGAAGGGATGAGCATGAGAGATGCCGGCATCTTGTCGGGTGATCTCGCCATCGTGAGAAGACAGCCGACGGTAGAAAATGGTGAGATCGCTGCGGTCTCCATCGACGGCGAGGGCACTCTCAAGATCTGGCGCGGGCCTCATGAGGGTGAAGAAGTCAGTCCACAGAAAACGGTCCACCCGGTTCGACTCGAGGGGGCGAACTGCGGATTCGAGACGATGGAGATCGATCCTGCCCAGCATCAGGTGGAAGTGTTTGGCAAGTTGGTCGGCATCATTCGTCGCTTCGAACGACACTGAACTTCGAACGACACTGAACTTCGAACGACACTGAACTTCGAACGACACTGAACTTCGAACGACACTGAACTTCGAACGACACTGAGCGGAGGCGTGGGATGGAAGTTCGAGAAGAAGAGATTCACGAGGCCCTCGATGAAGTGGTGGCCGCCTTTCGCGGAGGAGCCATCGAGATCCGCTCGCTGGTATGGCGTGGCCGATCCTTCGCCATCCAGCAGATGCACGCCAGTTGGATCGACCGCTCGATTCAACCACCGGTCCACGGTTTCACCGTCACTCTGGAAACGGATGACCTGCTGGAACTGGCCTACCAGGAGGGCGATCTGGTCTGGCGTGTCGAGCGCTTGTTCCTGCAATAGTGACCCGCATCTCGCTCAGCCGCATCTCGCTCAGCCGCATCTCGCTACAGCCGCAACCAACGGTGGGAGCCTGACCCTCAGGAAGATGATTCCGCCTTACCAAAGGAACTGTCCAGATCGTGAAACTGTCCTCCCCCATCGCGCGCCACTCCTTGGAGGAACTCGAGATTTTTGCCGTGGATCTGGCCGACCGAGAGCACGTGAATCCGCGCCTGTCCCCAACGATTCCAGCGCCGGATGTGCCAGCGAAGGCGATCGCCTTGCTGCACCCTCCCCTCGGTGGGAGCGCCCTCGGTGAGTAGCATCACCGTATCGGTGCCCGGTTCGAGAAGCGCACGGCGCAGCGGCCCGTAGAGGTTTCCTCGCGCTTCCCCCCGTCCCGAGGGGACCTCCTGCGAGCGAATCTTCTTCTCCAGTGACTTGCGACTGCGCACCAACGGCTGAACTCTTGGCAGTGCCGGAATACTATGACTGCCGAAGTGCACGACCTGGACCATCGCCTCGCGAGGTAGCTCTCCCAGCACCCGCAGCAGTTCGTTCCGCGCAACATCGATACGCCTGGCACCATCCCCACCAAAACGACCATCCACCGTTCGCGACATCCCACCGGAGACATCAGAAAGGAACACGATTCGAGTCGAGTCGATCGGCACACCATGATATCGAATCACCCGGGTGCCCTGGGTCGGGTCTTCGCGATCCTCCGCTGGATCGCCGGCTCCGGTCTTATCCGCGGCAGCGCCCCCCTCCACCCAGTTCTTGCGATGGGCCTTCCACCATGAATCCCACGAACTGAAACTCGATCCGATGGGAGAGCTCTGATCTGACATCTCGGTGATGAGTTGCAAGGTCGGCCAGAGTCGTGCCAGGGTCGAGCCCTCCAACGTGGAGGCCAAAGGGATCAGCCCGTCGATCAGTTCCGCTCGACGATCACGAGGCAAGGCGCACCCCTCCACGGCAAGGATCTCGAGCCCCGCCCGACGAATCCGTTCGCCCCAGATCCCTTGCCGATCCTTCCAACGATCGGTCACCGCCTCGTAGGCCGCGCGACATCCCCGCTCGAGGTCCACCACCACCAGTCCCTGCAGGGCGGCGATACGCAGTGCCGGCAGCTTCTTCTCGGTCAATCGCCGTTCCAATAGTTCCCTGGCGGCCTCACCATCGATGACCGCCAGGGTGCGCAGCGCTTCTCCCTGGACAAACCATGGAGACCCCCTCTTCGCCTGCTGCGTCACCAACTCGATCGATTTCTTGTCGTGCGCTGAA
>Ga0302119_10000815_pt1 | contig 14098 bp, 27 predicted proteins | sample AG5_Tmax_MG_FD_203114 | JGI IMG/M metagenome (GOLD analysis project Ga0302119, IMG submission 203114) | Marine microbial communities from Western Arctic Ocean, Canada - AG5_Tmax | ecosystem: Environmental > Aquatic > Marine > Oceanic | place: Canada: Western Arctic Ocean | collected 2017-10-01 | reverse complement strand
ATCTGCCGTCCTACGCCAGAACTTCCTCAATAAACTTTTCGCCCACGCATTCAACGTGGAACTCGTCGCGAGGCAGCCAGCCCATCCAAACGATTCCGTGAAATGATACGCCAGCCCTCAAGAGCCATTGCGTTTCTTCCTCCAGGTCAACTCTGAACACCGGCCCATTCTCGCGAAGGCGGTTCTTGGTGCGTTTGCTTGCTTTACTCGTCGGGCTAATCATTATCGTTTTCATATTCTTCATGCGTCTAGTATATCATACTCGGTTGGACATCCGCTGTCCTACCCTCCAAGTTCTTTTTTGGCATCGAGGAAGAACGATACACGCAGCAAATCCTTGTGCATCCGAGCTACTCGCCCGTTGTGGTTAACTAGCACCACACCATTGACGGGCATCCCTCGGTCGAGGTCACGCACGACAACGCCTTTCCATTGGGGGTTGTTTCGGTGGTGTACTTGCGTTCCCTTGTCGAACTTGTTCCAGCTTGTCTTCGTCGTTCTCATTGTTATAATATAACACGAAAGAGGCCGTTTGTCAAGGGGCAAGTTACTCACAGGTGGTGTACAAGAAAGGGTTGACAAGGCCCAAAAAATCGGCAGCCGTTTTGGCCAACCATTGCAAGAACAAATTGTACCCTCGATTTTTTAGGTGCTCTCCTGCACCATAGGTACTATTTGGTAAGCACTATTTAAAGCGAGCTATTTGTTATTCTTGTGCTGAAAATTTATATTCGCCCCGATTCAAAAGAATTTCATTTACGAAAATCTTTCCATCCCTTTGCCAGTCAGGTTGATTTGTTGCCCAAGTTGCAGGGTAGGTTTTGTTTTTGTCGAGACGGATATCCGTGCCAAGCAAGTGATAGTTTTCTTTTGGTTTTACTTTCATTTAGGCGAGCTCCTTTTCATTTTCCCAGTAGTAGTTAACGGGAGCCATTATGTAATCAAGCTCCTCACCTCGTGCGATGCTTATGATGTAAGGCTTAATCTCATCCATAGAGACATCGCCCCACTCATTTTCAAATCCCATAACGTAGCCGAAGGCTATGCCGTTTTCGTCTGGCTCTCCCAGATAATACTCCCACATATTCCGAAGGATGATGTGCTGGTATACGGCGAAGGTTTCGCCCTCTCTGTCTGCGTGTTTAATGTTTCTCATAATTCTATCCTTGTGCTCGTGTCATTAGTATCATTACTTTGATCCATACTAACCCAAGTAATGCGGTGGTGAGGTATTGTGTTCGTAGTCTCATAATCTTATCTTACTTTAGAGCGATCAATGTAAGCGTCGATCTCGTTTTCGGTTAGCTCTAACTCTCCGCCGTCTTGATCAGTCACGATCACGGTGTCAAATGTTACTGCGTCAACTGTCATCAGTTGCATTCCTACGCGAACCTCGTCGCCTACTTTTACTTTTTGGTTTTCTATTGTCATAATGTTAAATTCTTTGAAGCTCTCCAAGGAGTGCCAGCGGCTGAACCCTTGTGGTTCCCCATCTCTTTTTTGCAATCTGTTTGGCGTGGCCCAAGTCGGATGCCTTAATGGTGGTGGTGGTGATAGTTCCATCGCTCCACGTTGCGATGCGTACCTCAAAGTGTTTGTCTCTCATATCTGTTTCAATTATCATAAGTCTATTATAGCACACGGGGTGGGACATCTGCCGTCCTACCTCGTGACTTTCTTTTTCTTGTCGTCTGCGTGGTTGTGATGCCACACTGTTTCAGCGTCACGGCCATCAGCACTCACGCAGCAAATCTCTATGCCGCCAACGCTTAACCCTGCTTCACGTCCGCAACGCATTAGCTCGGCTGCGTCAATCAGCATCGTGTTAAATGAGTCGCGACACTTCACAAGGGAGTTGCAGCGGTCGCCCAAGTACCAGAGTTCGTAGGTCGGTTTCGTGTCTGTTTCAATTATCATAAGTCTATTATAGCATACGGGGTGGGACATCTGCCGTCCTACTAGAAGAAAAACTTTAGGGTTGACGTGGTGCAAAAATCGGCTGCCGATTTTCCTGACCATTGCAAGGAAAAGTTACGCGCACCTTCGGTGCGCTTGGGTTCTATTTACCGCCACACTATTTGCCAATGTACTATTTGCGAAGTTTAAAAAACTTATGATTACCAATGACTTTTATAGTCTTGCCCTGTGTCCACTTCTTGTAAGTGTCAACGTGGCAGTAGTGATCGGCGTTGTTAACGTAACTGCGTTGTAGGTTGTTTAGGTTTGATGCAAGCATCTTTGCGTAGGCTGCGTGTTGATGCGTCTTTAGTAGCGTGGGTAGTTTCTTTCTATTCGGGTCATTCTTATTCCAGCAAGAGAATTGCCAGTCCCGCAAACAGACTTGCTTTGGCGTGATAGACTTACCATTCCTTTTCCACTCTATTGATCGTTGAGCGATAACACAAGCCACGGCATACATACCGGCCTCACCCTCGCCTCGTGCCTCGCCCAGTATAGTCATCGCAACTACATCACGTTGACTTGGCTCCGCGCCAAATACACCCATGCCTAATAGTATCAGGACAAAGACAAATAAGACTCTATTCAATAATGATTTCATGATTTCCTCCATTGTTAATTGTTAGAAGCAAGGTGACGCAAAGGAAATAAGTAAACCCTTGCGCCACCCCATTATGACACCTACCACCAGCAGGAATAGACTATCTTCCACCCATCACTTAATGCCTCCTTGGCATCTTTGATAAACTGTCTGTCAGTCTCCTTGTCGCCGTGTTCTCCATCGTACCACTCGTAAGAGTCATCGCCAAAGAAGAAGCCGCCTGTTGCGGGTAGCTCCTTGTCGTCAATGGCTACCTCTAGGTCAAGGATGTCATCCTCATCTAGCTCTAGGTCAACACAGTTAAACTGTTCCTTCCCACCCTTGTTGGTGTAGCGTTCTTCCATCCACCCTTGTAGGCGGTTGTGCTTGCGCCAGTAGGCGAGTTCTTCTCGCTCACCATCTTGGCTTACCTTGTATGCGTTTTGATCTAATCCCATAATAGCCTCCTAGTTGGATGTTGGTTGTGGTAGTCGTGGCAACGGTGGCAACACCTGTCCATTGTAGCCCGTGGGCAACGGTGGTAGCTTGGGCAACGGTGGTAGCTTGGGCAACGGTGGCAGCGATGTGATCTTGGGCAACGGTGGCAACGGTGGAAGGCTTGCTCTGTAAGCCAACGCCTCTACTTTAGCAAATGAGATTCTGAATTGCTTCTTTAGGATAGGCACAGCAGCCTTGATTCGATAGATGCGATAGGCTTCAGCCTTTGCATCCTCGTGGGATACGCCTTCCTTCTTACGGGCTTTGATGTGGTTGGTTACTTCAGCCGCTTTCACGGCGTTCCTCGCTTGGTATGTATTGTAGGTTTTCATAATGTGTTAACTGTTAAAGAGTATACTTTAATTCTGCTCGTGTGTCAATTCTTTTTTTATAATTTTTTATAATGTCTCTATGTAGATTCCTGTTGCTAGTATCAATACGAATGATACGATACCAATAATAAGAACAAAATAAATATCTCTATAATCATCTTTCATAATGCTTGAATCAATTCCAATTCTTTTTCTACGCCCTCTGGAGTAAGCCAGCCCTTAACATCATCGCCCCAGCCGAGTGGGTCGCACATGGGCGGCGTTTCCAGATTGCCCAAAGGCACAGGTCGATAAACGCCAATCTCATAAAGGCCTTTTTCGCCTCCATAGGATAAACCGTTTTTGATAACGGAAACTTCATAACCATTTTTGAGCGTAACGTATGCTTGCACACCCTCAAAGCGTTTTCTAAATTTTAATTCTTTGAATTTCATTTTAATTTCTTTCAAGGATTGATTGAGGTTGGCCATTGACAAGCCACGCTGGCAGCTTGACTTGACGTTTGCCAATAACTACGATTTTGTACTCGTGTGATGGTGTGTTTGTCATAATTGTCATAAGTCTATTATAGCATAGGGGGTGGGACATCTGCCGTCCTACCGGCACATATCTTCAAGTTTCTCGGTGCGTAATTGTTGCTCCTCCTCGTGGGTGAATAGGCGCACAGGCAGCACCTCTGCAATCTCAATGTTGAAGCACTCGCCAAAGAAGTTGTCTCTTACCTCGCGCTCGCTATGTCCTTGGGCTGCCCAACGGGTTCCCTTTGCTGTTACTATCGTCCAATGCTTTTTCTCGTTCGTCATTGTTATAATATAACACGTAAAAGCCTCCTTGTCAAGGGTGAACTTACCCACAGGACTCCTTCGAGATGTTGATAACTTTTGCTCGACAAGGCCCAAAAAATCGGCTGCCGTTTTGGGTAGCCATTGCAAGGAAAAACAATTACCCTAATTAAACGCGATTAATTGCCCTATTTAATTTGCACAAGATTGCTGTTTTTGTGAGGTGTCTATTTCAATAGTTTCTTGTGAAGCGAGAATTTCGCATCGGAGAAAATAAGGGTAAACAAGAAAATGGGATGCTCGGTTTCAGATATCTCTTAGCCGAACACCCCGCACTCTCTTGACCTGGCCACGGCTTCATGCTTTGCCGACAGGTGGATTAGGTAACCTGCGCCATCCGGTTGAGGTCAGGATAATTGTTCAGGATGTCAGGATTCGAACCTGACCCGACCAGTATCGTATCACTGTCCACTTTCAATGCATCTCCAGTGGTAGCTTTCCTGCGTCAGGCTGTACTCTTGAGGAGGGAGATTTTCGTCCCTCTCGTTCAATCGCACACCAATTTCACCCCTAATATGTGCCTCGTCACTCACGCTGTGTCGGCGATGCAGAGCATTGACCACCAAGGTGGGACTGCATCGAACCTCAAGCGTAGGTTTCGGAGGGCTTAAATCTTTCTCAACGAACTTCTATAGTATAACACCAATGCCCCCAGTTGTCAACTAGTTTCTCGCGAAACATTCTGGTACGGGAACCATAGCCCACACCTTCGGGCCGATAATAACTTTACGCGCCTGGTAGATAGGCTCCTCATCTTTGACCGTTACAAAAGTCCGATACTTATAAGGGTTGTAAGCGATCTCCTTCCACTCAAACATGGGAGTCCATGCGCGGGGGTCGTCGAGGTCGCCAATCTTTGTGTTGCGGCTCACAGGCACACCCCACTCTATACTCTCCAAGCCTTCGGCGTGTTCTTTAAGATAAGGAAGGTCATCCTCGTCCTCTGGATACCAAATGGCATTCTGAAGGTAGCCACGAATGACTGCGTGGACATTCTTGCGCCCCTCATCGCGCACACGTTGATTGCCCTTTGGGCCGACGGCAAAAGTAACAGGCGAATCGTCGCAGCCATCCATTACGACCTGAAGCGCGTGACCATCAACAAGGCCGTTCTTACGGACAGAGTAAACAGACTCATCACGGAAATGAAGGTTGCGGTAGACCTCGCGGCGGAAAAGTTTCTTTGCTTCGTTTTTTGTAAGATGGCTCACATGTCACCCCCTTCCATTGCGTTGTAGTCGGCAAGGTCGTCCATGCCTGACCCGTCACCTGCCCAGCTACCCTCCCAGCCGTCATAGGGTTTGGGGTCATACGCCTCCTGCGAGGAGGGGCAGCAACCGCAGCACGGCGCATCCTCACATCGAGGGCTAGGGTCGGAGGCTTGAGGGTCGTTGTAGGTTTCACTCATGGATATAATATAACATCTAAAGAGGCACTTGTCAAGGGGTAAGTTATTCACCAAGCGTTAGTCAAGCGTTAGTCAAGCGTTAGTCAAGCGTTAGTCAAGTAGGTTAGGCTTGACGTGGTGCGGAAAATCGGCTGCCGTTTTTGGCAACCTTTGCAAGTTTTTTTTACTCACAGGGTTGTGTGTTCTATTTGATTATTTAATATTTGCTTTTTTATATTCGTCCCATCCTTTAGCCATATAATTTTTCCAAGCATCGCTTTCGAGAATTTCGTTCATTTCTTTTTTGCGTCTCAAGTAAAACTGTTTGCTTGTCTCATCTTTATTGTATCTTCTATTTTCGTACTTGCTCATTCTTCTACTCTCTCTACTCTTACAAAAGTCTCTGGTTGCCACATAAATACAAAGTCCTTAATGGCTTGCTCTCTAAACCACGCTCGGATTTCAACCTCCATGCCTCTGCCAGTTGTAAATATGTAAGTGTTCATTCTACGATGTCCATTCGCGCAACTGTGTTGCCGTTTGCGTCTTGCGCGGTGGTGAAATCTCCAACGTCCTCCACCATAATGCGCTCGGCGTTATCCATTAGCCTTTCAACTACGTTTCGTATTTCAAATAACCTCTCGGTGGCGCAGTTGCCAAAGGAGTCGTTTCCTAATTCAATTTCTATTTTTGCTTTCATAAATTATTCCTCTAAAAATGTTTTGCCTTCGTCGTAGGTGTGAAGCTCCCTTGTGTCTCCATCAAAGTTCATGAGGGTAAGCACGTCACCTTCGTGGCCTTCGTGGTCGTAGTTAAAGGTTTTGACAATCTTCCAAAGCACACCCTCAACTTCAAGGATGTCATCGGTGTCCCATTTTACATCTTTTACAAGTGTCATCATTTTTTACTTCCAGCAGTCGCTTTCGTCAATCTCGTAGTTCCACGCATCTTGGTCGTGGTCGCGGCAGTCATTGCCAAAGCTGTCATTGTTAACACCCGTGAAGGTTTCTTTTTCGTCGCTATGCCAACCCTCGAAGGTTAGCTCGTTTTTGTTTTCGTTTTTCTCAATCATCTCCGTATAGTATAGCATAGAGGGTTGGACATCCGCTGTCCTACCTTCTCGTTTCTTTTAATATGATTAGGGTTACCCATATCACCAAAAGCATCAGAACTAACATCTATTCTCCCATCCATCCGTCGGATTCAGCATACTTGAGGCAAACGCTATCCCACTCCGATTCTGTTATATCTTCATAACCGAAGTCGGTGGAGCATCCAGCGTTAGCCAGTTCCATCGCGTGTTGCTCCGCGTCCGTCATCTCGTTCACATCCTCAAAGTTGATGTGGATGTAGTTGTCCAGCTTCGCGCTGGCCGTTGGTGTCATTCCATTCGTAGGTTTCATTGTTAAGAGTATACCGTGTTTTTGCCCCCCTGTCAAATTAAAAATGATTAAAATTTATTAAAATTATGATTGACTCATGGCCAGATTCATGGTATCCTTTATACAGAATGAACAACAAAGTAGAAAACCTAATAACGAACCACATCCGACGTATCCAACAAGACATCCTCGAACGTGACCAAACCACCTTCAGCGATGGGAAACGCTGCAACCCATTCCACGCTCAACTCGATGAGGTTGACTTGAAGAACATCGCCTCTCTCCGAGAGGGACGGATTCCGAAGTACGGCGACCATATGGAGTTGCTTGGAGACGAGCCAATGGATATGTCTGAGTTCCATGACCTAACTCAGGAGAAAGAGCACGAGGCTGTTGGCCTCTATGCTGGCACTGAACCAAGCTTGGCCTAGCCAAGCCCTTGCGTGTGTAGCTCAATCGGTAGAGCATCTGCTTGCCAAGCAGAAGGTCGTGGGTTCGAGGCCCACCACGCGCTCCAACTTGTGGGGGAGTAGTTCAGTAGAGTAGAACGCTGGCCTGTCACGCCAGAGGTCGCGGGTTCAAGTCCCGTCTCTCCCGCCACGCCTTGGTGGCCGAATGGTAAGGCAACGCTCTGCAAAAGCGTGTGAGTCGGTTCGATTCCGACCCAGGGCTCCATTTCGTTAATAAGTTTTTGTTGACGAGGCTCCAAAAAACGGCTGCCGATTTTTCCAACCATTGCAAGGCAAAGTTACTCACAATTCATTTGCCGCTCACGAATGATTGACAAGTCTATTTGCCAGTCATTTTATTGTTATTTTGATCGACAAAAAAAACCCCCGCTTGCGCGAGGGCTTGTCTCCTATTTATTCCTTGGCTTTAGTTATTTTTGATAACGTCAGTCGGGACAGCCGTGATTAGCTTGGCGAGCTTGTCAGGGTAGCTCGCTGCACCGCGCAACCGCCGCAGCACGTTGGTGCTAACCGTGTTGGAGTATTCGAAACGGTCTTCGCTCACCGCATGGGTGAGATGTTGGGTCGTTGCATTGTAGAGAGTCCACAAGTTGCGAGCCGCATCTTCCTCATGGGTTGGGTTCTCCCAAATCTTCACGATGCCATCGCGCACCACATTGGACAAGACGTTGGTCTTGTTCAACTGGTTCAGGATGTTGCGGCCTTGGTCTTGCGTGATGTCACGCTCGCCCAAAAGCTCGAAGCCCTTGGCAGCATCTCGAAAGCTGGCCTTGGCTTGGCTGATGGCCTTGGCGATAAAACCAAGTTCCACATTGCTGGAATGCTTGCGAGTCATGCCAAACTCATTCTCCATTGTGGTCATACCGTTGAGGCAAACCAAGCGAAGCATCCCAAGAGCAACCGATGCCCGAAGGGAACGGTCAAAGGAGTTTTGAAGGGTCAGACGCATTCCGAGTTCGTCACCCACTTGGCGATCTTCACGCCGCACCGGAGCGCGGTCATTCGAGAAGTCGTACTGTACATAGAGACGCTCGCCGCGCCCACACACCACAACACGCTTGCTGGTCGGAGCCATGCCGAGAGAGTCAAATGTTTCGTCTGCCATGCCAACAAAGTCACGGTTTTGGATGATGCCATACTGTTCCGTACCATGCCCAAGCTCCTCACCTGTGTCGGTGCGAACGTGTGCGTACATACGGGATTGAGTGCCTGTTGGGAGCGTCATCGGGACGCGCTCCACGGTGAAGTCGTAGTTGGTGGATTGGATTGTGTTTCTAGCCATGGTAGGTTTTTTCTTTCTTTTTTAGGGGTTTCTTTGTCGTTTAACTGTAAGAAGAGTATACCCCCGATCCGCTTAAATGTAAAGCTTTTTTTTCAGTCATTGGATACTTTCTTTGCCCCCCCACTGTGAATAAGTTCCGCTTGACAAGGTGCGGAAAATCGGCTGCCGTTTTTTGAAACCATTGCAAGGGAAAAGTGTTCACGGTGGCGAGTAATATTTGGCGTGTTTAAGAGTCATATTTATCTCGTGTATTTTAATATTTGGCTGATGAAACAAGCCAGGAACAAGAATACAATTATCGTTTCAATCATTTAGTTTACCGCGTACTCGCCAAGCAAGCACGCGATTGATATTGCGATTGCGACTTGGATGCCTCTTAACAATAGGTGTCCGCCGAGTCCCCTAGTGCCAACGCACCAGGTTCCGTTTTTATCTTTTAGTATTTTAATCACTGTTTTACCTTTCCGTTTATGCAGCTGCTGCTGCGAGTTTCTTTACTTGTCGCAACGCTTGACCTGCTGCGCTGCCCTTGGGTTGCGTACCGTGAATGAGTAACGCAAAGTTTTCCTTTCCGAATGCCGCGTGGGAATCGTCGTGGTCGATTTCCAACCCCTTGTCGATTGCCTCTTGCTCGCTGTAAACCACGAGAGCTTCTTTCCACCCGTGCAAATCAATTAGCTCATCGAATTTGCCACCGCGTGAAGCTGTCACCACGAGGTTTTCGGGCAGCGCGTGTTTTTTAATGAAGTGGAGGCTTTTGCTGTAAGAGTAAAACACCTTGTCAGGATTTTGCTTGGCAACGTGAATCCACGCCTTTAGATATTCCTCCGAGAAATAATCCCCGCCAACGTGGACACGCAAAACGTCAAACTTTTTGGGTAGACTGTCCTGGATGAGTTGGGCGCAATCCTCCCATCCTTTATCTAGCGCGGCGCGGATCAATTCGAAATTGTGCCAAACCATTTTACGCAAAGAAGGATAGACAGCCTCTGCACTAGCGGCGAAGCAACGGAAAAGCGTTTCCTTTCCGTCTGTGATTTTCCCCGTCTCACGATGGGCAAACGATTGGCACTCCTTTGCTCCGGGGCAAGTGTAGCCAGCGGGGAGTGTGAATGTAGCGAGCCGAACGCCGAGACGTTTGACCATTGCTTTTAACTTGGCATTAGGATTGCCGAACTTTAGTAATGTAGGTTTCATTGTGTAAATAGTACCAGAAAAGGCTCCGGTTGTCAATCTTTCTTTTTACTTATCCATGACGAAATAACTGTTACTGGATTGCTTCCATGCTTCCTCATCGTTGATAATTCCATTGGTAACTTTCGCGCCAGAGGTATCCTCTTGTGGTACGTGCCGGTAAATAGACAAGCCGCTTTTCTTAATGAAGGTTTCTGGTTTGTAGCGGTTGAATCTCATTCGAGCCAACAGCCTCGCGTATCGTCTCACCTTTCCTTTTAGACTATTGCCGTACTTGTCCAGGAGGGTGGCAAGAGATGAGTTGTAGAGATACTTGCGGAAACATTCTTCCGTTGTCCAGATGTACGCAAAGCGCGGCGACATAAATTTAAGTGTGCCATTATACGCGCCGTGATTGTACCAGCTAAAATCCTGTGATTCGATTTCCTTCGAGCTATCGGATTCGATGCCCACGGCCCAGTTGTTTCCTAATGGTTGATATACTAACTTAGACATATTGCTCCCTGTGTTTTGGTTTACGGTTGAATGAGCCTTTGCCCTTCTTAACTTTATGCTCGCGAGACGCGGAGTTCATAAAGCCCTCTGGGCTAACTCTGGCTTTCGTTTCTTTCATCTTCATCGTGTTAAGAGTCTACCACCGAATCCGTCTCTTGTCAATTAAAAAGTTTTAAAAAACGCATTAAAAAAAGCTTGCATGGGCGCAAAAATCGGCAGCCGTTTTTCTGAACCATTGCAAGATATAAGTGAAGAAAGTTATTAACTACTTATTTGATATTATTTAGACTCTTATTTATTTGCTGACTTATTTATTTGCTTATTTGTATATTTGCTAACTCTCTTACTTGCTATGCCTCTCTACTGCATCAGCTACCTTCTCTCCCTTCTCCCAGTCAGGTAACTTAATGATGTGCATACTGTCACGGTCACGGAGTGTCTCGTTGTAAAGCGTTTCAATAGGATCACTAGATAGACGCGCACTCTGAATAGCCTCCTCCTCACTATTAGCATCAACTATATAAGTAGAAGAATGTAGTTCAGTCATTATTACTTTATATTTCATATTATTTATTCATCCAATTTATTAAAATTATTTACTACTATCCAACACAAGTGGTCGATGATTACTTCATCCATCCCATCCATGTAGGCCCGAATATCTTCTTGTATTTGTTCTCTTGCTGCTAGTATTAATAGTTCTTCTTCCATTATGCTGCCTCCTCTAGTTCGTATTGTTTCAGATAGTCCTTACCCTCCGGTGTGATGTTGCGTCCCGCAGTCGAGATTTCCAAGAGGTCTTGATTCATCAAGTACAACTCGTAGTCACGACGAAGGGATTCGGGGGTCATGCCCGTCTTGGAACCGAGTCTTGTGAGCGAACAATCTCGACTATCGCGTAGCACTCGGAGAATTTCAATCTCCTTGGCTCGCAATCCAAGAGGGGCAATCCCCAAAGTGTGCATTAGGCTTTTCCAATCATCATCGCCGAATTTGTAGCCACCGTTGGCATCCAACCACATCTGAATTTTGATTGCCATTTTTTGCGCGGCGCGAGCATTACCACGCAGCACCGTTGCGATTTCCCCCAAGAGTCCCTCGTCAAACCAAACGTCTGGCAAGTTGATGCGTACAATCTCTCCGAGTTCCTCGTAGTTATACTCCTCAAGGTCAACCCTATCCAAACGGTCTTTTAGTGCGTGAAACACTCTGTGAGGTTCGCTGGTTGCGAACATGAAGGTTTGCCTCCGAAAATCAAAGTCCACCGTGTATTCGTCGTAGCTAAACGATGTGCGATTACTTGGGTTTGGGTTAAGGATGGTCAGCATCGCCATCTCCACGTCTTGAGGAATCTCGCTTGCCTCATCGAACAGGATGGTAACGTCACGGTCATGGAGATGCGGAATGACAAGCTCATCAAAGAACTTCTTAACATTTTTGAGGGTGGAGCAATTAACCTCAATGAAACGCTTGGGTTTAGCTTCACCGTCTTTAATCAACTCTTTTGCAAGAGCGGTTGCCATCATGGTTTTGCCACAACCTTTGGGTGCGGTGAATAGAAGGTTGGGAATCAATCCTGCCTTCTCGTAGGAGTCGATATAGAAATCGAGTTTTCTTTTCGCTTTGACCTGTCCGATAAGACCATCAAAGCGCGGGGTGTAGGTTTCGCTCATCATGTATAAACTATACCACGATTCTGGTGGCAAGTCAAGTTTTTAATAAATTTTAATAATCATTTTCTGCACGGCGAACCACTTCTGCCATCACTCCATGCACCAAGTCTCTATCCATTCTATCGGGGTAAGTCATGTGTCCGCTAACCATTTCAAAATTATTAATAATGATATGTTTCTTCCACTCTGGTTGTTCCGCCACCACCTCATTATAGGCGGTTTCGTATTTCGCGGCCATGCCTGTGGGCGGTGTTTCAGGTAGCTTCACATCTTTAATTACACTCATTTTACCACTCCGTTTCTTTTAGTTCTAGGTTGGGCTTGTCATCGACCAAGCTCGTAGTTTGGTTGTTCTCAAATTCGGTGACTTTAACATTCACCTTCTTTTTAGGCTGATCAGAAACAGCTGAGACGTTTGAATCCACCAGTCCTAAATCTACCGCCCACTTGCGTGACACCTTCACGTTCATATTCGGGCGTAGCAACTCATTCAATGCTTCTAGAGTAATATTACAAAAGGAGTATGAACCTTTTTTTCTGCCCGATCCGGGCTTGCGGGTTTTCTTCATGGTTAAATAGTACCATCGATTTACTTGCGAGTCAAGATTTTTTTAAAAAAAAGAATGACGCTAAAAACTATAATACTAATAAATATACCCACCATGTATGCCGCCAGCATCGCTGCCACCCACGTTGCCTGAACAATGGCTTTAAGCGTCCTCATCAAATCTGTATTTCAAGTCATTGTATAGCACGCGCGAGAGAGTGTTGCCAAAAGCCAGCACCTCTGTCTCTGTCAGGTCGGGAAAATAAGCATGAGTCGTTTCATGTATGACGGTGTTAAGTATGGTTTGATTGGTGCGGTGAGGGTTAATATAGATAATCGTCGGCTCCTTTCCTTTCACTGGATAGAAGCAGACACCATCGCAGTCTTCGCCCCACACTCGCTTGTCGGGCTTCCTGAAGATAAACTCGTAAGGAATTCCCTTAGTATTTTTAAATTTTAAATAATTTTTCATTGCCGCCGCGAAAGTACGATACTTAAAAAGGCTCCAAAAGTCTAATATTTATTAAAAAAACACTAAAAAATCAAAAAAAGTCTAATATTTATTAAATATATGCTATATTTTACCAAAATTTGGCTACCTTGTCAAGTCGTATATTTGACCCATATCAAAAAAAATATGGATATTTCGAGTAAGACTTATTTACGGGGAAAGAAAAACCCCTCGCCGCAGAAGCATCGCGACGAGGGGCGGGTCTTACCCCACAGACACCCATTACAGGCATCCTTTCTCCAGCTGGTTAGGAGGTGGTCCCGGTGTACCAACTGTTAAGTATTATATTATATTCAAATCTTTATTCTAATAAAAAAAGCCCCAGCAGTTGCCGAGGCTTTAGTTGTGATAGAGATATGTCCTGAACTATAAGAAGCTGAGAACAAAGTATATTATAATTTTTTTAAATTTATTCTAATTTTTTTTCCTATCGTTACCGTATATGTTATAATCCTCTCACCAATCAAAACCCTCGAAGAGTTATGTTATAATCCTCTAATACTTAAATTCAGTTACATGAGGTGCGTGTTGTAATCCTCTCATACTTAAATTGTCATACCCCTAGCAGCACTGTGTTCTAATCCTCTTAAACTCCCGCGCACGTTATTTCGGCCATATCACAAAAAATAGGGCGTACTTTTGGCCGTGTTTTAATCCTCAAAATTTACTCTTCAAGGTGTCATGTTTTAATCCTCTTATATACAAACTGGTGCTCAAAAGGTTCAAATGTTTTAATCCTCATACTTAAATTCAACGAATCCACCTACGATGTTTTAATCCTCATACTTAAAAAAGTCTGGAGGGCATTATGTTGCAATCAACTACAAGAAGTATAGCATAAGCCATATTTGGAGTCAAGCACAAAAACTTGGGAAATAATAAAAAAAATAATAAAATTTTAAATCGCGGCACTACCTTTTCATACGGCGATAGTTTTTTGACCAGA
>Ga0302119_10000814_pt1 | contig 14118 bp, 11 predicted proteins | sample AG5_Tmax_MG_FD_203114 | JGI IMG/M metagenome (GOLD analysis project Ga0302119, IMG submission 203114) | Marine microbial communities from Western Arctic Ocean, Canada - AG5_Tmax | ecosystem: Environmental > Aquatic > Marine > Oceanic | place: Canada: Western Arctic Ocean | collected 2017-10-01 | reverse complement strand
CCGTTAATGCTCAGTCTCACGAGAATGACGTTCTAAGTCTGATGCACATGAAACTCCGGGCTCTTTCTGGCTCATGCCCACAACCCTTGATTTATATGGCAGAATGGGTCAGTCCCCCCTTTAAAAATCATGACCCGCATCCCCCTCATTCTTACTCTTCTAGCCTTATTGCCAGCTTCAGCATTAGCTCAAAGCACCTGGTATGTGCCAGATGATTTTGCCACCATTCAGCTTGGCATTGATGGCTCGTCCAATGGGGATACTGTGATTGTGAGGGATGGCACTTATGTTGAAAACATTAACTTCAATGGGATGGCAATTATCCTCAAGAGCGAGAATGGTCCTGCAACAACGATTATTGATGGGAACCAGGCTGGCTCAGTTGTGATATTTGAAAGTGGAGAAGGGAGCTACTCGGTGTTTGAGGGGTTTACGGTAACGAATGGGAATGCAATCCAGGGCGGCGGGATGAAATGCATCTCCTCCTCCCCGACTTTGGACAACTGCACGTTGACGAATAACACGGCTTACACCCCAGTAGTGTCGGAGGTGTCTTACGGCGGCGGGATGTATTGCTGGCGCTCCTCCCCGACTTTGGACAACTGCACCTTTACGAATAACACGGCTTATTACGGCGGCGGGATGTATTGCTGGCGCTCCTCCCCGACTTTGGACAATTGCACGTTTACGAACAACACGGCTGACAACGGCGGCGGAATGACTTCCTACGGGAATTCCCCGACTTTGGAGAACTGCATGTTTACAAACAACACGGCTGGAAACGGCGGCGGGATGTATAGCATCTACTCCTCCCCGACCTTGGAGAACTGCATATTTACGAATAACACGGCTGACAACGGCGGCGGCGGAATGTCTTCCTACAACGCTTCCTTCCCGACCTTGGGGAACTGCATATTTACGAATAACACGGCTGACAACGGCGGCGGTTTCTATTGCGCCAGCGCCTCGACCTTGAAGAACTGCATGTTTACAAACAACACGGCCGGCACCTGGGGCGGCGGAATGTATTGCAGGTACTCCTCCTCCCTGACCTTAAAGAACTGCACGTTTACCAACAACATGGCTGGCACCCAGGGCGGCGGAATCAATTGCGCCAGCGCCTCGACCTTGGACAACTGCATACTCTGGGACAACCACGCAAATGTGGGTGGCTCAGAGATATACACCAATAACTCAAGCCCCACGGTCACCTACAGTGACGTGAAAGGTGGCTGGTCGGGCACAGGCAACATCGATGCCGACCCTTTGTTTGTAGACCCCGCAAACAATGACTTTCATTTACTAATACTGTCTCCCTGTATCGATACTGGTAACCCAAGCTCGCCGCCGGACGCAGATGGATCGCCGGCTGACATGGGTGCTTTTCCATTCGAAGGCCTCAAGCTGCACTGCTCGCCACTCATACCCGGACAGATTGCTCATATTACGGCGACAAATGCGACACCTAACAATAAAGTATGGGTGGGCTATTCACTTGTAGGCGGAGGTCCTCACTCATCGCCATGGGGGGACCTTTCACTCTCTCCACCGATTACTTCTTTGTCGCCAAGACTTGCAAATTCTGAAGGTCAAATGCGTATCCATCGCAATGTCCCATCAACATTGCCAATCGGACAAATGGTTTGGATGCAAGCTTTTGATGCAGGAAGCTGGTCTCTTTCGAACGGTATATCGCTTACTGTGCAGTAGCGAGACCCGATTCCCAACGAGGGGAGAGCTCTCTGGGGGTTATGGGGGGGGTAGCCGCATTCATGCCCACAACCCTTGATTTATATGGCATAATGGATGAGTCCCCCCTTTAAAAATCATGACCCGCATCCCCCTCCTTTTGATCGCCATTGTGGTGGTGGGCTTTACTTCTGTTCTTCCGGGTCAAGAGCCGCAGGTTCGTTGGGACTCGGTTGCCTATGAACCGTTCGGTGGAGCGATGAGCCGGGCTACTGCCTGCACCCAGACCATAAATTCCTTGGGGCGAGCCGTCGTGGGCGACTCCCAGTTGCCCAGTGGAGAATTCCATGCCTTCCTTCACGATGGGGTTTCGATGCTAGACCTAGGGACTTTTGGAGGGCCGTCTAGCCGGGCCGAATCTCTCAACCTCTGGGGCCAGGTGGTAGGTTTTGCGGATGCGATATCAGCTGCGGGCGTGGTCCAGCCAAGAGCTTTTATTTGGGATGCTACTACTGGTTTGGTTGACATTGGCCATCTCGGTGGGGGACGAAGCTGGGCTACAGGAATTGACCTTTATGGCACGGGGATTTGTGGAACCAGTGAAACCGCTTCGGGCAATCTTCACGCCTTCTGGCGCAATCCTCTTTCTTCTACTTTGGTTGATTGCGGAACCCTAGGTGGGACTTGGAGCCAGGGACTCGCTATCAACGGTTCGTTGGTCGTCGGTAAATCAGGAACCTCCCAAGGGGCCACTCGAGCCTTTATGTGGGAGAGTTCTATGGGGATGGTCGACTTGGGAACTCTGGGCGGTAGCATGAGTGTTGCATCGGGAATTTCCATTAATGGTTACATTTGCGGCTGGTCCCAAAATTCCAGCGGCCAGGTTCACCCCTTTGTGTGGGCTGCCACTTCGGGGATGGTTGATTGCGGAACCCTTGGGGGGACTTGGGGGTTTGCGATGGGAGTTAACAATGTCCGCCAAGTTGTCGGTTCTTCCGAGACGGCGTCCGGAGACATGCATGCCTTTCTTTGGGACTCCGACACAGGAGTCATGTTTGACCTTAACGATTGGATTCACCCATCACTGGGCTGGGAACTTCAAGAAGCTAACCATATTACCGATTCTGGTTTTATTGCAGGCACAGGGATTCATCGTGGTCAAACCCGAGCTTTTCTTCTTAAACCTTTTCGTATGTACACGGTCGGATCGGCGGGAGATAACAATACCTTCACGGCACTTCATTCCGACCCTGGGGAAACCATCTGGTTTGCATGGTCACTTTCAAGGGGTTCTTCTCAGGTTCCAGGTTTCCCCGGTCTCGAACTAGATTTAGATCGTCCTAAGGTAGTGGGAAAAGCTCTGGATGCTGGAGGGTCGGCTGCCCTTTCAAAATGGGTGCCCTCAGGAGCAAGCGGGAAGACGGTTTATTTTCAGGCACTTTCTCCGCACCGTTACCTCGTCAGTCCAGTGTATGAGAAATATTTCTGGTAGTGACCGAAGAAGGGAGAGGAGTGCTCAGGCGCTATGAATCTCTTCCGAGGCTACTGCGCTTAAGGTCGGCGAAACCGTTTGTAGATAAGAGCAATCAGTAAAACAGCACTAACCAGATATCCGATTGTCCAGGGTACGTCCCGCGTTTCTCCCCATGCATGAAGAGCGCCCACGCCACTTTGTGCAAGAAGCGGGAGGGACAGTAACGCAAATCCCACCTTTGCGGGGGTTCCCGGTTGTCGCCAGCACAGAATCTGCCCAAGAACGATCAGACTAAGGAAGATGGGGATTAGCGGAGGCATGAGGGGATGTTACTAAAATCTGTGAACCTGGCCTTCACAAGAGAGGCCATTACCTTAGAACTCGAAATCCTCGCTTCTGTCTCTGTTCTATAAAATAGTAAATCGACCAGGAATCGACAAAGCCGAAGTGCCATTCTTGAGTGAGACTGCCTGATAGAAGACCGTCAGATCGGATGGTATTGATGAAGGAATAGTCACCAAGAGACTCGCGAACCCATCCGTGTCTACCTGGAAAGATGGGAAGACTGTCACGGGGAAAGAAAGAGATACTTGGCCATAAGGCGTATTGATGGGGCCATCGCCCTTAAGGCTATAAGCAACGGTAACCATCGAGAATGATTCGGCAGCGCCAACTGCTACAGTGGCATCTTCACCAACAATCGTATTATTACAATACAACTCAAAGGGTTGATATTGAGTTGCACCAGGCGGAATGTCGATACCGCCACCACCGGGTGGTGGTGGCGGGCCACCTGGAGGGGGAGGTGGCCCGCCTCCGCCATTGTCCAAATCAGGGACCCCATACCAAGAGGGACCAATTAAATATGGATAAACCGTTTCACCACTAGCATCAGTCGTGGAAAAATATACATATGTCCCCTGCGGATACTCAGGGGTCTTGCAAAAACGGCCATTGTGCTCATCTAAATCACCGGTACCGACATACTCAAAGTCCTCTACAAAACATCCTAGGGGATACTGAGCGTTAACCGGTGGACCATTCTGCCGCGAAGTCAAATTCCGAAGCTGATAGCCCGAATCCATACGACGAATACCTCCCGTTCCATTCGCATTCGAAAAACCGAAAGAGCCATAAACTGGATACCCATCAAAGCCAAAACCAATAAGAGGAGAATGGAACCGGCCAGTCTCGTTATCCCCACGCTGACCTGCTAGTAAATCTGGCCGCTGATGATAATGGTAAAAATCCATTGCAGGATGACCCATGCCAGTGTCAAAGCCAAGGGCTTCCCAGTACATTGCATTACGATTCCAAATGCCCTGATTATTGTAAGAGCGCCCATCCAAAGCATTAAACATTGCAACACCATTGGCGAAAAATCCAATCGGTCCTAATCCATGCTCGATAGGATTAGTGGCCGGTTGTGGGTCAAGCGGTATTCTCCAAACATGCTCTTGGTTGTCTGGCACACCTGGATTACCATCGCCTGTAAAAGGACCAATTGGATGACTCGGGATACCGGTAGCCTCAACATAAGCATTGTCATTGTCATACCAAGTGGCCTGGACATCGGCTTCAATTTGACTCACGGCAGCATCTATATTGGCCGCTGGACTAGAGCCCGTCGTACCATCTAAGTTCCGCCGCCAATTCTGAACAGCAGGGTGCTCCGACTGTCCATAGAGGAGATCTCCGGAAATAATGCTCAGAGAAAATATGCAAAGGAACGGCATAAGGGGCAGGTGGAAAGAATGCATACTTCTATTTATACCTTATATATTCAGGATTTTGGGATACAAATAAGTGCTTTTTCAGCTCCAGATTTCAATAAGCTTATCTTGAGGTCATCATCAAAAACCGAGGTGTCTTGTCCATTCGCCGAGTTCTTCCCTTCCGTTGGAACTAGCCGGACGCATTAGAATAGTATCGTGATTCTTAGCGCCATCTTTCTCCTTGTAACTCCCTCCACCCCCTTGCAGGAACGAGGTCGTGAAATGCTTGATGCCGAGTCCAATGCAGAGCATAGCCACCAAAGTCAAAATCCAGGGTACCTGTCTCGGGAAGTTCAGGTTGAAAATAGTAAGTATCCCTATTTGTTATTGACGCCGAATAAGATCATCAAAGGAAGGGTATATCCGCTCGTGCTTTTTTTACATGGTGCTGGGGAGCGTGGCAATGACAACAACCAGCAAAAGAGACACTTCCCTGAACTGATGGCTAGCCAAGAATATCGCGAGCTTTATCCTGCATTTGTCCTTGCGCCTCAGTGCCCAAAGAACCAGTTCTGGGTAGATGTTGACTGGTCATCCGAGGGGTCAACTCCATTTCGATCAACCGCTGAAATGCCCATGCAGGGAGCAATAGCCGCACTGGAAGAAGTCGTTCGCAACCACCCGATTGACTTAGAAAGAATTACCTTAACGGGGCTCTCAATGGGCGGCTACGGAGCCTGGGATCTCGCAATGCGGCACCCTTACTGGTTCACATCAGTGATACCCATATGTGGAGGCGGCGACGAAAAAGAGATCGCCCGCCTTGCTGGCCTGCCAATACAAGTTTGGCATGGCGAAAAGGACAGGGTCGTGCCAACCAAGCGCTCCAGACAAATCGTGGAAGCGATTCAAAAGATCGACTTGGAAGTCGAATATTTTGAATTGCCGGGAGTGAAGCACAACTCCTGGTTTGAAGCATATCGAAGAAAGGAATTCCTCAATTTGCTCTTCTCGGCGAAACGTAATCCCCCGAAGATGCAAAAGTCCTCAGCGAAACTTTTGGCCCAGGCGATTGACGCAAAAGAAAAAATAGCCTTCTTTGGAGACTCCATTACTCAATCCGGCAACCAAAATGGTGGCTATGTGGACCTAATCCGAAGAGGACTTAATAAGGAACAGCCTCATGCTGTAATTATTCCAGCAGGAATTAGTGGTCATAAGGTTCCAGACCTGCTGGCGAGAATAGACAGTGATGTTGTTGATCAAAAGGCAACCGTTGTTTTCGTCTACATCGGAATAAATGATGTTTGGCATTCGCAAACGAATTCTGGGACACCCATCGGTGAATATGGTGATGGCCTTCGAAAGATTATTCGAAAGCTGCGTGAAGCGGGTGCCGAGGTTGTTCTTGCGACCCCAAGTGTTATCGGCGAAAAGCCAAAGGGAAAAAACCTTCTAGACGGAATGCTGGAAGAATATGCTGCAGTTTGTCGTCAGGTTGCCGAAGAAGAAAAGGTGACTCTCTGTGATTTACGCACCACATTTCTAGACTACCTTCGCGTCTTCAACCCAAAGGGTTTAGAGAAGGGGATTCTCACCACTGATGGAGTGCACTTGAATAAGATGGGCAACTTGTTAGTTGCAACAGAAGCAGCGCGTGCCCTGAGAGCGGCTGTCCTTGCACGCTAAACGCCTCATTTGCTGAACTCGGATTGACCCAGAAAAATGGTTATTAGCGCCCTCCTTCTTTGCCTGACTTCAACGGTTCATCCACAGGAACCACTCAAGGTTTACATCCTTGCGGGGCAATCTAATATGGAAGGCCATGCACACATTCGTGTACTGGATTATTTAGGCGAAGACCCCAAGACCGCACCTCTTCTTTCAGAGATGAAAGACAGTGAAGGCAACCATCGTTTCATCCAAGGTGCATGGATATCCTTTTTGACGGGGGATTCCGGAAGGATCGATGGAGATAATCTGGAAATATTTGGGCAATTAACCACGGGCTTCGGAAGCCAAGTGCAACGAGATTATTCTAAGCCAGGAGAAAGAATGGGTCCGGAGTTGGCATTTGGAATCACCATACAGAAGGGGTTGGGTCAGCCCATTTTGATTATCAAAACTGCTTGGGGCGGACAATCTTTGCACACAGACTTTCGATCTCCAAGCTCTGGACCTTATGTACCAACACAGGATGACATAAAAAACCAACGATTTAAGACTAAGGAGAAAAAGGAAGCTCTCATTTCAAAAACTGGATCTCGCTACCACCAAATGGTGAATCACGTACGATTTGTGCTTAAAGATATACGACGCATTTACCCAGACTATAATCCCAAGCAAGGATTTGAATTGGCTGGATTTGTTTGGTTCCAGGGATTTAATGACATGGTCGGCCGTAATGTATACCCACTCGTTCCGACGAATCACCCGACACCACGTTTCGGAAAATACACCCAGTGGTTTGCAAACTTTGTGCGTGATACGCGAAAAGACTTGCATGCTCCTGAGATGCCCTTTGTTATGTGTGTAATGGGAGTTGGCGGATCTGAGGCAGACAAGGGGAATAAAGAATTTCGAGCCAGCCAGTCCGCAATCGCTAACTATCCTGAGTTCAAAGGGAACGTACATGTCGTGCCGACATCCCCCTACTGGGATGATGCTCTGGCAAAATTGGACCAAAAACGAGTAGACATTCGCCAGAAACGATACCTACTTAATCAAAAGCATCCTAATCATGAAAACGCTGACGGAAACCTGACCTCCGAAGACATAGAGAGCCTTCTTCTCCGATATGAAAAGGATCTGTTCACTCAAGAGGATTACGCATTGGAAAAGCGCGCTAAATCCAATGCTGGATACCATTATTTGGGTTCGGCCAAGACCTACTCTCTGATTGGTAAGGCCGCCGCTGAAGCCTTACTAAACGATTAAAATTTACTCCTGCTATTTGCAGAAGAGTGGTGCTTCAATTTTGAATGAGGTGCTGTGGCAAGTCTTTCACTCGTTCACAAGACAATTGTTCCATCACCTGCTGTAGCTGCCTTTTCAACATTGAAACCGTATGGTCCCCGCCGTCTCTTCCAAGGGCACTAACACCGTACATAAATGATCGGCCTAGGAAGGTGAAACCTGCGCCGCTAGCCAGGGCACAAGCGATATCAGATCCTGACCGTATACCGCTATCCATCATGACAGTCGTCTTAGAACCAAAGTTACGTGCGAGTTTAGGGAGAGCCCTGATTGTTGACTGGCCAGCATCGAGTTGACGACCACCGTGGTTGGAAACAATAAAACCGTCAACGCCAATATCAAGTGCGGTTTCCGCATCCTCTTCCGTGACAATGCCTTTCACAATCAATTTCCCTTTCCAGCGGTCACGAATAGATTTGATTTTATCCGGAGTGAGGCGACCAGAAAAGTTTTTGTCCATGAAAACGCCAAGGTGCTTCAAATTGACCTTCTTCGGAAGATAGGGGCGCATAGTTGCAAACGAAGGAATCCCATTTTCTAGCTGAGAGAATAACCAGGCCGGGTGTAACAGCATTTGCCCGATATTCCGCATGGACATACGTGGAGGGATAGATAGCCCGTTTCTTATTTCCTTCGGTCGATATGCAAAAGAAGGCGTGTCGGCAAGAAGGACCAGTACGGACAAACCCGCATCTTCTGCTCGATCCAAGAGTTTGTTGCGTAGATCTTCCTTCGTTGGATGATATAGTTGAAACCAAGAACTGCCTTCAGTAATTTCAGCAATCGTTTCGATACTAGCTGTGGTTACGGTACTCAGGACGAATGGAATATTCTGCTTGAAGGCAGACCGGGCCAGGATTTCACAAGATCTAGGCCACACTAGCCCTTGTAGGCCAATCGGCGCGATGCCGAAAGGTGCATCATAGACGTGACCAAAAAGTTCAGTTTGAAGCGAGGACCCTGCATGTTCTCGTAAGTAGCGAGGCTTAAGTTCTACGCTACGAAGTTCGTCCGTGTTTCGTTTCAGATTCACCTCAGAGAAGCAACCTCCATCTAGGTACTCAAAGGCGAACCTAGGCAAACGAGACCGAGCACGCAGGCGCAAGTGCTCGGTAGAAGGATACCTAGAGTTAACCGTCTCAGACATAGATTGCATGATTCATGGTCAAAGAGTTTATCCTCCTCTTGGCTCGAGGGGGGCGCCGCAAAGAGGGCCAAGGGAATAGACCTCGCATGGATTTGACATGAGAATATTTCGAATGACCCAGCCCGACGGGAGATGGTGCGCTCGGCAGGGCTCGAACCTGCAACCCGCGGATTGGCGGTCTGCTACTTATTGGGAATTAGATGTGCGAGAGAAATGGCTTGACGGCCCATTCCAGCTTGGGCAAGATTTGGACAAGGTTTCCGCTTCGGAAGCCTCGCACAATACGACGGACTGATGCGAGCTACCGCCATTCTTCTCACTTCTCTTTTTGTGCTAGGGTGCGGCCAGGGCGCACCCCAAAAGCAAGGGGATTTCCCCGAACCCGACAATTGGGGGCAATTAACCGAAGTAAGCGCTGAATTCTATGCTGCGGCTGACGTATCTCCTGATGTCGTCGCCTTAACAAAAGCATGGTATGAGATTGGAGCGAAGTCCTGGGGGAATTATGGTCCGCTTGAGTTCTGGATCGTGGGTAGCAGCGTACAAGCCGCTGAAGAACTCGAGAAAAAATATGCCGCTGTCCGAACGCAAAAAGACAATACGGTTTCATTGAAAGATTATGAAAATCGAGGTCATGGATTTGTCTCTTACGCAAAAGATGGCAATGCCGGATTGAACCTAATCCGAAATGAATATGAGAAATGGTCTGGATATGTCATCACAATGTCGTCTAAGTCACCAAGTCCACTGGAGGAGGACTACAAGCCTGTCCTATTGCACGAATATTTTCATGTCTATCAACAGGCGCATGTCCACAGCAGGAATGAAAGTGAAAGATCGTCTCAAGGTCCAGAGAATCCATGGTGGATAGAAGGTGGAGCCGAGTATATGGCTCAGCTTCTTTATTCCCGTCAAGATGGAGTAAGGTCGAATTACCTAAAAGAAGCCATGGCCTGGAAGCTTCGGTCTTTGGAGAATCTTGTTGATGGTCTAGAAATACAAGACATTCCCTACGGTCATCCTCAAACAATGGTTGCATATGATATGGGTGCATGGTTTGTTGCATTTTTGATTCATAAAACTAGTGAAGAAGCCTATCGCGTTCACTTCTTTGAGCATTTAAACGAAGCCGGATTTGATGGATCTTTCATGAGTAGCTTTGGATCTCCTCATATGGAGTTTCTTGATGAGTTTCACCATGAATTTTTGCCTTCGAGTCTCCAAAATAAATTAGATATCCTTCCTGGGGATTGACCAAGCCCAAGCTAAATCCCCATTCACATCTAATCCCCAATTAGATAGGGGTGAAGGGGTTCGAACCCCTGACACGTGGATTAGAAGTCCGCTGCTCTATCATCTCAGTGAAGCGAAAAGACCAAGGACGTTTCCTCACAATTCCCTATTTAAGATATCATTCATGGCCAACCGAATTAAACCCCTAGACAAGCATTACTACCACTCGACCGATGTTTTTGAACGCGAGAAGGAACTCATTTTCCACTCAACCTGGCAACTCGCTTGTCACGAGAGCCAACTCAAAAATGCGGGAGATTATGTGTGTTTACAGATTACCGACCAGAGCGTTTTTGTTATCCGCGCAGGAGGCGGAGAACTCAAAGCGTTTTTCAACGTCTGCCAACACCGCGGCCATGAGCTATTGCAGGGCGCTGGGAATACAAAAAAAACAATCATCTGCGGCTATCACGCCTGGGGCTACGGCATTGACGGGGAGCTTCGCACAGCACGGCATTGCCTTGGTAAAGATGATTTCGACCCCTGCAACTTTTCGTTAGAGCCGGTACGTGTTGAGGTGGCTGCCCGATTCGTCTTCGTCAATCTTGACCAGCACGCTCCCTCCCTTCAGGAAACTGCGGGAGATATGTTCGATGATATTAAGAAGCATGCCCCCCAATGGGAAAGTGTTGAAGTCTCCACCGATTACGACATTGACGGCCCTGACCTAGCAGCAAACTGGAAAATTCTCGCTGAGAATTGTTTGGAATGCTACCACTGCGCCTCTTCCCACCCGGCGTTCTGCGATTTAATCGACATGGATACTTACCAAGCAACGGTTCATGGCCAATGGTTGCGAAGTTATGGCGAGCTAGGAAAATCAAAGAACAAAGCCTACGACGTTGACCCGGATGAGCCCTCACAAACCGCCATTTACTGGCACCTGTGGCCCAACACTGAAATCATCGTTTACCCGGGAGAGGCTGCGATGACGACCTTTCGACTTCACCCGAAGAGCGAACAACTCACAGAAACTTCCAGCTTGATGTTGCTGAAGGCGGGTGAGATGGTTGCTTCTGAACGCCTTGACTATCGCTGGAACACGCTCTGGCCAGAGGACAGGAGGATTTGTACGTCCGTCCACAAGGGGCTCCAATCCAAGGGCTATCGCGGTGGATATCTCGTTCTCAACGAAGATCACCATTCTGTGAGTGAGCACGCAGTCGCTGCAGCTCAGGCGATCTACCGCCAGCGAATGGATATTTGAACGCTGATGTCATCGGAGTCCCTCGCAAGCTCTAAATAAATCCTAATCACCTCTTATTTAAAGAGGGATGGTGCGCCCGGCAGGACTCGAACCTGCAACCTGTGGATTAGAAGTCCGCTGCTCGCCTTTGATTTTAAAGGCATAATGTTTAACCGGGGTTTAGTCCATTTATTCGCATCATTGACAGTATAGTAATTAGTGAAAGAATGAACTATTTCTCCAGCCCTTTTCTAGTCGGTTTTGTGGCCTTTCTCATAACCGTAATATCCCTAGCTCGTTCCATTGGGCAAAAAAATAGTTCGAAAATTACCCGAAGATGGGCTCTTCTGTTGTTCGTGCCTGGCCTAATAACAATGGGGATCTTTTATTCCTTCGCCGCGCGAATGCATTCTTCGCTAAATGGCTGGCCTGACTTTTGCGATTGTGAGCAACTTCCTCCGACCCTGCTTCTGCACAGCGATATAATGTATTGGGCTTTTGGCATAAATCTTTTAATGGCTCTCTGCATTCCCATTGCACTAATCCTATTCTATGCCGTGCCTCGGCTCAGACCCCATATGGTTTATCCGGCTTTTCTAGGTTCAGCAAGCTGGTTGTGCTTCTTCGCTACTTTCTTTGCGCCGGCAGGATTCCTGAATTGGTTTTGGGATTGACTAGAGCGCAATCAGTGAACAAAAGATTAGTTGGCTCTAGGGGATGCTGATTAATGTAGCTCTTCAACATGCTTCAAGCGCCCGATCCTCTTGCGCCAAAATTCTGCGAAGAATAGATTGCCACTACTTGGGTCCAGAGCAATGCCTGCGGCAGACCAAGCGCCTACACCGTCGGTTGCGCCCATCGGTGAAAAACGGGTCATCTGGCTCCAATCTGGAGTTAGGTAGCCTACCCCTGCCTTTAGCCCGTCTTCGTTTGCCGTATGAATGGTGTACCAGAGACGACCTTCTAGGTCGTAAGCGATAGAGTGCAGCTGCTCTCGCCTACGGTCATAACGAGGAATGACTCTATCCGTCATCCCTGGGTTCAACCCGTTTGCATCTAACTGCATGGTTAGCGGGTCGTCCGCCCGCGTAATATCAAAACGCGTGATAGTGGAATCAAAGAATTCATTGAACACAATATCACCATTCGGGTCTTCCAAAATCTGCCAAGGCCCGGCGCCCACAATAAAGGAAGGGAGCGCGCGCGAGATAGGTGCCGGTACGGGATAAGTCGTAATTCCACCGGTAAATGGCTGCAAGCGGCCGATGGCACTGCCCCAAAAATGTGTAAACCAAATATCTCCATTCGACTTTACAATTAAATGCGCTGCGTAAGCTCTTATATTTGGGACGTCGAAGAAATGGAAAACGGGGTCGGACGGTAAACCTGGCTCTCCGACTTGATGCTGCAAGGAAGTACTGAAATCAAACTGATTGTCCCACGGAATTAGCTCTGGATCAAAACCGACGATGCGTGAACCTTTCGTCAAGCTTCCTTCTGCAAACCACACCCAGTCGCGAGTTGGATCCCAGGTGAGCCCAATCACTTCATTCCAATCATTCGGCACGTTGTAAACGCGGAACTCTAGGCCGCCAGGCGCGTCGGGCAAAACGCAAACAATACGACTGTGATTTTCGTGGAGACCTGAATATAAAGCTCCACCTCCCTGCGTAAACCAAATACGCCCCAAAGGGTCCACCATCACAGCTTCGCCCAGAACTGATATCTGAGTTCGATGATCGTTGCCTATCCTGGTTGCAAAAGGGCCGTAGCCTAGTGGTTTAGGAATGTCTAAGCCAGTCACAAAACCGGAAATTGGATCGAGAAGCTGGAATTCGAGGTGGAATTCTTGGTTCACCCAAACGCGCTGGTTGTCGTCTACGGCAATCGAAAGTGGCGAAGGGTTGGTACCAGGGGTGGGCGGAATATCAAACCAGTCGTAAGTGAAAACTTCAACGTTAGCAGAGGCACTGATGCCGGCTGCATTCAAAACATATAGTTCACCGCTTGGCGTATTCTTTGGGAGTGCCAACCGAATGCGACTATCATTCCATATACGAATCACTGGTGAGTTAGATGAAACGACTTTGGATCGCGACCCGCTGCGTAAAAGTAAACTCGAGGTCGGTGCTGGCGCCCCAAATCCATGCCCTATAATTTCAATGAACCCTTCTTGATAACCGGCAATCTCGAGGTTGTCAATCACGGGGCCTGCCGCCTGAAACGAAAGTAGCAGTAAAAGTGATGAAAGCATTGTTTATCCAGTGTACATCAACTTTCAGGTGTGGGTTGCCGGTATTTGGGGAGGGGTACTGGTGCGCCCGGCAGGACTCGAACCTGCAACCTGCGGATTAGAAGTCCGCTGCTAGCCTTGGATTTAAAAGGACTTGCGTTCAACTTGGACACAATTTGGACACAAACCATGCACCTTGAAAAGAATCCGAACGGCATCTGGTACTGCCGATTTAAACAAAATGAACGTTGGCTTCGAACTAGCCTCAGGACTAGCAACAAACGCCAAGCACAGCGCAAACTAAGCAACCTCGACCTGGGAGTGACTCAACGAGAACGTCTTGCTGAAGCCTCCCGACGCTGGCTGAGAGAACAAGAGACTCGCTCCATTACGGAGAAACATCTA
>Ga0302119_10000812_pt1 | contig 14149 bp, 9 predicted proteins | sample AG5_Tmax_MG_FD_203114 | JGI IMG/M metagenome (GOLD analysis project Ga0302119, IMG submission 203114) | Marine microbial communities from Western Arctic Ocean, Canada - AG5_Tmax | ecosystem: Environmental > Aquatic > Marine > Oceanic | place: Canada: Western Arctic Ocean | collected 2017-10-01 | reverse complement strand
GCATCCATATATGAATCACGAAGAAAACCCCAAAAGTATTAAGTACCATGTGAAGAAATATCTACACAAAAACAAGAGGAGGTTTCATGATAAAATTGTTATCGATTTTCCGGCTGGGAATGGCATTACTACAAAAATTTTAAAAAATATCGGATCTAAACCATTACCATTTGACCTATTTCCCGAATATTTCAATATTGAAGAACTTGAATGTAAAAGAGCAAATATTGTTGAAGGACTTCCAGTTGAAGATGCCAGTTCAGATTATTTAATCTGTCAGGAAGGGATAGAACATTTCTCAGATCAATTAGCTTCTTTTAAAGAATTTAATCGGGTCTTAAAAAAAGGTGGAGGACTTATTATTACAACTCCAAATTACTCTGGTTTAAGAGCTAAAATGAGCTACCTCCTTTCGGAAAGTGAACGTTTTAATTCAATTATTGCCCCAAACGAATTAGATAGTATTTGGATGTCGAAACAAGATATCACTAACGAAATATATTACGGACATATTTTTTTGATCGGAATCTTAAAATTGCGGTGTTTTGGAAAGTTGAGTGGATTTAAAATAAAACATATTCAATCAACGCGGGTGAAAACAACATCTTTAGCTTTACTAATACTCTTTTACCCTTTCATTTTATTATCAAATTGGATTACGTACAGGAAGAGGCTTAGAAAAAATAAAGACTTTGATGACAAAACTAAACGAGAGGTTTACAATGAAATCTTCAGGTTATCTGTAAATCCAAAAATCTTAGTAGATGGTCATATTTTTGTAGAATTTGAAAAAGAAAAAGAAATTAATGAAATAGCTAAAGACCTTAAAAGTAACCACAAGGAATTTGGAACTACATGATAATCTTTGCCTAACAAAAAATAAACGCCATTAAAACGGGCGCTTATTCAAACTGTTGAGCACTATTATTGTTAAGCATAACAAAAGAATAACATGAAGCTATTATTGACATCCCTTATTATTGGGTTTTTAGCAGGGAGCCCTGCTGAAGAAAAAAAGTTAACCAAAAAAATCTCTGGAAAAATTACGGCTTCTGAAAGTTACTGTGGAGGAGAACAGCCATCAAGAGAAATGCTTGAGCAGGTTCAAGCCCCCAAACCAATGAGGGGTTTTATGGTATACGTTAAAAAAGGTGCCGAGAACAAATTATCGTCTCCCATTATTGACAGTACTTACTCAAATTCAGATGGCGAATATTCATTCAACCTTCCGAAAGGGGAATATGTTCTATTGCAGAAAAATCAATTGGATAAATCCGTTTTCGAAATTTATAAAACTTCGACATACATTCACGTAGTTATTGATTGTATGAAATTATGGTGGGAAAAAGGATTAACAACCATAACCGTTGAAAATAAGAATATTAAAAACCTAAATTTTCATTTTCAAAAGAGATGCTATACCCCTGGTTCCATTCCCTGTTTAACCTACTCGGGACCAAGGATAGAGTAATGGCCCTAGCCTAGGCCGAGGTTCAATCGAATTATGAACAATATAAATGGGGCACAATTCACTTACATAATCAAGGAGTTAGATTTATAAGGAGTCTTGGAAATCGTATTAAATTATAATATCACCTATTTTTATCCAATACTCTTTTATCAAAAATCAATAAAAGGAAGTGCCTAACACTGGCTAAAATCCATAATTCAACCCCACTCATTTTTACGTATCTTAGCCTAACCGTTGTACGCAATAAGGGGTAGAGCCTGTTTGAGTACCAGTTGATGCGCAGGTTATAAGGGCAGAATTGAAGCTTTCGCCAATAAAAACATGACCAAAGAAGTCAATAATCCGCTGACAAGAACAACCCCCTCGAAGTAAGCAGTCCTAATTCCCCATATTTTCCACATTCTAACACCACTCCCCTCTTTATAATATTTCAGTGAGAGTTTTGCTAGTAGAAACGAAATTACCAAGAATACCACTGCGGCTATTGTCCAGAATATGATCATGTTTGTTTGGTCTTATAGTATATGCTAAGATACGAACAATATGCTAGGCTGTGTCTGAACCGTTGAAACAGGTCCCATTCGTAAAAAAAATGTGAAGCTGAGCGTGATAATTTGCAGTAAAACCATCAATGGTGCTGACTCCTCACTGCTTACAACAATGGCTATAATTCATTGTTGTAGTTTAGTAGTGCTATAGACAAGAACAAATACAACAAACACCTGGTTAAAAAGGCGAAGATCCGTTACAAGTTTACTTACGCTAAAATGCGTTGCATTTCTGATTCGCGCCGTAAACTTGACTAACAACGAAATTATAGCCGGAACCGTTATAGAACATTATGAAAAACACAACTCTAATTCTAATCTTAATCACTCAATTGAATGCTTTTGGGCAGGGGCAAGTCAACTGTTCATTGCTGCAAGTTACTGATGTTATACTTGACAACTCAAACTTGTCCATTGATTTTGGCATATACAATGGGGACACAATGGATAGTCATTATCCTTATATAGCCTTCACAATTGATAATAGTGGTGACACGATACAACATGGGGATATTAATTGGTTTGTCACACCCGCTCTAGACACATCTTGGTATAACTATAATCTACCTGGTCCAATCTCCCCTTCTTATCCTTTGACTATTTACTTTGTATACTCGAACTTAACAGGCAGTAATCCGGGATCAGACACATGCATACTGAACTATACACAAACAATAACTTCTCACATCGAAATAGATGATCCAACAGTAAAGTTATTTCCTAATCCTTCTGATAATATTATCAACTTTAACCTTAAGAATCATACTCATGGTCAGATTATTTTGACTGATATTTTAGGTGAAGAAGTGCTAATTAAAAATTATAATTCAAATCAGGTATTGTTAGACCTGAAAAGGTTGAAGTCTAAAGGAATTTACTTTGCAAAAGTTCTTGATTTTGATGGTGATGTTATTGCTATCAAAAAACTGATTTATCAATAACAATTCGACAACAAAACCTAAACTGCGTTAGTGGTAATTAAAAATAGTTATGGCATCTCATCAAGAGTTTGTAGACTATGTAATTGAACAAATAGATAATGCTGGACATATTACAGGTAAAAAAATGTTTGGCGGGTATTCAATGTATTCCGATGGGAAATTATTTGCTCTCGTATGTGACAGTAACCTATTCGTAAAACCTACTGAAGGAGGAAGAGCATTTATTGGAGATGTTGTTGAGGCGCCTGCTTTTCCGGGGGCAAAACCAACTTTTCTTATTGAGGATAAGATAGAGGATCGAGAATGGATTAGTACACTGGTAAGAATTACTATAGAAGAACTTCCAGAACCTAACCCAAAAAAGAAGAAACCTAAAGCGAAACCAAAAACATAAAAGACGTGCCACTAACAAAGAATAAACACCATTAAAACAGACGTTTATTCAGGCCGTTAGCCAATATAAAGAAAGATATATTCGCATATGTTTATATCTTTAACTTTATGTATCTACCCCGATTTCAATACGGTTCAATTTTGCTATTGGTATTCACCTTTGAATCCCTGACAGCTCAATTGAACCCCCATGCAGGAATCATCCCTTCGCTTACAGAAGGAGCAGAGGTTTCAGTATCTTCCATTACCCCCGGTACTTATATAGAAAGTATTATTGATGGAGATGAGGGCACATTTTGGCAATCCGGAGGAGCACTTCCCTCAGGTTTTTTAGTTCGCCAGGATCTTAATATTTTGTTAGGGCTAGGGGGCACCTCAGCCAGCTCTAATTCCGGGGGGCTTCCTGATACAGTGATTACGGATGGCAGTGTATATACCGGATTATTAATACCACAGGTTTCAGGAAAAGCCTGGGTAAAGATTGACCTTGGAGGAGCCAGCCCTTTTCGGTCACTTTCTCTTAAGGCAAGTGTAGTGGCAGATTCTATTTCGGTTTGGATTTTTCATAGTGGTGGTGATTCTGTAAAATTGGGCGCTTATTCCTCTGCTGACAATTCTAGCTTGAAACGTTTCTCTTTGATAGATACTATTACGATGATTCGTCTGGAATCCGATATTCAATTTAACCTTATAGATGTTGGAGCTCTAGCTGAGATACCCACTGAATTTGCCGTGATTGATTTAGGCTCAGTGATGAATATCGGGTTGTTGGAAACCAGGCATTATGCAGGGAGCGATGTGTCCTCCTCGCAAATCCTTCTGAGTCAAGACAGTATTTCATGGACCAAGGTGGTTGACCTGGATCCAGCTGCAGTTGCTTTAATTAGTCATCGATTACCAGCTGAATTTCCTGCTAGATATATAAAGCTGGAACATACTTTGGTTGAAGAAAATTATAACAAGGGAGAAATCTGGGAAATTCGGGCATATGATCAATATGGCAGATATGGGCCCCTTCCCCCTCCTTCAATAAACTCACACACCCTCTCTGAGATGCTGGGGGTCAATGGTATATGGGGATGGGGACACGGTGCGTATTCGGATTTATTGGCTTCAGACGAGGGGGCTTTTAAGTACAACCAGATTTGTAGTCATGCCCGTAATTATCACAATATGAGCTGGGATGTAGCCGATCCTGATGTTGTGCCTGATTTTGATGGAATGCCAGGAAGTCTTGCCCAATGGTGGTTGGACTGGGATAGGGAGTATGAGGTTTGGAATTCTGCAGGTTTGGATGTGTCTGCTTGTATTCAGTTTTCCAATTCCATTCAACCGGAAAGTAGTTGGGATGATCCTTATCAGGCAGCATATAATTATGGCTTTGCTTTTGCAGAGCATTTTGGACCTGGAGTTGGAAATGGACTGGTTAAAAGAATAGAGATAGGGAATGAGCCCTGGGACTATGGAGCCTCTTTTTACCGTGAAGTGCTGCAAGGTATGGCAGAAGGAGCCAAGGCAGCTGACCCAAGCTTGCTGGTTTTCCCTTGTGCGCTTCAGGCTGCGGACTCCAGTACGGAATCAGGGAATTATCTGAACTATGCTGGAGTGCGATTACTCGATACAATAGCGCCCTATATAGATGGATTGAATGTGCATTATTATAGTTATTATAATGATTCTGCGGGCACTCGTAGAGCTACCTATCCTGAGAACTATATTTCCTCAATGCGAGGAATTTTGAATGACCTTAGGTTTCGTGATGCGAATTTCCCTGGAAAGAAGATGTTTGTTTCAGAATGGGGCTGGGATTCTGATGGCGCAGGAGAGTCCTGTACTCATAATGAGTGTGTTTCTGAGACTGCTCAAGCTATTTATGGGGTTCGATATGCGATGATGCTGAGTCGGCTTGGAGTAGACGATATGTCCTGGTTCTTTTATGCAAATGGGAATAGCTCTTCTTCCCTCTTTACTCGATCCGGACTCACCGGGTCTAGTGCGACCTCCTTTATGAAAAAAAAATCTTTTATCGCATTTCAGGCGCTGCTGCATCATATTGGAGATTACTCCTTCTTGGACACCTTGGAAGAAAACGACGATCATTGGGTGTATTTGTTCGGGGATTCTACTGGAACGCCAACTTATATAATTGGATGGAGACCTGTGGATGAATCAGATGGAAGTATTTCTTCTACGTCAATTCCCATTGTATATGCCCCAGATTCAGCCTGGACGATTTCCGGCTTAACCGGTACAGGAACTGACGCTACCCCTCCTGCTTATTCGGGGGGAATTATGACACTTCCTTTATCTGGAGTTCCATTGGTGGTAAAGTTGCAAGATGCTCCATTTACTTCGATCTCCTATGATGTTGAAGAAAAAGTAACCGCGCACCCTAACCCAACTACCGGAGATGTTATTATACAGGGATATGATCTTTCGAAGGGAAATATTGTGCTTAGAGATTGCCTGGGAGGGGTGGTGAGAAATTGGAAACGGGCCAATGAACCAATGAACATTGCTGATTTGCCCCAAGGGATTTACTTTTTGACCCTGAATTACATGGAGGTCTCGACTGTTGTGCGGCTAGTCAAAGTAAAGTAATTCTTCTAATCAATGAATAATCTAAATACCCGCTCAATAAACTTATATTACACATCTGACTTTTGTGTTGAGTAATTGCGAATGCATCGGAGGTAATTTGTTCTTGATCCAGGCGGTTAAATTGAGTCAGCATTTATTTTGAAACCCCCAAGACATATTAATATAAAACTGACAACAACAACAAATAACCCTCATTAAAACGAGCATTTATTTTAAATGGCATAGCTAATTAACGGTCTAATTATTGCCAAGCAGAAAACTAAATAACCTAAATAAAACAACATGAAAAAAGCAATTTACCTCACATGCAGTATGGTCCTGTTCTCGACATTCACATCAATGGCTCAATTTGATAACCTCAAAAAAACTGTTGGTGAAAAGATCGAATCAACAACCTCCTCTTCAGCAGGGTTGAGTCAAGAAGAAGTTGGTTCTGGACTGAAAGAAGCACTAACAAGAGGCGTGGAAAAAGGAGTGGATCAACTTTCAAAACCAGATGGCTTTTTCAAAGATCTTTCAATAAAGATCCTGTTGCCAGAAGAGGCAAGCAAAGTTGAATCTAAATTACGTAGCATCGGTCAAGGAAAACAAGTTGACGAGACTATTGAGTCACTTAATAGAGCTGCTGAAGATGCTACTTCTGCTGCAAAAGAGATCTTTGTAGAGGCCATTAAAGGGATGAGCATTAATGATGCGATGAGCATTCTTCGTGGTGAGGATAATGCAGCTACAAAGTTTCTTGATAAATCAACGAGAGCTAATTTGACAAGTAAATTTGAGCCGATCGTACAGGCTTCATTGGATAAAGTAGGTGCCACAAAAAACTGGAATACAATTTTCACTAACTACAACAAATTGCCATTTGTGCAAAAAGTAAATCCTGATCTTGTTGAATATGTAACTGGCAAAGCCATTGATGGGTTGTTCATTCAAATTTCAAAGGAAGAATTAAAAATTCGACAAGATCCTGCGGCCCGAGTAAGTGATCTCTTGAAAAAAGTATTTGGTTAAATCTAAATACTAGAAGAATAAAAAGTCAAAAAATATTGGACGGGGTTATAGCGGAACAACGTTATAACCGACTTCCGTCAGCACCCTGAAAGGTGCTCTTTGCTATAAGGAAGTGGTTATAGTTCATGAGCAAAAATGCTCAAATGTTTTACCTCGCAAAAAACCCGGTCTTTTTTAAGCTCTGTACCCGGAGCGGGAATTAGCTTCGCTGAGTCCCGCAAGGTCGAAGTCTAAGTAAAAGCCACGCTAGCGCGTTGGCTGTTTTGTATGTACTTACGCTTTCAGAAGCAAGCTTCTGCGCGCTCGCACAAACAAAAAGCCAGAACATTCGTCCTGGCTTTTACCCTTTAGTACCCGGAGCGGGACTTGAACCCGCACGAGCGCAATGCTCACAGGATTTTAAGTCCTGCGTGTCTACCAATTCCACCATCCGGGCATACTGGATGATTCTAGGGCGGAGCAAAACTAAGAATTAATTGGATACAGCAAGTCATCTGGGTATGCTTCAGGCGGTGGTAGCGTTCCGAGAGGTTCATCTTGGATAACCACCGACCGGCAAATTCACCATCCTTCAGGAGGGGTGAACTTCAAAGAAAAGCCCCACGAGGTGCGCTCATTTCCCTTTTTTTATTCGTACTCACCCAAGTAAGCTTGGCTCGCACCAATAAAAAAAGCGCCTTATCGGCGCTTTTTTTGAGCGGGAGACGGGATTCGAACCCGCGACCCCGACCTTGGCAAGGTCGTGCTCTACCAGCTGAGCTACTCTCGCTTAAGGGGCGCAAAGGTAATAAAAAATAAAAATTGGTGAAGTCATTTAGGCAAAATCTGCCACACCTCATGCCTGTGGAGGGTCACCCAGCATGGATGAGTTGATCACGCGGACCTCCGTTCTTCTGTTCCTCTTCCGGCCGTTAGGGTTGTCGCTTCCATCTGGGCGAAAGTTCGGTGATATGGGTCGTGATTCCCCATATCCATTTATGATCAGCCTATCTGCTGAAATACCTTTGGATCTTAGGTAATCTGCTACTGCATTAGCACGCCGTAAAGATAGCTTCTTGTTGTATTCGGCTGGCCCCACATGATCTGTATGGCCATCGATCTCTACTTTTAGGGAGTTGTCTCCCTTCATGCGCTCAATAAGCTTGTCAAGTGTATTGTTATACCCCTCAGGCATAGTTGATTTGTCAAACCCAAACAACACTTCCTGGGTTTGTTCTTCTATAGTCACAGGTGTAGGAGCCGGGGCAGGGGGCACCTCCTTTTTTATAACTTCGGGCTCAACAGCTGGTTCCAGCTCCGGTTCAGGAACTGGCTCAGTAACTATCGGCTCCTCTTTCTTAGCTGTTTCCGTTTCTGGTTCCGGTTTTACCTCGGCAACGATCAGCACATTGTTGATATCCAATTTCAGTGGCTCTGGATTGCCTAGGAGTTCTTCCGGCTCAGCATCATCTGGCGGGCTGGTTTCCCGGGGTTGAATAACATTGTCTGGAGTTGTGTTTTCTTCAGGAGCCCTGTCCGAAACAACTTTTTTTTCCTCCGGATTCTCTTCGGTTACAATGGCCTCTTCAGCCTCCTCCTCCGGTGAATTGTTCGGTTCAGGGATGTCTACTGCCAGGGATTCTGGCTCCGGTGATGGATCGCTTTCTTTCCCGAGTTCCACTACAGGATTTGGTGTTGTCACTTCTTCCCCAACTACCGAAGTTTCAGTTACTGCCTCTTCAGGTGTAGGTTCTGCAACAGGCACTATTGGAGTTTCTGTTACTTTTTCACTTGGCTCGATCTCGCTTTCCTCTGTGGCTTGCTCAGCCACCACCATAGTTTCAGTTATTAATTCAGTCGTTTCAGGCATTGCCTCCTCAGGTTCCTGAGCGGGTTCGCTCTCAGGTAAAGTTTCAGGTTCAGGGGGGTCTCCATCTCTTTCTGGATCAGGTGCTGGTTCTGCCATTGCCAGCTCTTCAACAGGTTCGGGTGTCGATGAAGCAATTTCCATAATTCTGCTGTTGATTATCTCCTGCAGGATGTCGGTATTGTCAATTTCACTATTGCGCTTGGAAGACAGCTCAAAATCTTCATCTACCTCAACATAGTCAATGAGGTCCGACAGATCAACCAATTCCGTTTTCACTGCGTTGCCCTTAACAAGATACTCCAGCTTATACTCTGATCCCTTAGGTAGGGCGATCAGGTAATTACCGCTTGTTTCGTTTGAGTTGTAGCTGCCATAAGATTCGTTGGCAGTTATATTCGTCACTCTGATTTCTGCATCCGTGTTCCGGCCATTATAGGTCAACATGCCCTTGACAACTGCCAAGGCAGGCTTTTCCCCTAACACTCCGGGCACCACCTCGTAGAGGTCTTGTCCCCCCATGCCTCCCTGGCGCGCAGAGGAGAAGTAGGCCTTTTCTCCACTGGGCAAAACAACATAGTACATGTCGTCATTGGGTGTATTAACTGGGTGGCCTATATTGACGGGTTCTTTCCACTTTCCATCAGCTAAATCCGAAAAGAACACATCATATCCCCCCATGCTGTTGTGCCCTTTAGAGCTGAAGTACAGGATCTCTCCATTGGCATGGATAAAAGGGGCATCGTCATCGTATACTGTATTGATGTTGCTGCCCAGGTTTTCGACGTCACCCCATTCATCAAATTCTTTAAGTGTTGCTTTGTAAATGTCTTTCCCCCCCAGTCCTCCAGGGCGGTCACTAGAGAAGTAAAGGGTCTTCCCATCCACAGAAATACACGCATGGCCTTCCCAATATTTTGTATTGACGTTGCCTTTAAGACCAACAGGTTCTGTCCATCTCTTGCGTTTTAACGTACTGATGTAGATGTCGCCACCCTTGAAGTCCTTGTACACGAATAGTCGCTGTCCATCTGGTGATACCGCAACAGCAGCATCGTGCCAATTTGTATTTACAAAGCCCCCAACCTCATCAGGCTCAAGCCATGTGTCACCCAACTTGTCACTGGCAAAAATGTCTTCAAAGTACTGCCCTTCAGGGTCTGCTTCTCCGTAAATATTGCGCATGCCCCCTGTACTCCTCTTGCCCCTGTAGGTGAAGATTATTGATGATGCGTCAAGAGAGATAAGAGGCACATATTCTTCAAATTCAGTATTTATGGGGGCGCCAAGATTTCTCAATGTGTACCAACGCTCATCATATTCCGCCATTATTATCTTGCCGTTTTTGCAGTGATCAATAAGATGTGGAATTTCATTCATGTACCTATTAGAGGTTCTGCTGCTACCCAAAGCCCTGGTAAGATAGTCAATGGCCTCATCAAAACGGTAGTTCAGGAAGTACGCCTTGCCCAGGGAGTACTCCATGTTTCGAATTGATGGCTTGTGCTTTTGTGCTTCCTCAAAGTACTTTAGGGCATGCTCCTGCTGGTCAGAAATATTCAAATAACACACACCTGCAAGGAAAGTGTATTCAGCAACTCCAAGATACCTTTTGTGTAGCTTGAGATAAATGGGAAGGGCCCTTTTGTAATCAGGCATGCTCATGAACCACTCGGCTTCTTCCAGGAGCTCCGTCTCTCCCCCGCCCATGATGAACTCCGTATCGAAGGTCTTAACGGAATCCTGGCCCACAACCGAGCCACTTATGCAAATCAATACCATCACGAACAGGTATGGTAATGATAGTCTTTCAGTCCTGCATTTCATATCATAACACATCGTCCAGTCAAAATCAAACCTTATATAATTTTATTGAAATGAAAGGCGGTAGGAGCATATATACGCAACCGGAGTGAATAGGTTTAAAATCTATTACTATTCGCGGTCAATCAGCTTCTTTAATTCTGCCAGCTTCATCATTGCTTCTATAGGGGTCAGGGTGTTGAGGTCGAGCAAAGCTATCTTGTCTTTGATTTTCTCAAGCACAGGATCATTCAGCTCGAAGAAGTTTAACTGCATGTCTCGTTCTTGATTGGATGATCGATTTGAAAGAGCATTGCCTGTACCGCTGACATCCACATGGCTTTTCTCCAGCTTAGCCATAATTTCGTTGGCCCTTAACAGAACAATTTGCGGAATGCCCGCCATTTTAGCAACGTGGATGCCAAAGCTGTGCTCACTGCCACCAGGTATAAGCTTTCGCAGAAAGATGATTTTTTTGTTGGCCTCCTTCACAGAGACGTTATAGTTTTTCACCCTCGAGAGAGTATTGGTCAGCTCGTTCATTTCATGATAGTGAGTAGCGAATAACGTCCGTGCTTTTGCTGTGGGATGCTCGTGGATGTACTCAGTAATTGCCCAGGCAATGGAGATCCCGTCATAGGTGCTGGTCCCGCGGCCAATCTCATCAAGCAACACCAGGCTTCGGTCAGACAGGTTGTTAATAATACTCGCTGTCTCATTCATCTCTACCATAAAAGTGGACTCCCCACTTGAGATATTGTCAGATGCACCTACACGGGTAAATATCTTGTCAACAAGTCCAATTGTTGCGCTCCTGGCTGGCACATAGCTGCCCATCTGGGACATGAGGACAATTAATGCAGTTTGTCGCAATAAGGCAGATTTACCCGACATGTTTGGCCCGGTTATAATGATTATCTGCTGCTCTTTTGAGTCCAGATATACATCGTTGGCAATATACTCATCACCTAAAGGAAGCTCTTGCTCAATTACCGGGTGCCGGCCCAGCTTAATATCCAATACGTTGTCTTCCGACAGCTCTGGTTTTACATACCTGTTCTTCACTGCGATGCTGGCAAAAGAGCACAGGCAGTCCAATTTCGCTATGACAGCGGCATTTCGCTGGATGGCCACGATGTGTTGTTGCAGACTTCGCACCAATGCTTCATAGAGCTGGGCCTCGAGCACCTGTATCTTCTCTTCAGCGCCCAATATCTTGCTCTCATATTCCTTCAGCTCTTCAGTGATGTAGCGCTCTGCATTCACCAGTGTTTGCTTTCGAATCCAGCTTTCAGGGACTTTGTCCTTGTGTGTGTTGGTGACTTCTATATAATAGCCAAACACATTATTGAAGCTGATCTTAAGAGATGGTATGCCAGTAGATTCAATCTCTCTCTTTTGAATTTTCATCAGGTAGTCCTTGCCCGAAAAGGCAATTTTTCTCAAATCATCGAGCTCGTCGGAAACACCGTCGGCAATTACATTTCCTTTGTGAAGCAGGGCCGGAGGGTCTTCCTGTATTTCATGCTGGATCTTCTCAATAACAGCACCGCACAGTTCGAGATTAGAAGATAGGCGTTTAAGCTCTTTGTTTCCCGCTTTGCCCATCGCCGATTTGATGGGTTCAACAGCGGCCAGTGCTTTCCTGAGCTGCACTACCTCTCTGGGAAGGATGCGGTTGACGGCAACTTTGGAGACCAAACGCTCCAGGTCTCCGATCACTTCTATATTGCCCTGCAGTTCTGACGTCAGGGTTTCGTTGCCTATAAAGTGTTCTACCACATCAAGTCGGTTGTCAATGGCTTTTTTGTCTTTCAGGGGCAGGGCCAGCCACCGCTTCAGGAGCCTTGAACCCATAGGTGAGTTCGTGTGGTCCAGTACACTGAGGAGGGTTACGGCGTCTTCATGGGGAGAGGCAAAAAGCTCCAGGTTTCTAATCGTGAATTTATCCATCCATACATAATCAGACTCCTCTAGCCTGGTAATACTGGTGATGTGCTTTACGTGATCGTGCTTTGTTTCGTTAAGGTAATGGAGGCAGGCTCCTGCGGCAATGATGCCGTATTCAAGATCAGTAACCCCGAATCCTTTCAGGCTTGAAGTCCCAAAATGCTTTAGCAACAGGTCGTTGGTGAAATCTTCTGTGTAAGCCCAGTCCTCCAGGGCGAACTTGTTTAATTTATCTCCGAACAGCTCTCCAAACTTGATTCTCTTGTCCTTTTGGTATAGCACTTCGTTAGGCGCTAGTCCTTGTATTAACTTTTCTAGGTACTCTTTACTTCCCTGAGCCACCATAAATTCACCGGTGGAAATATCCAAAAAGGCAATACCATGACTTGATTTACCCATGTAGATGGAGGCGAGGAAGTTATTGGCCCCTTGTTCAAGTACCAGATCATTGTACGCAACTCCAGGGGTAACCAGCTCAGTAACACCTCGCTTCACAATATTTTTGGTGGCTTTGGGATCCTCTAACTGGTCGCAGATAGCAACACGCATTCCAGCCCGTACGAGTTTGGGCAGGTAGGTATCCAGCGAATGATGCGGAAATCCGGCGAGTTCAATATAGGCGGCGGCACCATTGGCCCTTTTGGTCAGTACAATACTCAAAATTCGGGCTGCTTTCTTAGCATCTTCACCAAATGTTTCATAGAAATCCCCCACGCGGAACAATAGCAGAGCATCCGGATGCTTAGACTTTATTTGATAATACTGCTTCATCAGAGGAGTCTCTGATGTTTTCTTGGTTTTTTGTCCCAATTTTGTGCTTATTTTATCCCCTTCAAATGTAGATTTTTTAATTTCGATTTTTACATTATAGACTGATTTTTAATAACATTTATGAGAAAGTTGAGAAATGAAGAATTAGGCAGAAAATCTGTCAGGGATTTTAGGAAGGCAGCTAAACTGCCTGTAGTAATTGTGCTGGACAATGTGCGCAGTTTTCACAATGTAGGATCAGTTTTTCGTTCGGCGGATGCGTTTTTAATTGAGGGGGTCTTTCTTTGTGGAATTACGGCAAAACCGCCTCACCGGGATATAAATAAGACCGCTCTTGGTGCTACTGAATCAGTTGCATGGCAGTATTTTACTGAAACCTTTGAGGCTCTAAAGCGTTTAATGCGGGATAATTATGAATTAGTGGCTGTGGAACAAACGGAGGGCAGCATCGCGTTGGATGCGTTTTCTCCAGAGATAAATAAAAAATACGCATTGGTGTTTGGGCACGAAGTGAATGGTGTTAGCCAAAAAGTAATTGATTTATGTAACACAAGCCTTGAAATCCCACAAACAGGAACAAAACACTCACTTAACATTTCAGTTAGCGTAGGTGTGGTGCTTTGGGACATATATTCGAAGCTAAAAGCCGGTAAATAGGGAGGGGGAGTAAGTATAAAGGATAGTAGTAGGGCAGTAGTTGGGGGAACGGGTATAATTTTATTTGTAATACCATTGTTTTTATATCTTTGCAGCGATTGCAGGTACACCAGATAAAATATTTATTACAATTTTAAAAGCAACAACATGAAAAATT
>Ga0302119_10000798_pt1 | contig 14256 bp, 11 predicted proteins | sample AG5_Tmax_MG_FD_203114 | JGI IMG/M metagenome (GOLD analysis project Ga0302119, IMG submission 203114) | Marine microbial communities from Western Arctic Ocean, Canada - AG5_Tmax | ecosystem: Environmental > Aquatic > Marine > Oceanic | place: Canada: Western Arctic Ocean | collected 2017-10-01 | reverse complement strand
TATTGTATACCTTTATCCGCTATCTTCGTTAAACAACTATGACCTTAACCGTGATTACTACTACTACGTGTTTATCGCTTCCTGGATACACACTACAATCTAAGGATGCCATCCGAACTATGCCGTGGATAAGATAAACTCACCTCATGTTATAAAACTTACACTAATGACCTGGTTGTTGGTTATACAGATTGAAGGTGGCTATTCCCAGCAACCTCAGCCTGTGTTCCGTCATTATAATGTAGATGATGGATTGCCGAGTTCCGAGGTTTATTACACAATCCAGGACTCTAAAGGATATATGTGGTTTGCCACAGATCGCGGAGTGAGCAGGTTCAATGGATATGAGTTTGAGAATTTTTCTACTGGAGATGGTTTGTGCGACAATACGGTATTTTTGATCTTTGAAGATCATCAGAGCAGGGTATGGTTCGCCACATATTCAGGCTGCCTGAGCTATTTCTACCAAGATAGTATACACGACTTTCAATTCAAACAAGAGCTGAGTGAATATTTATCGCCAAGTCCAATTATATTTTCTTTCCATGTTGACACCATGGGAAGCGTTCATTTAGGCCTGTATGGTGATGGGCGCATCACAATCGACACTACTGGGTATATCAAAGGAAACAATCAAACAGGGCATAACCAGGATTATGTCTTAACCGAAATTGAATCCAGGCCATTTTGTTATTTGCGCAAACGTGAATCTACGCACCCAATGGTATGTTTCATTCATGACAGTATTGAAACATCGTTCCCAATATCTGAGAAGCTTTTATTCGAACATTCGGGGCATATTACCGGACTGGTCAGAGCAGATGGGTCTTCGCTTGTATCTATAGGCAGCATACTATTTGAACGCAAGGCAAATGGACATGGTGTTCACGAATTACACGAAAACCCAATTATTAGTATTACAGAAGATAGCCAGGAGTTTTTGTGGATAGGATACCACCAAGGTGGCGCTACCCAAATATCAGCAGATGGTGAGAGTACGCAATTTTTAAAAGATAAATCTGTGACGGCTATCTATGAAGACGTAGAACATGGCTTTTGGTTCACCACTTTAGAGGCTGGCATCTACTATACTTCAAGTGTGGCCTTCTTATCTTACTTACCGGAAGTCGCCTCGCAAATACAATCCATAAATTGCATTACAGGAGATGGAAAAAATAAAATATTTGCTGGCTGCAGTAATGGCCTCGTAGTGGAAATAGATAGTGTTGAGCAGTTGACATATCACTACAACAGCCAGATCAATACCGACTCTACTTCCACGGTCATGAGATTATTCTATAACGAGCAAGAAGATAGACTACGAGTGGTGTCAGTGAATGGTAATTGGTGGATACAGGGGACGAAAATTGGACAGTTTGACAAAAGATATAATGCACGAGTGCATTTACTTAAGCGAAATGGTGATCTCTTGGGCGGCTCCTACTCTGGAATACAACAACTAAATGAGCCAGGGCGCGGAACCGCAATAATCTCACATCGGGTACAAGCCATGGAAGAGGATATAAATGGTAATATATGGGTAGGATGTGCTGATGGCCTATACAAGCTTCGGGAGTGGAAACTACACTATATGGGCAGTGAGCATCCTCTATATAAAAACCGTATAGATGATATTGTGGAAGTCAGCCCTGGGGAGATTTGGATGGCTACCATGGGGGCAGGCATTGTAGTGCATACCAAGGACACGATATTTAACATCACGACCAGTGATGGACTTAGTAGCAATATGCTAAATTCAATCTTTTCTTTTGAAGGCACCATCTGGGTAGCTAGCAATAAGGGTTTGAACAAATTGGAGCCAATAGGACAACATCAGTATTCAATTACCAATTATAGCCTAATGAACGGGTTGAGCAGTAATGAGATCAACCAAGTATATGTCCAATCAGGTATTGTCTGGCTAGCCACAAACAGAGGCATCGACCGCTTTGACCCTGCTAAACTAGTAAAGAATCCAGCTTATCCTGAGGTGCACATTACAGGATTGAAGGTCAATTTTAAGGAGGTAGTTTTGGCTAATGACTACAGTCTGGCTTATGACCAGAACTATTTACAAATTCACTATTCTGGGTTGAGTTTTACGAATGCGGGACGTGTAGTGTACAAATATAAGATGGAAGGCCTCGATACCAACTGGATATATACTACTGATCGCAATGTACAATACACTACGATCCCCCCAGGTGATTACAAATTTCTGGTCAGTGCTTCTAATAGAGATGGAACGTGGAGCACGGAACCCGCCAACTTATCAATCCAAATCTGGCCACCTTTTTGGCAGATGATGTGGTTCAAGGCGCTCAGCTGGGCACTGGTACTGCTGGGCATCTACACATTTTTCAGGATACGCATATTGACGTATAATCAAGATGTGGTACAGGCCCTGTTGCGGTTGCTGTTGAGTAAGATTCGCACGAAAAAGTATCTGGTCGTTCGGATAGAATCGGGGTTGGTACGAATAAACTCTAACAAAATCCTATGGTTAAAAGCTTCTGACAACTATGTAGAAGTGCATACAAAGAAGAAGACGTTTCTGGTACGATCAACATTGAAATCCCTTGCTGAGCAAATACCAGATACTGAACAGTTTTTGCACGTACACCGCTCTTATGTCATTCGTATCGATAAGGTGCAAAATGCTATGGTAAATTCAGTGCGTATCAATGGAGTAGATATTCCAATTGGGTATTCCCATCGGGACAGCCTTAAAATTATCAAGAAGCAGGTCGCATTGCTGAATATTTAGGCCCCTTACAACCCCAATCAATTCGAGGTTGTATCCAGCACTCCTTCGATATACTTTTGTTCACCCCAGTTTACACTCTGTTCACCACAAACTTCATTAACAAGGTGTTGAAATGTTGGAACAAGTATTATTTTAGAACCTATATACAAAAGCACCAAAGACACATAGAGCTTAGACTTGACAGATAGGGAATGAGAGTTAAGAAACATTACAGAAAGTTAATAACCAGCCTGCTACTTATCTTCCTGTTGTTAGCTAACCAAAGTATAACTGCCCAGTTTTCTACTGCAGAGCAGAAAACTATAGATAGTCTTGATGCTATTCTTAAGAATGAAGGCAGTCACGATACATCATTAGCAACTGCCTACGTTCTCCTAAGTGAAATCCTTTATGTGTCTAACCTGGATACGATAGTTCCTTTATGTACCAAAGCCAGTGAAATAGCAGAACGAGGCCTCTCAACGCACCCATCCACTCAGATAGCCATGAAGTTCAGGGAGGCTTTAGGTAGATCTCTAAATAGCATGGGGTTCTTTTATGATAGCCAGGGAGATATACCCCAGGCGTTAGAATACTATCATAAAGGATTGACCCTTCGAAAAGGGATCGGAAATAAAGCAGGCATGGCCAATTCTTATTACAAAATTGGCAGTTTACTCTTCAAACAAGGAGCTGTTTTTACGGCCAAACAGCTGGGAAAAAAGGGCTTGAAATTGGCTCAGGAATTAGGCTATCCAAAGTACATATTGTTAAATGCGCAATTGTTGAGTAGTGTAGCGATACATGAACGGAATTACAAAGAAGCTCTTTCAATGAGGAATCTGGAAATATTGATACTTGATAGTATTAACAATAAAGATGCTATTAAAGCCATCGCTAGTCAACAGGCCAGATATGAATCCCAAAAGAAAGCAGCAACTGATAGTGTATTAGATGCTGAAGCAAATAAAGTGACAAAGGCACAACTGGCAGCACAGGGGAAACAACTAGAACAAGACAAAACAGTAAAGAGGGTGTTGTACGGTGGTATCCTGACCTTGCTATTATTTGGTGGTATCATGTGCAACCGGTATAGGACAACAACTAAACAAAAGCGGGTTATTGAACAGCAAAAGAAGGTGGTAGAAAAACACAATAAAAATAGGGAAAGGATGATGCAGGAAATCCATCACCGGGTAAAGAACAACATGCAAGTCGTTCAGAGTTTATTGGGATTACATGCCAATAAAATAGATGATGAAGCGATAGTGGCCATGTTTCATGAATGCCAGAACAGGATTACCACGATGGCTATCATCCATGAGAACATGTGCCAAAGCGATGAACTCTCAAAAATTGATACAGGTGTCTACATCCAATCACTTGTAGAACAGATTGCCTTTTCCTATAAACTAGGAGGGAAAATTGACCTAAAACTAGATATTCCTTCCGTTAAATTCAGCTCTAAAACGCTTGTCCCACTCGGACTTATTATCAATGAAATTATCACCAATGCGTTTAAGTACGCTTTTTCAGATCAGGAGCCGGGAGAGATCTCACTTGAGGTTCAGGAAATAAACGACAATGAGTACCAAATGATTATTGGAGACAACGGAGTTGGCATGCCATTAGACTTTAAGCACCAAGAATCCAATTCTCTGGGGACTGAATTGGTGCATATCTTCACAGAACAGCTGGACGGAACTATCGAGCGCGTTAAGCAAGCTGGCACTGTGTTCAAGATCACATTTATCCCACAGGAGGGTTAATACCTAAGGTATTGGAGTCTTGACATCAAACTTCCACCTTATCCGCCTCTTGTATTTCCGGAAGGACCTACTCTGCATGCCCTGGCAGATAATACTTCAGATCGACCGTAAAGAAGCCCAGGCTCATCACTGTTGAAAATTCCTCCACACCAATGTTCTTAGAATAATCTGCAGACATCGAGATCACATTAGTGAAAGGGAGCTGATACGAAGAGCCCAGGTAGAAATAGCCAGAACTCTCCGTTCTGTATTCCCACCCTATATTAGCAATGAGGGCGAAGTTCATCCACGATTTCCTGACGAAGGTGTAGGACACATCATCTACATACTCCACTTCACTTCTCTTGAACATGTTCAAGCTTATACCTGCCGAGTTGTTCATGTATATTCTTTCTCCTAAGCGAACATGCACCATAGCAGACAGGGGTATCTCATACTCGACAATTGCAAATTCAGCAGAGGTAGCAAAGGAGCTGTCTAAATCGTCCACTTCGAAAATGTACTTGCGTTTGAGATAATTAATGCCCCCCTCAAACGATATTTTACTGGCAACTAGTTTCCTGACCACCATGCCCCAGGAATATCCCAAGCTCGGAGCAATCACAAAGTTGACATTGTTCTGCACCAGATCAGTATTTCCCGAGTTGAAGAACTTATTCTTGAATATAGGCCTGTACTGAAATCCGACCAGCATCAGCTCATCCTGGGCGGATGACGATATCGGCAAGAGGAGCAGGCAGAGGCATGGGAACGTAAGTAGCTGCTTAAGCATTCGGTAATACAATTGGTGTCAGGAAATTCTCAGCTTCTGGCCCACGCGAAGAATAGAATTTCTTGTAATTCCATTCAACTCACACAGCCGGGAGATAGAAATTCCATACTGTTTTGAAATCAGGTACAAAAACTCCCCTTTCGCCACTCTATGGTATTTAAGCCCTTTGGGAACAACAGAGTAACTCCATTTTGTCTTGTTGAGAAGAACGGTATCGTTTATTAGCACATTGTTCTTGTAATCAATAAAGTTGCGCGGATTTAGTGGCTTTCCCTTAAATCGAGCCTCAAAATGCAGGTGACTTCCTGATGAACGTCCCGAGCTGCCTCCAAGGCCCAATAGCTCTCCAGCCCCTACCTTCTGACCAGTTACCACCTTGATCCTATGCAGGTGGGCATATAGTGTTTCAAGGCCATTGTAATGTCTTACCACCACTACCCTTCCATAACCGCCATGCGTCCGGGCTATTCGAACTACGCCATCAAATGCAGAGACTACGGTGTCCCACACCTGTAGATCTATATCTAATCCACTGTGGTTTCTGCCATCGCCAAAATTAGAGGTAATTAAACCGATTACCGGAGCCACATAATGCTCCCCAGGTTTGATCAAAACCAGCTCAATTGAGGTGTCATTGCTGGAGAGTGACTCAGAATATGGATGTGTATTATATGTATCCCATTTATCATAGTACTGACTGGCAGGGTAGGCGAGCTCTTTTATGCTTGTTTTAGCACTGGCAATCTCTGCATACTTGCTACTAACAACGAGTTGAATTTCCTGAATCAGCCCCTTAGGAATTTGGTCAAGATCAAGTAAAGAGTCGATCATGGTATAGATTTCCCCTTTGGCCATGAAATCCATAGACTGAAAAGCACGACTTTCACCTACTAACGAATCCTTAGGTACCGAAGGTTTTACCAGAGAGTCCGCTTTGTCATTATCACTGTTAACATTAGCGTCAATTCCAGCAATGCCAGTCAACGGACTCAAAACGAGCACCAGGATCAATAACCTTAACATATGTGACATTTTCTCCAACATTTACTCACCCTCGTTACTCAATTAAAAACCATTCGGACAATAATTTCAACCTTATACTACAGATTCCCCTATAGGGTTACCCCAGACCATTATGGGTGCCATTTGATACTGCAGCCAATGCTGTGTTTTTGTTCAGTATTTACCGCCGTACCAGCCAATAGGTTATCCAGTGATTTGCGCATATCCGATCCAGTGACCGGGAGGTCACCTCCAGCTCTGGAATCATCAAATTGCCCCCGATAAACACAGGCCATACCCCCATCAAAAATACTGAAGTCTGGAGTACAAGCAGCCCCATATGCCCGAGCAACATCCTGGGATTCGTCGTATAAGTAGGGAAATGGGAACCCAAACTCTTCTCCCAACTCTTTCATGCGCTCTGGCCCATCCTGAGGATGGGTTAGAATACTATTGCTGCTAATAGCAATAAAAGCCACCCCATTGGACAAATAATCATTCGCCAATGAGATCAGTCCATGATGTATCCTCACAACATATGGACAATGGTTGCAAATGAACATTACCACTGTCGCCTTATTTGATTTAAGTTCGTCCAACGTGGTCATCCGGCCATCCAGCGTGTTCAAAAGCCTAAACCCTGGTGCCATAAACCCCAATTCCATGTCTGCCGTTTCAACTGCCATAATAGATTAGCTTAATATTATACGCTGCGGGGATAGGGAATATTTCACCACAACTCAACTTGCCCTAATAAAATCCCTCTTAAACATTTAACTACCCTCAGGTGGCAAAGGTAAGCAATTTCCCATTTTTTCAGATCATGAGGTGGTGCTTCTATCTGGAGACCACGCGCGCGTACTGCATTATGTTTTGGTGTAGCCACATTCGCGTCTATCTTTGCACATTTGCGAGCCAATACATGCGGATTCTCCAACTTTGTCATAAAGTACCTTATCCTCCCCGAGATGGTGGAAGTATCGCAATGAACAATCTCACCCAGGGATTGATCAACACAGGAAACCAGGTGAGGGTCTTGGCCATCAACACCCCTAACAACCTGGTTTACATCGATGAAGTTGACAAAGGATACGTGAAGTCTACTAATATCGAAGCTGTATACATTGATACAGCTATCCGAATTGGCGCTGCCATTGCAAATCTCTTCACCGATAAGTCATACAATATTGAACGGTTTATTTCAGGAGATTTTGACCGTAAACTAGTAGAAGTTCTTAAGAATGATGAATATGACATTGTACAACTCGAAAGCTTGTTTGTTGCCCCGTACCTTGACACCATCCGGAAATATTCAAAAGCAAAGATCGTACTCCGTTCGCATAATGTGGAATTTGAAATATGGCAAAGGCGAAGCGCCACCTGCAAGAACCCACTGAAAAAGGCATACCTGAGCCTGTTGACTTCAAGACTTAAGAAATACGAGATTAACCATCTGAATAAGTACGACGCCATCGCCTGCATTACCACTAGAGACATGGAGATACAGAAGAAATTGGGGAGTGCAGTTCCGATGACCGACATTCCTGTTGGGGTAGATGAAATTAAAGCACCCATCGTTGAAATAACCGAACCAATAAGCCTTTTTCACCTTGGATCTATGGATTGGATGCCAAACTTGGAAGCTATTGAGTGGTTCCTCAACCATGTTTGGGGCGATATCAAAAAGGCCCTGCCTGAAATTAGGCTTAACCTGGCAGGAAAGAGCATGCCTCAGTGGTTGATGAATACTACAGACCCTAATATTGAAACAATGGGGCATGTAAAAGATGCAAAACAGTACATGAACAACAATGGCATCATGATCGTTCCATTGCTCTCCGGAAGTGGAATGCGGGTGAAAATAATAGAAGGGATGGCACTGGGGAAGGTCATAATTTCTACTGCAATTGGGGCAGAAGGCATAGAGTATGAGCATGGAAAAGATATTTTTATTGCAGACACTCCTAGTGAATTTGTAGAGGCCATAGTAGCGTGCTCTAGAGACATGGAGTTGTGTAAAACAGTAGGCCACAACGCGAAGGAATTGGTTCGTGATAAATATGACAACATTGTCATTTCACAAAAGCTCATTGAGTTTTACAAGTCTATTTCCTAATTCAAATGAAGAAAATAATGGTTGTAGTGTCGAGGGTGCCCTACCCTCTAGAGAAAGGAGATAAACTCCGTATCTTCAACCAGATCAAGATACTGTCAAGCAAGTATGAAGTAGCCCTCGTTGCACTTGATGACCCCTCAGATCGCTCAAGTAAAGAGGCTCATAAGGTACTCAGTGAATTTTGCTCCAGGGTTGAATTCGTCAAGCTGAGCTGGTTCAGCATCTATCTCAACATCATAAAAGCATTTTTCAAGGGACTTCCTCTTCAGGTTGGATACTTCTACTCCTCAAAAGCGCAGAAATGTCTTGATGAATCCATTAAATCCTTCAAGCCCAATCATATCTATTGCCAGCTTATACGTACTGCAGAATATGTGAAAGAGGTGAAACATATTCCACTTACACTGGATTATATGGATGCCCTTTCCAAAGGCATTGAACGGAGAATCCCAAAAGCTACCTTCTTCCTCAAGGCCATACTTAAGTTGGAGCTGAAACGACTGAGGATATATGAAGCTGAAGTCTTCAACAGGTTTGATAACCGAACCATCATCTCTGAACAGGATCGCGGTTACATTGAACACAAAGATGCCAAAGAAATTAAGATCGTGCCCAACGGTGTCGACACTAATTTCCTCTCACCTAACGATCCCATGGATAAACAATATGACCTGATGTTTGCCGGCAACATGTCATATCCCCCGAATATAGAAACGGCGATCTATCTGGCTACAGAGGTGTTGCCATTAATTCAGACGCAGCGGCCTGGAACAAATTTGGTGATTGCTGGCGTAAGTCCGGTGCCACAGGTAAAATCACTGGCATCTGCACATGTGACAGTGACAGGATGGGTTAAAGATATAAGGATTTGCTACTCCCAGTCCCGTGTATTTATAGCGCCAATGCACATCAGTATTGGGATGCAAAACAAGATCCTGGAGGCCATGGCGATGGAGCTTCCGTGCATTTGTTCGGTGATGGCTAACAACGCCATTGGTGCAGAAAACCGCATCAATGTACTTTTGGGCGATAACACGACAGAATATGCCCATTCTGCGCTGAAACTGTTAGATGATACTGCTACTGCTACCAGGATAGCAAAAGAAGGAAGAAACTTCGTGACCTCAAGGTACTCATGGGCCACATCTTCTGATGAATTGATGGGTATTTTTGTGTAAATTTGCGTAAAATTTTTACCAAAATATGCCGGTTAAGTTAGACAAGGTTAAAGAAGCTATTGAGGATATCAAAGCGGGAAAGGTGGTCATTGTAGTTGACGATGAAAACAGGGAGAATGAAGGAGACTTTATAGCTGCTGCAGAAGTTACTACGCCAGAGATCATCAACTTTATGGCAACCCATGGCCGGGGGTTGATTTGTGTCTCTCTATTAGATGAGCGATGTGAACAGCTTGATCTGGAATTAATGGTTAACCGAAGCACTGCCTTGCATGAAACAGCCTTCACTATTTCTGTAGACTTGAAAGGTCATGGCTGCACTACAGGCATAAGTGCAAGTGATCGGTCAAAAACTGTAAAGGCGCTGGTGAATACTGATACGACAGCGGAAGACCTCGGACGCCCCGGACATATCTTTCCTTTGAAGGCCAAGAAAGGTGGAGTACTGCGAAGGGCAGGCCATACGGAAGCTTCACTGGATCTTGCACGGCTTGCAGGATTAAAGCCTGGAGGTGTGCTGGTTGAAATCATGAACGATGATGGCAGTATGGCGCGATTAGACGATTTACGTATTATCGCAGACAAGTTCAGCCTGAAAATTATTTCAATAAAGGACCTCATCGCCTATCGGTTGGAAAACGAAATCCTAATTGAAAAGGAAGTCACGGTAGAGATGCCCACAAAACTTGGGGAGTTCAAACTCACAGCCTATACACAAAACACAACAGGAGAAGTACATCTTGCCATGGTGATGGGTGAATGGAAGGAAGATGAGCCTGTTCTTGTTCGGGTTCATTCCTCTTGTGCTACCGGTGATATTCTGCACTCCCTACGATGCGACTGCGGAGATCAGTTGGCTAAAGCAATGGAGATGGTGGAGGCCGAAGGAAAGGGGATTGTATTGTACATGAAGCAGGAAGGAAGAGGGATAGGGCTGATCAACAAGTTGAAGGCATATAAGCTACAGGAAGAAGGACAGGACACAGTGGAAGCCAACCTGACACTGGGATTTGATATGGACAACCGGGATTATGGCATCGGAGCGCAGATCCTGAGAGAGCTGGGAGTCTCAAAAATAAAGTTACTCACCAACAACCCTAAAAAGCGTGTTGGACTTATCGGCTATGGGTTGGAAATTGTGAACAATGTTGCTATCCGAATACCGCCCAACAAGCACAATGAGAAATATCTCCAAACCAAGAGAGATAAGATGGGGCATGAAATTTAACAGGATACATGACCTTAAGTAAGTTTAAGCTTATCTTATTGGCCATTTTCCTTCCTTCATTGCTGTTGGCACAAAAAGAGTATAGCAAAGATATCCCCAGAAAGCTGCGGCATTATACTCTTCTTATTGAACGTATTCCCCTTACCTATCTGATTCCTGAATTAAACGAACGTGACTCGGCGGCGATTGCTGAGGAATTCTCCAAAATTGCATACATCCAGAATCTGTACCTTGTAAAGCAACCAAATTTCCGCTGCCTCCTTGTTGAACCTGGCCAGACAGATAGCCTGGTTCAATCAAATCCAAAGAAGTATAGATACGTCCTAAGTTACAGGGTGACAGAGAAGAAAATTGACAAAATTGATGAAGAGGTTCTAGCCTTCTACTTTCACGACACTCTAAAAGATGTTGACCTGGACTTGCTTGAAGAACGCAATTACAATACGAAGGCCACGCTGGTTCTAATCTACGCTAGAATTCGGAACATGTACGCCACTCCCATTCAATGAGCCATACAATTAGTGATGAAATTTAAACTGTGGGCCAAGCCTCAGTGTTCTACCCATGCTTTCACACCCGCCGTAACACGAACCTCAAGGAAATTCTCTTCCGGAGGGATTGGGCAGGAGTATTTGTGGTTGTAAGCGCAGTATGGATTGTAGGACTTGTTAAAATCAATACTCACCATCCCATTTTCCGGCATGAGGACATCAATAAAGCGCCCTCCCCCGTAAGTATCATGCCCATTAGTTAGATCATTAAAGGGCAAAAACAAATAATTCATCCACACAGAATCTTCCCTACTATTGTGACTCTGGAACAAGTTCAACATAAACTCCTTCCCTTCCAGCGTAAAATACACTTCCCCATACTTCTCATAGATCGGCCTTCTGTCCGTTGTTGTGGGCATCTCGAAAGGTTCACTTACTACCCTCTTAAAATCGGCGACAACATTAAACCTGGGTTCAATATCAAAGAACTCCAATTGCTGGAAGGCCACAAGATCCTCTGGAAGCAAAGGCGAATGCGCCGAATCTAAATATTGCTTATTTAGCTCAGCTTGAAAAGTAAGAGCTGAAGAATCCACAACAATAGCAGGCTGGACATCAGGCGTCTCCACATGCTGCTCCCCTAATCTGTCAGCACCACAACCGAATAGACTCAATACTAATATGGCAAGTGGAATTCTGGTGATCATATAAGTTTCAACCATTACTTGATCTTCTCTTTATTCCCAATTGCATCTAGTTTCATACCAGTCACGGCAAACTTCACCCAGTTCTTCTTTTTGGAGAATAAAGACGTCACGATATCAGAGAGCATCTTATACTTGGTAGCGGTAAATGGATACCAGTGAGGTTCTATCAGCTTGCTCTGCTTATCTACCAATATCGATTTCGAGTTGGAGAATGTTATCAAGCCAGCGGCACCTTTATAACGCCCAAAGCCACTTTCCTTAACGCCGCCAAACGGAAGGTGGGGATTGCCCTCTGTAAGCATGTGGTTATTGATAGATACATTTCCCGTGACAAGGGCTCTCGCAACTCTGTCACAGCGTTTCAGGTCCTTTGACCAGACACTGGCACTAAGTCCGTATGGAGAATCATTCCCAAGCTTAATTGCTTCCTCTTCAGTCTTAAATTGCATGATAGGTATCACAGGGCCGAAGGTCTCTTCCATCATAATTTGCATGGTATGGTCAACATCCACCATAATTGTTGGAGGAAAATGTCTCGAGTCTCCTTCCCTGCTTCCACCACAAAGCACCTTTGCTCCTTTGTCAACTGCTTCCTTAATGTGGCTCTCAATGATCTCTACCTGGAACGCAGTGGTGATACATCCCACGTCACAATCTTCTGGATCTTCAATCACCCGTTTTTCATGAGATGACCGGAGTTTCCTGGTCTTGTCTACGATCATCTCCACAAACTCATCATAAATGGCTTCATGAACATACAGGCGTTCAATAGAAGTACAAGATTGGCCGGCAGTGGTGAAGCCACCCCACATTACCCCATTTACAGTGCGCTCAAGGTTGACGTCGTCAAATACGATGCACGGATCCTTGCCACCAAGTTCAAGGTCAACGGGAATCAGGTACTGTGCTGCCTGGGCCATGACTTTTCTGCCTGTCTTACAACTTCCGGTAAAATGGATCTTATCAGGACGCCCTTCAATCAGGCGCTGACCAGTAATCCCTGTCCCATAAACAATTTGCACGGCATTCTTCATGAAACCACTTTTCTCAAACATCTTTTCAAACAACCCTTCCAATGGCGTTGCCTCTGATGGCTTTACTATAGTCGCATTCCCTGCCAGAAAGGCTAGAATGGAAGGAACAGCAACTTGATATAGGGGATAGTTCCACGGTGGAATTACCAGTATGGTACCCAGTGGCTGATAAATAATTTTAGACTTCTTGCCCATTAACACAATAGGTGTGGGCACTTTATGGTCTCTCAATACCTTGCCGGCTTTGTGTGCAAAGACGTGGATCACATCGCATATCTCGAAAAGCTCTGAGGTAAAAGCATCAACCCGGGATTTTCCCGTTTCCCGGATAACCCTAGTAATGAGATCTTCCCTGTTCTCAATAATGTAGTCGCGCAACTTAAGCACCTCCCTGACGCGCTGTTCTACAGTCATTGCAGCTATCTTGGGCTGTACCGCTCTGGCGTTTCTGTACACCTGGTCCACTCCCCCCTGGTCAGTTTCCGCTATGTCATACAGCTTCTCCAGAGTGATTGGGTTAATTACGTCAATGGACGTGCCCGCAAATGATTTCTGTGGTGGTGCTTCTGTTGATCCCTTAGTCTCCATAATTATGTATTACAATTCTAAGAAGTGTCAGATTTAATGACAATTAACCCTAAATAAATTGATTTAGCTTCACAAGCTCAGCTTCCACCCCACTTTATTTACTCCTCAACAAGTCCCTCGCATTCTCTACGGCGGCTTCAGACATCTCCTCTCCGCTGAGCATCTTGGCGATCTCGTCAACCCGCTGCTCATCGTTAAGCATCCTGATACTTGAATGTGCTGTATCTGTACCGCTCTCCTTAAAGGCGAGGTAATGCGTATTCGCCTTGCTAGCAATTTGCGGCAGATGCGTAATGGTGATGACCTGCAAAGTACTCCCAATAGATTTCATCAGACTGCCCATCTTGTCAGCCACCTCACCCGAAACACCTGAATCAATTTCATCAAATATCATGGTTGGATGTGCCCTGAGCTTAGAAAGAGAGGACTTGATGGCCAGCATTAACCGTGACAGTTCTCCTCCGGAAGCTGCTTTGCTCAACTCCGAGAACATGCCTCCCTTATTGGCCCTCAATAACATTTCCACCTCATCTACCCCATTGGGTCCTAATTCCTTGCTGGGACTGTGTTTTACCTTCAGTTTCGCATCATCCATTCCCATATCACGTACGAGGTTACCTAGTTC
>Ga0302119_10000797_pt1 | contig 14260 bp, 10 predicted proteins | sample AG5_Tmax_MG_FD_203114 | JGI IMG/M metagenome (GOLD analysis project Ga0302119, IMG submission 203114) | Marine microbial communities from Western Arctic Ocean, Canada - AG5_Tmax | ecosystem: Environmental > Aquatic > Marine > Oceanic | place: Canada: Western Arctic Ocean | collected 2017-10-01 | reverse complement strand
CTTGGTCGCCCTCGCCCTTCAGGTTCTCCATGTCCCCGCTGCGCACGTCGTGGATGCACTCCAGCATCAGCAGGGCTTCGACGATGCCCGAATCGGGGAAGGTGGTCGCCACCACGACGACGGGTTCGCTACGGATCGATTCAATCGATTCCTGCGGCACCCGCACGTAGCCTTCTGAATCCGGGAATCGGCGCACTTCGAGCGGATGGTGTTCCCAGCCGAGTTCGGCGGCGAGTGCGGCGGCGAGGTCCGGGGCGTTGCTGCCGGAGACCACGGGCATGGTGAGGGGCCGGTGCCGGCTGTTCATGTTGTTTCCCATCCAACGCCGGACAGAATCTGAGTGGAATTCAGCACTTTGGCGGGGCCTGTGCGCGGGGGCTTAGAATGGCGATTCAGGGTTCTTAGTGACATCGTTGGGTTTGGGTGAGGTGCTTCTTGATGCTCTGGACCTTCGCGCGCTGCAGGTCCAAACCACGGAACTGGCGGCTGTATCGATAAGAATCGTTCAGCCAGTTCCCGGTTCAAACCCGCCTTCGTCCACGCTATGTGGTGATGAAAAGTGGACGAGGCAGGATTTGAACCTGCGACCTCCCGGTTATCAGCCGGGTGCTCCAGCCAACCTAAGCTACCCGTCCAGAGCAATCCGGCGACCGAGGTCCCCGAATTAACGATGACGGTTGCGCTCAATCCTCGAGGATGCCCTCGTTGATCTGGATGTAGCTGGGCAGGTTGCGCAACTTCTCGTAGGTACGGCTGAGCACTACCTCATCCAGACGGGCGCGGGTTCGCGCCAGCGAGGTGACGGGGATGTCGATGGTATCCTCGAGTCCGTAGCGTCGCTTGATCGCGCTGCGCAGCTTCACGGTGATGCCGCGGTAGGTGCGCTTGACCTTGACCAGGCCGATGACGACGCCGAGTTCCATGCCGTCGTCGTCGAGCACCGCGCGGTCGAGAAGTTCGTCCGGAGCGTAGAGTTGCTCTTCGATTCGCACCGTGTTGCGCCAGCGCCGCTGGAGTTCGCGCATCGACTTGGAGAGCTTGACCGAGCCATCGTCCTGAATCGAGTGAATCAATTCCTTGGACAAGGGCGCGTGCTCCGCCGGCTTGCGCATGTATTCCTCTGCCACGTCGGGTGCGACCTGGAGCCGCATCGAGCGGACCCTGTCTTCGTTCGGGTGGTATCTTTCCCCAACAATCGTCCCGACGAGGTTCTCCCCGACGTAGACTTCTCGCTGAAGAAGCTCTTGAATTCTGTAGTTATCGTCTGCCATCAATCTCATCTCCTGTGCAGTATCCCATCCTGCTTGTGGGTACACGGGGCGATTGGGTTCATAAAGCATCTCCCGAACAAGATGGATTGGTTGTTCAATTGAAAAAGGCTGATAATCGCTAGTTCTCCAATTGAACAATCGAAAAGGCGCCCACTGTACACTTGTTCATTTTTAATTGGAAATGGCTGATAATCTCTCATTATCCGCCAATAGGGAAAATGACTCCGAGCGCAGGGGTGGAACTGGATTTTCAATTGGATTATTTTTTTGAACTATCAGCCTGGTTGACCGCAGTTGCGGCGAACCTTGATGTGGGGCTTGCGGCTCCAACCGACCATGCTGGAGAGGCTGAACGGGATTCGAGCCACAGCCGGCGCCGCGGTGACGACCGGGCTTTCCGATGCGGTCATCGCATCATTCTGTGAGGCCGACCCGAGGTTGGTCCGGGCGATCGAGGAAGCGTGCGAGGTCCAAGCCAGGATGGTCGAAGACCTCGGGGCCGACTTCCTCGGTCAGGATGAGGCCGACCTCGCCAAGGCGGTTCAGGCCGATTACGTCAACTTCTATTCCACTGCGACGGTCAATCCCTACGTCGCCTTGGCTGCGCGTGGCCCATGGATCATCACCACCCACGGTGCGGTGCTGCACGACAATGGCGGCTACGGCATGCTCGGCATGGGCCACGGCCCCGACGATGTGATTCACGCCATGTCCCAGAACTGGGTGATGGCCAATGTCATGACGCCCTCACTCTCACACAAACGCTTGGCGGATCGACTTCGCCGAGAGGTCGGCCACACCCATGGGGGCTGTCCATTTTCCCACTTCATCTGCCTGAACAGCGGGTCTGAATCGGTCACGCTCGGTCTGCGCATCTCCGATGCGAACTCCTTCAATTTGACTGGGCCAGGTGGACGACACGAGGGCAAACCGATCAAGTTGCTCGCCATCGAACAGGCCTTCCACGGGCGCACCGGACGCCCGGCCCAGATCTCACATTCCTGCAAGGAGGGCTATGACAATAATCTCGCTTCCTTCCGTGACCGGGACAATCTCCTTCTGGTACCGTCCAATGATGTCGGCTCGCTCGAAGCGGTCTTCGCGCGCGCAGAGTCCGAGGCCTTCTTCATCGAATTGATGGCCATCGAGCCTGTACAGGGCGAAGGCAATCCGGGCCAATGCGTGACGCGGGAATTCTACGATGCGGCACGTCGACTGACTAAAGCCCACGGCAGCATGCTGCTGGTCGATTCCATTCAGGCCGGATTGCGCGGCCAGGGCTGCCTTTCCATCATCGATTACGACGGATTCTCCGATTGTGAGGAACCCGATCTTGAGACCTGGTCCAAGGCGCTGAACGCCGGCCAGTATCCGCTCTCCGTGGTCGGCCTATCCGAACGGGCTGCAGAGCTCTATGTCGTCGGCATCTACGGCAATACGATGACGACCAATCCACGCGCCCTCGAGACGGCCATCGCCGTGCTCGACAGGGTAACGCCCGAACTTCGAGTGAATATTCGAGAACGCGGGGCCGAACTGGTGGAGAAGTTGGCCACGCTGAAGGCTGAGTTCGGTGATGCTGTGGTCAAGGTCCAGGGCACCGGCCTGCTATGCTGCATCGAACTCAATCCAGAATCCCTGCCCGTCACCGGCTTCGGCAATGTCGAGGAATGGTGTCGTACACAGGGCCTCGGTGTGATTCACGGCGGCAAGAACGCCTTGCGATTCACGCCTCACTTCAACATCACAAGCGCAGAGATCGACCTCATCGTCGACCTCGTGCGCGCTGCCTTGGCCCACTTTGTGGGCCCGATTGAACAGGTCGCGTGAGTTCGATGTTGGAGGTCCGCCTCCACGATGTCTACACGCCGGGAGGTTCCGACCTTCTCTCCGAGTGGGTATTGTCGGTGATGCGGGGCGGTGAACCCGAGCCCACCGATACGATTCACCATTGGGTGTATCACCGCGATGTGGAGAATGCGATCGCTTTGCTGGAATCCAAGGATGTCGAGGGTGCCTTCGATCTGTGTGGGCGCAGGGCGTGGACCCAAACGATGGTGGTCTCTGAAATTGAGACGCTCTGGCGTCGATATCAGCACGCGCTCAATCATACCCATTCGATCGATTCGCTGAGTGAGGTACCGAGCCCCGCCGCCGTGACCTACACCGGGGAGCGCAGGCGGCCCGACCTCGGCCCGTTACACGATGCTCTGATCGCCTGTGGCAGCGATGGATGGCGGCCGATGACGGCGATGCGTACCGGCATCATGGAGTGCATCGCCCGCTCAATTGAACAGGTCTGAGCCGAGCAGGGGCAACAGAACCGACGCATCGCCTTCAACGGTGACATGGGGCGCCTCGGGGCGAATCTTCCCCCACGAGATCGCTTCGCGCAATCGGGCACCGGAGAGGCTGCCATCGTGTTCGGGTGCGGTCGTGATGCCGACGGCGCTGTCGAGTCCATCGCGGAATTGATTCCACCAGATGACGTGGTGCTTGGATATGCCACCGCCCACCATCAGGGCATGGCTCTCAGCACAGGTCCAGGTGAGGTCGGAAAGAATCTGCTCATCGGCGAGAAAATCGATCATGAAGTCGGGTGACTTCTGTCGATGCATGAACAACTGCGCCCCGATCGAGCCATCCGACAAGCCCGGGATGACGATGGGAATGCGGTGCTTGGCCGCCCAGTGGAGCAGGCTGCTCTCATCCTCGATACGGTCACCGAATGCCCAGCACAATTCGATGCTGCCGAAGCCCAGCCAGGGGTTCTCAGGGTTGGATTCTCGGCGCTCTGCCTCGATCTCCTCCAACCACGGTAGGACCGACTTCTCGAGGATTTCAGCGTAGCACTCGTTGGGCACGATGACATTGCCGAGGCGATTCAAACCGGCCTCGCCGAGTTCTACATCATCCAATTCGAAGGAGCCGTGAAAGTAGTCCTGGTAGGTGCGGGCAATGTCGTGATCGAGCGTTCCACAGGTGGTGATGATGACATTGTAGGCCTTGCGTCGAATCGCCTCAACGAAGAAGCCACGCGTGCCGGTCGCACAGAGACAGGCCGGGAAGGAGAGCCAGTTCAACACGCCCTCCTCACCTGACTTCGCCATTGCATTTGCGAGAATGTCACGCGCGTGCGCCAATTTGGTCGCTGTGAAGCCGCCCGCTTTCGACATCTGGTCGATCAGGGAGGGCACACTCTCGATGTCAGAGAATACGTAATCCTCGACGGGGACATCGAAGTCATCGGCATCGAATGGCATGGGAACGGCCCGGCCAACCGCCTTCTTATCTTCAATGCGAAGGATTGAACTTCTCAATTGGTAGTTTCGTTTTCCAATTGGATTATTCTATCTCTAAGAGTGGCTGCACGCTCGAATTCAAGCCGTGCCGCGGCCGCATTCATCTCATTGCGCAGGCGTTGGATGGTATCCTGTTCGGGGAGATCATCGACCCACGTGGGTTGACCGACGTTGGGTGTGACGCCACCACCGCCACCACCACCGACCAGACGCTTGCCGCCGGACACGCCCTTCCCTGCCGTGCCCGCCAGCAATTGATCGGCCTCGATGCCCATCACTGGCAGGGCCTTCTGAATCGTTCTCGGTGTGATGCCGTTCCGTTCATTGTGCGCCATCTGCCGCTCGCGTCGTTCGATGGTTTGGGTGATGGCGGATTCCATCGCGATGCTCAGTCGGTCCGCATAGAGAATCACCTGACCATTCTCATTCCGAGAGGCGCGACCAATGGTTTGCAATAGACTGCGCTCATTGCGGAGGAATCCCTCCTTGTCCGCGTCAAAGATGGCGACCAGGCTGACCTCGGGAATGTCCAATCCCTCACGCAGGAGATTGATACCGACGATGACGTCGATATGACCCAGTCGAAGTGCCTTGATGATCTCGCTGCGCTCGATCGTATCGATCTCAGAATGCAGGTAATGGGCCTTCACACCCATGCGCTGCAGATAGTCCGCCACCTCCTCGGCGAATTTGATCGTCATCACAGTGACGAGGGTGCGCTGGTCTTGATCCACCCGGAGATTGATCTCATCCAGCAAGTCCTGGATCTGTGCCTCGGTCGGCCGGACCTCGATGGAGGGGTCGAGCAAGCCGGTCGGTCGAATCTCCATGCGGGGGATGCCTTCGATGGTACCCAGTGCATCGATGAGGAGTGGCTTTCGCTTGGCCTTGGGGTCGGGTTCATTGAAGGTTTGACCGGTCACTTCGCAGAGTTGTCTCAACTCCCGTTCGCCAGGTGTTGCAGACATGTAGAGCACCTGGGGCACGAGGTCTTGGAATTCCTCCCCCGTCAAGGGTCGATTGTCGGCTGCAGAAGGCAGACGGAAGCCATGTTCGATGAGATTCTCCTTGCGCGCCTTATCGCCGAAATACATGCCTCCCAACTGCGGTAGGGTGACGTGGCTCTCATCCATGACGACCAAGAATTTCTCCTTGGACCCATGAAATGTTTTGGCGCAGGCGGCGAAGAAATCCAGCAGGCAATAGGGGCGTTGGCCGTGCACCCTGCCATCGAAGTGCATCGAGTAGTTCTCGATGCTCCGGCAGTGTCCAATCTCCCGCATCATGTCGATATCATAGTTGGTTTTGGTTTCCAATCGGTGGGCCTCGAGGTCTTTGCCCTGCTTCTCGAAATGGTCGATCCGTTCCGAGAGTTCATGCTCGATATCGCTGAGCGCCTGCTCAAATCGCTCGGGACTGGTCATGAAGAATTCCTTCGGGTGAATCCAGGCCTCCTCGACCTCATCCAGTGGTTCCCAGGACACGGCCTCACAGACCTGAATTCGGGTGATGCCATCCAAGTCAAATCGGATTCGAAGCGGATCGTCTCGCGAGGGCATCCACAGGTCGAGCACCTCGCCTCGCAAGCGGAGCTCCCCTCTGTTGATCTCTCCATTCACCCTCCGATACTGGAGGCCGACCAATTCCTTGACGACCTCCCGAGGTTCGACCTCTTGACCGACGTGCAGGCGCATGTGCTGTTGCAGGAAAGTCTCCGGCGGATTCAGGCCGTAGATTGCGGAGACGGTCGCAATCACGAGAACGTCGGGTCTGGACACCATCGAAGCGACCGTGGAGAAGCGTTCCTGTTCGATTCGCTCATTCATCGAGAGTTCCTTCTCGATGTACAGGTCGCGCTTCGGCATGTAGGCCTCAGGCTGGTAGTAATCATAGTGGGAAACGAAGTATTCGACGCCATTCTCGGGGAACAATCCCGACATCTCCTGCCACAATTGGCGCGCCAGCGTCTTGTTGTGGCTGAGAATCAATGTGGGGAGATTCAGCGATTCGATGATGTTGGCCATGGCGAAGGTCTTGCCCGACCCTGTGACGCCCAGAAGCACACATCTTGACTGTGAATCATTCAATTGAGAAAGCGTTTCTGCAATTGCACTTTCTTGGTCGCCTGCGGGCTCATATTCGGCATGGAGCCGAAACCGTGCGATCGACGGGTCCAGGTGCGCCGCTGCGGCACCCGCCAATGCCTTCGACAGGTCGAAGGGGTCGACATCCTCACTCATGCGGCGAGCAGCCCCCCGAGCAGTACCCATCCCGTCGCGATGCTGACGTGGAAGAAGGTCCGCTGGTAGGATCTGAATCTCTTCTCCGACAGGATGACGCCGACGTTCAACAGCGACATCAACAACGCTGCGCCGAGAAATGTTGCACCATCCGTTGGATTGGCGATGGCGAACAAAGCGAACCAGACCAAGGTCAACTGAACCGAGGTGCGCAGGGTGTGCTGTTCACCAAATCGAGCCGGGAATGAATGGATGCCGTTTGCCCGATCGTTCTCAACATCCATGCGCGCATACTGAATATCAAAGGTCGCGATCCACACCATTACGCCCAGTGAGATGCACAGCAGTCCAGGGTACCAAGACAGCGATGAGATCTCCCCCGTGATGCCGACCCAAGCGCCCGCGGGGGCGAGTCCGAGACACAATCCGAGCCAGAGGTGGCACAGCCATGTCCTCCGCTTGAGATAGGGATAAACGACGAACGCCGCCACTGGAATCGGTGAGATATACAGGGAGAGTGGGTTGAGTTTCCACGCGCCTCCGAGCAGCATGGCGAGGAAGACAGCGCAGAGGATCCAAGCGGTTTGCAGGGACATCGTCCCCGCTGCCAAATGACGCTCAGCGGTCCTCGGATTCTCCGCATCGATATCGCGATCGATGATGCGATTCAATCCCATCGCGAGTCCGCGCGCGCCGACCGCAGCGACGAGAATCCAGGCCAGCTGAATCCAGGTCGGGTCACCGGCCATGATCGCCCCGATGAATACGAAGGGAAGCGAGAATAGGGTGTGCTCGATCTTGACGAACTCGAGGATTTCCTTCATGCCCACGAGCGCACCTCCGCCTCATACCATGCATCGACTTTGGCTTGGACATCAGGGTCGTGTAGACAGACGGCCGGCCATCGTCGTACACTCGCCGTCTGGTTGGGAATCGGTGCGGTCGCGTCCCAACAGACGCGCCCATCTTCGATGTGCAGGTCGCGGCTGACTTCGAATCGACAGAAGAGCTGCCAGAGCAAGGTGCGCATCAGATCGGGAGAATCGAGGTCGACCTCATCATCGGTGATGAATAGCCACCTCAAATTTCCTTCAACATCCAATTGGTAAATTGATTCTCTCAATTGGGAAATGTGTTCCCTCTGTGCGGCTGCAGCCTCTTCATTCATTTGATCGGTATGGACCGTGGGATGGGGTCCATCGGTGATGTGGGTCGTGACGACAAGCATCGAAGGCCGAATCCATCGATGATTTCCGGGTGCCTCAAAGGAAGCAGCAGGTTGACTGCGTGCTGTCGAGGCATCGATGAGGAGTTTCGAATGCAATCCCTCCACAGGTGCAGCGTGGGCCAATTGGTCGGCCACCATGCCATCCAGCACGACCAGATCGGATGGAATCGATACGTTCTGATCCAGAATATTGAGCAGAGCGTTGAGATCCTTGACCTGATGCTCTGCTTGGGTTGCGACGATCGTCTTGAGGAACATCATCTGGCCCGCACCCCATAGACCGAGGGCGGTCTTGCGGGCTTGAGCCGGGTAGCGGGATTTACTGGCGACGATGGCGAGGTTGTGGAATCCCGTCTCGAGAGGTAGGAAGAGGTCGACCACGTCACGGTGTTGGAATCGCAACACGGGCAGGAAGGCATCCCCGATCGCCTCGCCGAGGTAGCCATCCTCCATCGGCGGCTTGCCGACAATCGTCATCGGGATGACGGCATCCTTGCGGTGGGTGATGGCCGTCACATGGAGGACTGGGAACTCTCCTTCGAGGCTGTAATGGCCGAAATGGTCACCGAACGGACCTTCGGGCCGTGTCTCGCCGGGCACGGTGTAGCCTTCGATGACCACGTCTGCCTCGGCCGGCACCCACAGGTCCTGAGTCAGGCATTTCGTGATGCGCAGCCGCTTCTCGCCGAGCAGTCCAGCAAACATGTACTCCTCGAGATTGTCCGGCAGTGGTGCGATGGCGCTGAACATCACTTCCGGCGGTCCACCCAAGCAGATGGCGACCGGCATCTTGCCATCGGTCGCATCGGCATGGTCCGCGCCATGCTTATGCATCTGCCAATGCAATCCAACCTCCTTGGGGCCGAAGATCTGGCCCCGGTACATGCCGAGATTGTGCTCGCCGCTGTTCGGGTCCTTGGTGACGACCAACGGCAGGGTGATGAACGGCCCGCCATCCATCGGCCAAGTCGTCGGAATGGGCAACCGCGTCACATCGGGATCGGCCATTCGCACCTGTTGACAGGCGCCCTTCCGGACTTTCTTCGGCGGTAGAGACAAGGCGCTCTTCATCAGGGGAATTGCCTTCCACGGCCGGCGAACGAAGGTGCCGATATCCGGCTTCATCAAGGCGGTCAATCGGTGACCGATGTCAGCCGGAGTCTTCACCCGCAACGATTGCAGTACACGGCGGCGTGTCCCGAATATGTTCATCGCCAGCGGGAATTCAGAGATCGAGCCATCCGCCAAAACCGGCTGCTCAAAGATGACCGCTGGGCCCCCGTTTTTGACGAGTTTATCAGCGATACAACCCGCTTCGAGGTAACAGTCCACGGGATGCTTGACACGGATTAGGTCCGCTTTGTCCTCCAATGCCCGGAGGTAGCGTCCGAGTCGGCGCCATCCCATGCATGGCCGGGGACGTTCCTCCTATGAAATCCCGGTGCCTTAGGCACCGTGTCATTCAAGGCCCGGTTGCACAGGATGCCTCTCGATGGCGACCGCTTGTGACGTGCTCGTGATTGGCGCGGGCCCCGGTGGCGGCGCTGCGGCACTGCACTCAGCGCGCGCTGGATTGAGCGTGATGCTGATCGAGGACCACGCCGAGATCGGCACCCCGGTCCACTGTGGCGAATGTCTGTCCGACCTCGCGGTTGAGAATTTGGAGTTGGACCTGCCCGAGTCGGTCATCTCGAAGCGGGTCGACGGCATCCGCGTCCTTTTCCCCGACGGCACGGCCAAGTTGCTCTCAGAGCCCGGCTATGTGCTTGAGAAGCACCTGTTTGAGCAGTGGATTGCCGCCGAAGCTGTGGAGGCGGGCGCGACCCTGCACCTTGGTCACAAGCTGCAAAGCATGGAGAAAATCATCACGGATGGGACATTCAAGGGCTGGCGGTGCGAGGGCAAGGGAGACTCCTTTCCCATCGAAGCAAAGATCGTCATCGATGCCTCTGGGGTGGCGGGCGTATGCTCCAAGTTGCTGAAACTCAACGAGCGACCGAAGGTCATCGCCGGCATACAATACGAGATGCTCGAGGTGCCGTCCGATGGCTATCTCGACTTCTACATCTGGCCTAAATACGCCAAGAAGGGCTATCTCTGGATGATTCCAAAATGCGACGGCCGCGCCAATGTCGGCCTTGTGAGCGAGGACAAGAAGGGCTTGGTCAAGTCCTTGGATGCCTTCATCGACAAGACCCATTTCAAGGAGCTCAAGATCGAAAATCCGCCGTGGCGAGAGGAAGGAAAATCTGTCCGTGGATTTGGCGGCACCATCCCCATCTCCGGTCCGCATGCGAATACCTACGCCGATGGCCTGATGCTCGTCGGGGATGCGGCTGGATTCACCTCGCCGTTGTTCGAAGGCGGCTCACACCTGGCGCTGAAGTCCGCCGTCTTCGCCGCCGAAAACGCCGCCCGCTCCATCGCCTACGACGATCTCTCGGCCGAGCGCATGTCCGTCTATCAGGACCGGTGGAAGCGAGAATTCCCACCCTATGCAAAGATCCTCAAAGGCAAGACTGCGCTCTACAATCTGACAGATGAAGAGATGTCCATCATGGGGGGCTGCTTCCCGCCGGAAATGGGCAATATGGGCATCAGTGGCAAATCCATGATCGGTGTTCGCCTGTTGATGCGAAAACCCTCTCTCCTGTTCAAGAAAATCATCCCCGCGATGCTCGCCTTCGGCTACAGCCGCGCCAAATATTACGGGTGGTGAACCCGATTCGACAGGTCATCGGCTGGCTGTTGATGCTGCCGTTCGCGTTGTTATTGGTGCTGTTTCTCATCGATGCCTCCTCCTTCGAATATGTCTGGCTGCACGGTGGGTCGGACCTGCCGCTCGCCTATCGGATCAGCGCGCTATGGGCGGGTCGGGCCGGCCCGTTGCTGCTGTGGGTTGCGATGCTCGGCGCGCTCTTGCTCATCGATGGACAGAAGCACGCGTCGGAGTCTGCAGACCAACATACATTGCGCATTCGATTGTTGATCGGATTCTCTTCGCTTTTGCTCTTCATCGGTTTGATGTTGGACCCCTTCAAGGCGACACCAGCCGGCATGAGCGAGGGGATGAGACCTGGCTTGAACGCCTTGCTGCAAACCGATTTGATGGTGATTCATCCACCGCTGGTCTTCGCCTTCTACACCCTGTGTATCGGGGTCGGATTGCACGCCGTGACAGCGATGCTCATTTCGGGCGCGCCCGCGAAGGACCGCATCCTGCACCTTGCGCGCCCCGCCCTCTTTGTCGGCACATTGGGCGTCGGTCTTGGTGGACTGTGGGCCTACACGGTACTCGACTGGGGTGGGTATTGGGCCTGGGACCCGGTCGAGACGGGCTCTTTGATGCCGTGGCTTGCGCTCATCCTGCTGCTCCATTTGCGGTTGCCCAAAGGGATGTCGAACAAGGATCATTGGTTCATCGGGCTCGGGACATTGCCGGCCTTTTTCTCGGTCCATGCCACCCTCATCACCCGCGCGAACGGGGTCTGGGCCAGCGTCCACGCCTTCGTCGCGAACAAAGCCAATGCGCAAGACCAAGGCCCAATCCAGCGAATTCTGGAAATTGGGGTCGGCAGTTCGGAAGGGCTTGAGGTCCACCTCTATCTTCTGATTCTCGTCGCCATCATGTGGTTGACCATCCGACATCTCGCCGGCACAGATCGTGAATGGGCGCCGGTCTCGATGCTCGCCGGTGTTGTGCTGGGCTTGCAATTCGGCACCCTTGAGGTCGGTCTATTGGCCGGCGTTTTCGCCTTCTTGATGTGGAGCCAACGCCATTCGAATGAGCGGGGGATTTGGATGGCGGCCGGCGTCGTCCTGATGCTGTTCAGCGCCTGGGCCTTCCTTTTGCCGAGGGCTGAAGCCTTCGTCGGCATGGTACTCTTCCTGCTCCCTTGGATGATCGAAAAGGATGCCGAAGACGCCGTCTTCGATTGGGCGGATGGTCGATGGCAGCAGCGCGTCGTCCTGTGGGCACCGCTGGCGATCGGCGCGCCCTATCTCCTGCTGACCTGGTTGCTATTGCTGGCCGAGGTCGATGGCACATCGCTGGCCTGGCACGAGATGTTCGGCCTGCCGCTGATATGTCTGGCCGCGTTCGCCATGTCCGTCTACGCCTGGCGCAAGGTGATCGAGCCGAGACATGTTCCCACCCTCATCGTCGGATTGATTCTCGTCGGCTTGTTGTTCGGCGCCATCTTTGGCAACCATCTTCCCGGCGATGCCGACCATCTCTTCACCGATTCCATCACGCGTGGAATGGTGGCTGGATTCGCCCTGCCGATGCTCGTCTTCGCGATGCCACCGATCGCTCGTTTGGTGTGGGTCCGGGGCGGGGAATTCAACCTGCGCCGCAAGCCGTTGCAGTTGCGCCGCATGGCGATGCATATCGCGCATCTGGGCATCCTGCTGCTATTGGTCGGTCACGTCTTCACGACGACGTTGGTCGAGCGCGGCGATCCGAGTCACGTCGTCATGCTGCCGCGCGATGCGCCGATTCAACACAATGGATACTGGTACACCTTCACTGACCTGACGGCGACCGAGGACGTGGAGATCGGCGACGGTTTGATTTCGGTCACCATTGAGATTCGTGAGGAGTCGGATGGACCCGTCATAGCCACGCTCACGCCGGGCATGACGCGATTCGACGCCGGCAGCATTTCCGCCCGTTCCGAAACCGACACCTGGATCCGCCCGCAAGGCGATTTGGTCATCATCTTCGATCAGAGTCAATCCAACGTTCTCGGACTGACCTCATTCATGCAATCCGGTGAGGATGTCGACCGCATTCGGGTGACCATTTACGACCTGACGGGCAGCCACATGGTCTGGGCTGGCTGGATTCTGACGATGATTGGCACCTCGCTGAATTGGCTCATGGTACCATCGATTTCCAGAGATGAAGAGGAATGAGCCCTATGGGCTCGTCTTGACGGCAGCCAAACCGCTCATAAAGGGGGAGTCGGTCGCCGGGCCGCCCACAACTGGGCAGGTGTCCCCCCCATGGAGAACGGTTCCATCGTCCACATCGACTACGACCTGTACAATGCTGAGGATGAGTCCCTCATCGAGACCACCCGCGAAGAGGTCGCGAAAGAGGCCGACAAGCACGAGGAAGGCCGCGAATACACCCCCCTCATCACCGTCATCGGCGACGGCAAGCTGATCGCTGGCTTCGAGACTCACCTGCTCGAGGCAGACGCTGAGACCGACTACGAATTCGACATCGCGCCCGAGGATGGCTATGGCGAGCGCGACCCCAATGCGGTCGAGACGATGGGACAAGATGTCCTGTTCCGCTCTGTCCGCGATGCCGAAAGCCTCGCCATCGGCGGCCCCGTCGAAATCAACGGCAAGAACGGCGTCCTGAGGATGATCCGTGCCGGTCGCGCGCGCATCGACTTCAACCACCCGTTGGCCGGTCGCACCCTGCGCTACAAGTACCGCATCGTCAAGGTCATCGAAGACCGGGAGGAGAAGGTCACGACCCTGCTCGAGACCAATACCGGCCGCGATGGCTTCGAGGTCTCCTTCGATGGAGATGACCTGACCATCACACTGCCCGAGTTCGTCGCCTACGACCAGAACTGGGCCTTCACCAAGTTCAGCCTCATCCGCACCCTGCGCGACCACGTCGGCGTGCAGACAATCGTGTTCCGTGAGGTCCACGAAGCACGCCAGATCGGCGAAGAGGAGTGAGTCGGTCGCCCCTTCGGGGCGAATCGCTTTGAAGCGAGACCCTGAGCGGGCGCCATGTCAGAGGCGAGTCCGCTCATCAGCGAGACCCCGCTGCCCGCGAATCGCTTCGCTTTCATGGAGCGGGCGGCCCTCGCATTCATTCTCTCCGTCACCGTGCTCTTCATCGGGGCACTGGCCGGCGCTGAGGTGGCACCGGGGAATGGATTGACCGAGGTGGTCGAGACCTACTTCCTCGATCCTCACAGCACCGATTCAACCGCCGGAGATGCGGATTACAACACGGTGGACACCGTCGCCTATTCTCTGCTACTCGTCTCATTCGTCATCCTGCTCTCAGCATGGCTGCGTCACCTCGGTGTTGCGGCGCGCGATTCGACCATCCTCGCCATGCTACCGTGGGTGCTGTGGGCGGCGATCGGTGAGGTCAACGAGGACGCGGGCCTATTCGCTTCCGGCATGGGCGAATGGTTCGTCTCACCACTCATCCACTTCCACATCGCTGCCTGGGTAATCGGT
>Ga0302119_10000795_pt1 | contig 14267 bp, 9 predicted proteins | sample AG5_Tmax_MG_FD_203114 | JGI IMG/M metagenome (GOLD analysis project Ga0302119, IMG submission 203114) | Marine microbial communities from Western Arctic Ocean, Canada - AG5_Tmax | ecosystem: Environmental > Aquatic > Marine > Oceanic | place: Canada: Western Arctic Ocean | collected 2017-10-01 | reverse complement strand
TGCATGAGTCCGGTGGTGCGTTTTTCGACAAGAGCAGGCAGCGCAATGCCATCGATCAGATCCAATGGGTCAAGTACGTTACCCTTGGACTTGGACATTTTTTGTCCGTCAGCATCGCGTACCAGTCCATGTACATAGACGTCTCGGAAGGGGGCCCTGCCGGTAAATTTCAGGCCAAACATGATCATTCTGGCAACCCAGAAAAAGATAATGTCAAAGCCGGTTACGAGCACGCTCGTAGGGTAAAAGGTGTCCAGTTCGTCGGTCGAATCGGGCCAGCCCAAGGTCGAAAAGGGCCACAGGGCCGAAGAGAACCAGGTGTCTAGTACGTCATCGTCCTGATACAGAAGTACGGCCTGGCCATGCAGTGCCTGTGCTTGTACCTGCGCCTGGGTTTCATCGCGCGCAACGAAGATATTGCCCTGATCGTCGTACCAGGCGGGAATACGGTGACCCCACCAGATCTGCCGGGAGATGCACCAATCCTGAATATTGTGCATCCAGTCAAAATAGGTGCGACTCCAGTTAGCGGGAACGAAGCGTATGTCACCGTCTTCTACCGCCTTGATCGCAGGCTCGGCCAGCGCTTGCGCCCGCACAAACCACTGGTCGGTCAGGTAGGGTTCGACGACCGCATGGGAGCGGTCCCCCCGGGGAACCATGAGGGTGTGATCGTCTATTCGTTCTATAAGATCGAGCGCCTTAAGATCGGCGACAATCCGTTCCCGGGCATCGTAACGGTCCATCTCATGATAGGGCGAACCCGGCAGATTGATTGCGGCGCTGGGGTCGAGGATATTTATTGGCGTGAGCCCGTGCCGGTTTCCGACCTCGTAATCGTTGAAATCATGTGCCGGTGTAATTTTCAGACAGCCTGTGCCGAAATCTGGGTCAACATAATCGTCAGCGATGATGGGAATCTCACGCCCGACCAGCGGTAACATGACCTGACAGCCGACAAGCTGACGATATCGTTCATCGTCAGGGTGCACCGCTACTGCGGCGTCGCCAAGCATGGTTTCCGGCCGGGTGGTGGCGACAATCACGTAGCCGCTGCCGTTGGCCAGCGGGTAGCGTAGATGCCACAGGAAACTCTGCTCCTCTTCGGCAAGTACTTCCAGATCTGATAGTGCGGTGTGCAGCACTGGGTCCCAGTTAACCAGCCGCTTGCCACGGTAGATCAGATCTTCTTCGTACAGTCGGACGAAAGCCTCGCGCACCGCGTGGGACAGATCTTCGTCCATGGTAAACCGTTCCCGACTCCAATCTAAAGACGCCCCCATGCGTCGTAGTTGCCGGGTGATTGTCCCGCCGGATTCGCGTTTCCATTGCCAGATGCGTTCGATGAAAGCATCGCGTCCCAGATCATGACGGGTCTTGCCTTCGGCGTTTAGTTGGCGCTCAACCACCATTTGCGTTGCAATGCCCGCATGGTCTGTTCCACCCTGCCATAAGGTTCGATGGCCACGCATCCGGTGGTATCGTACCAGCGCGTCCATGATCGTATCCTGGAAGGCATGGCCCATATGCAGACTGCCGGTGACGTTGGGTGGAGGGATGGCAATGCAGTAAGGATCTCCGTCCCCGGCCGGCGCAAATTGACCACTACTTTCCCATGCGTCGTAAAGCGCCTGTTCTATCGCATGCGGGTCATAGGTTTTGCTGAGTTCGTTTTCGTTCATGAATCAATGGCGTTTTCTACTGTCAGGGTAGAAATTTACAAAACGTGAAATTATAGGCTAACTGGTGCGAGACAGACACGTCCGCAGACGAGGTTGAGGTATGTCAGTTGTCGTGCAGCCATGGGGCCAGATGCTGGCTGATATCGTGGGCTAACTCGTCACGCAGCAATTCGGGTAGAGATTCGCCTGAATGCAGGGATAGTCTTTTTTCAACTACGGCGAGCAGTTCGCTGGTTAGTTCCTCAAGACCCTTATCGTCAGCAGTCACAGCCTTCGCTTCATCAGCCACAGCCGGTTCTCTGTTTGATTGCACAGCCAGGCTCTCGTGCCCAGCATCTGTAGGGTGATCTGGGGCAATAGTGCTATCTAGCGCCTCAACGGAAGATTCTTTGGGAGCTTGTGGGCTTGGAGCTGTGAACATATCGACGGTTTGCGGCTGCTCCGGATCGATGTCTTTCGCTATGGGAGGCGTCTCTTGGGTTAGAGAATCCTGAGAATCGGCTGGCGTCGGGTCTTCGGCTCGAGCAATCAGCGTTGGTGTGTCATCCGGGTCAGACTCAATTAATTCTCCCAGGTTTTCCAGCTCGCGGATGAGCACCTCTCGGTCTTTTTTTTGTGTCATCGCAGCCTTGTACCGCTACAGCTTGATTTCATGCGTGGTTGGTTCAATTCCGTTTTCACGGTAAAAGCGAAACCGCCTCCGGCCCGATTCCCGCTCAGAGCCTTCATTGCCGACAATCTCGGCGACGCGGAGAAAGCCGGTAAAATCGGCGACCGGGTCTCCAGCAAGGGACACCACCACCTGGGCAGTTTCACTGTTGGCCGACTCATTCCCGATGGTCACGGGTGTGCGGGTTTTGCCTGTGCCGTTGATAGAGTGGGGTACAAAGCTGTTCTGAGAGAAGGTCCATAGTAGCTGGTCCAGGGTTTTGGCCTGTTCTACGCTGCTACAACGTATGTAAACCTGATGCCCTGCCTGAAAGGCTTTCTCCGTTACACGACAGGCGAGCATTAAGTGGCCCTGCGCAGGCCCGCCGGACTGAACATAGAAATCAACCCTGCAACTCATGGCTCCATCAGCCTGCTTTGGCTCGGTTAATCAGGAAACGAGTCAACAAGGGTACTGGACGGCCAGTTGAACCTTTTCTAGCTCCAGAATGCCACGCCGTGCCGGCAATATCCAGATGTGCCCAAGTCATCTTTGTGGCAAACCGGGACAAAAAGCAGGCAGCGGTGACGGCTCCAGCGGTACGTCCACCGATATTGGCCATATCGGCAAAGGGGCTATTAAGTTGTTTCTGGTAGTCCTCCCAGAGCGGCATACGCCAGGCACGGTCTCGGGCTGAGTTACCACAAGCCAGGAGCTCTTCGGCCAGCGCATCATCAGGGCTGAACAACGCTGTGGCAGGATGTCCCAGTGCGACCACGCAGGCGCCGGTGAGTGTTGCAATATCAATGATTGCTGCGGGTTTGTAGCGTTCTGCATAGGTCAGAGCATCACAGAGGACGAGCCGGCCCTCAGCATCGGTATTGAGAATCTCAATAGTTTTTCCTGACATGCTGGTAACGATGTCCCCGGGTTTAATGGCGGCACCGTCGGGCAGGTTTTCACTGCTGGGCACGATACCCACGACATTAAGCTTGAGCTGGAGTTCAGCGGCAGCTACCAATGCACCAAATACGCTAGCACCGCCACACATGTCGTACTTCATTTCGTCCATAGCTGATGCGGGTTTCAACGAAATTCCACCTGCATCGAAAGTGATACCTTTTCCCACCAGTACCACTGGCGCTTCATTCGATTTGCCGCCACGGTGCTCCATGATGATGAACCGTGCTGGCTCCCGACTACCACGCGAGACGGACAGTAATGCACCCATTTTAAGGGACTTCATTTTGGCTTCATCCAGGATCTTGACGCCCAAGCCGTGGCTACGCGAAAGTTTTCGTGCCTGGGTAGCCAAGTAACTGGGGGTGCATAGATTTCCTGGCAGGTTGCCAAGATCTTGAGCCAGTTTCATGCCGTTGGCGATTGCTGTCGCTTCTTTGACGCCGGCTCGGGTGACTGATACTGTTTTGCTTGATCCTGGCACAAGCGTAACCCGTGTCAGCGCACTACTGCGTTTGCCCGCCTCTTTACCTGCACCTGTTTTTAATTGGTTGAAGCGATAAGTGGCGTTATGCAGCGCCTGTGCCAGGACCCGGGCACGCGTACTGGGGTCAATCCCTTTGGCCGAGATTTCCGCCAGGGTTACGACGGCATTGGTAGCTGGCGTTGCACACAGACGTTGCGCTGTTGCAGCTGCAGCACGAGCAAAATCATCGGCATCGGGATGTTCGCCGACCCCGACCAGAAGCAGTCGTTGGGCGTTAATCCCTGATGGAGCAGGGGTCATCAGCACGGTGCCGGGTCGGCCATCGATATCTCCCGTTTTAACAAGTGTGCTGATCAGGCCTTGCGTTGCGGCCTCAACCTTGCGGGCACTGGCTGACCAGCGACCATTTTCATGAACGGGAATAACAAGGCAATGGGTGTGCACGCGGGTGATGTCGGGTGAAGAAACGGTGATTTTCATATTTTTCCTGGCAATAAAACTGTGGTTTGAGTTCAGTAACACTGGGTCGATTATGCTGATTCACGTAAAATGACGTGCTATTGTGGTGGCTGATTCAATGCGATGTCAAAACCCGCGGCTAGGAACGTCTAATGATCCTGCGTAGAGCCCTTGCCCGCGAGGTCCTGCTCACCAGCGGAGCAGTGACTGTGGTAATTTTTTGTATTTTCCTAGTTGTTCGCGTTTTGGGATTTTTACGCCAGGCTGCCGAGGGCGTTATTCCTATTGATAGCATATTTTTGTTACTGTTTCTGAAAGTGATTGGCTACATGGATGTGATCCTTCCGCTGATGATGTTTGTGGCCATATTGATGGTGCTCGGCCGTTGGAGTCGGGACAACGAGATGACCATCATGGCAGCGGCCGGCTTTGGTTTGGGCCATCTGCTACGACCCGCAGGTTTTTTGCTGCTGGTGAGTGCCATCATTGTTGGAAGTTTTTCTCTCATTGTAGGACCTATGGCGGTGCGGGCAGTGGGAGCGATAGAGCATGACCTGAAATCCCGTGTCGCTATTGTGGGAGTTATCCCAGGCGTTTTTTTGGAAACTCGCGCAGGCCGCGCAGTTTATTTTGTTGAATCACTGAATGACGAGACCGGGCAGTATGAGGGGATCTTTGCGTGGGGGTCGGATGCCGGTCGGGAAGGAGTGATCCTCGCGCAAACCGCACACCGGCAAATCGACCCTGATAGTCAGGATGCGTTTCTGGTCTTAGAAGATGGTGTTCGCTATGAAGGTGTACCCGGGGACAGCGTTTACCGGGTCATTAATTTTGAGCGCTATGCCATCCGCGATAGTATGGGCCCGGCTTCACCGGTACGCTATCCCCTGCATGGTTGGAAAACAGGTCGGTTATGGAAATCTAATGGCTCCTATGAGCGCAAGGAATTAGCCTGGCGGTTCTCCAAGATCGCTGTACTTCCAGTACTCATTCTTTTCGCACTGTCACTGGGCCGCATGGAACCACGAGGCAAGCGGTACGTGTCGATGTTTGTAGCATTGTCAATTTATTTCTCCTATACCAATCTGGTAACGCTGATGTGTACCCAGATGTCTAAGGGTGGGTTCGAACCGCTGGCAGGGTTGATAGCAACTCACCTGCTGTTTGCGGCTATGGCGGTGTATCTGTTCTGGCGTCGCGCCAATGACCGGCCTCTTTGGCAGTGGCCAGTCCGACTGAAACGCATCGCTGGCTGAGTACCGATGCGCTTGCTCGATCTATATCTGGGGCGGGTATTACTAAACCAGATACTACTGGTTCTGGGGGTACTGGTTGGTGTGTTTGTGTTCGTTACATTCATTGACCAGGTTTCCTACCTTGGTACGGGTCAATATAGCCTGCTGGATGCGATAAAGTATGTCCTGTTAAGTACGCCACGTATCGTTTACGAGGTATTTCCGATGGCGGTGCTGGTGGGTGCAATACTCGGCCTCTCCCTGCTGGCAGTCGATTCGGAGTTGATCGTGATGCGTTCCAGTGGGATATCGATCGGTCAGATTACTGTCGCTGTGCTAAAGCTGGGTTTTCTGTTGGCCTTAGTAGCGCTACTGATTGGCGAGTTCATCACACCATGGAGTGAAACTCTGGCGCAGCGCGGGCGGGCACAGGCGTTGGAACGGAATATTGAACAAAAATCCAACTCTGGCTTGTGGCTGCGAGACGGAAAGACCTTCGTTAATGTTCGCGAGGTCCTGCCCGACCTGACACTGCGCGATATTCGGGTTTTCGAATTTGACAGCATGAGCCAACTGCGTGCACTGGTCTATGCGGGCAAGGGCCGTTACGCCGAATCGTTCTGGGATCTTGACGACGTCAAGCAGACATTAATTGATGAACAGGGCTTTACCCAGGTCAATGAGGCGCCCAAGGCCCGTTGGAACACTGCGGTTACGCCGCAGACGATGGCGGTATTCTTGGTGCAGCCGGACCAGTTATCTTTGCTCCAGTTGCGTCAATACATTGCTCACCTCAGTGCTAATGTTCAGGACACGCGTAACTTTGAATTGGCTTATTGGTCGAAACTGACATTACCTGCGTCAGCGGCTGTCATGCTGTTGTTGGCGATCCCATTCGTCTTTGGCAGCATTCGCTCAGCAGGTATGGGTCGGAACCTTTTTATCGGAATCATGATCGGAATTACCTTTTTTGCCACCAGCAAGGCGCTGGGCTATATCGTGCTGGTTTATGATATGCCGCCACTGGTGGGGGCCATTTTGCCAACGGCCGCCTTCGCAATGGCTGCAGGAATTCTCTACCGGCGGATCCCTTAAGCACCAACACAAATGGGAGGCCCGACGCTGACTGGCCTACGATGGCCACCCCTGTTATGACTTGATTGGGTTGGATGTCAGCCGGTGATCGCGCCTGGCTCGACCAGGTCAACCATATTGTGCCTGGGCCTAAGTAGCAGATTGAGCCGTCCGATGAGCGCCCTGGAGCGCCGTGCGCCCCAGGGATGCGAGTCGATCAGCCTAGGGCAGTTTCTGGGTCGACATAGTTATAGCCCAGATCCCGCGCTACTTCTCGGCAAGTGATCTTGCCTTCATGCACGTTCAGGCCGTCACGCAAATGACGATCCTCCTTGAGAGCCTGGTGGTAGCCTTTGTCCGCCAGCACCAGCACATGAGGCAAGGTGACGTTATTGAGTGCGTAGGTCGAGGTGCGCGGGACGCCGCCGGGCATATTCGCAACGCAGTAGTGCACTACATCATCGACCACGTAGGTGGGTTCAGCATGAGTTGTGGGTCGTGCAGTTTCACAGCAGCCACCCTGGTCGATAGCCACATCAACGATGACGGCGCCCGGCTTCATGGCCCGCACCATCTCGGCTGTGACCAATTTGGGGGCTGCTGCGCCTGGAATCAGGACGCCACCGATTACCAGGTCAGCCTCAAGTACATGACGCTCGACCGCGTCACGGGTTGAAAATACCGTATTGGTTGAACGACCGAACTGTTGCCAGTGCGTTTCAATGACCTCGGGGCTTCGATCAATCACCCAGACATCTGCACCCATACCGACTGCAATATGCGTGGCGTGTGTGCCGACCACACCGGCACCGAGAATCACCACTTTGGCTGGGTCTACTCCTGGCACACCCCCGAGTAACACGCCCAGGCCGCCGTGGGGATGCTCAAGGCAATAGGCGCCAGCCTGTATGGCCATACGACCGGCCACCTTGGACATGGGCGCAAGCAGGGGCAGGCCCCCGCGAGGCGACGTGACGGTCTCGTAGGCGATACAGGTCGCACCGCTGTCGACTAAGTCACGAGTTTGCTCCGGGTCTGGCGCCAGGTGCAGATAGGTAAAGAGAATCTGGCCCGGGCGTAGCATGGCGCGCTCGTTAGCCTGTGGCTCTTTCACTTTGACGATCATTTCCGCGCCGGCGAAAATTTCTTGCGGATCATCAACAATTTGCGCGCCCACTGCTCGATATTCGTCATCGCTTGCGCTGATACCTTCCCCGGCGTTGGCCTGTACCATGACCTGGTGGCCATGGGTCACGGCTTCACGTACGCTGGCTGGCGCCATGCCGACCCGGTATTCGTGGTTTTTTATTTCCTTGGGTACGCCGATTAACATTTAAGAACCTCCCGATTAATTAAAACATGACACCTAATAGCGCCCAACTAGATTTCTAGTACAGCTGTCAGGCAATAACGGACCCACTTTGACCCCTAGGCGAGTTGCAATTTTCACAATCGCCTATGGATCGTTCTATTGGGAGCGCATGTCGGCACGGTCAATACCTGCAACTGCTACCGGCGCCTTCATTGCATCACGGCGGAAGGGTTCGCCCAGCTCCTGGTTGAGAACCACCTCGATAAAGGTCGTGATATTGCTGTTCATCTGCTCGCTGATAGCGGTATTGAGCGCAGCCGTGAGCTCTTCCATGGTCTCAGTTTTAACACCCTTAACCCCGCAGGCTTGGGCTATCTTGGCGTATTCCACACCTACGTTAAGTTCTGTACCAACGAAATTGTCCTGATACCATAATGTGGTGTTGCGCTTCTCAGCACCCCACTGGTAATTACGGAATATGATCATGGTGATCGGTGGCCACTCGTTACGCCCGCACGCGGTCATCTCGTTCATGGAGATCCCGAAAGCTCCATCCCCAGCAAAACCAACCACAGGAACATCCGGGCAACCGATCTTGGCGCCGAGGATTGAGGGAAAGCCGTAACCGCATGGGCCAAATAGGCCGGGAGCAAGATATTTGCGGCCTTGCTCGAAACTCGGGTATGCGTTGCCGATGGCACAGTTGTTACCAATATCCGAAGAGATAATGGCTTCACGGGGCAGGGCTTTCATAATGGCACGCCATGCCTGGCGAGGTGACATGCGCTCAGGTTTGTCGTCCCGCGAGCGTTGGTTCCAGGTAGTGCCGGGATCATCTTCTTCGTGATCCATGTCGGCAAGTTCTGACGCCCAGTCGGACTTGCACTTTGCGATCAGATCTGCCCTTTGGGCGCGGCCTTGGTCGCCTGCATTGACGCTGAGTTGCGTAAGCAACTGTTCAGCGACTCGTCGGGCATCACCTTGGATAGCCACATCTACTTTCTTGGTTAAGCCAATGCGATCAGCGTTGATATCGACCTGTATCAGGCGTGCATCTTTAGGCCAATAGTCAATTCCGTAACCGGGTAGGGTTGAGAAAGGGTTTAGGCGCGTACCCAGCGCCAGGACGACGTCAGCCCTGGAAATAAGTTCCATTGCAGCTTTGGAGCCGTTGTAGCCCAGCGGTCCGGCGGCCAGGGGGTGTGAACCGGGAAAGGCATCGTTGTGTTGGTAGTTGCAGCACACCGGCGCGCCCAGTCTTTCGGCAAGGGATACGGACGTTTCGATAGCGCCGCTTAGCACGGCACCGGCCCCGTTGAGAATGACCGGAAAACTGGCGTCGGATAGAAGTGCCGCGGCCTTGGCAATAGCAGTCTCGCCTCCGGGAGAACGCTCTACCTCGATAACTTGGGGCAGTTCAATATCTATAACCTGGGTCCAGTAATCGCGTGGCACATTGATTTGCGCTGGCGCCGAACCTCTTCGAGCTTTTTCGATGACACGGTTGAGCACTTCAGCGATCCGGGTTGGGTCACGAACCTCTTCCTGGTAGCAGACCAAGTCCTGGAATATGGCCATCTGCTTTACTTCCTGGAAGCCACCCTGACCTATGGTCTTGTTCGCAGCCTGGGGGGTCACCAGCAGTAACGGGGTGTGGTTCCAGTAAGCGGTCATGACTGGCGTGACGAAGTTAGTAATGCCCGGCCCGTTCTGGCCAATGGCCATACTCATTTTGCCGGTCACCCGCGAATAGCCGTCGGCGCTCATTCCCGCGTTACACTCGTGGGCACAATCCCAGAACTTAATACCAGCCGCTGGGAAAAGATCTGATATCGGCATCATGGCAGAGCCAATGATCCCAAAAGAATGCTCGATCCCGTGCATTTGTAGAACTTTGACAAACGCTTCTTCAGTGCTCATTTTCATATGTTTCTCCTGTGATCTGGAATCGCGTGGAAGTAGGCCAGGGTACCGGTGGAGATACACCTGTTGACCAGACTTTTGATCTTCGTGACGGTTTTGACTGCCCAGTGTGTTGCCGGCACCCAGATATGCGCTGGGTATTTGGACGGCGAACCATAGAACAGGTAAGCACCCACGCATAGGGCCAGCGCGATGTCATACAGTGCGCCAGATGTGGCTTTCAAGCCTGATGTATCTATAACCCAACCATGACCGTTTTGGAAATCAATCTATGCCTGCCGATGACTACCGCTGCGCTGCCAAATGGATCTAAGGTGGCAAAGGCGGCAAATACCAGTCACCCCGGTTTGAAGTACTTCGCACCTGGGGTGAACTGTGTGAGCGCAGCAGCGCGTTACCCGGTGATACCCCGCACCAAAGTCCGCTGGATCGTCTGACAACTCGCGGCAACGCTACACGGCAAGGCACTCCAAACAATCCGGCGCCACCTGCTTGCCCAGGCGCGGATAATGGCCGTGGGGTTGTTAGATCAACGGAACTGGCTCTGCGGGCCAACTCCCTGCGAGTTACCGAATTATCGTGCCATGCCTGCCAGTTTGGAGATACCGGGCTCGATGCGATCAACCGGGATAGATGAGAATCCCAGCCTCAGGAAATTTTTTGGCGCGGGCTGGGCTAGAAAAAAGACATCTCCTGCTTCAAATAGGATGCCCTGGGCCACACAATCCTGGTGTAGTTGTCGTGCGTCCAGTCCTGGCGGCCCCTTGAGCCAAAATGATGAGCCACCGGTCGAAGGGCTGACTGTCCACTCTGGCAGGTGCTGATTGAGCGCGTCGCGTAGCGTATGCCATCGATCCCGCAGTGAGTGACTTAGGCGTCGGACCAGAGCATCGTGATAGCCACGCTTGAGGAACTGGGCGACGATCAACTGGTTGTTAGCGGGTGGATGGCGACTCATGAGTCGCCGTAGCGCGCGAGCTTCTCGAATAAATTCTGCAGGGGCAACCATGAATCCGATCCGCAATCCCGGCGCGAGCGTTTTGGACAGGCTTCCGATATAGATCACGACGCCGTCCCGGTCCAGGCTTTTGAGTGCGGGCGTGGGGTCACCCAGAAAGTTATGTTCACTTTCGTAGTCATCTTCAATGATAACGAATTTGTCTTGCCGGGCTCTTGCCAGTAGCGCTTCGCGTCGGTCACGGCTCAACGTCACTGTGCTTGGAAACTGGTGACTGGGAGTAAGGTACAGGCACTGGCAATGCGAAAGCGCTGATCCAGGAACCAGTCCTTTGTCATCCACCGCGAGCGCTTCAATGCGGGCAGTACGAGCCGCAAAGATATTGCGCGCATCCGGGTAACCAGGCTCCTCCATGGCGACCACCTGATTTTCCGTCAACAGTAAATCCGCAGTAAGGTACAGCGCCTGTTGCGCGCCCAGCGTAACAAGGATCTCATCAGGCTGCGCCCACACTCCGCGTCTGGGTAATATGCGTGTGTGAATCTGCTCGACCAGGTCCGGATCGTCCTGGTCAACCCGGTCGCCTGACCACCTATGGATCGCGTCGATACTGCCGGCATCCCGGCAACAGGCGCGCCATTCATTTACCGGAAAAAGGCTAGAGTCGATCTGGCCATAGATAAACGGATACGGGTATTGCTGCCAGTCTGCCGGCTTGACTAGATTTCGTTGCGTCGTGGGTCGAAAGCGTAATTTCTCTTCCCAATCAATTGAGTTTCGTTTGAAGGTTTCTGATGGGGGTGTCTTTACCCGGTCGAGCAGAATATCTTCGCTGACAAAATAGCCGCTACGTTCTCGGGCTATCAGGAAGCCTTGGTCTACTAGATGCTGATAGACCAGCACGACGGTGTTGCGGGCAACTTTGAGTTGGCTGGCAAGTTTGCGGCCCGAAGGCATGGGTGTACCCGGCGCGATGTGGCCATCAAGTATCGCGTCGACGAGCATTTCCCGGATTTGGGCTTGCAGGCTCGATTGCCCGTTGTGCGGTAATTCAAACAGGCGGTCTGGGATCACTGGACTCATCGGGCACACGGAACTGGCCCTACCTCAGGGTGCATGGAAAGATTAACTTCAAGTCACACAGCAATTTAACTCGTCTTTAGGCAACTATAGCAGGCGCATTTCCCATAGGAAATATTATGAAATACGACCCGGAATTTCTCGAGAACTACTGGATGCCCTTCACTTCGAACCGGGATTTCAAGTCAGATCCCAGAATCGTGGTGCGCAGCGAGGGGGTTTATATGTATAACGACGCCGGGGAGAGAATCCTTGACGGATCCTCTGGACTTTTCTGTTGCGCTGCTGGTCATAGCCGGCCCGAGATTGCAGAGGCTGTCTACAGCCAGCTTAAAGAATCCGCCTACGTGCCACCATTTCAGATGGCACAACCGTTGGCATTTGAGTTGTCTCGGCGGCTCGCCAAACTGACCCCCGATGGCTTGGATCATATTTTCTTTGGCAATTCTGGATCCGAAGCGGTCGACACCGCAATGAAGATCGCCTATGCCTATCACTATGCGCGGGGCGAGGGCCAACGCCAGCGCTTTGTATCGCGTGAACGGGCCTACCATGGGGTAAACCTGGCAGGCGTCTCTTTGAGTGGGATGATAAAGAACCGTCAGGCGTTTGGCCCCGGTGTTCCGGGGGTGGTGCATATGCGCCATACCTGGCTACCTGAGAATCGTTTTGTTAAAGGCCAGCCTGAGACTGGGGTGGATCTTGCTGAGGATCTTGAACGTGCGGCTATGAACTACGGTCCCGATACGATTGCGGCTTGTATTGTTGAGCCTGTTGCTGGCTCCACGGGTTGCTTGGTGCCGCCTCGGGGCTATCTTGAACGCCTGCGTGAGATTTGCGATACCCATGGTATTTTGCTGATTTTTGACGAAGTGATCTGTGGTTTTGGCCGAATGGGAACGCCTTTTGCGTCGCAAGCTTTCGGTGTCACTCCCGATATCATGACCATGGCCAAGGCTTTGACCAACGCGGCCCAGCCGATGGGTGCAGTGGCTGTCAGCGATAAGGTGCACTCAGCTTTCATGGATGCATCGCCGGAAGGCGCTGTTGAGTTTTTTCATGGATACACCTATTCCGCTCACCCCGGGGCTTGTGCAGCGGGTATTGCGACACTGGATATCTTTGAAAAAGAGGGACTGATCGCCCGAGCCGCAGACCTTTCGGGCTATTTCCTCGACCAGGTATTCGCACTGAGCGATATCCCCTTAATTACCGACATCCGCGGTTATGGTTTATTTGCGGGTATTGATCTGGCGCCTATGGAAACGCCTGGAGTGCGAGGTCTGGATTTTCAGAAAAAACTCTTTCATAACGGATTGCACATCAAGATGACCGGGGATTCGGGGTTGATTGCTCCGCCGCTCATCAGTGAACGGCACCATGTGGATAGCATTTGCGAGATTATCCGACAGACCTTGGCTCAGTACTAAGGGCTTAAAGCCTGGAAATGGGCTAAATGGGCTAGGGTTCTAGAAGATTACGAAACATTCATTGAATACTTGCCATGTATTGATCCGGTGGTATTAGAATGGTGTTGAGAGGGCGTTGACTCGAATTTATTATTTAGTTATACGTCCTTGTTGAATCGTGGTTTGATCAGGATTTGGCATAAACGTGACCGGGCCCCGGTCCTGCGCACAGCGCGCAGGCTTTGGGGTAAATAACCAACTGGAGGACAAAAATGAGTCTAGAGAAAAATAAGAAGGGAGTTGAGGTAGACGCGGGGCGTCGATCATTCGTCAAGCGGTCTGCGGCGGTATCAACGGCCGCAGCCGTAGGCCCGTGGATCATCAGTTCAAAGGCGCTTGCCTCTTCGGGTGAAGTCAACGTGCTGTTGTGGTCGGATTATTGTCCGCCGGGATTCCTTAAGTCCTTTAAGGAAGAAACCGGGATTACCGTGAATTTCACCGGCATTGGTTCAAACGAAGAAATCATCAATAAGATGAAAGCGACCAAGGGCAAGGGTTTCGATGTTTGCAGCCCAACCAATATGCGATCGTTACAGTGGGAGCCGTTGGGTTTACTCCAAGCAATTGATTACGACCGTATTCCTAATGTTAAGAACCTGAATCCGGCGATGCTCGCGGTAGGCGATAACGAGTGGAGCTTTGGTGGGAAAGGCTCTCATTGGTTGCCTCAGATATGGGGTACTGAAGGAATTGCATGGCGCTCCGACAAGTGGACACCGCCACGTGACGGAGAAATGCCAAGTTATGGAGATGTCTGGCAAAGTGATGTAGAGGGTAAAACCATGATGCGCCCGCACTCGGGTATGCTCGGAGCTGGTTTGTACCTGGAAACTACAGGCGCGTTGGATCCAGGCGCTATGCGGGCAGCGTATGCGGATGAGGCGATCATGCGCAAGACTTGGCAGGTAGTTACTGATTTCTGCATCAAGCATAAGAGTCAGATTAAACTGTTCTGGAACGATGCCGATAGCCAGAAAAA
>Ga0302119_10000794_pt1 | contig 14272 bp, 9 predicted proteins | sample AG5_Tmax_MG_FD_203114 | JGI IMG/M metagenome (GOLD analysis project Ga0302119, IMG submission 203114) | Marine microbial communities from Western Arctic Ocean, Canada - AG5_Tmax | ecosystem: Environmental > Aquatic > Marine > Oceanic | place: Canada: Western Arctic Ocean | collected 2017-10-01 | reverse complement strand
AGGGGCACGCAGTGTGTCTTATTTTTACGATCGTTCAAGACAATCAACTCTTCGGGGACCAGAGGGCGACTCTGCGCACAAGGCCAGGATCCATCGTTGCACCCTCCCCCGATCAGGGAGCCCGAGGAACATCCCCCTCACTCGTATCAGACTGTATCCGCGCACAACCTCATCGCCAACGTGGGGTTTCTTTGCTAGTTCTTCTGAACTCGAACCTCATGACCAAACATCTCGCACCCCTCCTCCTGCTCGCCCTGGCTACGCCCCTCGCAGCCAAAGTCACTTTCAATGAGCACATCGCCCCTCTCGTGCACCAGAACTGCACCGGCTGTCACCGCCCGGAACAGTCCGGCCCTTTTTCGCTCATCACCTACCGCGATGTGAAGAAGCGCTCCCGCACAATCGAAGAGGTCCTCCTCGATCGCTACATGCCCCCGTGGAAACCGGTGAACACCAACATCCATTTTGCCAACGATCGGCGCTTGAGTGAGAAGGAAATCAAGCTCTTCAGCGCCTGGGTCGAAGACGGCGCACCAGAGGGCGATCCCGGGAAGACCCCAAAATCGCCGGAGTATCCCAGCGGATGGTATCTTGGAGAGCCCGACCTGGTGGTGACCATGAGTGGCCAGTTCGACATCCCCGCGGAAGGAAAAGACATCTATCGCTCCTTCGTCTTTCCGCTCCAACTCTCGGAGGATAAATGGGTCAAGGCCGTGGAGCTCCGACCCAAAGCCAAGTCCGCAGTGCACCACGCTCTCTTCTTCATCGATACCGACGGCCAGGCCCGCAAGCGGGATGGCAGCGATGGCAAAGCGGGCATCAGCGGCATGGGCTTTTTGCGCGAAGCAGATCCCTCTGCCGCCTTCAACGGCTCAGGCGGACTCGGCGGTCACGTCCCCGGGGCCACTCCCGCTAAGCTTCCCGGCGACCTCGCGATGTTCCTTCCCAAGGGCTCGGACGTTGTCATGCAGACTCACTTCCACCCCTCCGGAAAAAAGGAGACTGAACAAGCTGAGCTCGCCCTCTACTTCGCTGACAAGGCACCGGTCAACAATCTCGTGGCCATTCAGATTCCTCCCGTCTTTGGAGCGACCAAGAACATCAACATCCCGGCCGGTGAGAAAAACTATATCGTGGAAGACAGCTTCACCATTCCCGTGCCAGTCACGGCGGTGCTGGTGGGCGGACACGCTCATTACCTCTGCCGCAACATGAAGATGACGGCCACCCTCCCGGGAGAAAAAGAGATGGTGCTCCTGAATATCTCCGACTGGGACCTCGATTGGCAGGATCGCTATCACTTCGAGAAGCCCATCGATTTTCCTGCCGGGACCGTGCTCAAGACCCGCCTCGTCTACGACAACTCCGCGGGAAACCCGGAAAACCCCTTTAGCCCGCCCCGACGCGTCCGCTGGGGACGTCAATCGACCGATGAAATGGGCAGTGTGACCCTCACCGTGGTTCCGAAAGGCAAGAGTCAAGGTGACCTCATCGCCAAAGCGCAACGCCAGCAACTCTTTTCCGGTGCCAACAAGGCGATCGAGCAGGCGCGCAAGACGTTCTTCAACGTGAAGGGCTACGACCGTAACAAGGACGGCCTCGTTCAGGAAGACGAGATTCCCCAACGGATGCGAAACCGCATCTTGACCCGCTTCGATAAGAATCAGGACAGGGTTCTCGATGCCGAAGAACAACCAGCGCTCCAGGAATACCTCAACGGTATCCTGGGCGGTCGCGTTCGCTCGCGCGCACGCTAAGAAGTATCGCCCTCCATCATGCTCGCCTTTCATACTCTGGCGCTCTGCTCCCTCCTCGTCACGTCCGCTTGGAGCGCAGAACCAAGAATACTCCCCGACTTCGGACTCGTCGACCTCACAGGCAAGAAGCACAACCCAGCGGCAGCGAAGGACAACAGGATCGTGGTCTATGTCTACGTGAGCATCGACTGTCCCATCGCGAACTTCTACCAACCCACCCTACGAAAACTCGCGCAGAAGTTTGAAAAGCAGGGCGTGCGCTTCTATCAGATTCACTCCGATCCCGACCTCACCCCCAAGGCCGCAAGAAAACACACCAGGGACTTCGATGTCGTCAGCCCAGTCATTTTGGATCCCACTCAGAAATTGGCACGCGCCTACAAGGCGAAGGTGACCCCTGAAGTACACGCCATCACTCGTGACGGCAGCTGCATCTACCGCGGCCGAATCGACGACACCTATACCGCGTTTGGCAAACGCCGTCCGGAGCCCACCACCCGGGACCTGGATGCAGCCCTCACCGCCACCTTGGCTGGCAAAAAAATCGAGGTTCCGGTCACCGAAGCCATCGGTTGCCAGATCTTCATCGAAGACTAGCAGCCCCCAGCTTCCGACCTTCTACTTCTTCGGCAGCACCCAGATGTTCCGGTAAAAGACCGGGTTTCCGTGGTTCTGCAGAAAGATCGGACCACCTTCATCGTTCTTCAACGGGCCGTGCACCGGAGCGGCGGTGGTGTGGGTCTTGCCCATTTCCTGGTGTTCCTGGACGAGGACTCCATTGAGCTTCACCGTCATGCGCGGCCAGGCGGTCCGCTTGCCATCCTGGTCGAACTTGGCGTGCGTGTATTCGACGTCATAGGTCTGCCATGTCAGAGGAGGCAGGCACATGTTGACCTTCGACTTGGCGATCGAGTAGATGCCGCCGCATTCATTCATCAAGCCTTCCAGGCCGAAGGAATCCAGAACTTGAGTTTCCCAGCGGCCCATGTAGTAGACCCCGCTGTTTCCCCGTCCCTGTGAACGGGCGTGCGGCTTGTAGGGAGTCTGGAATTCGACGTGAATAGTGCAATCTCTGAACTTCTGGGAACTCATCGCATTGCTTCCCGCGAGCAGCCCATTCACCACCTTCCCGTTCTTCCAACCATCAGCACTGGTTCCATCAAAGAGCACGACCGCGCCCTTCGGCGGCTTCGCTCCCACCGTGGGGCTCTGACGCACGATCCGTTTCAGCGAAATACTCTTCCCATTCTCCGCCTTCACCCGGAATGTTCCGCTGGAAATTTCTCCACGGTAGGACTTGTGCCCTTCCGGTGGAAACTTGAGCGTGGCACTGAACTCGGTTCCGCCCCCAGCCATGTAGCGTTTCTTTCCTGCAGCGGGAACGAAAGTCGATTTCTTGTCCCCCAACTTGCCGTCCAGCAGGCTCTTGCTCTTGCCATCCCAGCCCGCTCCGGGCAACCCGCCCTGATAAAGCACGGCCTGGAAGTGGCCACTTCCAAGTGCGATCACTTGCGCACCCATTCCCTCGACGGCGTACTCGCCCTGAATCGAAAAATCGGGATCTTCTTTCTCGGCGACTGCCGAATCCGTCCAGGCTTTGTTCTGGTCCGCCGCGTCGAGAGACGCGAGAGAGACGACAGCAAACGCAAGCGCTGCCAAGGAGTAACGTGAGGTGGTCGTTTTCATGAGTGTCGGTATAGAATACTCTGGGGATGAAGACCTATTAATAAGGCTTCGCAAAGCCCATTATTTCACCCAGACAATTTGGGATCACCCCTCCGTGCGATCCCACGGATCCACCAACGACCTCAGCGCCGCCAGATTACTTTTCCATCCAGCCGCCCCATCCCAAAACTACCGCGTCGCCTTCAGCTCTTCGAAGCGGCCTTCGAGGATATCCAATTTCCGGCGCCGCTCGGCAATGGTCTGGTTGAGAGCCGTGAACTCGTGCAGGACCTTGTCCCGACCGCTTCCTCCCCGACTGCCAGCCTTCCCGGACGCTCCGCTTCCGTGGCCCTTCTCCCCTTTGACCCAATTGCTGATCGAGAGCGACGATGCTCCAAATTTTCTGGCCGCAGCCAAAATTTCCCCGTGACCCTTTTTCGAATTGATCTGAATTACAAAGCCCCCACCCGGGCCTTCACCTCATCGGAGTATCTCTTTCCGTGTCCGAGCTTCTGCGAAGCCCTCTTCCTGACTATTGTCATTGTCGCTGCATGTGATGGTTAACTTCCCTCGAAAATACGGTTCGGAGAATGATGCCAATTTGCCAAATCTATCACCATGCCGCATCTGATTTCAGCCATCGGGCCGCATCGCCCTTCGAGTTCCTCGCTATATGCTTGAGTTCAGGCCCTTTCCAACTCAGCCGTTCCAGAATTGCGATAATGTAGTCCTTCACCACTTCCGCGAACTTGCTCAGCTTCTATTGCACCTCCTGTTGCTCGGCAGGCGATTCAATCACGAGGATTTTACCGCTGTTGTGAATCATCGCTCTTTCAATCACGTTGTGAAGCTCGCGCACATTGACGGGAATGGATTTCGTCCCCCCACCCGATCAACCTGCCCTTCCTCCAGAACGTGCAACAACTGGTCCTGCGCATCTTCCGGCAGTTCGCCAATCTCATCGAGAAAGATCGTCCCCACCCTAGAGGGATGACATCTCTCGCTGCTCGCTTCTGGCGAGATGCTCAAGTCATCTCCCTGCCTCTCGAATGACGACCGCCCACCTGCGAGGAAGAGTCGCCCTGATCCTCCCGGTTCCCGTCTGATCCTGAGCGCCCGGATCCATCCTCTTCGCGGGAGATCAACCCATGTCTCTTGCTGATTTCCTGCAACAATTTCAATTCAATTTTCAACTCCGCGAGTCGCGAACGGAGAAACTGATAGCGTGCTCCGAAAATACTCTCCCTCCTCATGCTAAGACCGACGGAGGGCCGTGCAAGGTGGTTACATTTTCCGGGAAAAGATTCTTGAGCGCTCGAAGTTCACCTTGGTTTGGCGCACGCGATAAACCCGCCTTGGGAAGGGCTAGCACCGTTCCTTTCGAGCACAGTATAGATTTTCACTCCATACCTCATCAGGAGCGAGCGATGCGAGGGAGTTGGTCGGATTACCCGGCGACATCAAACTCGGCGCCGGGTCGCCTCATTCCTCGCTAGAAGCTTTTCATCTTCTCTTCCGCCGCCTTGATGCGGGCATTGAACTCGGCGAATTTCTTGTTGTTTTCGTCGTTCTGCTTGGGACCAGTTTTGATCCACTCTTGGAGCGCCTTCTTGCTTTCTCGCGACTCCGCAATGGCGGCCTTGTAGGCATCAGCCTTCTCCGGGTTGGCCTTGGCATAGGTCGCGATGTTGGAAGCACTGAGGCGGGAGACCCCTTTGAACTCCTCCACAAAGGATGTCGGCGTCTTGTCCCGTCCTGCTCCGAGTTGACCAAGCTTGGTCTCACCATCGCTGTCCAACACCACGTAGGTTGGGAAACCGCGCACCTCGAACTTTGCCTGAAGCTTCTCGTTCCGCTCCACAAACTTCTCCGGGACGATCGTCTTGTCCTTGGGAAAATCAAGGGTCACGAGCACCACATTCTCAGCCGCATATTTCTTCCACTCCGCCTCTGCGAAGACATTCTTGTCCATCAGTTTGCACCATCCACACCAGTCGGATCCCGTGAAGTTAAGTATCATGGGCATCTTCTTTTCGGTTGCCAGCTTGCTCGCGGCGTCAAAGTCCATCGTCCAGACTCCGATTTGCGCGCCCTCAAGCTGGACCTTGTCGTTGGCTTGAGCACTCAGAGCCAACGCCCCAAAAGTCAATCCAGCCATAGCATTTTTCAAAGTGTTCTTCATTGTATCCTTTCTTGGTTGTCTTGGTAAGAGCACCGGCAGGGCGCATTATTCCCAGGTCATCGGTTCTCGCTCACCCCCCCGTAGCGCCCATCTCATGGCCCTGCAAGTGGGATCTTGCCAATTGCAGCGCTCAATTCCTCTTTGGACCCAATAATTGCCTGATTCTCGATGCCTCGTGGACCTCGGCTGCGAACGACCTCCTCTCCAAGCGATCCGACTCCCCAGCTGAGATGACCTTCCTCGCTTGCTGGCGGGGCACGTCCTGAGCACCCCTCCCATCATCGCCACCCTCAACATCACCCCTTGCTCGCAGCGACTGCATCCTCCTACTGAAATCCATCCAAGGAGAAGAGATAGGCAAACAGATCCGCCAACTCCTCCGTCGAAAAATCCTGCGCGGTCGGCGGCATGAGACTTCCGATCTCCTCTCGTTTGCTCACCCTCTCCGTCGCAATTTCATGCATCTCACTGCTTGCAAAGTCACGGAGCAGGAGCCGCTTCTCCTCGCGACTTGCCTGTAGGTAACCTTGGAAAACCTGCCCCTTCTTGGTCACCACCCGACTCAGGGCATAGCCTTCCTTCACGTGCTGGCGCGGCCAGAGCACTTCCGTCACAATACGCTCAGGCAACAAGCCGGTTCCCACCGCACTCAAGTCCGGCCCAATGACTCCGCCTTCCTTGCCCACCTTGTGACAGGCGGCACATCCGGCCTGCGATGATCTGAACAGGATCTCTCCCTTCGCTTGGTCGCCCATTCTCCCTGCCACCACGAAGGCGCTGACCTTGCCAGCGCTGAATTCGAATTCGCTCGCTGCGACCCCCGCCAAACGATCCAGCGTGCCTCCAAGTTTGTCGTCCACAAATCCAGTCCCCACCCAGGCCCGTCGAAGTCGCTCCCCTTGCGCGGGATCCACCTTCTTCTTCGCCAATTCCTTCGCCAAAAGAGCAGGCGCTCCTTCATGAGTCGCAAAGTCTCCCAGAATGGCAGCGATCACGTTCACATCCGTAGCCCCACGCAGAATGGTTGCGGCCCCGCGCACCGCTTCGCCAGGATCGAGATCCAAGATCGCCGCCACCGCCTCTGGCCGGATGTCCCCTCTCGTTCCAGCCATCTCTTTGAGTAACTCGACGGTCTCCTTGTTCCCCAGTGATCCCAAGGCCCGCGTGGCCGCAACCCGCAGTTTCGCCTCGCCGCCGCCATCCCGTGCCATCTTCAAGACCATATTGTAGAGCTCTTTCACCCGCCAATGAGCTGCGAGCTCAACTGCTGCCACTCGGGACTCCACCTCGGGATACAGCAGGGCCCGGCCAAGCGGGGGGATGAGATCGAACTTCGGCCGCCCCCGGTTCTTCATACTCCGCAGCAGGGCTGCTCCTGGTCGCTCTCCATCGAGAACCACCCGCAAGTCACCTTCGTCGCCCACCGCGATCAGAGCGTGGGCCAACGCCTGGTAGGTTTTTCCCCGCAGGGTTTCCGAACGAACCAGCTTGCGAATTTCATCGAGCACGCCCTTCGAGCCCGAGGCCCCCAGGACCGCAGCCAACCCGCGTTCACTCCCCGCGAAACTGAGCTTGCCCTCGCGAAAGGCTGGCAGCCACTTCCCTCTCATATGATACACCGCCTGCGAAAAGGCATAGTCGATCCAACGATCCCGCTCCGATTCTGCGGCCACCGCCGAAATCAGCACCGCGCGCGCATCCGGAATCTCCACGCTCGCCAAGACAGCCTCCATCCGTACCAGGGGGTGTGAGTCGCGCGCCATTCTGAGCAAAATCTCATGGGCCCCGGGCAGGAGAGGCCCCCAACGTCCCAACACTCGCGTGCCATAGGCCCGCGCCCGATGATCCGACGAATCCAACACCCGCTTCAGGACCAGCAAGTCCGGCTTCTCGATCCACTCTAACAGAGCCACCGCTTCGAGGAGATCCCGACTCGCGTCCGATCCCTGCCGCCCCTCGCTCCACTTTAGGGTTGCCGCCGCAACCTTGTCCGCATCCCGTCCCACCAGCACCTGCTTGGCCTTGAGCCGGGTCCAGCGCTCGGGCGAGCTGAGCGCATCCAACAAGTCCGGGATCGATGCCCCTACCAACATCGGCGGCTTCACGCTGCCCTTCTTCGCGCTGATTCTCCAAATTCGGCCATGCGTCTTGTCACGTTCCGGGTGCCGGTAAAAATCATCCTGGTGACAGGTGATGGGATTGTACCAATCCACCACGTAGATCGCACCATCCGGTCCCACTTTCACATCGATGGGGCGGAAGTTGCGATGCTTGGAACGCAGGAGCGGCTTCTTCCAATCGAGTTTGAATCCGGCACCCTCTTCCCTCGTTGCGAAACAACTGACCTGGTTCTTCTTGTAGTCCCCAATCACGAACTGGCCTTGCATTTCAGCGGGCAAGTTACTCGCCCCGAGGCAATCAATTCCACAGTAGCCGCCAGGATTCCCAATCCGCGGCAAGCGCAGACGACGTTTCGCAGGAATAGACGCCGGGGTCAGATAGGAGACCCCGCCTGCGCCATCGATCACAAAGGACTGCCCAAAGTCATCAAAGGCAATGCCCCAGGGATTCCCCGGGCCCATGAAGTCATCGAGCAGGGGGTCCAGTCGAAGTTCGTTCGGCCGCAATCGGTAAACCCCGGCTTGGAACAACGAGGACACACCGAAGGGCGTCTCCACTCGGGAGGAGATCCCATCACCCTGGCACCACCATAGCTCCCCCCCAGGACTCCACACAAAACAGTTGCTCGTCTGGTGGGAGTCTCCATTCCCAAAGCCCGTCAAGAGCACAATACGTTCGTCGGCCACCCCATCCCCGGTGGTGTCGCGCAAGGTCAACAAGTCGGTCCCCTGCCCGACATACACCCGATCCGGCCCCACTTCCATCCCGGTCGGAATGGTCAGTCCCGCTGCGAAGACCTTCGATTCATCCGCCCGGCCATCATGGTTCACGTCGCGAAGGGCGATGATCTTGTCGTAGCCTCGCACTCCCGGTTCGACCTGAGGATAGACATCCGAACAGGCCACATACATCCGCCCACTCGCGTCCCAACGAATTGAGAGCGGATTGCGCACCCCATGCCGCTCGTCGGCAAAGAGATTCACTTCAAAGCCATCCAACAACTCAAACGATTCGAGTTCCATCCTGATGTCTGCTTCCCCGGATCCGGTGAGCTCTGGCGGCAAAGGCGCGATCCACGGTTTACCCATTCGGATCGCGTCCTCCGCCTTCTTGATCAACCCGGGATAGGTCGCCCACTCTTCTTGAATGGAGGGCAAGCCGTGTGCGGCCTTCGAAAAGACTCGTTTGCGGTCGTCGCCAAAGATGCATTTCCAGTTTGCGGGCCGCCAGTATTCCGCCCAGAGGCGGTGCTTCTCGCTCACCGTTGCCCTCAGTTGGGCAAAGGCCGCGCCCCTCGGTTCCGCCTCTCCCGTCAACCCTCTGATGAACGCAGCAGGAGCATCTTTGGGATCTCCAGCCACGAAGGGAATCCCACCCTTCCGGGCCAGCGCCTTCACTGCCGCAGCGTAGGCAGGCCAAGCCGATCGTTCCGCCGCACCACCCCACTGGAAGGGCGAGGGTTCCAAGAGAACCACCCGCCGGTCCTCGACCGAAATGGTCTCGAGCAACTTGCCATAGGCTTCGGTGAACTGATCCACCTTCTCCGCCCCATCCAGGGATTCCATCTTGCCAAACTGCACAATCAGGACCGTGACCTTCTCGCGTTTGAGCTGATCATTCCACTTACCAAAGGCCTCCTGCCTCCAGCGCTGACGCTCCGCACTCTGAAAGTAGACCGTGTCGCCATCCCACGCAAAGTCGCGGAACTTCGGCGCGGCATCCTTCCATCGCTGCGTCATGGCCGCCTCCAGGCGTCCGTCCTTCTGCATGTTCACCAAATCGGTGCCCCCCACAAATGCCACCACGTCCTCCTTGCGAAGCTCGAAGCTCCCATGCGCCGCAGACCCAGACGCACGATCCTCCCTGGCCGGCTCACGGCGTCCCCGCTTCAAGCCAATCTCCTTGAACTCCACCACCATCCTGTCGCCTCCGTGGAGCTGAAAGCCGACAAATCCGCGCTCGAGCCGCTTGGCGATCTCGTTATCGATCACCTCCGAGGCGATCTTGCCATTGATCGAAAACCACAGTCGCTTTCCCTGCGCGTAGACATGCACCTCATTCCACTCGCCCTTCTTCACATCACTCACTTCCATCGCACCGGCGAGGGGCACTCGCACCATCTTGCCGTCCTTCCCAATTGTGACCCGCTCCCCTCTCCGGGCGAGATAGTCGCCCCGGTTGTCCTCATGAAAATCCCACGCCCCCAAAACCTTGTCGCCAATTCCAACGTGACCGATGTCCGCGTGGTATCCGTGCAGGCGACTCGCTTTTCCCTTCACCGGTCGACTCCGAACCTCCAACCCGGTGTTGCCTTCCGTCAGCAGGCGATAGCTGAATTTCATCTCAAAATCGCCGAGCTCATCCTTGAACATGAGGTAGGACTCCCTCCCACGGCCGGTTCCCACGATCTTGCCATCCCCCACTTTCCAATTCCCGGCCTGACTCTCGGGTCGACACTTCCAACCGGCGAGCGTCTTCCCATCAAAGATCGATTTGAATCCGTCCTCCGCAAGGAGGGGAGCAGCGAAACCCACCACGAGAATCGAGACAAAATGGGGTAGAACTTTCACAAGGTGAACCCTATCGCCCGCGGGCGGCAGCGACAAGGAATTGCCTCCCTCATGGGCAGTCCCCTAATGGGATGACCGCTCCTTCAGGACTCGCCGAATGTGCTTCAAGAGGATCGCGTGTGCAGGGCCCGCCATCTCGCCATGGTTGAATCCATCCAACTCATGGAGTTCGCACTTCGTATGCTTCGCCACCTTCATCATGCGCCACAGATAGGCGTTCTCTTCGTAGCGTCCAAGCAATTCCAACTCGCGCCCGCCAGTGATCAACACCAACGGGGGAGCATCGGCCCGCACATGAAAGAGCGGCGCATACTTGTCGATGATCGCCTGCTCACCAGGTATTCCGCGCTCTTCGCGAGGCGTAAAGTGGGTAATGGTATGCCCGCTGTATGGCAGCAGCCCCGCGATCTTGTTGGCATCGAGATCGTGCTTCGCCAAGTAGCTCTTGTCCAAGCCGATCATGCTGGTGAGATAACCGCCCGCCGAATGTCCTGACACAAAAATCAAACTCGGATCTCCCCCATAGCGCCCGATGTTCCTGAAGGTCCACGCCACCGCAGCGGCGGCATCCTCAAGGTAGGCCGGGCACTTCACGTTCGGAAAAAGCCGGTAGTTCACCGCCACCACCGCCAGGCCCTGCTTCTTCAGTTGCCGGGGCACGGTCTTGTTGCCGCCGCGCAGTCCCCCACCATGAAACCAAACCACGGTCGCAAATTGTTTCTTCTCGGTTGGATAGTAGAGATCAAGCTTGCAGCGCTCTTTCATGTACTGGTCCCACCCCGGCGACTTCCCATCGCGATACAAAATATCCTTCTCCGTCTTGTATCCCTCCTCCGCTTCGCCCGCTACCAGGGTGCATGGGACTCCGAGCAGCACGACCCAGAGCAACAGAGCACAATTGAGCGCAAGTAGATTCATCACGGAATCACTAACTCAACTAATCCGGGAGGACGAACTCTTTCTCGCAGCGCGCTCTCTGCCTCAACATTCGTCGACATTGGCAATTGATTCGCGATTCAATTCCCCCACAAAGTGACCGCCTTCCATGATCGCGGCCCCGCCCACTCGCTACTATCACCTCGATGCCCTGCGGGCCTTCGCGATGATGCTCGGCCTTGTCCTGCACGCCCTCCTCGCCTATTCCGACACTCCCATTTGGCCCGCCCAGGACCTTCATCAACATCAAGCCTACGGAATCGCCCAGCATGCCATCCACGGATTTCGGATGGCTCTCTTCTTCCTCATCAGCGGCTACTTCACCACCATGCTCTGGCGCCGGCGCGGACTGGGCCCCTTGATCAACCACCGGGTCAAACGGATCCTGCTCCCCATGGTGGTCGCTTGGTTGGTGTTTGTGCCACTCACCATCGTGGTCTCCCTGCTCGGGGGATCTGCCAAGAAGGACCTCGAAGACCGTCACCTGAGCGCAGTCCTTGAGCCGTCCGCCGGAACGAGCACGATCACAATCTGGGTCGCAGCCAGGACCGGGAATACGGAAGTCCTCCGGCAACATCTCGAACGCGGCCTCGCGCCCGACCTCAAGGACAAGGACGGCCTCACCGCCCTGACCTGGGCGTCTCTCCTCGGGCAGCAGGAATGCGCCGCGCTCCTCATCCGTCACGGAGCCTACGTCAACACCCGGGACGGCAAAGGCAACACCCCCCTGCATGCCGCCGCCTTGCTCGGCCGATCCCAATCAGCCCAACTCCTCCTCGCCCATGGGGCAGATGTGAACGCGGTCTCCCTCGAGGGCAACACTCCGCTCGACAGCGCCGCCGCTCATTGGTGGCTCGTGCAAGCGACCGCCGACATGGCGCAGTTCGAAGTCGACCAGGAAGAGATCACGACCGGCCGCGCCGAACTGATCAGCCTCCTCGCAAGCAAGGGCGCCCGGACCAACGCCGCTCTTCTGGGGATCCCCCCATGGGCCGGGGGCCTCTACCGGCTTTACCAGTTCGGAGCCCTAATCCCCTTGTTCCTGCACCTCTGGTTTCTCTACTACCTCCTTTGGCTTGTGACAGGCTTCGTCTTCGTCGCCTGGATCGCCGGCAAACTCCACTGGAGAGGCCCGCCCGCTTGGTTGATTTCCTCCCCCATCTGCTGGCTGTGGCTCATCCCCTTGACCGCTCTCCCCCAGTTCTTCATGCGCCAGAGTTTCGGCCCTGACACTGCCATGGGAATCCTTCCCTGGCCACCCAAGTTGCTCTACTATGCCATTTTCTTCGGCTTCGGAGCGCTCAGTTTCGGACGCACTGCTTTCGAAGAGAAAGCGGGACGCTGGTGGCCGCTGTGCTTCCTCTTTTCCATACCGCCCCTCTGCCTCGGACTTCACCTCTTCCTAGATCGACCCGACAATATCCCTCACGCCCAATTGCTTCTCAGCCTCTCCCTGACCCTCTATGCTTGGCTCATGATTTACGGCTCCCTCGGATTTTTCCGCCGATTCTTCTCCTCCCTCAGCACTCGCATCCGCTACCTCTCCGACGCATCCTACTGGATCTATCTCGCACACCTTCCCCTCGTCCTCGGCCTCCAGATCATCATCATGCCCTGGCCTCTTCCGAGCTTCCTCAAATTCCTCGCGGTGTGCGCGGTCACCTACGGCATCCTGCTCCTCCTCTACCGGCACTTCGTCCGCCACACTTGGATCGGCACCATGCTCAATGGCAAAAAAGTGACCATCCCGCCCCTCCCCCAATCGGCGGACAGTGCAACCGCTTCCGATCACTAAAACGGCTCCATCGCCTCGCAAGCAGCCCCGCGGGGGAACCCTCCCTGCGATCTAGCAGCCAAACTCAAATCCGAGATCCCTCTCCCGGCTCTCCGGGCATCTGTCCCTGAAGACTACTTCGCCAACATCTCCTCCATCGCGGCCCCGAACGCCTTGCCCATCCGGTTAAACCAGATCGCGCTCCCCATGTAGTGGTAGCCAAAGTCTGAGCCGGTCAACTTCCACTCTTCAAAGTTGTCCCGCCATTTCGGATAGATGGCCTCCGCCGCTTTATCCACCAGGACGTCGGTCCTTACCGCACGCACATTGCCTTTGAATTCGGGAACCTTCTCCATCGAGAGTTGCGCTTCCTGAACCGCAAGCATCGCGCCCGTGGCTGGCTCTGATTGATTCTGCCCCATCACTCCAATCACGAAGGGCATCTTGGCTGCCTTAAGATCCTTCCGCACGTCCTTGATGAAGTGCTTCATGTTGGACGCATACTCCAACTCGGCTCCGCCATACATGTCGTTCCATCCCTGGAACCAGACAAACCCTGCAATTTCCAGCTTCTTCCCTTTGAGTTGAGGAAAGAGCGTCTCGTAGTTGTCGAAGGTCTCCTTCACTTCCGCCAACATATTGCGATACGAACTGCCATACGGCTTCCTGATGTCGTCCATGGTCGGCAACGGATCGTTCGTTCCGTTCTTCTCATTCTTCTTCCTGGTTTGCTCCTGGGCCTTCTTGAGATCCGCTTGCAGCTTCTCCTCCGCGGGCAGGCCGGCCGAGGGTGAGCGGAACAACTTCACGAGCGAGTGACCGCCCCAGGCCGCCTTGATCAAGAGGACCGGCTCCTTGTAGTGATTCCCCAACGTGTTGCCAAACTCGAGCTCTACCCCGGTCCGCTTGGGCGACCCGTAACCGATCGTCAAGGCTCCATGCCGATTAAGATACTTGATCGAAACATCATCGCGCTCAATCCACTTTCCGTCCTTGCGCAGATGCGCGAACAGCTTCTTTGTTTTGTCATCGGTGGCCTGATGCTCCATCAGTTCATTGGTGGCCTTGCCTTCCATGTTTGATTGACCCGCCAGGACGAACACTTTGACAATGTCCTCCGCTGCGGCCAATCCGGTCGCGGCTGCTGCGGAGAGAGCCCCGAGAATAAATTGTTTTTTCATGAGGTGGAGTGAGGCAGTTTGTTTGTTGGTTGCGTTTTAGTTGGCTGGGCCATGTTTGCTTTCCCACATACGGACCGCATCGTCGA
>Ga0302119_10000792_pt1 | contig 14277 bp, 11 predicted proteins | sample AG5_Tmax_MG_FD_203114 | JGI IMG/M metagenome (GOLD analysis project Ga0302119, IMG submission 203114) | Marine microbial communities from Western Arctic Ocean, Canada - AG5_Tmax | ecosystem: Environmental > Aquatic > Marine > Oceanic | place: Canada: Western Arctic Ocean | collected 2017-10-01 | reverse complement strand
ACAAGGATGGTGTACCACATGGTTTTGGCATAAAAACCATGCCAAATGGTACTCAGTACAGAAGCTTATGGGAAGATGGTGTAGAAATTTCAAGCGTCAGACTATAACCCCATAAAGCTACCCAAAGCCCCTCTCATCGCACACGAGTTAACATTATATAAAGGTACCGGTGAATAGCTTTGAGGCCCCCTGGGCAATCGCCACTTTAAGTTATCCTGTTTGCGTTAATAATTATTAGCCCTATTGCGCTATGAATTCGAAATACCTAAATTCCCCAGATTATCGGAGAGTAATTATGTATACGAAGTATGTATACGAAAATACAATAATTACCAAAAATACTGATGGATAATTAGGTGCTTGATTTTTTTTATTATTGTCTTAAAGCGTTGTTATAAAAGGGATTTCAATGAATTAGTATTTATATTAATGAGTATAAAGAACAATTCAAAAACGTACCGAGGGTTCGAATCCCTCTCCTTCCACCATTAATAATAAACCCACCGCAAGGTGGGTTTTTTTTACGAGTTAAAACAATCGAACAGCAGTCGTTAATTTGGTTAGAGTTGTGATAAGAGGGTTATTTTTTAGTGAATTTGCTCTTAATGCTCTTAATAAGACGATTCGCTAAAAATAGTTTTATTAATGAAAACACCGGACCTTTTAACAGCCACATTGTTAATTTATAACGCCATCCAAAAATCATAATTTACTCTACCGTGTTGGTTTGTCAAATTTTGACAGTGATGATTGGCCGCTCGGCGTGACCTACTTCTTAAGGGTTGATAGAAGCCTATGAACCAGTTGCAAGTTAAGCTCGGCAATTTCTTCACCAAGATCTAGACTCATAAAACTGTCCCAGTTAAAGAAGATACCAACAATCCCGAGAGAGACTTGTTGACAGTCGTTCTCACTGGCTTTTGGATGGCGTCGGACAAGCTCTTGAGTGAGGTCGTCAACATAAACGTTGAAGCATTGCTTAAGGCGCTGAGTTACTTCTGGGTAGCGGTGCGCAGAAGCTAAGAGTGAGAAGAAAGCAGGGATAAGTGCCTGATATTGCTCATCAGGTTTGTTGTTGAATAGTGTTTTTAATAGCCACTCATCGCTGTCATCATTGGCGTATTGAGCGCGCTGTTGACGCCAGATTGTTTCGAACTCTGTTGAAACGTATTCGGCTACTTGGTTGATTAATTCTGTGCGGTTTCCAACGTTGTGACGCAGTAGACTGCGGCGCATTTGTGATTTTAATGCGATATCGTCGAGTGTTGTTGCGTTAAGTCCTTTAACAGCAATGCATTCAGTAAATGCCTGCAGTATGTTTTTTTGTCGCTCTTGCTTTAGTGAAGGTCTGGCCATGACTTAATTATAGATAATCATTGGTAATTATTTTACTGATGAAAAGTTTATTGTCAATAATGACAATAAAAACAATGCATTATATAGTTCAAAGTGAATAGAGGCACTACTTGCGAGCTTTATAAGGCTGATTTATGGGATAAATGAGTGTCAAAAAATGCAACGATATTGTCCTCAAGTAGGCGTGCCAATTCATCGGCTGGAATGTCTCCTGCCGCACCTACGGTTTGCATTACGGGAGAAAATAACGGCGTGTCTGAAAAATCAAAGTGCATCGTTCCTGGTAAATACAAGGTGCTTTGCTTGTTGCTATTGATAAGAAGGGTGTTGAGTTTTTGGTAATTAAGTGGATCTGGCCAAGACTCGCGACCAATGTAGAAGAATGGCTTTTGCAGACCTTTGTCGATGACCGCCGGTAGTATCGGCAATATCCAGCCATCAAGAGCAACAACAGCGTCAATGCGCTTATCCTCTCCAGCAGCAACAATACCTGTGGCACCACCATAGGAGTGGCCAAAGATACCAATACGCTCTAAATCGATTGCAGACCAAATGGTCTCGCCTGAGCTTTGTTTGTTTTCTATGGTGTCGAGTATGAAGCGAATGTCAGCAACGCGCGTGCTTAGCTGCGGATTGCGCAGCGCCCAAAACTCTTCTTCTGTTAATTCACCTTCATACCCCGAGCGAAAATCGGCAACACTGCCATCTTCAAAGAATGTCAGGCTGGCATCGTAGGCGTGGTCAGCAGATATTACAATATACCCACGACTTGCTAAAGCTTCAAACTGCGCAGTATTTTGGAAGCGAAAGCCATAAATCCCGTGAGAGAATATCACCAGCGGCGCTTGCTGAATGTCTTGATTCAGTTTTGCGTTAAGCGTCGAGTGTGTGCTGATCTCCCTCAGGTGGTTAAATAAAAACTGAGGCAATTCTAAAATATCGCTTAAAGCAGGCAGCCATCTATCTGGGTATGGCAAGTAGGGGAGGGTTGCTTCGTTTGACGGTTCACTGGGGTACCAAATTTGTACAGCAATACGACGCTTGTCATCGGATTCTTCTGTGAACCATTCATCTCTTGAGTTGTCCGTCCACTCAAATATTTGAGTACCGATCGAGTAAGCACCTAGCGGTTCAGGCAAATCTGAAAGAGGAATTAGCTTAGGCATAATAACGCGATGACCTAAAGCAAATACAACAATCACTAAAATGACGAAAGCCAATATAGATAGACTAATTTTTTTTATCATGGGATATTTTTAGAGGTTAGATACCAAGTTGTACAATTAATAATTATAGTCATCCACCTTCAAACTACAATTAACATTATATTGCAATAAGATAACACTTTATAACACGTATATTTAAATAATGAATGATTGTATTATCAGCTAAGCATGCACTGAATTGGCTGCCGTTTGAACGCATTAAATATCAAACATATTCATACCCTTCGACATCACTTTGCCTGTAACTGCGCTAACATTTTTTCTTGTATTGGATGGGTTTGTAATATAACTTTAAAGTCGGTAATTTGACCCTTATCATTCCCAGTGATAATGTCAGCGCCATTAACATGCAAGTCATCTATTTCGACTTACTGCTATAGTTGTTAGCACTTATAGTTAGGCTCTTCTGTGTCAAGAATAGCCATTAATTCACTAAAGTGATGGCTTGCAAAGTTGCCACAGCTTTGTCACTGTTGTGCTGTTTTTTTTTCGGCAAATTTGTGACTAGCAGTACGGAATTTTTTCCTGTTTGATAGGCATCTATTAGAGCGTCGCAAGCGCGCTAATTTATCTGGGTGAACATCTTAAGACTATATTCAATAGTGTATCAAAAAAAATCCCTTCTTGGCTCTGTGATATCCTCTGGATACAATAAATTCATTAATATAAAATAACCCTATGATAAATAGACCATCCCAGGAAGCCTCTCCAGTAATTGATGCGCTTGATAATCTCGCAAAGTTGGCTGACTATTCGCTTATTGACACTCTCAACTGCGATCCTGACGCGAAAGAAAATGGTGTCGATCACGAGCCGCGACAAGTTTTCACTGGACACTATGTCCCTGTCAACCCCACGCCAATAAAAGATCCCGAGTACATCACGCATAGTAAAATCTTTTTTCGCGAGCTTGGCTTCTGCGACAGCATGGCACAGTTAGACGATTTCGTGCGCCTGTTCTCTGGCGACATCTCGCACGTTCCAGAGCCGATGCGCACAGTCGGATGGGCGAGTGGCTATGCGCTTTCTATCTTCGGTACTGAATACTACCAGCAGTGTCCATTCCAAACCGGCAATGGATATGGTGATGGTCGCGCAGTTTCTGTGGTTGAGGCTGTCATCAACGGTCGACGCTGGGAAATGCAGCTAAAAGGTGGCGGTCGAACACCCTATTGTCGCGGCGCAGATGGTCGCGCCGTCTTGCGCTCAAGCATCCGGGAGTTCCTAGCTCAGGAGTATATGCATGCACTCGGAGTTCCAACGTCTCGATCTCTAAGTTTGTACGTTTCGAAAACGGATAAAGTCAATCGCCCATGGTATTCAGAGGGTTCACGCTCAAAAGATCCTGACATATTTATATCAGAGGCAGTCGCTATCTCGACGCGCGTCGCACCATCATTCATTCGGGTCGGACAACTCGAGCTCTTCAGTCGCCGTGCCCGCAAGAATGAACACCCAAAAGCGATGGAAGAGCTCGAGATGATTGTACTGCACTTGATCGATCGTGAGTACGCTGATGTTATCGATAAAAAATTAAACAATGCCGAAAAAATAGTGTTGCTCGCACGCGAGTTCCGCGGCCGCCTTACGTCGCTTGTGGCCAACTGGATCCGTGTCGGCTACTGCCAGGGAAATTTTAATAGTGACAATTGTGCAGCTGGTGGGTTTACACTTGATTACGGCCCATTTGGATTCTGTGATGAGTTTAACCCGCAGTACCAACCTTGGTCGGGTGGTGGCAATCACTTCTCATTTCTGAACCAGCCAGTGGCAGCTGAGCGCAATTTCCATACGTTTTGCAAGGCATTGAAGCCCTTACTTACATCACATCAGAGCTGTCTACAACAGTTAGACGAAATTCGAAATGGCTTTTCAAAAGTAATGCAAACACAAATGGAAAAGATGTGGGCCGCCAAACTTGGACTTAGTGTTTTTGATGTGGAACTGTTCAATGAGCTAGTAACGCTCATGGTGCAAACTCCTATTGATTACACCATCTTCTTCCGTGAGCTTTCGATGGTGCCTGACGACATTGCCCCACTCAAAAAAAGCTTCTACAGGAGCCCAACGTTGGAAGGAATGGATAAGCGCTGGTCTGAGTGGCTTATAAAATGGAAATTACTCAGTGTCGGCTCGACCAAAGTGAATACTACTGCGTCTCACTCCTGTAAGGAGCTCTCTAAGCAAATGAGGCTCGTTAACCCAAAATACAGTTTGCGAGAGTGGTTCGTTATGCCTGCGTATCAGCAAGCAAGCGAGAGGAGCTACTCTCTAGTTCGAGAACTGCAAGATGTCATAACGCAACCTTACGCAGAACAGTCTAAGGACGTTGAAGAGAAATACTACAGATTGAAGCCATCCGAACTCTTTGAGGTCGGTGGATTATCGTATTATAGCTGCTCATCGTGATTTTTCGAAAAACTGATTGGATAGAGATGCCACAAGCAATTGGCCAAAAAAATATAGGACAAGCTTCTTTAACATTGTTGCAGTCATCATCGATGGTGCGCTGTTAGCATTTATAGTTGGGCTCTTCTTTATCAAGAATGGCCATCAATTCACTAAAGTGGCGGTTCGCAAAGTTGCCATAGCTTTGCCACTGTTGCGCGGTTTTTTCGGCAACTTCGTGACTAGCAACACGTAATTTTTTTCCTGTTTGATAGGCGCCTATTAGAGTTTCGCAGGCGCGCTCAAAATAATATAAATCATCGAAAGCTTGAGCAACGTTCGGCGCAGTGACTACAACCCCATGGCTCCCCAATAACAATATTGTATTATTACCAAGTGCTGCACTAAGACGCTCCGCTTCATCAGCCAAACCCATGCCATCGTAGCCGTCGTCGATAGATACTCTATTGTAAAAACGCATGGTATTTTGATCAATCGGCGGCATAACACTGTCTTCTAGACAAGCTAAAATTGTGGCGTATTTTGAGTGCACATGGAGTACACATTTTGCTTGGACGTTGTTTCGATGAATGGCGCTATGAATTGCCCACGCCGTAGGATCCGGAGCATTCTTACCTGACATAGTCGACCTGTCATTTGAGTCTAATAACAACAAATCACTGGCTTTGATTTGTGAGAAGTGCCTGCCGTTTGGATTTACCAAAAATTGTGAGCCATCATCAGAAACTGCTAAGCTAAAGTGATTGGCGATTGATTCGTGCATATTGAGTCGGGCTGTCCAGCGAAATGCTGCAGCAAGTTCAACTCTGTCTTTGTTGTTTGTGTTCATGAATTGTTATAGCTCCAGTTCGAAAAACAAAGGAAAGTGATCCGATGATAAATTACTTTGATCACTGTTAGCACTAATTACGCAGCCATTTAAATCTGGTGTCATAAATAAATAGTCGAGACGAGAGAATCGGCCATCGTATTCCAGGCAGGTTCCTTCATCGGATAAGCGCTCTTTACTTGATAGCCAAGCATCAATAAGAACATCATTTGTGTCTACTAGTGGCGCCATTATCTGTGCATAATCACCACCGTCGTCTTCAAAATTAAAATCACCGGCAATGAGAGTTGCTTGCGGAATGAGTGGTGCCTTCATACCATCGGTGTAAACAGAGAGCTGTGGGTCATCATCCCACAGGTGCATTTCGTTAGGAAGGGTGGTAACAAGTGCTTTTAAGGCGTTAATTTGTGCGATCCTCTGCTCTCCTGGAAGGTGGCTCAAATGAAGGGAAATAAAGCGTATAAAGTTACCGTTAACATTGATAACCACTTCGAGAGCAACGCGTGGTAAATCAACAAAGGGGTAAAAATCAGCAGAGATTTCTGTCGCCGGCCTTGGTAGGGAGTGCGCGCGAGAATACAGAATTGGCCAGCGTGACAGAACCATATTGCCAAAACCACGACGCGTGTTTGTGATTACTCCATTGTCATCTTTCGAGCTATAATCAACTTCAAAACCTGGGGCATAAGCCATGTAGAGATTCAGTTTGGTCGCTAAAATTTCTGGTTGATTGTCATTCCCACAAACCTGCCAGTTGGTTGTTGCCTCTTGAATGCAAACAATGTCCTGGTCTTTAAGCGTATCTACGATACGTGAAAGGTCGTAGCGATGGTCTTGACCAACACCGTACTGAATGTTATAGGTTGCAAATTTAATTTTCATTTTCAGTGGTTTCTAATGTCGCGATTATATTTTTATTTGGTTTTGGATGTAATCATTTTTATCCCTCAGAAAATTATAAATGATTTAGGCAAGAGTCTCTCTGTATCATATTTTCTGTCGTCGTCAGACTATCCTTGTCCTTCTCTTTAGTTTCTTGTTGTTATGAGTCAATCAATTTCTCTTGGAATGTATTCGCTGAGTGTAGAGCTTGCAGAAGCGTGGCGCGCGTTATTTCTAACAGCAAAAACACTTTATCCCAATCTTAACATTCCAACAAGCGTTATTAATTCCGTTAACATGACAGATGTAACCAACTCATTAACTCGTCTTAGTCATATTTGTGGTTTGCCATTGCTCAGTCAATTTCAGGGTCGGTTGACGCCTTTGTGTGCACCACACTTTGACGTTGAAGGAATTGATGGAGTGGAATATTTTAGTTATTTTATGGTGAGAGAAGACAGTTGCATTCAATCTGTTAAGCAGAGCAGGGGAAGTGTTGTGGCGGTTAACAGTATTGATTCAAACAGTGGCATGGGCGTCCTCAGACACGAACTAAAAAAGAACTGTGGCGCTAATCAGCTGGAGTTTTTCTTTCGGGAAATTATTTATAGTGGCGCGCATGTAGACAGTGTCCAGTGCCTCATTAATGGTGAGGCAGATATTGCATCGATTGATGCAGTGACTTATGCTTATTTCCAACGCATAAATCCCGAACTGGATAAGCTTCTTAGAATTGTTGGCAGCTCTGTCAAAATGACCTCGCCGCCATTTGTAACACAAACAAACAACCCTATTTGTGACCCTGCTGGCTTTACTAAAAAATTAAATAGGGCGCTTGCGGCGCTCAGCCCAACCCAAAGAGAGCTGCTCAATATTAAGGCTTTTGCAGAAGTGAGTCTGAAAGATTACATGCCCATGTTGGCATTATAATTTGTATTAATTCTTAAGAGCACACAGTCGACTTTCAAAATCTTCTCGGTTATGATAGCCGCCACATAATTGTCGATATCCAGTTAGTGCTGCTCGGCCGTGCAATAGTCGCCAGTTATCAAAAGTAAGGATTGTGCCTGGATTCAAACAGTATTGAAATTGACGCTGTGCTTGATGCGCCAAGTGGTGGAAGATTCCGTAAGCTTTGTAAAATCGTGCCATTTCATCGTTTGGCAGTCTAAAGGGCGCACGATCATGGTTATTAAAGCTAACTTGCAGTACTTCTCCATCGTTGTTAGCGCGAAAGACTGGCCTATGTGTCCGTAGGTGAATGTTTTCGCCAATATAGCGCCCCGGCACTTGGACGTTACAAAGCGTCTCAAATTCTTGTGGGTGTTGGTTTTGCATTTCATTTGCAATGGCTAATCCATCGATGAACTGGTTGTCACCGCCGATCGCCTCTCTTTGTAAGCAGTGCAAGGTCTGAAGTCCTGGGGCATCATGAACATAAGTGCCATCAGTGTGTGGTTCAATTGCCAAAGAGGTGTATGCCGTATCGTCATGACTGGAAACTTTGTTGTCCCACACGCTAAATGTACCAAAAATTGAATTGCGTATATAGGCAATTTTCTCCATCATTTTCTCGGTAGCTTCTGCAGTGGCTGGCGAACCGTGCACCAACACAAACCCCACTCTCTGAATGTGATTTAGCCAAATATTCACACTTTCTTTGTCATTCATTAGGCATTCATAAGTCATTTCTGGCAAGACTTTAATCTCGTCTGGATTATGCCATATTTCAGCAGAAGCCGATGGCATGGGTTGGGGTGAAGTAGGCTGAGCCATACATTCTAGCAATGCAGTTGAAAGGGTGCTTTGCTTTTGATCTGCCCACTTGATATGGATATATTTATGGTTTTTGTCAATAAACACTTCGCTAACGTCACCATCAAATGGCAAACTAAAGGCATCAATTTGACGCTGCAAGGTTACAGGGTGCAAATCTTCTGGACTTTCACTATGGTCCTTTAACCAATGCCAAGAATAGTCAGAAGTCGTTCCATTATCCCATTGAATTTTTAAACTGTTTTTTGTTGCTTTTACTGACTCGATAATCATTAGGTTCTCCAACATTACTATGAAACTCGCTTTACAATTACCCTGTAATCAAACAGTAAGCACCACTTTGTGTTTTGTTTGACAGTAATATATTATAAGCGTATTATTATTGATTGAACGTTCAATCAATAATAATAATGCCAAAAATTGCCGTCGCATCGATTCGCCGCAAACAATTAATCAAAGCCACCATCAAGGTCATTGGTAAGGTGGGAATGTCTCGTGCTAGCGTGGTCGCAATCGGGCGTGAAGCAGAAGTGACGCCAAGCATTATTAATCACTATTTTGGCGGCAAAGAAGGCCTGCTCGAGGCTACCATGCGATCAATCCTTAAAGATCTGAGCGAAGAAACGCGCGCAGAGCTTGAGGCGGTTGCTCTGGGAGATCCTTTGGGGCGTGTTCTCAGCATTGTTCACGCAAATTTTAGTGGTGCACAGCTCAACAACGAAGTAATTTCAACGTGGCTGGCATTCTGGTCGAGGGCGATGCATGATTCTGCGCTTTACCGTTTGCAGCAGGTCAACGAGAAGCGTCTTTTGTCGTATTTGAGGTTTGAATTAAAATTGATGATGCCAGCCCCTAAGGCACGAACTTGCGCTTTGGCCGTGGCAGCTCTTATTGATGGTATGTGGCTGAGAGGCGCTCTTGCACCTGAAGGCATTAACCCGCAAAAAGCCGAGAGTATCATTGGTGAATATGTTAAATCTATCGTTCCCGAGCGCTTTATTTTAACCCATCAAAATACAATCAAAGGAAGTCACTAACATGCAACAACATCTTTATATTCACGGCACTTATGTCGAGGCGAACTCCGGTGAGGTTTTTGAGTCTATTAATCCCGCCACAGGGCAAGTGATTGCCGAAGTGGGTCATGCAAGTGAAGCGGACGTTGAAAAGGCGGTAATATCTGCGGAAAAAGGTTTTGCTATTTGGTCTGCTATGCCAGCATTTGAACGCAGCCGTATATTGCTTAAAGCTGTCGCTATTTTGCGCGAGCGTAACGATGAATTGGCCGCTCTGGAAGTGATGGATACAGGAAAGCCTCTGCAAGAAGCAAATTGTGTTGATATTGCCAGCGGTGCCGATGTTATTGAATATTATGCTGGCCTTGTACCAGCTTTACAAGGCAGTCAACAGGATTTAGATTCCAATACTTTCTTTATTTCAAAACGTGAGCCTTTGGGTATTTGTGCAGGTATTGGTGCCTGGAATTATCCAATCCAAATTGCGATGTGGAAATCGGCACCTTGTTTGGCGGCTGGTAATTCGATGGTTTTTAAGCCTTCTGAAGAAACTCCACTAACCGCTCTTAATCTTGCTGAAATATATAGCGAGGCAGGCCTACCCCCTGGTGTGTTCAATGTTGTCCAGGGAGATTACCGTGTTGGTAGAATGCTATCACGGCACCCACGTATTTCAAAAATTTCATTTACAGGCTCTTGTGAAACGGGCAAAAAAGTAATGGCCGATGCTGCAGAAACCATCAAGGAGGTGACGCTTGAGCTTGGGGGGAAATCTCCATTGATTGTATTTGATGATGCGGATCTTAACAATGCTGTATCTGGAGCAATGTTGGCGAATTTTTATACCCAGGGTGAGGTTTGCACGAACGGCACTCGGGTGTTTGTTCAATCGGGCGTATATGACGAATTTATAGAGAAAGCACGCAGTCGAGCCGAGGCTATAAAAATTGGCAATCCAATGGATTTGGAAACGCAAATGGGGGCATTGATCAGCGCCAAACATTTTGACAAGGTGATGACTTATATCAACCAGGCAAAGGACGGTAAATCTCGGTTAATTTGTGGTGGTAATCGCCACCAATCTGATGAAACGGGTCATGGTTTTTTTGTTGAACCCACTATTTTTGCAGACTGCGAAGACATAATGCCCCATGTAACTGATGAGATTTTTGGCCCGGTTATGTCGATATTGCGCTTTGATGAAGAAAGTGAGGTCGTCAAAAGAGCTAACGATACAAATTTTGGATTGGCAGGGGGTGTTTTTACTCGCGACATTAATCGCGCACACCGTGTGATTAGCAAGCTACAAGCGGGTATTTGTTGGATTAATAGTTGGGGGGACTCTCCCGCAGAGATGCCTGTGGGTGGCTACAAACATTCGGGCATCGGTAGAGAGAACGGCCTTGATGCATTGAGGAGTTATACGCAGGTAAAAAGTATCTTTGTCCGTTTGGATAATGTTGAAAGTCCTTACTAAACCCAGATGAACATATGAAAAAACAAGTTGACTACATAATCGTTGGTGCAGGATCGGCAGGCTGTGTATTGGCTAACCGATTAACAGAAAGTGGTGAGCACCAAGTGTTGTTGCTGGAAACGGGTGGTAGCGATAAAAACATTATGATTCAAATGCCAACTGCACTGTCGTATCCAATGAATACAGAAAAGTATTGCTGGCAATTTCATTCCCAACCTGAGCCCTACCTCGATGGTCGAGAAATGCATTGTCCGAGAGGAAAAGTGCTTGGCGGCTCTTCATCTATTAATGGCATGGTGTATGTGCGGGGTCATGCTAGGGATTACGATCAATGGCAGGGCAAAGGCGCTGAAGGTTGGTCGTATGCCGACTGCTTGCCTTACTTTAAGCGAAGTGAGTCTTGGCAGGGCGGTGAAGATGATTACCGCGGTAGCGGTGGCCCAGTCGCAACCTGTGGTGGCAATAATATGAGTTTTAACCCGTTGTATCAAGCCTTTATTGAAGCAGGCCATGAAGCGGGCTATCCAAAAACAAAGGACTACAACGGTGAGCAGCAAGAGGGCTTTGGCGCTATGCATATGACTGTGGACAAAGGGGTTAGAGCATCCACTTCTAATGCGCATCTCAAGCCCGCAATTAAGAGAAAAAATCTCACCTTAATCACGGGCGCAGTTGTTGAAAAAGTGTTGTTAAAAGGCAAGGTTGCCATGGGTGTTAAATATCGTAAAAACGGTTATGACGCTGAGTTGCATGCAAAAAAAGAGGTGATATTAAGTGCCGGTTCAATTGGTTCGCCACAAATATTGCAATTGTCCGGCATTGGTCCTCGCCAAGTATTGGCGGATGCCGGAGTTGAGTGCCAACACGAACTGCCGGGTGTTGGTGAGAATTTGCAAGATCACCTGGAAGTGTATTTTCAATACAAGTGCAAACAACCGATTACCCTGAATGGTAAATTGAATTTGTTGTCTAAATTTATGATTGGCGCGCGCTGGGTGTTACTAAAAACCGGACTGGGGGCGACCAATCACTTTGAGTCTTGCGGTTTTATTCGCTCTCGGCCTGGCCTTGAATGGCCAAATATTCAGTACCATTTTCTTCCGGCAGCGATGCGCTATGATGGTAATGCGGCTTTTCCAGGACACGGCTATCAGGTACACGTGGGCCCAAACAAGCCCAGCAGTCGTGGTCGAGTTAAAATTATTAGTAGTGATCCAAACGCCAAGCCGAATATTTTGTTTAACTACCTTGATACCGAGCAAGACAAACAAGACTGGCGAGATTGTATTCGCTTAACGAGAGAAATTCTTTCGCAAAAAGCATTAGAGGTATACAGTGATGGTGAAATTCAACCGGGCAACGATATTAATAGTGAAGCTGAAATAGATGCTTGGGTAAGGGCAAATGTCGAAAGCGCATACCACGCCTCTTGCACTTGCAAAATGGGCGCTGACAACGACCCAATGGTTGTTGTTGATAGCAAAGGCAGGGTGCGAGGTATTGAGCAACTGAGAGTCGTGGATTCGTCTATTTTCCCAACCACTCCTAATGGTAACTTGAACGGCCCCACTTTAATGGTGGCTGAGAAATTAGCGGATGCTATCTTAGGTAACGAACCCCTTCCACAAAGTCATGCAAATGTCTGGATTTCTCCTGATTGGGAAAATACTCAACGCTCTGATTTTTTTAAACAAAAAAACCAACAGTAAGTGAGATGAATCCAGAAGTCTCACTCAGCTACTTATTGCTTTGATGAGTGGCAACTCTTCGGTCAAAAAGGATCAAGTGCGGCAGTGCCAGAACAACAGAAAGAATAATTTGCCCGGCAGGCTCAAGTAATATAAACTCAGACAACATTAACGCTGATTTAATTTCTTGGGGGAGTTTATGAAACTCAGCACGTTAGCCGTTCATATTGTTAGTACGCCACCACCTCACGTGGGAGGGATGTATTGGATTATAGTAAGCCTTAAAACTGTTTGTGGTATTGAAGGGGTTGGGGAGGTTTATTCAGCCTCTTTTCATCCATCGGTGATGAAACATGCCATCGAGGATGTTTTTGATCGTTATCTAAAAGACCATGATCCGCACCATGTGGAGCGCTTTTTTAGAGAGTGTTACTCCAGTGGCTTTACCCAACGTACCGATCTCTCAATGATGGGTGTCTGTTCGGGTCTGGAAATGGCATGCTGGGATATTATTGGCAAATCTGCTAACAAACCTGTCTACGAATTAATTGGCGGCAAGGTGAATGATAGGCTTCGTTCTTATACATACCTTTATCCTTTGAATAAAGCTGGCGAATACGATTATGAAGATATTGATGCTGCCGTTGAGTCTGCCCTAATGAACAAAGAGAAAGGCTTTAGCGCCCTTAAATTTGACCCTGCTGGCGACTATAGTGTGTATTCAGGGCATCACTTGTCTTTGTCTAGATTGACGCATTGCGAGAATTATTGTGCCAGCATACGAGAAGCTGTGGGTGATGATTGTGATTTGCTCATTGGCACTCACGGTCAAATGACACCTGCTTCTGCGATTCGTTTAGCTAAAAGGCTTGAACAGTTCGATCCTTTGTGGTTTGAAGAGCCTGTGCCGCCAGGTCAATCTGAAGCGATGGCGCAGGTTGCACAAAATACCAGTATTCCTATCGCGACAGGTGAGCGTTTAAGCACAAAATATGAATTTTTTGATATCCTTAAGCACAAAGCTGCGGCAATTATTCAAATGAATTTGGGTCGAGTGGGCGGCATTTTAGAAGCGAAAAAAATTGCTGCTATTGCGGAAGTGCATTATGCCCAAATCGCCCCTCATCTTTATAACGGACCCATTGGTGCGGCTGCCAGTATTCAATTGGCCTGCGCAACACCAAACTTTTTAATTCAAGAGAGTATTGGTACTTGGGGTGGTTTTCATGCGGAAATTTTACAAGAGCCTATTCAGTGGGTTGAGGGGTGCATCATTCCATCGAGCAAGCCGGGTTTGGGTGTTGATTTGAATATGGATGTGGTTAATTTCCACTCTCCCTATAGTGGTAATAAGTTGCACTTGTCGATGAATTCCAAGCCTTACAATCTGCAATAGAAGGTTTTTCTCTTGAAAACAATAACTGAACACGCTAGATTTGATTTCATTATTGTTGGTGCAGGATCGGCGGGCTGTATACTGGCTAATCGCCTCAGTGAATGCTCAAAATCTAGCGTCTTACTATTAGAAGATGGCGGTAGCAATAAAAGCCCGTGGATCAAGATACCCGCCGGTTTTGCAAAAACATACTACAGTACAAAACACAACTATTGCTATTAC
>Ga0302119_10000791_pt1 | contig 14282 bp, 10 predicted proteins | sample AG5_Tmax_MG_FD_203114 | JGI IMG/M metagenome (GOLD analysis project Ga0302119, IMG submission 203114) | Marine microbial communities from Western Arctic Ocean, Canada - AG5_Tmax | ecosystem: Environmental > Aquatic > Marine > Oceanic | place: Canada: Western Arctic Ocean | collected 2017-10-01 | reverse complement strand
TGGAATGACCCTAACCAACAGACGGGCCTCACAGCGACAGGGTTAGGACAAGGCACATACGCAGTGACGGTGATTGATAATGCTGAATGTGCGGTGAGTGATTCAATGACAATTGAAGAAGCCAAACCTCAAAGCAATCTTTTCCCGAATCCAGCTATGGACCTTGTCACCCTCTACTTCGAGCTAGAGAAATCAGGGACGGTTGAGGTGAAGCTGTATGACAGCAAAGGTGCTTTGATCCAGGATCTCTATGCTGATAAAGCCAAAGCCGGATCCAATTTCTTCTCCTTCTCGGTGAGTTCACTGAATGCGGGCACTTATGTATTGCGAATAACTTCCAGTGGTGAGGATGTGCTGACGCATAAGATAATGAAGCAATAGCTTGAATTAAATAGGCGCTCGTGGACAAAAGTCTCAGTTTTAATTAGCGTCTTGATTGCAGCTGCTGCAAAATATGTATCCTGTGATATCTACTCTCAGGGAATGCTGTACTCGGCACAGATACCCTGTTCTCCGTTCGCAAAACCAGCTGGCAACCGGACTCCGCGGGCACTACAGGTTTGCAATCATTCATTCCCGGAATATCAGGGTAACAGAACACTCTTAGCCCTGGGGAACCGAATTGACCATAAACGGGCACAAGATGGATGAGAAATCATGGGAGCAATGTAATTACTACCCAACCGCAAGTATAGAACTTGACTAAACGTTGAACCCTGCACCTTTTGAAGACCGGCTCAAGCAAAAATACCAAGGTGCTAAAAAACAACGTTATGATGTTTCCCTCTCTTCCTTTGTAAAGAAGATCATGGGAAGCCCCACATACTTTTTAGTTGCAGAGGCAAGTGCAGGGGTAAATCAACAAGTGGGAAGAATGAGTGCTCTCACCCAGGATGCAGAATGGATTTGGGACGCATAATTAAAATAGAAGATGGAAGAAGAACTCAGCTCAGAAAAAGATTATCAACGTAAGGCAGTACTTGTTGGGAATGAACTCCTGACGGGCCGGTTTACCTTCGGTCAAAAGCTAGGGGTATATGTATATGGCCCAACCAACTTCAAAGATCCTGTTTACCAGCGTTATGGGAGCAACTACCATATAACCAATACACTTTTTGCAGATATTCATCTTAAAACACACCGCCACGTGACTGATTTGACAGAAGCAAGATTGGGCTGGTCTTTCTTTAGGGCCTATAATTAGAGAATCTCTATTTTTACACCCTATGAATTTTCTTTACCCAACTTTTCTTCTAGCCCTATTCGCAATTGCGATTCCGATTATTATCCACCTATTCAATTTCCGGAGGTTCAAGAAGATCCTCTTTACTAACGTGCGTTTCCTGAAAGAGGTCAAGCAACAGACCAGGGCCAAGTCTCAGCTGAAGCACCTTTTAGTACTAGCTTCGAGGATTCTCGCGATCTCCTTCCTTGTACTGGCCTTTGCACAACCCTACATACCTGTTGAAGAAAATCAGAAGATGGTGAAGGAGAATGTCATCAGCATATACATAGACAACTCTTTTAGTATGGATGCAGTCAACTCAGAAGGAAGACTATTAGAACAAGCCAAAATAGTTGCACAGAAGATTGCGACTGGCTTCAAGCCGACTGATAGATATCAACTTCTCACCAACAACTTCGAAGGCCGTCAACAAAGGCTTCTAAATCAGAACGAGTTCCTCGAACAGGTAGATAATATCAGCATGAGCTCTCATGTACGCTCGGTAGCAGATGTAATACGTAGACAAGATGAAGTATTTCAAGGAGGTGTAGCAGATGGGAAGCGTTCTTTCATTGTTTCAGACTTTCAGGAATCAAATACGGATTTTCAACAAGTCTCCGCTGACACTAATGTTTTCTACACGCTAGTGCCAATTGCGTCTCAGGACAGGGCAAATCTTTATATCGACAGCTGCTGGTTTGAATCCCCGATCCGACGTGCCAATCAACCTGACAAATTGTTGGTGAGAATCCAAAATATTTCTGATAAAGGGTACGACAATATTCCGCTTAAACTCATGATCAATGGTACACAAAAGGCATTGGGAAGTTGTAAAGTTGGCGGTAATTCATACGTGGATGTGCCATTGAGTTTTACTATCAACGAACCCGGAATGGTCAACGCAGTGGTTTCACTCACAGATTATCCCGTGACATTTGATGATTCGTTTTACTTTAACTACGAAATTGCTTCTTCTGTGAAAGTGCTGTGTATCAGTGATAGCGGGAGTGGTGAAAAATTGCGATCACTTTACACCAGCGATCCATATTTCCTGTTCAACCAGGTGACTTATCAAAATGTAGACTACTCCACTATCCCAGAGATGCACGTCATCATTTTGGAAAATTTAGAGGCTGTATCGAGTGGATTGGCCAGTGCCTTAAAACTATTTCGGGACGCTGGCGGTAGTTTGGCTGTCTTTCCCGGCATGATAGCCAACTTGGAGAGTTATCAGCTTTTTCTGGGAGGTGAGCTAAAAGTCGGACACCTTGGCAGGCTCGATACATCAAAGGTAAATGTGGACAATCTTAATCTAGATCATTTCATTTTTTCTGACGTATTTGAGAAAGTACCACAGCGTATCGATCTTCCAGTAGTCAATGCACATTACAAAATCACCAATACAAAAACGACTTCAGTGGAACGGCTCTTCTCTTTGGAAAACGGAGAAACTTTCCTGGATGTGTATGATGAAGGCCGTGGTACTGTTTACTTATTTTCAGTGCCCCTACTAGAACAAGCCAGCAACCTACCAGAGCATGCCCTTTTTGTTCCACTAATGTACAAAATCGCTATACACAGCCTGAACTTCGGGAATTTGTTCTACACCCTAGGACAGAACAACCAAATTGAAGGGCCCGTCTCATCTGGTTCTGAAGACGGGGAATTTGTTTATCACCTTATGGGTGCTGATAGCAAGGCACCTGACGTTGACATCATCCCTGAGACACGGGTGGTAGGTCAAACGGTACAAATCCTCCTTCACAATATGCTTTCTGAACCAGGAAATTACCAGCTTATGGCCAATTCGACCATAAAGAAAGGATACGCCTTTAACTATAACAGAACAGAATCAAACCTACGGTGTTATAGCATAGAAGAATTAGAAATGAAGGTTGAAAAAGCATCACTAAGTAATTTTTTCATCCTATCATCTGGCAGAACTGAGAATTCCGCCAATCTCTCAACAATTGGTGATGGTACCAAATTGTGGAAACTTTGTATTATCTTTGCCTTGGTTTTTCTGGCGATAGAAACCTTATTACTGAGGTTTCTGAAGTAAAGCTGACCAATTACATCTGATAGATGAACTTGTTGATCAAGCAAGCCAAAGTAGTTGACGTGAATTCTCCCCATAACGGGAAACGGGTTGATATTCTCATTCAAAATGGACAGGTAAAATCCATTAGGAAAAATATTTCCTCCACAAATGTCAAAACGGTTGCAGGCAAGAACCTCCACGTTTCTCCAGGCTGGTTCGATATGCATGTCAACTTGCGTGATCCGGGGGATGAGCACAAAGAGGATCTAAACTCTGGATGCCGGGCAGCGGCTTTTGGCGGATTTACAGGGGTAGCATGTATGCCGGGCACCAATCCACCACTTCATACCAAAGCGGACATTGAGTACATAGTAGGCAAAGCGAAAGGTAACATTGTTGACGTGCATCCAATAGGAGCATTGTCAAAAGGGTTAGCAGGGAAGGAAATGACCGAAATGTACGACATGTCTCAATCAGGCGCGGTCGCGTTCTCAGACGAAAAAAACCCCATCTCAAATGCCGGAGTTCTATCTAGAGCTTTACTTTATGTAAATATGTTTAATGGACTGGTTATCAGTCATTCACAAGATACTAATATCACCCTAGAAGGGCAGATGAATGAAGGAGATACTAGTACTTCCCTCGGACTTAATGGGATGCCTGCTTTAGCTGAAGAAATCATGATTACCAGGGATATTTACCTTGCTGAATATACCGGTTCAAGACTACATTTTGCTACAGTTTCCACCAGCAATTCAGTGGACATTATACGCAAGGCCAAGAAGAGGGGCATCAAAGTAACTGCAGAGGTGGCAGCTCACCAGATAGGGCTCGACGATACCGAATTGGTTGGGTTTGACAGTAATTTCAAGTTAAATCCACCATTGAGAACCAAGAAAGACATCTCTGCCCTTCGCAAGGGTTTGTCAGACGGGACTATTGATGCTATATGTTCAGACCACAACCCGGAAGATGTAGAAACCAAGAACAGAGAGTTTGACATCGCATCTTTTGGTGCAATTGGATTGGAAACGGCTTATTCAGTTGCCAATACACATAGTGGACTCACTTCTGATGAATTGGTGGAGAAAATGTGCCTGGCACCCAGAAAAATACTGAGAATTGAAATTCCTGAGCTAAAAAATGGAGTAAAAGCCAACCTGACCATTTTTGACCCCACCTTAAAATGGACATTTAGATCAGAAGACATCAAATCTAAATCGGCAAATAGCCCGTTTATTGATAAAACCTTCACAGGCAAAGTAGTTGGGGTATTCAACAACAACAAATATATGGCAGCTGAATAGGTGCTATTTCTCTAAAAGCCGTGTATTTCTCTTGTGGTTTTTTAGAGTCCCTACAAAGGATCGTATTTCTAGCATCAGCCATTTCTCTCTGCAGAAACAGTTGTAATCACCAGGTTCAATCAGATCCAAAACACCTGGGTCAGGTTAAATAAGACACTGAAAATCGTATTAATCGGATACAATCCTTGGAATTTCGGTTCATTTCATTACATTCGCATTCAACTAATAAGGCTTTTATTTAGTCTATATATGGGGGCGCATTGAGATACTCTCATAAATAACCTTACTAATACTTTCAAAGAATGGGCAGACCGCCTACAAGGCCAAAACCTCTTAGAGATGGATATTACCTTGAAGTTCGAAACAAGGGTTCCAACTCAGGAGTGAAGATATTTAGAGATACGTTGGAAGAGATGGAAGATGCGGTGCTTACCTATCGCAAGAGCAAGGATGTGATTGTCCTTGGAGAATCCCGAAATGGAGCATGGGTCAAGGACAAAATCGCTAAAAAGAAGGTCAAAGCCAAGGCACCAATCAAAGCTAAAGCAAAACCTGAGCCCAAGAAATCCACAGAAGCGGTGAAAGCTATAGCAAAGCCAAAGGCCACAACTAAAAACTAAGAGGCTTTCAACTCGCATTTCAAATGCGGATATTTTAGCATTATCGCTAGAGTAGTTGCTGCCAGGTCTTTCTGGGATTGAATCCCGCATCTGATTGCTGACTATGAATATCCGTACTCTCAAGTATACTGCTATTTTTACCGGACCAGTGGTGGGATATGTTTCCCTCACCCAACCTGGCTGGTGGACCTGGGCATTACCCCTTTACGTCTATTTACTAATTCCCCTGATTGAGTTATTTGCTAAAGGCAGTGAAAAGAATATGTCAGTTGCTGAGGAAGAAATGGCAAAGAAAGATGCTGTCTATGACTATTTCCTGTACGCCCAACTTCCGGTTCAATATGCATTTATAGTATTATTTCTATTTGGAATAACACAGCCTGAATTGACCATTGTTGAATACAGTGGACGGATCCTCACAATGGGTATTACTTGCGTCTCCCTTGGCATCAATGTAGGACATGAATTGGGACATCGCGCCAGGCCACATGAGCGCATTATGGCAAAGCTGTTCTTACTCAGCACGCTCTACATGCATTTCATTATCGAGCACAACCGGGGGCACCACAAGAGGGTGGCAACTGATGAAGACCCTGCAAGTGCCAGATATGGAGAGATTATTTACTTCTTCATGATCCGTTCAATCGTCTTCGGATTCATCTCGGCCTGGAAACTAGAAGCCGCAAGACTTAAGGCAAAGGGGTATAGCTTTTGGTCGTGGAGGAATGAGATGATCCATTTTCAATTAATTCAAGTTTTTTTTGTGGGATTGATCTACTATGGTTTTGGTCTTGTCGGCATGCTCAGCTTTATTGTAGCAGCCATACTGGGAGTCCTTATGTTGGAGACTATTAATTATGTCGAGCATTATGGCTTGAGAAGAAAACAGAAAGACAATGGGGCCTATGAAAAGATACTACCTACACACTCATGGAATTCGAATCACTATGTAGGACGCATTATGTTATTTGAAATTACCCGGCACTCGGATCACCACTACAAATCTAGCAGGCCGTACCAGGTACTGAGGCACTTTGATGAAGCTTACCAGATGCCGACAGGCTATCCTGGAATGATCCTGCTTGCCCTGATCCCACCTATCTGGTTCTATGTCATGCACAGGCGTATCAACAAACTAATGGAGCAGAACCAGCTCCACCCGGACAGAATCTTGCATGCGACTGACGGTTAATTCTTTAACAAAAAGCCTTTCTGTTTAACCTAAACACTACCGTTCGCTCACAAAAAAGCCCTGCACTTTGTGCAAGGCTTTGAAATCGGTAGCGAGAGGGGGACTCGAACCTATTGATTTTCAGTTTATCCAACTTTAGACATCCCTCGACTATTTCAGATATACACTCTTGTATTTAGAGATAACTGCGATAAAGAGAGATTAAGACAACGCAAACAAAAGTGCCCCCCATTCTTTTTTGTGTCTGATCCCATTTTTATCTAGTGTTTCTGCAAATTTAGTGATTTGTCTGTCATTACTGGAGAGGGTTTGGTTGGTGATTGAGTTAAGAACCCTTACCTCTCTAATTGGATCTTCTTCTCCACAGAACCATCCTCATAGATGTAGAATAAAAGAGTGTTGGGTACACGTTGGGTGGTTCTGCCCAGTAGGTCGGTGATGTACAAGAGGTGTTTGGGTTGACTTAGCTCTTTTATAGCTGTAGTACCAGAAACGCAGGGTGTCGGGTAGTTGCAATTTTCGCTGAAGGAGGTAGTTGAATCAACATGCCAGCTAAAAGGGAATACCCAATTTGAGGCCATTACTACATCATCTACCTCTATGCAGGATAAATTAGTGTTGTTCAGTACAACGAAATTAGTGTCGTTAGGATAAGTAAATGTGATATTGGTATTCTTGATGTTTAAGCAATAAAGCTGGTTGCTTGAACACCTCAACCAGGCTAGTGAAGTATTGCTGCTCAGATCCAGGTCTGTAATTAAGTTGTTTTGGCAATCCAGCACCTCCAAAGACAGCGCTCCGGACACCTCGATTTCCTGGAGTTGATTGCTTTCACATTCCAGGCTTTGCAATAGCGGAGCAGCACCCACCTCGATGTGAGAAAGTTGGTTGCCCGTGCATAACACATATTTTAAAGCGGGGTTATTGGATATGTTTAAGGAGTCAAGGTCATTGTGTCTTACACCCAAAGACACTAAAGCTGCATTTTGAGATATATCTAAAGAGGTGAGTTGATTATAATCACAACTCAATTGTTCCAATGCGATAAAATCTTCGATACCCGTTAGGTCTGCAATATTTTCATTGCTTACATATAAAGAAGTAATGGTCCCTATATTGGCTGTAGGAACAGACCCATCAGGTGTTCCTGTATCATAACTAAGGTCAATCAATCGCTGCTCAAAGTTAGCATCCGGGATTAGCGTTGTCTGCCCAAAGGCAATTGTTGGGAGGAGGAAGAGTAGAAGGAGTAGTCTTTTCATGGCGAAACAGTGAATTGGTGGATTAAGGAGATTGGATAAGTAAATCTATGAAAAATGGGGGCAAATTTGAAAAAGTGGCCCCCCACGTGTCCCCCTTCAACAAAAAACCCCCAATCTACCTGATAGAATGAGGGTTTTATCGGTAGCGAGAGGGGGACTCGAACCCTCGGCCTCAGCATTATGAGTGCTGCGCTCTAACCAGCTGAGCTACCTCGCCAAATCAGATTACCATCTACAATAACCTGCCTGAAAAGCAGTTATTTCAATGATCTGTGATCTGAAATTAAACAGCCTGACAGATGGTACAGGCGGGCGCAAATATAGGAGTTTTAATTTTGTCACAATTATATTCAGAAGCAATATTTTTTTTATATATTGCATCTTATACAAAGCCTATTTTACAGATGGTAGAAAAGCAAAAATTCGAGTTAGAATACATCATTCGCACCTCACCCAAAGTGCTCTACACACGGCTCAGCAGTGCTGATGGCCTTGCGCAATGGTTTGCGGACGATGTGAACATAAACGACGGAATATTCACATTTATTTGGGAAGGTGCCGGACAGGAAGCTAAGAAGATCAAGGAGAAAGCGGGGAAATTTATTCGTTTTCACTGGCTGGACGACGATGATGATTGTTACTTTGAGTTCCGGCTGGAAATTGATGAAATAACGTCAGAAGTTGCACTTATCATCACGGACTTCGCAGAGGAGGATGAAATTGATGAGTCAAAGCAGCTCTGGGACAGCCAGGTAAACAGCCTAATGCAGTTATTGGGTTCATAGTACTGCTTCATGATTATTTTGTTCCTTTATAGGTACAAGCACCCTTGCACAGCCACCTGATAATTGTTGAATAAGGTTCAAATATTTACGGTTAAATCCTATATACCACCGTTCATCCTCACATTCCTTGTGGTGATGTTCATACTGATCATGCAGTTCGTATGGAAGTATATAGACGATCTTGTAGGCAAGGGACTGGAGTGGACTCTTATTGTAGAGCTCTTGTGGTACACCTCAGCAAGCCTGGTACCCATGGCTATACCACTTGCCATTCTCCTCTCCTCAATTATGACTTTTGGCGATTTTGGAGAACACTATGAACTTGTGGCTCTCAAATCTGCCGGACTCTCCCTGCACAAGATTATGCGCCCTCTGGTGGTAATGTCAATTGTATTGAGCATTGCTGCCTTTTATTTCTCGAACAATATACTACCAGTTGCCAACCTGAAAATGGGAGCCTTGCTTTGGGATATTACACAGCAAAAACCCTCACTCAACCTCAAGCCTGGCATCTTCTACAATGGTATTGAAGGGTACAGCATCAAAGTTGACCACAAAAACAATGAGACCGGGTTTCTGGAGGGAATTCTGATCTACGACCATAGCTCTAGAATGGGAGCTAGCCAGGTGGTTACGGCAAGAACCGGCATGATGGCCACAACCGAAGATGAGCGATATCTGATTCTCACGCTCAATGACGGCACCTCATATGAAGAGGTAGCAGCCTACCCTCTTAATAAAAGCAATGCCATGCCGCATAGACGAATTAAGTTCCATCAACAGGTCATAACCTTTGACATGTCCTCTTTTAAGCTGGAACGCACAGAGGAGGAGCTTTTCAAGGACCACCAGCAGATGCTTACCTTGAATCAATTGGTTGCTGCGGAAGACACCCTAAAGCAACGTCTTGGAGAAAGAATTGAGATGATCAACAGCAGTGTGCGCAGCCGCTATTTCTTCGGCACTCATCTTGACACAATAGTATTAGATACGGGCAACATAGAAGAGGATATTGCACAACTTCTTGACCATGACGGAAAGTTCCAGGGAATTCCTTTCTCCTACTCAAAAGAAGAGCGCTTGAGAATTATTGCCAATGCAAGCAAGATTGCCCGTCATAACAAAGCATATGTAACGGTTTCAAGAAAAGACCTGGAGCAAAAACGAAGCCTTATCATTAAGCACAGGGTTGAATGGCATCGCAAGTTCACCTTATCATTTGCCTGTATATTGCTCTTCTTTGTTGGAGCTCCTCTGGGAGCCATCATCCGCAAAGGTGGTCTGGGATTACCAGGTGTGATCGCCGTAGGGTTCTTTTTGATATTTCACCTGCTCTCCATTTTTGGAGAAAAGACGGCTAAAGCGGGTATTATAGACCCATCTGTTGGCATGTGGCTGGCATCCGCCTTCTTTCTTCCACTTGGTATCTTTCTAACCCATAAGGCATCTACAGACTCGTCAATCTTTGATGCAAACACCTTTCTGGACAAACTTATATTCTGGAAGAAGGCAGATTCAAGTGAGCATGAATAGAACAACGTTCTTCCTCCTTGGTCTACTTACCCTTATAGGATTTTCAGCACTGGGCGGATGGGTCATTGAACAGTTTCAAGACGTCAGGTTCGTATCTTTATTTCAAAACGAAACTCCATGGTACACACAAATAGGAATTGGACTGCTTTACGGAACTGTCACTGCTATGGGGGCATGGCTTATCGTCAATAGTAAATTCCTGACTGATACAAGGACATTCTTTGCAAGGATGATCCAGCAGCTGAGGTTATCGATTTTTGATATTCTGTTTATTTCATTTTGTGCTGGCGTTGGGGAGGAAATCCTCTTTAGAGGTGCCATACAACCCTATCTTGGCATATGGATCACAGCGGTACTCTTTGTGGCCATACACGGCTACCTGAATCCAAAGAACTGGCGACTCAGTGCTTACGGCATCTATATGTGCCTTGTGATTGGCGGAATGGGTTATCTCTGCGACTTTCTGGGTATCACTTGTGCCATTGCAGCACATTTTGCAATTGATGTAGTATTACTTTACGCACTTGCCAGGACTCCTCTGCCCCAGGTGAAGATCACCCCAACCATTAAACCGGAAGAAATACAGGAAGCTGATAGCTTATAAAGTGGTTGTGCGCAATTGCATGCTCATCACCTAAGCACGTTTACTTTGCGGGAATACAACTGGCTTCCGGCCAGCAACTTCAACGTATAAACTCCTGCCGTAAGGTCCCCAATTGAGATGTCCAAATTATTAACACTCCCTGATCGCGACCTGAGGTGTTCTGAATATACTTCCCTTCCCAGGTAATCCACCATACTGATGCTCACTTCTCCCTCCTTCAGTATAGAGAATGACAATTGAACAATGTCCCTCGCAGGATTGGGAAACAATCGCACACTGCCTTTGACCAATCGCTCTTCAAGCCCGACGGTTATTATCACATTGTTGCTACTGGTAGAACAACCGTTTGCATCTACTATCTGGCAAATGACAGATCCTCCATTCAAACCAGTTGCGGTGACTGTGGCTTGTCCCATAGCATCATTCCATGAATAGTTGTATGGTACTGTCCCGCCGGTCACAGTTGCTGTCGCTGTTCCGTTATTACAAGTCGGGCAGGTTGAATTGGTACCTGAAGCAGTCACCGCAAGCACAGCAGGTTCTACTACAAAAACCGTGGCAATCAGCGTATCATTCAATGCATCGATCGCCATCACTTCGTACGTTCCACCACATAGTCCGGTAGCAATCGCCGTGGTCTGTGCTGAGGGGTCATCCCAAAGATAAGTGTATGGTGCTATTCCGGTGTCAGGAGTAGCAGTAACCTCCCCATCGCAATCCCCGTTACAGGACACTCCTGTCACTGACATAATGATGGGCTGAGATATCTGCGACCATATCTTGAAGTTGTCCAGCCCCGCCTCCAACAGGCTTCCACCACAGAAAGGCGTGGCAGCACATCCAGACGGGCCCAAAGCCAAAATAATACTATCAGATACCTGGAACTTCACCTGTACATTGGCGGATAAAACAACATAGTCCTCTACATTGAAAGCATAACGCCTCCAGTTATTGTCTCCAACGTAGGTGAATTCAACAGGAACCCACGTACTTCCATCTGATGTGATTTCAACATACCAAGGATCATTGCCTGGGTTTGCAGAAGACGGTGAAGCATTTGCAAACCACCGCCTGTATGAGATAACAGGGTTGTAGTATGCAGTGAGATCCAATTCCGGTGTCAACAAAGTAGTTGCCCCATCATCAACATCATCCTGGCCAATACTTCCATTTTGCCCTGATGTATTGAGTCCGGTTACCGCGCAAGAAAACCCACCCTGCGTGGACTGTGTTGTCGGTGCCAGCTCATAACCATTGTCGAACATGCCTTCCGGGACCTCTAATGCCCATAGCCCAGTCGTAGCATCATCAGCAGAAATACCATAGGTCCAAAATCCGGAGAGGCTGTTATTGTCAAAATCCTCCAGCTCCTCTTGTGCGTAATCAACTAGAACAAAATAAGGCAATGTAGGATCAGCACCATCTGCTCCTACAGGCTGAACAGCAGACAGGTTGCCGCAATTATTGTCAGTAACCCCTATATAGTATGCTACAATCGCGCCCGGAACCTGTCCCGGAATAGTTCCAGAATAATTTGATCCACCGGTATTCCCCATAACGACACTCGTCCATGTAGGGTCATCCTTCAACTTATAGTACAACATTACGTTACCAAGATAAGTGGTAGCACTCAAATTCAATGAAGCATCAATGGTGATAAGCTGACCGGTGTTTGCACTGGTTACATCTGTATGTATAAGAGTAGCATTAGAGATCAAGGTGATGCCATGTTTCCCAAAAGCATCACATATATCAGTGATATTGGGCGTCCCATTTGCAAGATTTCCATCATCATCATCTGCCTGTAACACATCCAGCAATACATCCCTAAACGCCTGTCCCTCCTGCCCATCAGCAGCTACTGCCTGCAGCCCATAATAAGCATCTTCAAACAGATCCATGGTTTGGGTCATATTGCTGTCCAGGTTCAGGTAAAGGTCCCACCATGCTCCTGCAATGATCTCTCCATCCGCGTGCACTTGTCCTACAAGGTCATCCGGATAGATCTTAGGATCAATATCATAACGGCGGATCGAAACTGTAGGATCAGTATCGCTCATTCCTTCACCGAGTATAGAATTAAGAGTTCGTGAAAAACCCCAAACATCAGCATAACCCTCATGCAACGCCCCGTTCTGGAAAAATCCTGAATTATCATTATAAAAAGCTGTATTGGTACCGTGGCCATATTCATGGTAGATCACATCGGCTATCGTAGCCAATGAGTAACACCCACCTCCCTGCAGATAAAAGTTCATCTGCCCCCCTCCAAATGACGCATTACAGGTTCCCGTTTGATCCATATTTACCGTTACCTGGTAATCCATCCCGGTGAAGCCAGCTATTACCGTATTGACCCAATCATGAATCCTATTTATGTGATAAAAAGCATTCCGCTCTGTGTCTAACGCATCACTGTTAAAGCTCAAAGTATTGGGCCCTGCCACCAAAGACGTCGTGAACTGTGGCACCTGCCCACTCGTGGTGATTTCCACCCAGGGACCATCGAGAAATACAGTGCCCGTGGAAGCAGTGTTAATGCCAGTTGTCAGAAAACCTGTTGTGTCTGTATAATAATCTACTGAATTGATCCGAATTCTCAAGTCCCGCAGTGGCATGTTAACAGGAGTGTCATAGGCGTTCTTCGGGTAGATGTCAGCGGTAACAGTAGCTTCTATATCTGCTTTGGGAGCATGGGTATGAGACAGGTTGAATTGAAGCAGCACTTCACCATTGTGTGCATCAACCAAAGTATAAAAAGACGAGAGAATGCCTTCCGGATCCATCCCATCCACCAAAACCTCATATACCAGCCTGTACTCATTCTTACCCATCATTGGTATTGGCAGAATGAACAAGCCTGGATTTGCAGAAGGCGTCAGATTGGTGCCCTGTGTGGCGTTTAAGGCATGCGCCTCTACCTGGGCCACACTAAGAGTAGCGGAAGTTCCAATAGCGATATCCGTATATACATCAGCGCCATACATGATCACCTTGTGGTCTTTGGTCATCTTGACCATCATACGGCTGTTCAGCACCTTCAAACCATTGTGCTCCTGGTAATAATTAACATAATAATGACTGGGTGAAGTGCTCTCTCCCATCAACCGTAAATCTGTCAGTGGTATAGTAAAGTCTCCCAGTTCACTAACAATAAAGTTCATAGCACGATCCTGCAACGTGGCACCCATAGTTGAAATACCCTTGCCATAGGCACGGTGCGGGCGCGCATTCTCCTCGTTGAAATGGACGCGCCAGGTGTTGTGGGCAGACACAAAGGCCTGCCACGGGGCCTGTGCTCTGAGCTCTTCCTGCAAGGCCTGATTGGGGATGCGCTTATTGGTTGACTTAAAACTATTGGCAGTTTCAGTGTACTCTCCAGCCAGCACATCGGACGATGGTGCCAGGATTAAAGACAAACAGAGCAACGAAATAAAATTGAAGACATTTTTCATGAATAAGTAAGTTCAGTTAGAAATATTTTCGGATTAACAAATCAATAATGAGCCACAATTGCTCAGGGCCTTAAGATAAACAGCTCTGCTATTCTATAATTAATTTGCGATTGATCACTCCTTTTTCCAGTACAATCCGCAAGGTGTATATACCGGCAGCCCTGTCCTTCACATCAATCACCTGCTCATAGGCCCCCAGGTGCTGGGCAAGTGATTCCTCGTAAATGACCTGGCCGGTTACAGCATGTAGGGTAATCC
>Ga0302119_10000790_pt1 | contig 14284 bp, 14 predicted proteins | sample AG5_Tmax_MG_FD_203114 | JGI IMG/M metagenome (GOLD analysis project Ga0302119, IMG submission 203114) | Marine microbial communities from Western Arctic Ocean, Canada - AG5_Tmax | ecosystem: Environmental > Aquatic > Marine > Oceanic | place: Canada: Western Arctic Ocean | collected 2017-10-01 | reverse complement strand
ATGGGTGTTGAGAATATCTCAAGAGCAAAAAAACAAACGCTTATTTTTGCGATCCTAAAACACAAGGCGGACAATGATGAAGAGGTTTTGGGTGATGGTGTACTGGATATTCTGCAAGAAGGCTATGGTTTTCTGAGATCTGCGAACGATTCGTATGTTTCTGGACCGGATGATATTTATGTCTCGCCAAATCAAATTAGGCGTTTTAATCTGTCAACAGGTGATGTTGTTACCGGTAAGATTCGTGCACCAAAAAAAGGTGAAAAATATTTTGCTTTAGTCAAAGTTTTAGAGGCTAATGGCGACAAACCGGAAAATGTCAGAAATAGAGTTCCTTTTTCATCACTGACACCACTGCATCCAAATGAAAGATTAAAGCTAGAGATTGGCAACGGTGGCACAGAGGACATTACCGCTAGAGTTATTGACTTAGTTGCGCCATTTGGCAAGGGCCAAAGGGGCTTGTTGGTTGCGCCACCTAAAGCCGGTAAAACGATGATTATGCAAAATATTGCATCATCGATTGCCATCAACCATCCAGGCTGTGAATTGATTGTATTGCTCATTGATGAGCGCCCGGAAGAGGTGACTGAGATGGAGCGTTCGGTTAGGGGTGAAGTGATTTCTTCTACTTTTGACGAGCCTGCAAAGCGCCACGTTCAGGTTGCTGAAATGGTTATCGAAAAAGCCAAAAGACGCGCCGAACAAGGCAAAGATGTCATTATTCTCCTTGACTCAATTACTCGATTGGCTAGAGCCTACAATACCGTTGCACCATCTTCGGGCAAGGTATTGACCGGTGGTGTTGATGCCAACGCATTGCAAAGACCAAAGCGCTTTTTTGGTGCTGCTAGAAACATCGAAAATGGCGGCAGTATTACTATTATCGCTACCGCATTGGTCGATACTGGCTCAAAAATGGATGAAGTGATTTACCAAGAATTCAAAGGTACGGGTAATATGGAATTGCATCTTGATCGTCGCCTTTCTGAAAAGCGCATTTTCCCAGCGATTAACATTAACGCCTCAGGTACACGCCGCGAAGAGCTGCTTACCGATGAGCAAGAGCTGCAGAAAATGTGGATTTTGCGTAAAATTCTGCACCCAATGGATACCGTTGATGCTGCAGAATTCTTGATTGAAAGATTAAGATTCTCTAAGACTAACGACGAGTTCTTTGATTCCATGAAGCAGAAGAAATAATAATTTGCTATACTGATTCTATTCAATTATGAAAACGAATCTTCTGAGAATTATTCAATACCAAAACAGTCGCATTGCCAGGTATCTCATGCGCAATGTAGGTGTGTTGTTTTTTGCCATGATCTTTATCATTGGTTTAGTTGTCTTTGGCAATCAATTCGTTTTAATGGTGAAAGAGAGCGTTCGACAAGGCGTCCCTATTCAAGAATTGCTGCCGATAATTGGCTTTAATATGATTAGAGATGTACCGTTAATCTTCTCTCTATCCTTGTTTTTAGCTATTATTCTTACCGTTTCTCAGCTTTATAAGAGCTCGGAAGCTATCGTGCTTAATTCACTGGGTTTGGGCGACAAGCACTTTATGCTCTTTATTCAACCGGTTGTTGTTTTAGCCACTCTGTTTGTTTTCTTTTTAACAACTTCTGCTGTGCCATGGGCCAAAGAGCAGAAAAACATGATTGTTGAAGAAAGTAAAAATGCGTCGGAATTTTCTTTTATCAAAGAGGGTGAGTTTCAAGAATTTAAAGACGGTGAAATTGTCTTTTATGCCTCTGAATCTTCGACACCCGATGATGTGCAAGAGCAAAATATGGAGGAGATCTTTATTTACGCCTCAGCCAAAGGTAGGCCTTTGATTGTCCTAGCCTCTGAAGCGACAAAATACACAGATCCAGATACTCGCAGCGTTTATTTGCGCCTTAAAGACGGGGTGCGCTATCAAGGCATTCCAAGCAGCGAAAATAAAAGCATTCTCGAATTTGATCAATACGATTTGCAGATTATTTCAGGAGAGGCTCAAGAGTCCGAAGTTGTTTATACTAAAATTGAAGGCCGATCGACGCTTGATCTTTTGTCGGAGCAAGGTAATAGTGCCGCTGCTGAGTTGCAATGGCGCTTCTCACAGCCGCTTAGCGTGCTCATTTTGTCTGCGCTTGGTGTGCTGCTAGGAAAGGCATCGCCACGCGGTGGAAAGGGCATTGGCTTGTTGATCGGTGTTGGTGTTTTTATGTTGTACAACAACGGTTTGCTAATGGCCAAAGGCGCTCTTGAGCGTGGCGAAATAGACCCTTGGATTGGCCTCTGGTGGACTCATCTTTTAGTTATTGTCTTAATAATCATTCTTTATCAATTTAGGCACGGAAATTTATCGACCTACCTTGTTAAAATACCCAATTTATATACCAAAGAGAAAAGTAATGCCTAGTTTACCAAGTAAAAGTTTAGAGACTTTTGAAAACCCCAACCCTGAGCGAGATTACGTTATTCGTATCGATATGCCAGAATTTACCTGTTTGTGCCCAATGACTGGCCAGCCAGATTTTGCTATTTTGAATCTTGAATACATTGCTGATGAGCGTTGCGTTGAACTTAAAGCTCTTAAAAACTACATTTGGTCTTTTAGAGACGAAGGTTGTTTTCATGAGGCAGTGACCAATAAAATTCTTAGTGATTTAGTGGCAGCAACAGAGCCAAGATTTATGCGCTTAGAGGCAATTTTTAATGTTCGAGGTGGTATTTATACAACCGTTGTGGTGGAGCATAAATGCCCTAATTGGACACCCAAAGAAACCGTGCGTCTGTGAAGCCAGTCCGTCAAGCGCATCGATTTGACAAAAAATTATTAGACAAAGATGCTCTTAAGGTTGTCAGTACTTTAACAAAGGCTGGCTTTGAGAGTTATCTAGTGGGCGGCTGTATTCGTGATTTATTGCTTGGTTATCATCCCAAGGATTTTGATATTGCGACAAGTGCAACACCTGAACAGGCCCACCAGCTTTTTAGACGATCTCGCTTAATTGGCAGACGATTTCGTTTATTGCATGTGATGTTTTCCGCAAGAAAATTTCTTGAAGTAGCGACATTTCGTGCCGGAAAGGTTCAGACAAGCAATAAGGGTGTTGTGAGAGATAACCTTTATGGCTCTCTTGAGGAAGACGCCTTTCGTCGCGACTTTACCGTTAACGCCTTGTATTACGATGTAGAAAAAACAGAGGTAATTGATTTTGTTGGCGGTCTTGACGATCTTAACGCCGGGCGCATAGAGATGATTGGTGACCCAATTGAGCGCTTTGAGGAAGATCCGGTGCGAATGATTCGGGCTGTGCGTTTTCAAGTGAAGTTAGGCGCAAGCCTGTCAGAGGAGATTCTTCAGGCGATTGAAAAGCAAGCAATCTTGCTTGGTAATATTCCGCCAGCCAGATTGTTTGACGAGTGCATAAAGCTTTTTCATAACGAGAAAGGTCTTGAGATTTTTCAACAACTTGAAAGCCTTGGCCTGCTAAAGCAACTTTTCCGACAAACCGAAAGCACGACTTTTATTGAGCAAGCCTTAACCAATACCTCTGAGAGAATTAAAGAAGGCAAGTCTGTAACGCCGGCTTTTTTGTTTGCTGTTTTCTTATGGGGTGCGCATAATAAGCGCTTTGAGCAGCTCAATAAAAAGAAAAAACAAAGATTTCTTGCAATGAACCAGGCTGCAGAAGATGTGGTTAAGAAGCAAGTTGAGCAGGTGATGATGCCCAAATGGCTGTCTGCTCGTGTACGTGACACTTGGCTAATGCAGCACAAGCTTGAAACCTGCCAGCCTAAAAAAGAGAAAGAAATGATTGCTCACCCACGATTTAGAATGGCCTATGATTTTTTGGTTTTGCGCTCTGAAAGTATTAACCCAGAATTGAAAGAAAGAGCGGATCGATGGACTCAACTACAGAAGTAAAATCCATTCTCATTACCGGCTGCTCAACTGGCATTGGCGCACACCTTGCGTACGGCCTCAGAGAGAAAGGTTATAGAGTTTTTGCCAGCGCCAGACAAGCGGTCGATGTTAAAAAACTCGAAGATGAAGGTTTTGAGTCGTTCTTGCTTGATTTATCCTCTTCAGACTCTATAAATAGCGCTGTAAGCGCACTTTTTCAGAAAACTGATCACCTTTATGCCTTAATAAATAACGGCGCTTATGGGCAGGCTGGCGCGTTGGAGGATATCTCGCGTACTGCTATGGAGGAGCAATTTCAAGCAAACTTTTTTGGCTGGCATGAGTTGACTAACTTGATTTTGCCGTCGATGAAAAAAAACAATGGCGGACGCGTGATTTACATCAGTTCAGTATTGGGTTTTGTTGCCTTACCATTCAGGGGTCCCTACATTGCCTCAAAGTTTGCCATCGAGGGTTTGGTCGACACGCTGAGACTTGAGCTTCGCCATACCAACATTAAATTGTCATTGGTTCAGCCTGGACCGATTGAATCGGACTTTAGACACAATGCTTATTTGTCTTTTCAAAAGAACGTCGATTTTGAAAGAAGCGATTATCGTCAAGATTACAAGAAGATGATTAAACGGCTTAATTCACCCAATAATGCTCAGTTCACCCTTGGACCAGAAGCGGTTTTAAGGCCTGTTTTGCATGCATTGGAATCAAAGTCACCCAGGGTGCGCTATCGAGTTACCTTTCCCACTAAGTTATTTGCAATTTTAGGTAGAATACTCCCGAGTACTTGGATGGATAAAGTCCTCAGTAAAGCTGCGGATTAATGGAGAAAGTAATGGCTAATAAATTTGATTTTAATAAGGGGTTAGGTGAGCTGGAGTCTATTATTAGTAAAATGGAATCTGGTGATTTGAGCCTCGAAGACTCTCTTAAATATTTTGAAAAGGGCGTTAAGCTTCACCGTCAATGCCACACGGCGCTAAGCGATGCCGAACAGCGGATTTCTGTGCTAAGTGAAAGCGATGACTACAGCTCAGAAAAACCATTCGATGGCCTTGGATAACTACAGGGCGCGCGTCAATGGTTGCCTTGCTACCCATCTAAGTCAAAGCAGCGCGTTAAGTGAAAACATGCGTTACAGTGTTTTGGCTGGTGGTAAGCGATTTAGGCCGATATTGACCTATACAACAGCCAGTGTATTTGGTGTGGATTTGACTCAAGCCGATTCATGCGCTTGTGCTGTTGAGCTCATTCATATTTACTCACTCATTCACGATGACTTGCCAGCGATGGACGATGATGATATGCGTCATAACCAACCAGCTAATCACACGCGATTTGGCGTAGGTCAGGCCATTTTATCTGGCGATGCATTACAAGCTTTGGCTTTTGATGTGTTGACAAAGAACGACAGCATTGACCCAGAAACTCGAGTGATTTTGGTGAGACAACTTTCAAGGGCCGCTTTTGCAATGGCTGAAGGTCAGTCCATTGATTTATCCATTGTCTCAAAAAATGTAGAAATTGATCTGTTGTATTCTATGCACCGAAAAAAAACCGGCGCATTGCTTCAGTGTGCGGTTATGTTGGGCGCTCTACTTAAGCCCGATTTAAGTTCTGAAGATAAAGTAATATTAAGTTCTTTTTCGGCAGATATTGGCTTAGCGTATCAAGTGCAAGACGATGTGTTGGATGTCTCCACCTCGGATGCAGTGCTCGGCAAAAGACAAAATTCTGACGCCGATAAAGACAAGCCTACATTCCCATCGATATTGGGCATGAAAGAGTCGAAAAAGGTTTATCGATCGTTATATGAAAAAGCTTGCGAGGGTGTTTTACAGCTTAGCATGGATGAAGCACCCCTAATAGAATTAACTCAAAAGTTGTTGTCGCGAACGTTCTAAGTTTTAGTATTCGACCAGCAGCCCGCCCCAGCTAAAGCCACCACCAATGCCTTCGAGCATTAGTTTGTCGCCTTTTTTAATACGGCCATCGCGCACCGCTGTATCAAGCGCTAGTGGAATTGACGCTGCAGAGGTATTGCCATGCTTACCCAAAGTAACAATGACTTTTTCCATGGGCAGTTTGATGCGTTTAGCAATCGCGCTAATAATGCGCATATTGGCTTGATGAGGTACCAGCCAATCCACGTCGTCGTTTGTTAAATTGCACTCTTGTAGTGTTTGCTCTGCAAGCTCGGAAAGTTTGCTAACCGCAATTTTAAAAACATCGTTGCCAGTCATTTGAATAACTCCTGGCTCGCCAATGCGGTTGTTTGAGGTTTGAAGTGCGGATAAATACCTGCCGTCACTAAAAATCTTAGAATGCAAAATACCCGTTGAATCGTCAGTACTTAAAACAACAGCACCAGCGCCATCACCGAATAGAATTGCCGAGCCTCGATCACTCCAATCAACAATCCTTGAAAGGGTATCACTGCCAACGACAAGTACGTTTTTAGCGTTGCCGTTTTCTATGTATTGCTGAGCTGTTGTCATTGCAAAAACAAAACCTGCGCAAACCGCCTGCACATCAAAGGCAGGGCATGTGGCACCAATTTGGTTTTGCAACATTGTCGCTGTTGCTGGAAATATTTTATCAGGCGTTGTGGTTGCCAAAATAATAAGATCAAGTTCGCCGGCCTCAACCCCTGCCATTTCCAGAGCCTTGTTGCTAGCTTGAACAGCCAGGTCACAAGTGCCTTGCTCTTCAACGACTCTACGCTCACTGATACCTGTTCTGGCTACAATCCATTCATCGGTAGTATCAAGGGTTTTCTCAAGGTCGTGGTTCGTGACTACCTTTGGTGGTAGGTAGCTTCCAGTGCCTATAATTCGTGCAAACTTTTTCATTTGTTAGTTGTTTTTGTGTTGTTCCAGCTCGCGCGTTAATTGATCTGAAATCTTATCCGTAATTTTAGCATGCGCCTCTATATAGGCCAACTTAATTGCTTGCAAATAAGACTCTGCATCTGCACCACCATGGCTTTTAATAACCACACCTTTGAGCCCCAATAAACTTGCGCCATTGTATTGACCGGGGTCTACGCGTGATTTAAAATCTTTCATCACTGGGATGGCAATGAGTGCAATAAGTTTTGTTATTATGTTTCTCTTAAAAGAGCGCTTGAGAAAGTGAGACATCATGCTGGCAACGCCTTCACTGGCCTTCAAGGCAATATTTCCTTCAAAACCATCGCATACAACGACATCAACGGTGCCTTTATAGATATCGTCACCTTCAACAAAGCCCACGTAATTAAGCGAAGAATTTTTAAGAAGTGAGGCGGTATCTTGAATTTTTTCATTGCCTTTCATGTCTTCCACGCCGACATTAAGCAAGCCAATGGTTGGTTTTGAAATTTCTTCAGTGTGTTGTACTGCAATCGAGCCCATGGTTGCAAATTGCAACAAAGTTTCTGGTTTTGAGTCGATATTAGCACCTACGTCAAGCATATGCGTATGCCCTGTGTAGGTAGGAAGGTTTGCCATAATGGCTGGCCGATCAATACCGCTAATGGTTTTTAGGACGAAGCGAGATATTGCCATTAAAGCGCCCGTATTGCCAGCGCTTACACAGGCATCAACCGTTTTGTCGTGGACAAGGTTTATGGCCACTCGCATGGATGAGTCTTTTTTACGTCTCAGGGCCTGCGAGGGCAGTTCACCCATGCCAATAACTTCACTGGCATGGGTGATGTGGATGCGCTTTAAAAGTGACTTGTATTTGGCGTGCTTTTCAAGCTCTTGCTGAATGCCCGGTTCGTCACCGACAAAATTCAGGCGCAGGTCATCATATAAGCTTAGTGCATTAAGCCCAGCTTTAATGGTGACGGGAAACCCAAAGTCACCGCCTGAGGCATCAATTGATACCTTGGTTGTCATAGTTGCTTTATTTAAGCTTCTACTTCTTCGATTTCTTCAACAACTGATTTGATCACTTGTTTGCCACGGTAATAACCATCAGCAGTGATGTGATGACGCAAGTGCGTTTCACCAGTTTCTTGATCTTCTGATAATGCTGGATTTTTTAGTGCATTATGTGAACGACGCATACCTCTCTTCGAAGGTGTTTTTCTACTTTTTTGTACTGCCATTTTCTTACTCCTCGCCCCCATCGGCTATTTGAATATCTTTTAGTATTGCAAAAGGATTTTTCTTCTTTTGCTCAACCACCTGTTCTGTGTCTTTATAAGTTGCACAATCAAAATTGTGCAAAGGTACCATTGGTATTGCCAATAAGACTTCGTCTGAAATCAACGCAATTGTTGATAATTCTTCATCCTCAGTCACATACAACTCAAAGCGTGAATCCAATCCTGCGCCTTGGTTTTCGTTTTTCACGAATCCTAAATTAAACTCAACATTTAAATCTAGAATAATATCTTCAAGGCAGCGCTGACATGAAAGTGCTATGCCCAGTGAAATCACCCCGTTAAGACAAGGTGTCCTCTCATTTTCAAATGAAAAGGATAATGCCACTTTGACTTTATCTGATTTATTGCTTGCAATCTTTTCAAGTTCTGGAAAATCCCTAATTTGGTATTCCCCTGAAAAGACCAACTCTTTCCTTGCAAAGTTAAACAGTTTTAGCAGTTCTGGCGGCTTCATGCTAGCCCACTTATATTTGTTTTTCTAAAGCGTAAATATTTTACCAGAAACTTTCCAATGAGTGACTAACTTTCGCGTTGTCTTGTCGCCTCGAAAAGAGCGATTCCTGTCGCCACAGATACATTGAGGCTTTCAACATTACCATGCATTGGAATTTTGACCAATTGGTCGCAAGTATTTTTCACCAGTTTTCTAAGTCCTTTACCTTCAGTACCCATCACTAAAACGCTTGGTTCCGCCAGATTGAGTTGATAGAGTGAAGATTTCGTTTCACCATCAAGGCCAACAACCCATAATGACAAGTCTTGCAATGCTTTAATGGTTCTCACTAAGTTGGTTACCTGAAAAACTTTTAGTTGATTTAGGGCGCCTGCAGAGGTTTTGTGCACCAAGGCATTGATTGGTGCCGAACCGTCCTTATTGAGGACCACACAGTCAACTCCGGCTGCATTGGCGCTCCGTAGGCATGCTCCAAGGTTTCTTGGGTCCTGTATGGAATCCAGCATCAGTAGTAGCGGGCTAGTATCTAAGCTTTCAACGAATTTGATTAGCGCGTCATGACCGGGCAGGGGTGGCAAGACGATGTCAGCAATAATGCCCTGATGTACTTCGCCTTTTGTTAGGCGATCCAGCTTGCTTTTGTCGATGTAAGAATAGTTGATTTGATGGTCGTCAAGTTGAGAGACAACTTCAGATATTCTACGATCCTCTCTACCAGATTGAAGGGTTACTTTTAAAACGCATTCAGGGTTGGCATTAAGCTGGGCTTCAACACCGTGGAAGCCGTATATTTGTATCGTTTTTGACATTGTTGAGTTGTTGCAGGTTAGAGCTTGTCTGAGTATATTTCGATATAAGCCGAATCTCTTAGCTCTTTGACCCAGTTAAGGTAGTATTGAGTCGCCTTTTGGTTAATGAGTTGTTGCTTGCAGTCTTCGAGGTTGGAGTCAATGTAGCGTTCATCGGCTTTAATTGCTATTGCCCAGCCAGAGTCTGAGTTATAGATATCAGACACCTCGCCTTCTTTAAGGTTGTCAAAAAAAGCAAGATTCTCGCCTTCTATACTAATCCAGTCAGATAAACCACCTTGTGCATAAGACGGGTCTTGTGAGTGAAGTTTTGCAAAATCGTAAAATGATGCGCCTTTTTCCACGTGTTTTGCAAGCTTGTTGAGAAGCTCTCTGACAGCAACTTCTTGATCGTCAGCGCCATCAACCTCGGCAATGATTATTTGCGCCACTCTGATTTGTCTAACACTGCTTGTACTTGCATTATTTTGGCAATTCGTTCTGATTTCTTCATCGGTTAAGTTGATTGTCATTCCTTGAATGACGCTTTGCTGCAAAGTACTAACGGCAAGTTGGTCGATAATTTGCTGAAGAAATGTAGGAAATTGCGGGTGATCTCCAAGCTGCTCATTAGTCATATTGTTGTTTTGCGCTATTTGCGCAACTGCCGCATCAATCGATTCTTGTGCAGGCGCAATACCCAGTCCTATTATTTGCTCTTGAATTAAAAGATTGTCAATCTGTTGGTCGATGACAGCCATTTTTTCATCAAATGAATTAACCGTGCTTAACTGCTGCTCGACAGACGCCATGGTAATGAGGTTGTCATTAACAAGGGCAAGTATGCTGTTTGCGGCAAATACAGATCCAAACTGTGCGCACAATAACAGTGCTAAGAGTTTTCTCATTGGGTGAGATCTGCTCGGTAGTAAGGTATATTTTTCTCTAAGCGTAATTGCATATCAGAAGAGCTTGAGCCAAGGCCTTTAAAGACCAGTTCAAGGTTGGTACTGTTGTCGTACACACCATTAACCGTTTCTTTGAAGTGGGCAACACGAACTGCCCAACAGCACGACTCGTAAGCAAATCCAGAGGTTTCTTTCTCAGTGACGCCTGTTGTTAGCGATCGCTTTAAGCCACCAAATACATGAATAGATGCGTTGATAGGATAAGCGCCAGAAAGCTCGATCGTTTCATTTATGTTGTTGTTAGCGTGAGCAAGTGAGATAAAGTTTCTTGAGTTGGTCTTATAGCTTAAAGAAGTTTTGCGATTATTGATAGAGGTTGTTGATGGATCGAATTGTATGGCGCTACTAAAGCTTAATTCATTCAGCGCTAAATCGACAGAAGCGGCAATATCAGAAAAATGTTTTCTCGCTTCATAGTCCATACCAGCAGTGTTGCTCACAACTTGGTCACTAATATAGAAGCTTTGTGCGACTTTAACATTTAACAAACTGTCACCAGAAGCAGGATCAAGGTAGTCTGATTCTAGTCCAATGGTTATGTCGTTTGCGTTAGCAACTCTGTCGAGGCCGGAATACCTCTGACCAGAGAACAGTGTTTCGTATGTTAGTAAACTGTCAAACTTGTCCGTGGTGTCAAAAATAGGAAGTGAGCCTTGCGCGGTTTTCGGTACAAAGTGGTAGGCAATTCTAGGGGTAAGTGTTGTATTTGTGATATTGCCAAACAATGTTGCTTGTCCCTTCGATGGGAAGTTTGCATCAACGCCAAAGCCACCAATAATTCTTGATTGATTGCTGGCACCGTCAATTAAATAACTGCTGGTTGAAAGGAACGCGTTGGTTGTCATTGTGCCAGAATCTAACTCATAGGCCCTATCTGTTGAAAGTTCGCCGTGCATTCTTGTGCCGGTTGTTTTACCAGCATCTTTATGGCTAAAGCTTGTAGCAACAACGGATGCGTCAAGTGGCGTTAGACGCGTTTCTAATGTTTTTTCAGCACTAACTTCAAACGACTTACTGTATTGATTGGCAGTGCCATTAAGAGCTTGCTTGGATTCACCGTAAAGACTGGCTTTAAGTCCACTCTCTTCGTCTTCAAAGTTTAGGTTTAGGTACGAAGTAAGCGTGTTACCAGCATCGGCGTCTTGGTAGATGTCTTTGTAGTAGTTGCTGTCAGAAACACGTGCTGTTTTAATGTCCAGTGCAGTTTCATCATTAAGGCTAACTTCAAGAGAGGTATTAAGTAGCCAGCGTGCTTGATTGGTAACGTAGTCGTCAAAAAGGTATTGAGTTTCAATGCTTAAGTCACCATTGCTTTCACCGTCGCTGGCATACATTAATTGACGGTATTGAGCTTCAATAACACTGCCGCGAGTGGAGAGCTGGTTAAACGCTAATAGTAGGTCACGGTCACTTGCCAGATTAAAGTAATAAGGAATTCTAACTTGAATGCCTGATTTTTGGTTGCTAGACTCTGTGTAAGTGTCGATAGTTGGTGCTAAGAAGCCGCTGCCTCGCCCTTCCAATACCCATCGATATTGCGGTAGGTAAAAAACAGGCACACCTAAAAATTCGATAACAGTGCTGTCTGCAACACCAAGGTTTGCCTCTTCATCGATTGAAATACTATCGGCTTTAATCAGCCAGTCAGAATTACCAATAGGGCAAAGAGTAAAGGTTGCTTCGATAAAGTTAACGCCACCAGCAGTTTTTTCAATGCTTCCAGCAGAGCCATTGGCGTTGGATTCTAAATGTAAGTAGCGAGCGTTATCAATTGACGCCACCATGGTATCGCCTTGCTTTTTGGCGTTTACCGCATCACTGGTTATTTGAAAAGTTGAGTCTTGAAACTGGACGTTGCCAGTTGCGCTTGCAGATTGGTCGGATTTTGATATGCCGATGTCGTCGGCAGCCAAAAAGTACTCGCTTGACCTAAGAAGGGCGTTACCACTAAAATGATAATTGTCTTTACCGGTTATTTCACTTTGATCTGCCTCGATGTCTAATTCATCGGTATCGGTGGTGAATGTTTCTAGAGGGAATAGGGCTTGTGTTTGGGAGCAGCTTAAATTCACGCCCTGGGCATGAACTAATGAAGTGGCTAAGGCAAGTGTCGAAAAAATCAGTAGATTTTTCATATTGTCTTCGGAAAATTCAAATGCGACTATTTTATCACTTTATTTCTTAGGATCAAAGCAAATAATCAGTATTTTCATTGGTATTAATTGGGTAAAATATCCATTGTTTTATTATCTGGAACGTCCATGGCGAACAACCAAAATCCTTGGGGAAATAACAACCAAACACCACCCGAATTAGACCAAGTTATTAAAGACTTTAAAAACAAGTTTAATGCGACGTTTGGCACCGGCTCTTCGAGCAACTCTTCTGGCACAGCTAATGCAGGAAAATCTACCAAAGGCGGCGCTAAATACTTAATTATTCTTGCTATTTTAGTTTGGCTTTTGTCGGGTATCTATATTGTTGATCCGGCTGAGCGTGGCGTGGTATTGCGTTTTGGCGCTTTTCAGGAAATAACTTCTCAGGGCCCTCATTGGCGCCTACCGTATCCAATTGAACAGGAATACAAGGTTAACGTAGAGCAAGTTCGTGCGGCGGAAATTGGATTTAGAAATATTCAGAATTCTAGCTATGGCGGCAACGTCAGTTCAGAGTCTTTAATGTTGACCAAAGATGAAAACATGGTTGATGTTAATTTGGCGGTGCAATACAAAATTGTCGACGCACAAGCCTATTTATTTAACGTTCTGCAGCCAGAATTGACATTGAGTCATGTTGTTCAAAGTGTTATCAGACAAGTTGTTGGTGACAACTCGATGGACTTTGTACTAACCACAGGTCGTGAGCAAGTTGCTCAAGAAGTTAAGAGAGGTGCACAAGCACTACTTAACGAATACCAAACAGGCCTGATTATTACTGCGGTAACGATGCAAGATGCTCAGCCACCGATTCAAGTGAAAGATGCTTTTGATGACGTTGTTAAAGCGCGCGAAGATCAGCAAAGATACATTAATGAAGCTAACGCCTACAAGAATGATATTTTGCCGAAAGCACGTGGTGCAAGCCAAAGAATAATGGCGGAAGCAGAGGCTTACCGTTCACAAGTAACTTCGAAGTCTGAAGGTGAGTCCGATCGTTTTAAGCAAATTTTGGCGGAGTACCTAAAAGCGCCAGAAGTTACTAGAGAAAGACTCTACAGGGAGACATTAGAAGAAGTGCTTAGTACGACAAATAAAGTTGTTATTGATGGTAGTGCAAATTCATTAATGTATTTACCTATTGATCAGTTAGTCAATTCCTCTAGAGCGGCAACTTCATCAACTTCTGCACAATCAAACAACCAAACTCAGTCGAGTAGTGGCACCAGCATATTACGCTCTAGGGAGGTAAGATAATGAAAAAAATTAGCATTATATCGATTGTTCTTATTCCAATTCTTGCAATCCTCGCTAGCTCTGCGCTTTATACCGTCAATGAAACCCAAGTGGCGATTAAGCTTCGATTGGGTGAAGTTGTGTCAATTGAAGAAGAGCCTGGTTTGAAATTTAAAACACCGTTTGTCAATAACGTGGTTTTCTTTGATCAACGCATTCAAACGCTAGATTCTGCACCAGAGACGTTCCTAACGATTGAGAAGAAAAATGTTATTGTGGATTCTTATGTTAAGTGGCGTATTGTTGATGTGTGGAAGTTCTACATCTCGACAGGTGGTACCATAGCATCGGCCAACCTTAGATTAGGACAAAACAACCAGGACGCCCTTAGGAGTGAATTCTCTAAGCGCACGATTAGAGAGGTTGTTTCTGATCAGCGTGATGCAATTATGGCCACGGTAAAATCTAAATTGCAAGCGATTGCGGAAGCCGAATACGGTATCGAAGTTGTCGACGTTCGTATTAAGCGAATTGAGCTTTCTCCAGAAGTGCGAGATTCAGTTTATTTGAGAATGGAAACAGAGCGCAAGGGCTTGGCCAATAAGCTACGCTC
>Ga0302119_10000786_pt1 | contig 14317 bp, 4 predicted proteins | sample AG5_Tmax_MG_FD_203114 | JGI IMG/M metagenome (GOLD analysis project Ga0302119, IMG submission 203114) | Marine microbial communities from Western Arctic Ocean, Canada - AG5_Tmax | ecosystem: Environmental > Aquatic > Marine > Oceanic | place: Canada: Western Arctic Ocean | collected 2017-10-01 | reverse complement strand
TTACAGAAGTTGTATCAGAGCAGCCGTTAGCATCAGAAATCGTCACACCGTAAGTTCCGGCGCAAAGACCTGAAAGATCTTCTGTACTCATAGAATTGCTCCAGGAAAAGGTATACGGGCTGGTTCCCCCTACAGGTGTTAGATTTGCTGACCCATCACAATTGCCCGCACAGGTTATATCCGTACTGATAATACTTCCTGACGGGGCAGGAGAGACTACAATCGTTAATGAGAATGTTTCACTACATGATCCGCTAGTAACGGTCTGCGTGACTGTATATGTTCCAGAGACAACATACACATTGGACGGATTCTCAAGTGTGGAAGTATTGCCATCTCCGAAATCCCAGGCATAGGTAACACCAGATGATCCCGTGTTGGTAAAGACATAGTTATTGCCGTTGAGGCATTGATTTCCATTATATGTGAATCCAGCATTCGCTGCTCCACCCGCATTAATAGTTGTTGTGCTGTTGAGGGTATTTTGTTCAATACAACCGTTTGCATCAACAACCGTAACCGTATAGGTTCCAGGACAAATATTGCTTTGACTTTGCCCGACCCCCACTCCATTATTCCAGTTATATGTATATGGCCCAACACCCCCTGTTATAGAAGCAAAAAGAAGTCCATCACATGCCCCAAGACATGTCTCATCCAACGGTATTGCAAATAAATCAATGGGGTTAGGCTGAGCTACTGTTACCGAGGCTGTTCCCGTACAACCATTGGCATCTGTCACATTAACGGTCCAGGTGCCCGCGCATACCCCGGTTTGATTCTGGCCAACGCCCAAACCCGGCCAGGTGTAGGTATAAGGCGCCGTGCCTGCAGAGGCAGATGCGCTGACAGTTCCTGTACAGCCATTGAAACAAAGCGCATCAGTTGCATTTGTTGTCACCGTTACCGATCCTCCAGCATCAATAATCGTAAAGTTTTCGATAGCCGTATTACATCCACTTGCATCCGTTATCGTTACTGAATATGCCCCCGCACAAAGCCCGGAGACTGAATTAGATGCAGGACCATTAGACCAGGCATATGTATAGGGTGAAATACCTCCGGATGCAGTAACTGATGCCATGCCATCACACATACCACATGCTATATTGGTCTGGCTAGGTGTTATTGTCAGGGCTCCGGATGGAGTACAGGTAACACAGGTAGTGGTTTGGAAATAAAGGCCAGTGGCTGCAAATACCCAACAGTCGCCCGCAGGAGGTGCAAATGCAAAATTGGATGTTGATTGTCCTGATGTGACTGTTGTTACCGCCTCGTCATAATTCCAAAAGTTCTGAGGGAAGACTGATGTTACCCCATTTAATGTAGTGGTATGCGTAGCACCTACATTGTTCTGCATATCGCCTCCTATGGCGAAAGCAGTTGCATAAGTAGATGGCCCACATGCCGTAAAACCTGTCATGGTATGGGATTGAGTGCCACCCTGTATGGTCATGGCTCCATCATCTATCACCAGCGAGCCCTGATAGGTTGCTGTCGGATCTGTATAAATAATGAACAAAGTGATTCCATCCACGGCAGCACCACCGCTAGAAATGTTTATAGTATAGGCACCATTGGTAGTAATTGAACCGGTAACATCTGCTCTGAATACCCGGGTCGATGATGCAGGCCAGCATTTGCTCCCAGCAGATCCTGCAAGAACTGCAGCATAGGCTGCACTTCCCCCTCCAGGTGGTGTTATCGTAGCTGTTGCCGAATTATTACTGGACGATTCACTCCACCATAAAAATGCCTGTTGCACATTAAAGCATGAAGGCAAACAAGAAATATTCAAGGAACTTGGAAATCCGGGACCAGGGCTGGGTGTATATCTTGTCGCAATCATCATCTCAGCAGCGCAGTAGTTCAAACCACAAGCCGACTGATTGTATATCTGACCCAACGAACCATTACCATTCTTGAAAGCCAGGCTATCCTGACCAATTACCCTCCCCTGATCATAAATAACTGAAGGAGACAATTTCTGTGCTATCGCAGGAAGCAACAAGAACACAAGCACGCAGAATGACAAAAGCAAACGGGTCATAGACGTCTAAGGTGCAGTTTAGATGTAAATATAATAAATATGACATAGGGCATCACCACAGAACTGCCTCATGTTCCTTATTTAACAATGTTGAAAAAAAGTGTGTAATATTGAACAGGGACTATAGTCCAGGAGTGAAGTTCTTTATCATCTGAGGAGCGTCACATGGCCAACATACTCATGTGCATTTTCATCCAGGTCCTCCGTTCTTATCAACCACACATACACATCCTGCTGAGCTTGATCTTTGCCACCATTTGCTCTACCATCCCAGCCCAGCCACTCAGAATATGCTCCCTCGTGGTGGTATATTAGGTCACCCCACCTATCAAAAACGTAAAACCTGAATTTCTCGTCACTAATGCCTGTACCCAGAGGTAAGAAGTAATCATTTATATTATCGCCACCAGGAGTGAACGCCAACGGTGCAAAGAGAATGTATTCATTGGTAATATCAACGGTGTCCACTGCTATATCGATACAGCCAAAACTATTCGTTACTATCTGATACACCACAAAAGTCCCTGAATCCGAGTATATATGTACTACTGTGTCACCATTGAAGAAATTTGTCACATTACCAGTAGCGGAGTCGCCATCGCCAAAAGACCAGGTCCATGAAACCACATCAGAAGATGCATTGTCCGTAAATACAATTCCAGGATTTGTAATCGGCGCTTCTTCCGGGAATGGATAGAATCCGGCAGTAGGCAGCGGATTGACAACAACGATTGCTGTTCCCGGAGGGCTTTCACATCCATTAACCGTTTGTGTTGCATAATAGGTAGTCGTGCCAATTGCTCCAGACGGCATGTAATCAGGCCCAGTATCCATTGGAGGAGGGGTCAACGCGGCGTCTGTGTACCAACTTATATTTTGTCCCTGAGCAGTCAAGCTAACCATCGGATCCCCGAAGCAGTATACAGCATCTTCACCAACAACGGGGGCAGGCGGTTCCTGACTAACCGTGGCAGTGACCATCGTTGTATCTCCAGGGCACGCATCACTTAATACGACATAATAGGTATAGACGCCCATCGTGAGACCCTGAACAACATAAGGGTTGCCTGTAAATACTATATTCTTTCCCGCATCGAGCCAGATATAGACATAGTTGACGGGTACCCCCATACCACCTGATCCGGAAGCAGATAAAGTCAAATCGTCCCCTTCACAGATGAATGGATCCGATAACACCGCAACCAGCGGTAGATAAACCTGTACTTCAACGGACTCACTCACAATGCACCCATTTGCATCCTGTACATTTACTACATAGGTAGTGGTATCCGTAGGGCTTACGTCCAAGGTTGTGGAGCTTGTATAGCCAACATTATCCCAATCATAGGAATAAGGAGGTACTCCCCCAGATGCTGACACTGAAAGTTGCGTTTGGTCTCCTACACATATAATTGTCGCGCCACTGGCTACCAAGGTAATTTCCTGTGGCTCCGTAATTGTCACATCTACCGAGTCTGTGCAGCCATTTACATCCGTAACCGTTACCGTGTACGTCCCTGATGCCATACCCGTAGCAATTTTAGTTTGCTGCCCATCTTCCCATAAATAGGTGTATGGTGGATTTCCTGTAACTGACACAGATGCTTCTCCTGTAGCCGTACCAAAACATAGTACGTCCGTAGACGATTCATAGGTAACAGCAGGTCCTGCATTGTCGTTGACACTAACCGGCAATATGAACCAACAGCCGTTGACATCTTCAATCAGACACTCATACGAACCTTGTACCAATCCAACAGCTGTATCAGCCGTCTGTCCAACAGGAATGCCTCCCCCATCAAACCAGGTATATGTATAAGGGGTCGTTCCGCCATTGGCACTTATATAGGCCTCCCCGTTAGGGTCACCGCAGCTTGACGGGGTACTTCCACCTGTTACTGTCAACAGGGGTGGGTCTATGATACTCACCGTTTGATTGGTATCGCATCCATCGATGTCCGTTATTATTACCGTGTACGTCCCTGCACCAAGATTAGAAACTGTTATACCAGTGCCAGTTCCACCAGGTAGCCACTGGTAACTATAAGGAATACCTCCGCCCGTTGTTGTAACTGTTATTTCACCATCACTACCTCCATAGCACGATATATTGATTGAAGCTATCGAAGCCTGCAGTTCAGTAGGCTCATTTATTAGCGTACCATTATTTGTCTGACAACCATTAGCATCTATAATCAAGACATTGTTGACGCCGGCACATAATCCAGTAGCGCTGGCTGTATTGCCTCCGGAAGGCTGCCAGGAATAGGTGTACGGCAAGGTACCGTTGCCCACAGCTATAGTTGCCGCCCCATTGCAATCCCCAAAACATAAGGCGTCGGAGCTGGACGTAATGGCACTTGTAATCTGCAAGGGTTCGGTAATTATAAAGCTCTGTGCATATAAACAACCATTTACATCACGCACTGCAATACTGTAAGTTCCACCACTCAAGCCAAATAAAATATTACTGTTGGTTCCGATCGTGTCCCCAACAAAATCCTGCCAGAAATAGGTATATGGAGCGGTTCCGCCAGAAGGATATGAAGTAGCAGATCCATTCGCATCACCGAAGCACTTAAGATCTGCTACAACCACACTATCAATTACGGGGCCCGTAATATCATTTACGGTAACTGTTGTACAAACAGAGCATCCATTCCCATCCGTCAAACACACACTATAAACGGAGGCATAAACACTATCGATACAAGTGCCAATCGTCTGATCAGGATCGTTCCACTGAATGGTATAAGGCAAAACACCGCCAGTAATGATGACACATGCCGAACCGTTCTTGTAACCACACGTTGAAGCTACGGGTCCCGCAGTAATAGAGATTGCCTGCGGTTCGGTAAAAGCTACCGTAGTTGTACTAGAACAGCCCTTTGAATCAGTGACCACTACCGAGTAAGCACCTACACACAGCCCCGCAGCAGTCATAGTCGTTTGAAAATTGTTATCGTCCCATAAGTAAAGATATGGCGCAACACCACCTGTCGCTGTAACAGTAGCTGAACCGTCACAGTAACTGTAGCAAGAAATAGCCTGACTGGTCAAACTCAGCGTCACTGCCGGTGGCTCACTGATGGCAACTGATGTTGTGTCGGTGCAGCCATTGTTATCCTCCACTGTCACCGCGTAAACTCCAGAGCATAAACCAACAATCTGATCATTGATACTCGAGGTATTCCAGGAGTATGTATAAGGACTGACTCCTCCACTGACACCAGACTGTGCAAATCCATTACAATTCCCAAAGCAATCAATATCTCCATAACTGGGGATAGCTACCACAACAGTAGTAGGTTCAGAAATCACCACCGACGATGACGCCAGGCACCCATTGGCATCAGTAATAGCTAAGCTCAATGTGGCAGCACACAAACTATCTGCAATCTGCCCCATATCCCCATTAGACCATGCATAAGTATAAGGTGTGGTGCCACCCGCAGCTATTACATTTGCTGATCCATCACACAAACCACCACAAGAGATATCAACGCCAGTAATCAGCATGGCGAGAGCCGCAGGTTCAACCAGGGTAACTGACGACGTTGCTACGCATTCATTGGCATCGGTAACTGTCAAGTTATATGTACCATCTCCCAGCAATCCACATGAAGCACTATTACATCCCCCAGTCCCGGTCCAGGCATACGTGTAAGGTCCGATTCCACCTGTCACAGCAGCTGATACCAATCCATCCGTGCCACCATTGCAGCTGGGGGGGGTGCCTGATGCCACTGCAACTAACTGCGTTGGTTCAGACAGCGAGACACAAACAGAACTCACGCAACTATTAGCATCGGTTACAAGAATACAATACGATCCTGCAAAAAGGCCAGTTGCCATTAAAGATGTTTGCACCGGCGCGGTATTCCAGGCATAAGTATATGGTGGTGTACCGTCGGCAACAGCGGCTGTTGCACTTCCGTCATTCTCTCCAAAGCAAGTCACATTAACACTGTCTGTCATGCTGAGAGTTGGCCCACCAGTATTCACAACATTACCTGTTCCAGTTCCCAAACATCCATCAGAATCTGTAACCGTTACCGAATACGTCGCGGCAGTCAGGCCAACACATCCTGAACTAGTACAAGCTATATCCCATGCGTAGGAATACACAGGTGTTCCATTAGAGACTGTAGCACTTATACCACCATCCGACTGACCGCAAGTTGCTGGTGTAGAAGTTAAATTTACCACAATAGCCGGAGGTTCGTTGATCGTGACTGAACCTATTTCACTACATCCCCAGGCATCGGAAACTGTTACATTATATCCCAACGCGCACAACACAGATGCCACTCCCGTAGTCTGATTGAATCCATCATCCCATACGTAGGTATATGGCGGTGTACCACCACCTGCAACAACGGCAGCTGTTCCATCGCAAAGGCTATTACAGGTAACTTCAACTCCAGTAACTACCGCCGTAACCGCAGCGGGCTCAGTGATTATTGCCTGATCAATAATTGATATAGAATTGGCGTCAGTGAGTGTCACATCATAGGTTCCAGCGCATAATCCGACAAGATCCTGGCTTGCACTGGCAAAAGAATTTGGGCCGGCCCATAGGAATGTATAAGGGGTTGCCCCTCCGACAACAGTCACCGTAGCTGTTCCATTACAATCCCCAAAGCAATTATTATCAGTAGTTACAATAGATATTGTCATGGCATTCGGCTCGGTGATAACAATGCATGCCGTATCCGAGCAGCCTACAGCATCCGTAACCACAGCACAAAAAGAACCTGCACATAGCCCTACAGCTAAAGAAGTCGTTTGAGACAGCAGATCATCCCATAAATAGGTAAATGGAGAAGTACCAGGCATGGAGGCAGACGCCTCTCCATCACATATACTAAAACCTGAAGCGTTGCTGACCACCAGTGCCGTCGCATTGGATCCTGGCAAGTCATTAACAACAGCATTGGCTGTCGCAATACATCCGTTTGCATCCGTAATGGTAACCACATAACTTCCTGCAGGCACAGTAAGTGCACAGTTAGTTGTCTGAAACAAGGTGTCGTTCCATGCATAAGTATATGGGGTTGCACCACCCACCGGCGTAGCACAAGCCGAGCCGTTAGCCAGTCCACAAGATGCATCAGTAATAGCAACAGTGATGGTCACTGGCACCGGATCAGTGAGAGATGTGTTGGCTACTGCTATGCACCCATTATCGTCCGTTACGATTACAGAATAATTCCCATCACCGATATTTGTCAAATCTTCTGTCGTAATTGCACCGGTCCACACGTAATCATAAGGTGCAGTACCGCCAGTCACAGTCAGATCTGCACTACCATCGTTCGCTCCTACACATAAAGGATCTGTAGGTACAATGGTAAGAACCATTGCGGTTGGCTCAGTTATAGATGTAGTTGCTGTTGTGGTGCATCCGTTGACATCTTCGACAGTCACGGTATATGTTGTACTGGCACATAAACCCGTTCCAGTAATTCCGGTGCCTCCAGTTGGAGACCAGGAATAGGTATATGCACCCGTTCCTCCCGAAGCAGAAACCGTTGCATCGCCATCGCAGACTCCATTACAACTCGCATCATTAGTGATTGTAACAGCCGCATTTACTGCTGGAGGTTCTGTAATAGCTACCGAAGCTGCACTTGAACAACCTCCGGCGTCGGTAATCAAAATACCATATGTGCCAGCGCATAATCCAACGGCTGTTGCTGTAGTCTGTGCTAACCCATCATCCCACTGATAGGTAAAGGGGGCTGTGCCTCCTGCAATAGATCCGGTTGCCTGGCCATCGCAAGCGCCAAAGCATGTTGCATTGCTATCAACTACTGCAGATGCAGTTCCTCCACCTCCGTCACTGATTACTACAACTTCAGTTTGAGAGCATGAATTGGCATCGGTTACTGTTACTGTATAAGACCCGGATGGGAGTCCGGCACAGGACGAGGTTATACAACCACCCGTCCAGGAGTAGGTAAACGGACCAGTACCTCCAGAGACAATCACCGAGACGGACCCATCTGACAGGCCACAGTTAGCATCTACTGAGCCCGGTGTAAGCGTCATTGCTGCAGGTTCAGTTACATTATAAGCCCCTGTTGCTGTGCATCCACCTGCGTCAGTTATGGTCACATTGGCCAATCCATCACACAACCCTGTTGCAGTTGCATTGGTCTGAAATAAAGGATCGTCCCATATATAGGTAAAAGGCCCTGTACCTCCAGATGGTGTTGCAGTGGCGGTCCCGTCACATACCCCATTACAGGAAGCATTGGTTCCCCCCACTGACACGGTAAGCGATGGTGGATTTGTAAGCGTTACAGATGCAGTCGCCTGACAACCGTTCGCATCCGTCACAGTAACAGAATATGGACCAGCACAGAGTGCTAACTGGTCCTCACTCGGAGAAGAATTACTCCAGACATAGGTATATGGCCCTGACCCCCCATTAACGGTCAGGTTGGCAGCCCCGTCACAAAGCCCATTACACGACGGATCAGTTCCAGCAATAGATGCGGTTGGTTCAGTGAACACATTTACTGTTTGGGAGGTAGTTGCTACGCAAGGGCCATTGGTAATAGTTTGGGTCACCGAGTACGATCCGGAAGATACATATGTATAGCACGGGCTTTCTGTTGTAGAAGTACCTATGCCATCACCAAAATCCCAGGAGTAGATTGCACCCGTGGTACCGGTGTTGGTAAAACAAAAACTATTGCCGGTCACACACTGGTTGCCATTGTAAGTGAAGCCAGCTGCTACGGTTCCTCCCGGATTAATGGTGGCAGTACTACTCAGCGTATTCTGCTCAGTGCAACCGTTGGCATCGACAACCGTAACGGTGTAAGTTCCAGGACAGACGCCAACCGGTCCCTGGCCTACGCCCAAACCATTGTTCCACGTAAATGTGAACGGTGCCTGTCCGCCCGTTGTACTTGCCCAGAGTGCACCATCACAATAGCCCTGGCAGGTTTCATCCAGGGGAATGGCAAACAGGTCAATAGGGTTTGGCTGGGTGACTTGCGTTGAACCTTGTGACAGACAGCCCAATGCATCAATTATAATGACAGTATAGGTACCCGCACAGACATTGATATTGTTTGCAATCGAATCCAATCCATTGTCCCAGAAAAATGTATAAGGAGGCGTACCTCCGGAACCAACCGCAGAAACTGTCCCATCACAGTCACCAAAGCAGGTGGCGGGAGTTGCCGAGGGAGTTACTGTAGGCCCCCCGCCTACCACAATGTTCTGAGTGACCTGGGTGCAGCACGATGGGTCATTTAAATCACATATCTCCAGTGTAACTGCATAAGTGCCTGCGCTTGACCAAGATACTCCGCCCGGATTTTCCTGTGTAGAAGTTGAAGGAGAACCAGAAGTGAACGTCCAATTATATGTCCAGCCTCCACCCGTTGACCCAGTGTTGGTGAAGTTGAACCCAGAATTAATGCACTGGGGTGAGTTGGATGCAAAACTTGCTGCCGGAAGGACACAAGGACAGGATATATCAGCTTCCCACCCAGGAAATGGAACAGAGGCATCTGATTGAAACACGAATGTCAGACAAGAATCCGTAGAGGTATAAGGCCCGATCATACCCGTACCGCACCATCCTTCTATGGGGGTTCCAGTTCCAACTCCATCAAATACAGACAATGCATCGTAGCATCCGGCTAAGGGCCAGGCTGATTCAACACTAAACGAATTAAAAGTAACAATAACAGGTCCACCGTTATCAGAACAGAAGGTAATCTCATAGTTCTCATTATTACCATAATCGTTAAAAGGGCCGCCTGTATCATAAAAACTTCCCGAACATCCGTTTATCGTTATGGGCGGACCTGGCTGAGGAGGTAAAGTAAGTACCTCCAGGCACCCACCACTTCCTATCGTTGGGCCTACATCATCTTCTACACCGTCCATGGTGAAGGTAGTGGGATAGCCATTGGTAGTGAAAGTGACATCCTGGCAGATCTGTGTCGGGTTGGTCACACAAGTCGCATCCAGATCGTCGGGCGAAATCCAGCTTCCCGGACCATTCCCACATCCCGTAAAATTCAGAACGTTACCCCCGTTAACGATAGGACTGACACACCCACCACTCAACGTCGTTCCAAAACACAATTGACCTGAGCATGTTACCGAGCAATAGTTATAATTAGTGGTAAGGGAAGGGGTCTGGATACTCGCTATACTGGTAAAAGTCCCACCAGCTGCTGCAATCGTAAAACCAGTTGTGCCTCCCCAGTTCACATCTATGGACAGACACACGTTAAGCGTAAAGGTAAAAGTCCCATCTCCATTGTCTACAGGCGCCCCTACCAGTGCAATACTTGTAAGGTTACACGCACCTGCCTGGTGAGGTGCCAAGGCAAGAAAAAGTGCTATTATAAGTACCCCTACCTTAACCCCAGACCTCATAATCTTTTTAACGGTAGGTTTTGCAGTTATTTCCTCCATGATCAATGTTCCTACTTAGTAAATACAAAATCCAGATTAGCACGCCAATCTGCCAGATAAAGTTTCACCTTTTTTAGATTCCTGCTGCTAAATATAAGGAATGATTACTAAAGTGACGTATTTACCTGATGAATGGTTGTCATAAACAGCTGAATTTAAATGATTAGGACAGTTCAAAGTAGTTTATACCTTTGTAATCGTTCAAAATTTACGTGGATAATATACGGGGATATCCATCATGTAAATGCAGTTACCGCAATAAGGTTAGAAACAGATCAGTGGGTTGAGCAAACTGGCCTGGACACTAAATAGTACAATCAAAAATAAATGAAAGTAACAGTAGTAGGTGCAGGAAATGTAGGTGCGACATGCGCCAATGTAGTTGCTCACAAAGAGCTGGCTGAAGAAGTGGTATTGTTAGATATCAAGGAAGGTCTTGCAGAAGGCAAAGCACTGGATATTTGGGAAACATCCCCAATCAATTTATTTGACTCACGAATCACCGGGGCGACCAACGACTATGCAGCTTCTGCTAATTCAGATGTGGTAGTTATCACCTCTGGACTACCAAGAAAACCAGGTATGAGCAGGGATGATCTCATTGCAACCAATGCCGGCATAGTTAAGTCTGTTACTCAAAACGTCATTGAGCACTCACCTGAGGCTATTGTGATCATTGTATCCAATCCTTTGGATGTTATGTGTTATTGCGCTTATCTAACTGCCAAGATTGACTCAAGCCGCGTTTTCGGCATGGCCGGCATCCTGGACACTGCTAGGTATCGGGCTTTTCTTGCTACAGAATTGAATGTATCACCTAAAGACATCCAGGCTGTATTGATGGGTGGACATGGTGACACGATGGTTCCTCTACCCCGTTACACCACCGTTGCAGGAATACCAGTGACGGAGATGATTGACGAAGCCACATTGGAAGGAATTATTGAGAGAACAAAAAAAGGTGGCGGTGAAATTGTGAATTTACTGGGCACCTCAGCGTGGTACGCTCCGGGCGCGGCGGCGGCTCAAATGGTGGAGTCTATTGTACGAAACCAGCACAGGATTTTTCCATGTTGCGCATGGCTAGAAGGACAATACGGACAGGACAATATCTATTTAGGTGTTCCGGTAAAACTTGGCAAGACAGGGATTGAAGAGATTATTGAGCTGAAACTAAATGAAAGTGAACAAGAGTTGCTCAGTGATTCAGCAAATGCAGTACGTGAGGTTATGGGTGTCCTGGATGGGATGGAGGTTGCATAATTCTGCCGATCACCAAATTGTTACCTATTTAAATATACTTAGTTAAGGGTGTTATTCAGCTCTTATCAGACTTCAAGTTCCAGGAAACCACATTCAGGTGGGAGTGTGTTTATTGGGTGGCTCCTTCTCCAGGTATATCTTTGCTCGAATCACCTCTTTCAGCAAGGAAGTCGCAAGTTACTTCCTGACTACGCCCAAACCACTTTATGCGATTTCTTGCAACAAAATCATACATCCAATCACGTATAAATAGGGGTACTACTTTGAAGATGGATAACCATCTATAAGTCCATTTAAGGTGTGGTAGAATCTTAAGTACAGCGGCAGATTTGACCAGTGCCCTGTTCTCATGTATCACTATGATGGAATCCACTCCTTCCAAACCATGGTCAAGTACCAGAGGTCTGGCGAATTCGGATTTAAGATGTGCAAATTCAAAGGCATCCTCAGCTTGAACGCGACGTATGAACTGCACCCACCTGTTGCAGAGCAGGCATTCCCCATCAAACAAAACAAGTGTTTTAGTAACTACTTCCAGAGTATTCAGCGATAAAAGCCTATTCGTATGAGCCGGTGCAAATCACAACCTCACGCTCTCCAATTCTATTTTTGATCTCAAAATGCGTGCCCCCTGTTTTGGTGCCATCTTCACTCACTCCATAAAGGTAGTAATCTCCCCTGCGAAGATTTTCAAATACGGTTTTCCCACCAAAATCAGCCTCCTGGGCATCGTCATAACTGCTAACATCAGCATCTACAGCCGTACCTCCATATTTAACGTATATCATGGCTTTCGGAACTACAGTTCTGTTACTTCCATCACAAACTCCTTCAAACACATGCACAGATAACGTTGCCTTGCCGCCCGTTCCCGGCTTGGTGCAAGAGGTAATGGATAAGACACAGATGCACAGAAATGGTAGAAATATCTTTTTCATGGTATAATATGTTTAGTGTAGGCCTGGTATTCCCTTTACACAAATTTATAAATTTATTTTGATTGACAACCACCTGCCTCAATCATGTGTATAAATTCCGAGCCCCCCTAATTTGCAAATTGCGCTAGTGAGTTCAGTTGGTTCTTGTGAAGCTGTCGGTACTCTTTGCGCGGCTAATCTTACTTCATCTCAGTTCGCTTAGTGCTAAAGCATCGCAGATTATAATGTCAACACCTTATTGGTTATTAAGTAATGAAATTCTATATTTGCCACCTTCGAATTTTGGACGCACCTAAGAAGGAATAATTATCACGAAATAAGATGCAAAGTAAGAGTGCAATACAGGCATTTACAATCCTATTGGTGTTGGCATGCATATACCAATTGTCATTCACATGGGTTGTTAAGGTTGAAGAGCAAAAGGCTGTTGACTACGGTGAAGGAAGTATCGCTAAAGAGAACTATTATCTAGACTCAATTAAGAACTTTGATGTTTATGATCTTTTTATCAACCAATACACCTATGCAGAGTGTAAAGAGAGAGAGATCAATCTGGGTCTTGACTTGAAAGGTGGAATGAACGTCACGCTTGAGGTGGCGGTAGTTGATGTTATCAAATCACTGGCGGTCGACAAGGAAGACACCGTATTGTTGAACACGATCACAAGAGCTTCAGAGCTTCAGGAACAGAGCCAGGATGATTACGTTACTTTATTCGGAAGAGCTTTCCAGGAGCTCCAACCCAACGGAAATCTGGCCTACTTTTTCTCCTCCAGAGAAAATAAGGGAGAAATTGATTTTAACACGACTGATGAGGAGGCATTGGCATTTCTCAAGGAAAAGACTGATGAGGCCATTGATGGGGCTTTTGAGGTTATCTCAGCACGGATTGACAAGTTTGGTGTCACTCAACCCAAGATCGTTCCGCTGGAAACCAAAGGAAGGATTCTGATTGAATTACCAGGGGTGAAAGACCCTGCCAGAGCAAAGAAGATATTACAGAGCACTGCCAAATTAGAATTTTGGGTATGTTACAATAACAGGGAGGTGTACAATCAGATATTTGTGCCGATTGACAAGAAACTAGCGGCTATAAAGGAAGTAGAATTAAAATTGGCAAAATCAGATACCACTAAAGAAACCACCGAAGTTGAAAATTTATTTACTGCGGTGGAGCCCGACGGTGACCCTGTGCCTGACTCTTCGCTTGTAACATCTGTTGATAGTCCCGAGACGGGATTGTCTAATGACTTACTGAAATTACTAGATTCAGCAGGGGGTGATTCAGCGGCCCAACAACAGCTTAGTACGGAAGAGTACAGAAGACAGTCTCCTCTACTTTCCAGGCTACAGGTGGTCACCGATGTTGATGAAAACAGTCAACAACGGATTCTGGCAGATGCCCCATTCATCGGAATTTCTATGATCCGTGACACTTCAGAAATAAACAAGTTATTGAATCGTGAAGAGATACGGGCAATGCTGCCCAAGGACTTCAAGTACCTATGGATGAAAAGCCCTTCAGAACAGAACGAAGACGCCATTTACATGGTCGGCATAAAGACCAATATGGATGGTTCAGCACCTTTGGAAGGCGACGTAATTACGGATGCTG
>Ga0302119_10000782_pt1 | contig 14363 bp, 9 predicted proteins | sample AG5_Tmax_MG_FD_203114 | JGI IMG/M metagenome (GOLD analysis project Ga0302119, IMG submission 203114) | Marine microbial communities from Western Arctic Ocean, Canada - AG5_Tmax | ecosystem: Environmental > Aquatic > Marine > Oceanic | place: Canada: Western Arctic Ocean | collected 2017-10-01 | reverse complement strand
AAAGCCACTCGCCGAAAATCTTTTGCCCGACGCGCGCCAAAAACCTCGGAAGTCCCCCCCATGCCGAGTTTCTTCTCAATGCGATACCCCGGGATTTCCGGCTCTTCCATGCCCTTCGTTTCTCGGAGATATTGGATGATTTTTTCATCCCAACCCCGCAACGAAGCTAATGCTGGCAAAAAGCTGCCCTGGGTGCCTGCAGCCTGAAGTGCATCCACAGCCTCTTCTCGAGTCAAAAAGCCTCGATGCACTAAAATGGCTAAAAATTCCTGGTTTTGGGCAGAAGGAGGCTGGGGCATCCTTAAATGTTACGACTTGCGCTCAAGGAAAAAGGGCGAACTGGCCGAAAAAGAGGTTGGCATTTCGCCGTCCCCCCCTAAAAACTGTCCTCGTCATGCAACCCGACATTGGCATCGTCTACAAATACTTCGATCTCCTCGACGGATTCATTCGAGTCCGCAGCTTAGCGGAAGATCAAACACTGGCTCTTCCCGCGGGTCTAGAAACCCCACCCGATCGCCGTCAATACCGCCACATGGTTGTGCAATCTTGCGTCGTTCGCCCCGAAGAAATCCTCAGTCAAGTGCAACGGATTTACCCAGAAGACCTTCGCACTGCGGAAGACCTTCTCTATCAAATCTGCATTGACGTCAATCCACATTTAGAAATCCACAATGTGGTCCTTCCTGCCACCATGGAAGCCGACGCTCTTCCTGCAGCATCCCCCGAAGTGATCCAAGATGCACTGCAATCCCAAGCCAGCAAACTGGAACGAAGAATACTGAAAGACATCGTCGGACAAGACGAGGCCGTGCACACGCTATGTCGCTCTGTGCGCAAAGCAGCCTGTGGATTGAATGACCCCAAACGCCCCGTCGGAACCTATCTTTTCGTTGGCCGCACCGGTTGCGGGAAAACAGAATTGGCGAAGTCTTTGGCGCGGAATCTCTACGGGGAGGCCTCCTTGATTCGAATTGACTGCTCGGAGTATGCACTTCCGCATGAGTCCGCAAAACTGATTGGCGCCCCTCCCGGATACATCGGCCATAACGAAGGCGGTGTACTGACCGAAGCACTGAAGAAAAACCGGCAGGCCATTGTTCTCTTTGATGAAATTGAAAAGGGGCATGAAAAGATGCATAACATGTTGCTTCAAATTCTTGACGAGGGCCGACTCACCGACAGCAAAGGAGAAACTGTGGACTTCACGCAATGCCTCGTACTCTTGACGTCCAATGTGGGAACCCAAGATTATGCACAAGCAAAAAACCGTCTTGGCTTCGGCGAGGAGTCTCTCAGCCGCAAAGACTTTGAGGACTTAACGCAAGCGGCTCTAACACGCAGTTTCAAACCAGAACTTCTTAATCGTCTGGATGGTTGCCTCACGTTTCGCTCACTCAGTAAAAAAGATTGTGCGCGCATTGCGCACATGCAGCTCAACCTTCTTCAGGAACGGGTCAAACAGGCTGGGATTCACCTCAGATGGACGCCGATGGCCTCCCGAGTTCTTGCAGAAATCGGATACTCCGAAGAATATGGCGCACGAGAAGTCCGACGCACCGTCGCACGCCTCGTTGAGGAACCACTTAGTAATGCGATCCTTGATGGTGAGATAAAAAAAGGAGAGCAATGGACTCTTCGCTCCTTGAAAGGCTGTGTGGAATTCAAAAAAGCGGCCTAATCGCCGACGCCTTAAACTGGAAGGATGCTTCTCTCTGGCATCCTGCTTCTTTCCGCGGCTCTCCCTCCAACACAATCCCAGAGCATCACGCTCCCTGAAGGCGTGGTGGCCTCATGGAAAGGAGGCTCCATCCAAAAAGATCGCTTTGAGCGTTTCCTCGGTCGAAGTTTTCATCAAAAGAAATTAGGCATGGATGCCTTAGCGCACATTTTACAAGTGCAATTAGTGGAACAGGAAGCAGAAAAAAGGATGCTCCATGTTTCAGAGGAAGACTTTGAAATACGGATGAATCTGATTCGGACGGCGGCGGCGGAGGCCGGAGTAGACCTGGAAACTTTGGTGCAAGCTCGCCGGATGACCATGGTGGAATTCAAAAAGCTCATCAAAGACTCCATCTACCACGAAATGCTGGTGCGAGAAGATTTAAAGCTTCCCCAGGGCGCCGACGTCGCGCCCGATCAATTGCAGGAATGGAGCAACCAACACACCCAAAAACTGCTTGCTCAATCCGCGTCGGCGCCCGAAGGTTATGCCCTAGACGCTCCACCTTTTGTGGTCACCGAAGCAGAACTCGGCAAGGTACTGCATGAAATCCTTCCCGCATCCCGTCTTTCCGAATATGTAGAACAACTGGCCTTGCAAAGTTGGTTGCCGCGTTGGGCCAAAGAGCAAGGGCTCGTTTTAACCGATGACATTCTTGAAACAGAAATTCAATGGCGTCGGCAGAGAGTGGCAGAAAACCCTGCCTATGGAGGCGCCACCTACGAAGCACTTCTGTCAACCCAAGGATCTACGGTAGAAAGCGTGCGGGCCGGCGCGGAGTTGCGTGCGGCAGCCTACCTCCGACTTTATGCGCAAACTGTTTTTTCCGACGCTTGGTTTGAAGGACAAGGGGAAAAGGAAATGCAAGGTTTTCAAGAAAAGTACGGGGCAAAGCGACAGGTTTCTTGGCTCTTGCTCCGGGGTGTGAAAGAAAAACAAAACCCCGTGGACCTGACTTTTGAAGAAGCCGCTGAAGAACTCCACCTTTACGCCAAAGGAATTCGCTCGGAAAGTGACTTTGCCAAAACTGCCGGCGCGTACTCAGAAGATGAAGTTTCCCGACGGCGGGACGGGATATTGGGTTGGATTGCCCAAGTGGACCCCGGAGCGGACTACGCATTTTCTGAAGCTGCTTTCCAAGCCAAAGCCCAAACGCTCTTCGGCCCTGTTCGGACGAAAGAGGGCCAAGCCCTTGGATGGGTGCATGAAATTCAACCTGCCCCAGAAAAGTCCGACTTCTACAAGGCCGTGCGACGTGGTTTCCATAAAACGTTACGTCGGCAGTTGCTTATCACCATGAACTTGCAATCTCTTTACGTGGACCCCCTTGCGGGCATCCCCGAAGCCAGTCCAGAAATGCTTCGTTAGCAACTCAAACGAAAGAGATCTCTTTCCGCTAAAGACTGCCGTATTTCCTTGGCCCGACCTTCATGACCCGCGCCCATCAAAGCCAGCGCCGCCACTTTCCCAGCCTCTACACCAGGTTGATCAAAAGGATCAATCTCCAGCAACCCACCCGCATAGGCCGTGGCAATTTCCATGAACATGAAATATTGCCCCACGTGAAACGCATCTAATTTACACAGTTCTAGAATGCTCACCGGACGGCCTGCATCACACAAGGCAACTTCGGTCCCCAGGCGTTCTGCCTCAACAATATCATTCAAGGTTTTCCCATGGAGATGGTCAAACGCCGGCGAAGAAACAAACGGGGCCGGAACTTCAATCTGCTGCGCAAAGTCTCGGAGCTTTAAGAACGTGAACACTTTGTCATCCGGCCCTTCGGCGTAAAGCTGAACCTGAGAATGCTGATCCGTTGGCCCCACCGCCTTGACGGGCGTCGGCCCCCGGTGCACCACGGAACCATCTACCGCATGCTTTTTCCCAAGAGACTCGGCCCAAAGTTGCTTGAACCAATCCGCCAAAAGCCGCATCCGATGACTGTAGGGAAAGTGAACGTGAACATTTTTTCCCTGTTCCAAGTAAAGGACATGCGCCAAGGACCAAGCAAGAGCCGGGTCTTCTTCCGGCAAGCATTCTGCCAAGTTTCTATCCACCCGCGAAGCACCCTCCAGCATGCTCTGCGTGTCCAAGCCCGCAATTTCCGACGTGAACAATCCGACCGACGTCAATATGGAAAAACGCCCGCCCACGCCAGGAGGCACCGTCAAAGAAGCAAAACCCTGCTCATTACAAAGTTTACGAAAATGTCCTTGCGCCGGGTCCGTAGTAATGGTGAAGCGTTTCTTAGCCTCTTCTTCGGAGCCCACCGCCTTCTTCACGGCATCAAAGAAAACCAAAAACTCCGACGCCGTTTCAATCGTTCCCCCACTCTTTGAAATCACATTAAAGTGCGTCCGGTCCAAAGGAAGATTTTCGAGTAACGCCGCAATCCAGTCAGGATCCACGGAATCTGGAATAAAAATCTTCGGCCGACCGGAAGCGGGACTCCACTCTTGATAAATCGGGGCAAGGGCGGCCAAGAGAGCGGCGTTCCCCAAGGCGGAGCCGCCAATCCCCAAAACCACAAAGGCCTCTACGGTGCCGTCAGCCAAAACTTCCTTGGCTCGCTTCCGGCATTCAGCAAGGAATTCCTCTCTTGTCCCCAAGCCTCGCCATTCGGGGCGTTGATTTAAATGAGCCTCGCGGACCGCCGCAGCCCGAGGGAGGGCATCGGCAAATGCAGTGCGTGTTAGGCGGGCGTCAGAGCCACTGCCAAAAAGAGAAGTAAGGTCAACGTGAAGTGCCATGGTTCTTGAATTTCAAGAAGCCTAACATCTCAGGAAGACTCCCGTAAGCCTAAGGAGTGGTGTATCCTTTGTCCCCTGAATCATGCAGAAGAACAGCAATTCTCTCTTCATTCCCGTCATTGCTCTTCTAGGGCTCTTGGCGGTAGCGGTTTTGTGGTGGTTGCCAGCCGGCACGCCGAAGCCTCTTTACACTGATGTCGCTCCAGTCGACGGCACAGACAGGCCCGAGAACCCTATAAGCGCCATTTCTACAGACCCACTCCCTATCCCGGGCGGAGTCAGTCATGGAGAACGCACCGAACTGGACCTGCCTTCCGGGCCCGATGGACAGGGCCCCACAGGAGCTGCCATTCGTGGATCTGTCGTCACCACGGCAGGAAAGCCCGTTGCCAATGCCACCGTGACTTTGACGGAACGCCTTAGCATGGACCAACCGTTCATGACCTACGAAGAATCGGGTTTGCTGCAACGCACCACCACCACCCTCAAAGATGGGTCGTTCTCCATCCGACGCCTGCCCATCGGTAAAGAATTCTCTCTTTGGGTCAGCCATCTGTCCCACGCGCCGACGGAAGGTCCTCTCGTACGACCGCTCCCTGAGGAAGAACAACAACTTCCCCCTCTTGTTTTAGGAGATGGTTTTCGAGTCTATGGCTTCATTGCGGATGCCGGTGGCAATCCACTGCAAGGGGCCGCAATTGAACTACGCATGCAAGACACCCGTTTTCGGCCGGGCACGCATGCAGAATGGGATGAAAAAGATCGAGCTATCGGAAAACTTCGGACGATTCAGAGTCAACCCGACGGCTCCTATGAATTCTTACACCTCGGCTCTGGAATTTTCACGCTCACCGCTTCCCTCGAGGGCTTTGCCACAGGCAGAGTCATGCCGGTCGTCCTCATGGGCAGTAATCCTGACGCTGAGCACAACTTGGAGTTAGGAACGGAGTTCAAGTTAGGCGGGCGCGTGGTCGATGAACAGGGGACTCCAATCCCCGAAGCGACCGTTTCTGTTGCGCGCTCTCGCCCTCGTCCCATCCTCAGCATGGAAGGCGCCAGCCTTGAGGATGGCACCTTTGAAGTCGGAGGCTTACCCGAAGGCACCTATGGCGTAGCCGTTTCTTGCCCTGGTTATTCCCCCATGCGCATGACCCGCGTTCAAAGTGGGCGCATGGATTTGGAGTTCATTTTGGGTACACGCGGGGGCGTGACGGGAAAGGTCACCGACAGCCAAGGGAACCCTGTACCCCGTTTCACATTGGCACTGAGAAAAGTCAATCCAGGAACAGCCATGTTTGGCATTCCCGGAAGAGAGACACGAGTTCAAGATGAAGCCGGGATGTACCTATTTGAGGATTTAGAACGGGGTACCTACCGACTTCTCGTCACCGCAGCCGGCTTTGCCCCCACGTATAGCCCTGGATTTTTCGTCGAGCAAAACATCGTACGTGATGTCAACATCACCATGACTTTCGGCGCGGAACTTTCGGGGAAAGTCGTTTCCAAAGACCAACAACCTCTAGCGGGTGCCGAAGTCATTTTGCACGGTAAAGATTACAGCAACCAAGACCGCTTCTCTCTCTTTGGTGCAACCCTCGGAGACCCGAACAACATTCCAGGAACAACCGTGAAAACGAATGCGCAAGGTGTTTTCCACTTGAAAAATGTTTACACAGGTGATCTGCAATTGGAAATTGTTCACTCTGAACATCTCCCGGAATTTATCTTCCTTCACCTTCCCGAAGGTGGGAAAAAAGACATCGGCACGATTTCCATGCAAGCCGGCGGTGAAATTTCCGGCACGGTCACAAGCAAGGGCAGCAAAGTTCTTGCGGGATCTACGGTTTACCTCACCCGTCAAGGAGGAGGGCAGTTTCTCAGCAAACAAGCCGTTACGGATGCCATGGGGCGTTTCCTTTTCCAAGGTCTTGAGCCTGCTCGCTATGACCTCACCGCAGTCAGCGGCAAAGGCGGACCCTTCCTCTTCCCAAGCCAAAATAGTGGCGCGAAAAAGTCAGTCTCCCTGCAGTCTGGCGGTTTTGAAAACATCACTTTGCAGGCACAAGAATAATCACCACCATGTTGACCTCTCTTCTTCTTCTTCCCTTTCTTGCTACCCCACAAGAACCGATTTCTCCTGAATTACTGGAAACCGTCGGTAAAAAAGCGGTCACCTCCGCAGAAATTTCCGCAGACGACCTTCGCCTGCATATTGGCTATTTGGCCAGTGATGAATTAGAAGGCCGAGGTTCTGGTCGTCGTGGAGGGGCGCTGGCAGCGGAGTATTTTGTTTCTCAATGGAAACGCTTGGGTCTGAAACCCGGCAATGGAAAGTCTTATCTCCATGAGTTTGAAGTCAATGATCGTGAAAAAGGAAAGCGCATCAAACTAACTTGTCGGAACACTTGTGCCATTCTTCCTGGAACTGACCCCAAGATGAAAGACAAGTATTTAGTCATTGGAGGTCATCATGACCACGCCGGCTTGGGGGAACCGATGACCGGGGGGATGGGTGCCTACGGTGAAATTCATAACGGAGCCGACGACAATGCATCCGGCTCTTCGGGTGTCTTGGAATTGGCGGAATACTTCACCGCCCATCCCCTCAAACACCCCATTCTATTCCTCTCCTTCTCTGCGGAAGAGCGTGGACTTTTAGGAAGCAAAGCTTTTGTGAAAGACAAAGTCATCAACCCCAAAAAAATGTTGGCCATGATCAATTTAGACATGATTGGCCGGATGCGTGATGATTATCTCTTTGTTGGCGGCATGGGTACCGCAAAGGAATTTCACGAAATCCTAGACCCCGTCTTCGCGAAGAGCTCCCTGAACCTTGACTTAAGCGATAAAGGGGAAGCACCAAGTGACAATACTTCCTTTTATCATGGTGGAGTCCCAGCTCTTTTCTTCTTCACCGACATCCATGACGACTACCACATGCCTGGAGATGACGCCGACGGCATCTTGTATGACGAAGAAGTTCAGATTCTGAATATCGTCAAGGATTGCGCCATTGCCCTTGACCAAGTGAAAAAATTGAAATTCACGTCCAATGACGGCATGGGTATGCCCCCCGACTTTATGGAGCGGAATATGATGCATTTCCAGCACGCAATGGAGCGCAAGCAAAAGCTTGGAAAGCTTGGGGTCACCCCAGAGGAAGGCAAAGAGGTCATTAAAGCAAAAAAAGTCCGAGAGGACTCCGCCGCAGATCAAGCGGGCCTCAAAGCAGGGGACAAACTTCTCAGCATTGAAGGACGCGCCATGGTGACCATCTTGGACATGCGTCGCGCATTAGGCGGAAAAATGAAAGGGGAAACGGTGGAAGTGGTTTACTCCCGGTCGGGGAAAAGCCATACCGCTACCATTACTTTGCAATAGATGTTGGCTTGGGCACCGTGAGCTTCTTCCACGATGTCCAACGTTTTGCCGGATAAGTGAACTCTTGGGGGAAGTGTCGCATTTGCAACACTTCCCCTTTTTTAATTCCACGCAAGATTGCCCGCTGCAGCAAGGGGTCATTACGATCATGAGTGAGTTCGGCTAAATGCAAGGTGCCGTCGGTGGACTTCCACTCTAGGTACGGGCCAAGCGGACGGACACTCCGAAAGCGAACCGTGGCCCAATTTCCGCCGACTTCCGCCGATGGCCCCGCCTCCCAACTTGCCATCCCCAGGGTCAACATATCCGTCGTTGAATCCCAAAAAAGAGGGCGGCCCGATGGCCCTTCTGTTCTCAAAGTTGGATGTAATAAATCTTGCGTGGTTCCTCGCTGTGAAAGAGGTCTTAGTTCTAAATCAAATGTCTGAATGGTGCGCCCGCCATCACAAAGGACCTCGACAACCCCCAAAGACCCGTTCCATAAGACCCCGACCACCTCTTTCAGCAAAGGCTCTCCCTCCGCGCTTCCTAATCCAAGGGAAAGGGTGAAAAGTAGAACAACGAGCCGCAACATGCTACGTAGAATAGCGAATACCAGTCACTCATTTACCCCAATGAAACACCTCCCCCTCCTCCTTATTTTCTCGGCCATTCTCCTGGCCCTCTCCCTCTTTCTCACAGGAAATCCCTCCACACACAGTGTGGGGACCACCCTAGGAACTTCGGCAGATGCGGAATACACGAAAGATACGGCGGCAGTGGCGAATGTGGCCACCGTTGACGAAGACCCTGGCCAGGCGGCGGAATCGCCCACGCGAGTTGCCCAAAAAGGGCGGGGGCCGGCATCCATCAAAATCAGCACCATGATGGAAGGGGCTTCTGCGCCCATTACCATGGAATACCGTATTCGCAGTCGTTTAGACTCTTTGGGTTATGGCGGTGGCGGAGAGGACATAGGTTTCAAAAATGCGCAGGCTCCAATTTTAGTGAACGATTTAGAACCTCTGGAATACACCGTGGAAGTTCGCTCCATTTTCGGCCTCCTCCAAGAAAAAACCCTGGACTGTGTTGCCGGAGAAACCACGGAATTTTATTTCAGCCTTGCCCTCGCGGGCGCGATCCAAGGCAAACTCACGGACTCCGTCGGCCAACCCATTCAAGGTGCGGCCTTGCTGGCAAAGGAATGGAACAAAAACGATCTCGCTCGAAAAGTTCGGGCGCAGTCTCACATGGTAGACCTCGAGAAAAATAGCAGGAACCCAAGATGCACCACCGACGCCGACGGAATTTTTCTCCTCCCTGCCCTTGATGCCGGAGCTTGGGAAATCTTTGCCTACGCCGAAGGCTTCCAAACGGCTGTCCTTGCAGGAGAAGTGAATGTAGAAGCCGGCATTCTGACCACGCTTGACGAAAGAAGTCTCCTTGAGGCCGCCACCTTGGAACTGACCGTGGTCCACGGAAAATCAAAAAAACCCGTGCAAGGTGTATCGGCGCAATGGTCTCCTGAAAACCTCCGGGCAGGACTGATTGGGCTTGATTTCTGGAGAGTTTCCAATCATCTCACCGATGAGCAAGGAAAAATCACGCTGACGAACCTCCCCAATATTCCCATCGTCCTCAAACTGACTTTAGATGAGGCAGAACGAGCCTTTGATATCTCTCCGTGGCAAGGAAGTCTCCATCTTCCTGACCCGGGTGTTACGACAGAGAAAACGATTGCCCTCCAAACGGGTTTCGGCCTGGTTGTTCACGTCACCGATGAAATTACTGGAGAAAAACTGGAGGACTTCGAAATCATCAAACTTCAGCCCACGCAGGAGTCGCTGATTGGAACTGCACTCTTAAGAGACCAAAAGAGCGACTACACCCCCATTCAAACCTCGGCGGAACAGGGGATCCGCTTTCATCAAATCCCGGAGGGGAAGTGGACTTTACGCATTGAGAAAAAAGGGTATGCCCCCCTTGAATCTGAGTCTTTTTCTCTTAGCTTTGAAAACCCACTGGAACAACTTCAACTCAGTATGGTGGCCGGCGCCTCCTTGCTGGTTCATACTTTGGATGGAGAGGGCAACCCTCTTTCAGCGTCCATGATTCAGATCGCTGGACTGGACGGAAAATCACAGGCTGTGCGTACTGCAGGGGAAGACGGCTCTTGGCTGGAGCCCAATCTAAAGCCTGGGAAATACCAAGTCCTCTTGGTCCCGCAAGATGAAAAAGGACAAACTGATATTCTTTTTGAGTTTGTCACTCTCCATGCCGGGGAACAAATCGAAGTCACCTTGCAACCGTCGGGAGATTGTTCCTTACGTGGCATCTTGACCAAAGGAGGCATGCCTCAACCCAACATGGGCTACGCTATTTTGGCGGGTACCGGACTCGTTCGAGGAGAGACGGATGAGCAAGGCATATTTTTTCAAGAGAAGCTCAAGTCCGGTCTCGTTACTTTGATTGTGGGCGCCGTTGGAGGCGTCGGCAGTAATCATCAAACGACGGTAGAACTCTTCCCTGGAGAGAACGAGGTAGACATTCACCTGCCCGGCGGGGAAGTCACAGTCCATGTCGTGGATTCCAGCACCGGCGAAAGCATTGCGGGCATGACTGTCGCCGCACGTGAAAAAATGGCGCGAGGGAACCCTAAACTCAGTGTCACGGATGCCGATGGCATCGCCACCCTGGAATTTCTGGAAAGTGGAGAATGGGAACTTGCTGCCGGAAAAATGGTGATGCCGCTTTTCGGCGGGCCAGAAACCTACGGGGCCACCATGCGCTCCATCACCTATGAAGAAGGCGTTTCTACGGAAGTCACCTTAGAGCTGGGGCCCGGAGCAAGTTTTCGCACCCTAGTGCTGGGTACCGACGGCAACCCCGTCGCCGGCGCTTCCGTATTTTACCTAGATAAGTTTGGGCAACCCTTAAGCCAGCTTTCTGTGAAGTCAACCAACTCCAAAGGGGTTCGACAGCTTGATGGATTACCCGCTGGCCCCGGGCGCATTTTGGTGCGACACCCAGAAGCTGGCACTGTAGAAGTCCCTGTCGATCTAGTTGCAGGAGAATTGACGAAGGCACGTATCACCCTGGAAATGGGTTGCACTGTCTTTGTACAAGCCGTTGACGAAGAAGGCTATCCCGTTAAAGGGGTTCTAGTAAATGCCATTGATGACCGTGGCTCCCCCATCAGTGCCACCTATTCCATCGAGCAATCCCAAAGAACCAATGTGGCCTTCGTCCAAGGTGGGGCACAATCCATTGGGCCTTTGCCTCCGGGACGTTATACCCTTTTGCTGTATCGGCTAGGGATTCCCCCTCGTCGTCATGACTTAGTCATTGATGCCGGTGTGCCGGAAATGTACCTAGAGCTCCAGCCCTGATTTCACTCCTTCAAGCTTCGGATCCGCCCTTCCCCATGGCCGGAGAAATGGCTTCGCTTGCCGCAGCTTTGGCATGGGGATTTGCAACCGTTTGGTTTACTCTTGCTCTCAAGAAAGGTGGGAAGGCGGCGGAAGCCGTTTTCTTCAAGAACTTCTTCGGAGCCCTCTTCCTTGGCATCGTTGCGTTTTTTTTAGGCTCAACCCAAGGAGGCGGGGCGGTTGGATCCGGCAACCTCTCATGGCTTTTGGCATCGGGCTTCATTGGCTTGGCTCTCGGAGATTTGTTCTACTTCACAGCTCTGGCGCATATCGGCGTGGGAAGAACCTTAATCTTGACCCAAGTTACCCCGGTTGCCACGGCGATTTTGGCTTGGATGTTTTTGGATGAAACCCTCACGACACAACAATGGCTGGGCGCCTTCCTGGTGGTCTTTGGAGGCATCCTGTCGGAGTCTCGCCAACCCTCACGAACAGCGGGAGACAAGCTGGGGTTCTTGGCAGCCATCGGTTGCATCGTGGTTTTTTCTATCGGCAATGTGCTCACGCATCATGGAATGACGGATACGGGCATGGTGACTGCGGCCGCATGGAGACTCGGAGCTGGAGCGGCCGGAGTTTTGCTCCTTGCATCCCTTCGCAAGAAAGGATGGGAAATGCTGAAGTCTTCCATCCAGCCACACACCCGCAAATTTTTCCTCTTGCCATCTGCCTTGGGTACATGGCTGGGGCTCACTTTGCTCATGGGAGGTTTTAAGTATGCCAAGCAAGGGGTGGCTGCAAGCCTGGTTGCAACCACCCCCTTGGTTTCCATTCCGCTAGCCGTGATTTTCCTGAAAGAGAAACCCGGTTGGCGGGGCTGGGTCGGTGCTTTTTTTGTTCTTCTTGGCGTCATCGTTATGACCCAGTAGCTCAGCAAGAGTATCCTATGCACCATGTTTCACCGCGTCTTCATCGCAAACCGAGGCGAAGTGGCTGCCCGTATGGTCCGCGCCTGCCAGTCGCTTCGAATTGAAGCCGTTTGTGGCGCCTCCGAAGCTGACCTTGATGCTAATTTCGCCTATCTGGAAGAGGCCACCGATGTGATTTGCCTTGGCCCCAGTACCGCCGCTCACTCTTACCTCAATATGACGGCTATTCTTCAAGCGGCAAAGCAGAGCCATTGCACCGCCATCCACCCAGGTTGGGGGTTCCTTGCAGAAAACGCAACTTTTGCCGCGCTTTGTGAGCAACATGGTCTAACGTTCATCGGGCCGTCCCCCTCTATCATGGATCAAATGGGGCTCAAAGTAGCTTCCCGAGAAGCTGCGCAAGCCGTCGGCCTTCCGGTTGTTCCTGGCTCCGACGGTCCGCTGCATTCCCCCAAAGAAGCCATTCAAGTGGCTAAACAGTTGGGCTACCCCATTGCGCTCAAGGCGGATGCCGGTGGAGGCGGACGGGGAATCCGTCGGTGTGATCATGAGGGTGAAGTCAAAAAGGCATTCGCCGACGCCTCGAATGAAGCGCGCGCTGCGTTTGGAAACGCCACCTTGTACATGGAAAAGTACTTGGAAGGTGGGCGACACATTGAGTTTCAAGTCTTCGGGGATGGACGCGGCAATGCCGTTCACTTTGGGGAAAGAGAATGCTCCATTCAACGCCGGCACCAGAAACTTTTGGAAGAAGCACCCTCAGTTGCTCTGACTTCAGAGCAACGAGACCATTACGGGGAAATGTCGGCCGACGCCACCGCCGCGTGGAATTATGCAGGCGCCGGCACCATGGAATTTCTCATGGCACCGTCCGGAGAACTCTTCTTTCTAGAGATGAACACGCGGTTACAAGTGGAGCACCCCGTCACCGAAGCCATCACAGGGCTGGATTTAGCGCAAGCACAAATTCAAGTTGCAGCGGGGCAAAGTTTGCCGTGGGCGCAAGAGAATATTTCTTTCTCTGGCCATGCCATTGAAGTGCGCATCAACGCGGAAGACCCCGACCAAGACTTTCGACCCGCGCCAGGAACCATCACGGAATTCCAAATCGAAGGAGAAGGGATTCGCGTGGATACCCACCTACAGGCCGGAAGCAAAGTTTCACCGCACTATGACTCTTTGATTGCCAAAGTTATTGCCCATGGAGACACGCGGGAAATGGCTACACAACGCATGATCAAGGCGCTTGAGGATGCTGTCATCAAAGGTGTCCCCACCACCCTTGGCTTGCATCAACGCATTCTGAAAACCAACGACTTTCACTCTGGAGAGTTTGACACACTGTGGCTCGCACGCTGGATGGCTACCGAGTAACTCCTGCCCTCTTCCTTTGGGCAGCAAACATCCTCCTGGGTGTTTTATTGAGCTTTAGTTTTTTCGGCCGCATTTCCGACGCCCCGTCGGTATCCGTAGGCCTCTTTGGAGTTTTCGCTCTTCTGTCTAGCATTGGCATTCTCTCGCTGGGGCCTGGCCTTCTCAGCGTATTGCTTTGCAAAGTAATTCGTGGCCCCTTACAAGCGTGGGCTTTAGCTCTTTGCTGGACCATCGCTATTCTCGTTTTATTTATTGATACTCGTCTTCATGGTTTTTACGGATATCACATCAACTCCACGGTCATGGCTGCCATCTTCACCCCGGGCATTGAGCAATCCGTCAGCGTGGGTTGGGGAGAAATCCTTCCTCTTATTTTCATTGTCCTAGGCTTAGTTCCTGCGCAAGCATGGCTGGTTTCCCGTCGGCCAATGCAAAAAGAAACCCGATGGTCCCTTGGAATCATTACAGGGTCTTTGCTTGGATTCCTTGTCCTTCCACTCCTTGAATCTGCAGCGGGGCCAGATTTCAAAGGCTCCATTGCGGAGCGCGCCGATGCCATCCCCGGTCCAAACTTTGCAGACCCGATGGGCGTTTATTTTACAGACCTAGAAAAAAGGGCTCTCCTAGACATTCCGGCTCCAGACCTACCGGAAGACGCACCTTCCTGGAATATCCTTGTTGTGGTCTTGGATTGTCTTCGCGCCGACGCCCTTTCCCCCGGCGTGTCCCCGCGCATACATGCCTTTGCAGAAGATGCTCGGCAATTTCAAAATCACATGAGTGGTGGGAATTGGACCCAACACGGGATCTTCAGTCTGATTTATGGATGGCATGGCTCTTACTGGAAACCAACGCTGAA
>Ga0302119_10000781_pt1 | contig 14373 bp, 19 predicted proteins | sample AG5_Tmax_MG_FD_203114 | JGI IMG/M metagenome (GOLD analysis project Ga0302119, IMG submission 203114) | Marine microbial communities from Western Arctic Ocean, Canada - AG5_Tmax | ecosystem: Environmental > Aquatic > Marine > Oceanic | place: Canada: Western Arctic Ocean | collected 2017-10-01 | reverse complement strand
TGCTTTTACATTAGAAAAAAATAATAAACTTGTACCTAGATGGAACGTAACTTGGGATGGATTGGACTTATAATGTCAACACATGCAATGAAAAGATTTAATAAAAGCAAATATATAAAACAAGTATATGACTACGATAACAACATTGGTAATATACGTAACAGTGAACGTGGGTTCTCTACATTCATTGCAGAAGTATTAGATAGAATTGACGACCTTGCATCGACAAAATTAAGTGTATTAGAAATAGGAATTGGTGGTGGTGGAAGTCATGCTAATTACATGGAGAACCTAACAGATAGTGTAGTTTATGGTATTGATCATTTTGATAAAGATGGCAGAGAATTTTATAACGCAAGTCATGGCCAATATCATTATATTAGAGATAACTTTGATGAATTGTTAATAAACTTTGAGCAAGGTGAAGCTGATATACATCGAATTAATAAAGAACAAGCTGATAGAGGTAATGATGTTAAATTATGGTATGCATTAGATGGGTATACACAAGAGGCAGCTGACAAAGTTTATGACTTTAATAATGGTGCTATTGATTTTATAGTAGATGATGGGAGCCCCACCGGTCCTAACACATTATTGAGAGAATGGAAAGATAAAGTTAGTGACAATGGAATGATATTCTCGGGCAACATGTTTGGACAAGGAACTCAAGATGCATGGGATAAACATCAAAATCCTAGTTGGATAGAAGATAATTTAAAACTTATAGCCCAACTAGGATGGATAGCGTTTGATATGAAAGAATATGAAGTGTTAATGGAACCTGAGCCTCATACATGGTATATATGTAACTATATGTGTATATACGCAAAGGACTACAATCTATTTGAAGATATTTTAACAAAGTATGAACATAATATTACAGCAGGCAAGGAAAACTGGAAACATGATTAGATGGGAGTTCGCACAATGACAACACATGCAATGATTGATTTAGAGACACTAGGCACTACACCTGATTGTGCAGTGCTAACTATTGGTGGTGTTAAGTTTAATCCAAATGCAATAAGCGAAACATGGCAAGAGTTTTATTATAGATTTGAAGTAGATGAGCAACTAGAACGAGGTAGAACTACTTTAGATAGCACACTTAAATGGTGGGGTAAGCAAGATAAAGCAGTACGCGAAGAAGCACTAGGTGATGGGGATCGTACACCTGTATTAGAGGTACTTCAAGCACTTAATAAATGGTGTGTGGGTATTGACAGTATTTGGTGCCAAGGTCCTTCGTTTGATATGGTTATTCTTGAGAATATGTACAGCCAATACGATCATCACATACCTTGGCCATTTTGGAAAATACGTGATTGTAGAACGTTGTTTAGTATTATGCCAAAAGACCCACGTAAAGAAATAGAATTCGCGGCACACAATGCATTAGAAGATAGCAAAGTACAAGCATTATGTGTCCAACAAACAATAAAAGAATTAGGTTTAACCATAAGGTAAACTTGAGAAGTATTAGAAACATCAATTTTAAACTCATAAATCAATGTTTTAGTTGACATTTTCTAAATACTATTATACAATAAAGTAATCAAACACAGGAGAAAGTAAATGAGTACAAGAGATATAGTGCAAGACATTGTCAAGCACACAGCCGGCTTAGGCTTTATTACATCAGTAAAAGTAACAGGCACAGATGAAAGCACAACACTAGATGCAATGGATGCAGATCGTACAGTGATTTTACAAGCAAAGTTACACAACACAGTTGACGAGTTTAAAGGTGAATTTGGACTTGGTAACCTTGGATTTTTAGCAGGTGTTACAGCATTGCCAAACTATCAAACAGACGACTCAACAGTAGAGGTTGTAGCACGAGATCGTAATGGAGTATCAAGTCCAGATCATTTGATGTTTAGAGATGCTGAAGGTAACACAGACCAGTATCGTTTTATGTCAAAAGAAATTATTGAGCAAACATTACAAACAGTTAAGTTCAAGGGAGTTGAATGGGATGTAACACTTGAACCAACTAAAGCAAAAGTAAATGAATTACAAGCAGTAGCAGGAATATATGGAGGAATTGAACCAAACTTTACAGTTAAAACTGATAAAGATGCAAACCTTATTATTACTGTTGGTGCCGCTGACGGTAGTTTCACAGGCAAACGTACATTTGCACAAAATGTAAATGGTGAAATCACAGAAGGTTATGCATGGCCGTTACTTCAAGTACTAGCAATTTTAAAACTTGGAATGAGTGGAGCATGTATAATGCAAATCAGTAAGAAAGGAGCATTGTTAATTGCAGTTGATTCTGGCATTGGCAAATATGATTATATTTTACCAGCATTAACAGTATAAGGATAAGACGAAGTGGCAGATATAAAAAACCTAACAGAAAGCAATAAAGACTACAGTGTCTTCTTACCAAGCATTAGTAGTTTTTATTCTAAGTTCATACGACAAGCACAAAAACGTCCAGACTTTGTTATGCCTGAACGTATGCCTAAGGGATTTGAGTTTGGTATAGATGGATTTGATTTTCTAAAACCAAAAGATGTTTACTATAATTATAAGTGGGGTTTATACTCTGCAGGTCATGCCACTCGAGATACAGTAAAGAGTGACGAACAGGAACCAATGATACAAAAACGTGATCGTGAGAATAGTTTTATCTTAGGTGACAGTGGCGGGTATCAGATTGCTACTGGTGTTATCCAATGTGATTGGAAAAACTTTAAAACAAATGATGACTTACGTAAAACAATTCTTACTTGGTTAGAACATACTGCAGACTATTCAATGATACTAGATGTTCCTACACTAGCGGCTGCACCACCTTTGAATGCAAAGACAGGGTTAACAGACTGGGTAGATTGTTTAGAATATACAATGCATAACAATGATTACTTTGTTAAAAATAGAACAGGTAACACTAAGTTTTTAAATGTGTTACAAGGCAACAACGAACAACAAGCAGATGATTGGTATGGTGCAGTTAAGCATTATCCTTTTGAAGGATGGGCAATGGCTGGCTATAACATGAAGCAGTTACATCTCGCATTACGTAGGCTTATTGTATTACGAGATGAGAAGATGCTTGATCCAGGTAGAGATTTAGTTCACTATCTAGGAACAAGTAAGTTAAATTGGGCATGTATTTTTACAGCCATACAACGAAATATTAGAGAAACTATTAATCCTAATATGATGGTAACATATGATGCGGCTAGTCCGTTTATTACGACAGCAAAAGGACAAGCATATAGTCAATGTGTACATAGGAATAATAAGTTTAGTAATGTTATGGAACAAGCAGTAGATGATAAACGTTTGCAATATAGCAACATACCTTTCCCATTCAATAGTCCAATTGGACAACGTATGAATATGGGTGACCTTTGTTATATGGGTCCTGGTATGCTTAATAAGATTGGCAAGGAAGGTAAAACAAGTTGGGATAGTTTCTCATACTTCTTGCTAATGGCACACAACGTTTATCAACATATTGAAAGTGTACAAAGAGCAAATGCATTAGCAGATATTGCCTGTACAAGATATAAACCAAGTCACTTAGAATGGAGCAAGGTAAAAGCAAAACAAGAAGAATTTGATTTGTGGGTTCCACGTGATGTAATTTACGTTACGGAATTTATAAACAAATTGTTTAAAAGCGAAACACCAATGCAGTTGCTCGACCAAGGAGAGGCTATGTTAACAAACTTTAGTGGAATGAAATCTATTAAATCATCACAAAGTTCGTTTGATAGTTTATTTGATTCTGGTGACAACATTCAAGAAGAGTCAGACGGTGAGTTTACCGCAGAACAAGTAGAAGCAGCGGAGGATTTCTTAGAACAACTATAAACAAGGAGAAGTACAATGGGAACAGGAACAATCAACAGTAAAAAAAGATACTTAACAAGTTTAAAAGAAAAACATAGGGAACTTGACAATGAAGTAATAATGTTATATAGTAAACATATAAGTGATGATATTATTAAGCCCTTAAAACAAAAGAAGTTGTATTTGAAACAGCAAATTATGGAACTAACAACAGAAATTAACGAGATGATATAATGAAAAGAGATGTAGGTGTACAAGGAGATACAAAGTATTTTATAGGTAATGAAGTTGAGAAAACTCCTGCATTACATATGAAAACATTATTTGTTAATGGTATGCTTGATGCTGATGATGTTGTTGCTAACGCAAAATATAATGGCATTGATCATGTATACTTAGGTGCTAATCAAAGTTTTTGGTTAGACGACAAAGACGCTTCGGGTGTAGCAACACCAGAACAATTTAGAGGATGGAATAATTTATTTAATAAATTAAGAGAAGCAGGGCTTTGGATTACTTTAGATTATGATCTAAAATATCATTCATGGGTATTGGAACAAGACTTTAACAAATATGAAAGATTTATTAGTATGATTAGTGCTAAATTACCAAACATTGATCAACTAAACAAACATGCTAGACTTAAACTAGATGATAGAGATTTTAAGTATAGTAATGATGGCGTATGGGTTCACCCTGTACGACAACTAAAAACCCAGGAAACTATCACAACCTGGGATGAATATAAAGATGATAAGGAGATATAACAATGACTAAGAAAATTCGTTTAATTGACGAAAGTACAGTTAGTGCAGATGCCCCGACAGCAGTAGTAACTGACACTTTACATACAGATGCGGTTGAAACTGCAACTGTGAAGCAACTTATGAAATATCTTGAAGCAATTGACTGGAAGTTATGGGAAATGCTTAAGATTATGAAAGCAGAACAAGAAGAAGCTGATGAAGCAGATTCTGTTGATGACGATAATTTACCAGGATAAGGATAGATAATGATTGACATAGTACAAAGACAAGTATGGGTTACGTTTCAAAAGGAAGGTGTACATTTATACCCTGCCGCTAAAGACGACCCAGCACTTGCAACAGGTGGATGGGATGATGTTTCATTTTTAGGTGTAGCACACAGGCACATCTTCCACTTTAGAGTAGCAATTGATGTATTCCATGATGACAGAGATATTGAATTTATTCAATTCAAACGTTGGCTTGAATCGTTGTATGCTACAGATACATTAGAACTTAATCATCGCAGTTGTGAGATGATTGCAGAGGAACTAGCACAGGAAATACACAACAAGTATCCTAACCGTTCAATAACAATTAGTGTTGCTGAGGATAATGAGAACGGAGCAACAATGACTTTTAACCCTAAAAAAGGATAAAGCAATGTCAGAAATTAAAAAAGATATTTCAGTTAATATGCCTGGTACAGGTAATTATTTTAAACTGATGGGCTATTATAATATTAATGATATTAAGTATGATTTACTTAAAATTATTCAACCTTATGATGGATATATGTATAACGAGAAAGAAACTAATAAACTTATTAGTGTATTTAAATCATATTTAGGCGACTTGAAGAGAAGTTACAAGGTTTATAGTTTTGAAATTGCACCAACTGAAAAGGAAAATGCAATTACATTTGATATTCAAATCAAAATGCAAAAGGACAGAAGTCCTAAAAAACTAAAAATCCATGTAGGTAAACTTTGGTTACCAAAAAAAGAGGAAGAAGAAGAAAAAGATGCGTAAGTTATTTTATATGGGTCTTGAACCCTACGAAGGCCGCTACACATTACAGTTACAAGACTGGAGTGAAGCGGCATTTAAAGAGCGTGGTATAGATTATGTAATCGTGCCAGGCGAAACTATCGACAACACTAAATCAATTTCAGTAGGACAAGTGTTAGACGCACATGGTCGATCATACTTTGGTATGAGTCAACTCATGAACCTGGTACAAATGATGCGGAATGGAGAGTGCGGAGGAAAAGATGTGGTTTTCTTTGAAGATATGTTTCAACCTGGTATTGAAAGTCTTCCATATATTATGTGTCAAATTCCAGAAGAACAACGACCAAAGATTTATTTACGTTGTTTAGCACAAGCAATTGACCCTGATGACTTTGTTCATGTATGGGGTATGAGTAAGTGGATGAGTTTGTATGAACGTATGTGTAACGAAATACCAAATGTACACATACTAGCAACAAACGAAGAAATGGTAGCTCATATGAGAATTGCTAATTGGAATGCACCTATCTATAATATTTCAGGTTTAAGTTTTGGTAAGAGGGAAGTGCTCTCCAGAATTAACAACCAAGTTAAGCCATGGGCAGAACGTAGTGACAGAGTGGTATTTGCCGCACGTTTTGATCAGGAGAAGCAACCAGACTTCTTCATGGATATTATTGAGAAAGTGAAAGTTATTAATCCTAATATTGAATTTGCAGTACTAAGCGGCGGACCGTTGCGTAGTAACAATCAAAAGTATTTGGATAGAGCTTTACAAATGGAAGCGGATGGCAAACTTACAATCCTAAAAGACTTACAAAAGAATGAATACTATAATGTAGTTAATGATTCTAAAGTAATGTTTAATTGTGCATTGCAAGACTGGGTGTCTAATACAGTCAGTGAAGCAGATGCATTGGGTTGTAATGTTGTTTATCCTGCATACAGAAGTTTTCCAGAAACATTTGCAAACGATCATACAAGACTTTATATGCCTTGGAGCAAGGAAGATGCAGTAAGTAAAATCTTACAAAGCATTAAAGCACCAAGCAAGAACATGGGTAAAATTAGTGATCATACTAATGGTACTATTGATCGTATGCTTGATATTATGGAAGGCAGTTATAAACATAACAACTGGTTACGTAGTGGTAATAGGTATCGTGATCATGTAGCAGAGGAAAAATATTAATGAAAGTATTAGTAACAGGAGCATCAGGATATATAGGTTCACAAACTTGTTATTACTTGCACCACCAAGGGCACACTCTAGTTGGTGTAGATAGAAATATGATTAAACATCAATACTGTAGAGAAACATATATTGGAGATTACAGTGATAGTGTAATGGATATTATGTTACAAGATGTAGATTGTGTAGTTCATATAGGAGCAACAAGTTTAGTAGGGCCTAGTGTATTAGATCCTAGCAAATATTATAATAACAATGTAGTAGGAACTCTAAAACTACTTGATGGGTGTAAGAAGCATGAAATTAAACGTTTTGTCTTTGCAAGTAGTGCCGCAACATATGGTGAACCAGATGGAGGAGTGTGTTTAGAAACTGAACAACACGAACCTATGAATCCATATGGGTGGAGCAAACGTATGACAGAGATTATGTTAAATGATTATGCTACTGCATATGGAATAAACAGTGTTAGTTTACGTTTCTTTAATGTAGCAGGTGCAGACACACTTATGCAACACGGACAAGAAAAAGCGGCAACACATATTATTGCTAAACTTATAGAAATGACTATGGAAGGTAAAGACTTTACATTAAACGGTGGAGAATTTGATACACCAGATGGAACGTGTGTACGTGATTACGTACATGTAGAAGATGTTGCAACAGCAATAGACAAAGCAATAGATTTTTTATTCTTTAGTTCCAATAGTGGAGCACATATATTTAATTTAGGTAATAAAAATGGATATAGTAATTCAGAAATTGTAGAAGCAGTAAGAAGAAACACACCTCTAGAACCTAATGTAACAATTGGACCTGCTAGAGATGGGGACCCTGCTAAGTTAGTAGCAGATACTACATTAGCAAATGAAAAACTTAATTGGACACCAAAATATGATCTTGACACTATAGTTAAAACAGCATATAATTGGTATAATAAAAAGACGACATCCACGTCGTAAACTCGGAGTAAAATAAATGGAAATAAGCAACGTAATTAAACAAAGAATTTTAGCAAAGAACAAAAGATTTCATTGTAATGATAACATATCTGAATTCATAGAAGATGGTGAATTAGATTTATTACAAAAAGAAGTAGAAGGAAAGTTACAAGGAGTCTTAGAAAGTCTTGTAATTGATACAGATAACGATCACAATACAAAAGAAACTGCAAAACGTGTAGCAAAGATGTATGTAAAAGAAACATTTGGTGGTAGATATGAACCAGTACCAAGAGTTACAAGTTTCCCTAACATGGGTTATAAGAGTATGTACACTAGTGGACCAATTAGTATTAAGTCAACATGTGCTCATCACTTGCAAAACATTGTAGGTAAAGCATGGGTAGGCATTATTCCAAATGGTCAAGTAATTGGCTTGAGTAAGTTTAACAGACTTATACATCACATTGTTGAACGTCCACAAATACAAGAAGAGATGACAACACAGATTGCTGATGCACTAAAAGAATACGCACATACAGAACATATTGCAGTAGTAGTAAAAGCAGAACATCATTGTATGACTCATAGGGGAGTACGTGAGCATGAATCAGATATGACAACTGCTATAATGCTAGGTGCATTCCATGATGACCCAGCAACTAGAGATGAGTTCTATAAGATTTGTATGAGTATGAAGGGGCATAGTTCATAATGAAACCTAATAAAATTTATTACTCTTGGAAAGACACAGAACATATGTGTAATCAACTCATTAATCAACTTTATAAAGATGGATGGAAACCAGATTACATAGTAGGAATTACACGAGGAGGTAATGTACCTGCTACTATTTTAAGTAATATAACTGGAATTAGATGTGAAGCATTAAAGGTTGCTTTACGAGATGGTGAGTCTGGTAAGTCTGGTGATAGTGTTGAATGGATGGCTGAGGATGCCCTAACAGGTAAAAAAATTCTAATAGTAGACGATATTAATGATACTGGTGCTACATTCAAATGGATTAGCAATGATTGGAAACTTAATGGACGAGCAGGCGCCTATAACAATGTTCGTTTTGCTGTTTTAACTGAGAACTTATCAAGTGAGTTTGATGGCGTTAATTATTGGTGCCATGAAGTAAATAAAGCAGAAGAAGATGTGTGGTTAGTTTATCCATGGGAAGGCGATATAGAGTATGGACAAACATAATGTATCAAATAAACTATGAATTTGTTGAAATTCCGTATATTTTACCATAAAACCGTATATTTTACCATAAAACCGATGTTTCTTGGTTGACAAGATGCATATATTGTTGTATAATGTGTATACAATAACCATAAAAGTCAGGAGACTACAATGAAAAAACTGCTAATAACTGCGATTCTCGCATTTTTTCTTGCCACAAGTGCGAATGCGGCAACATTTAAGAGCTATTATGATTACGCAACAAGTCTAAATACAGGGTTGCAAATCAGCTTTTCTACATCAATGATTAATAATTATGAACGTAGCAATAAAACATACAAATCACTTATTGATCAATTCGGTCACTTGTTTGGACACTATAGTTGGTTCCAAGATCTAATAGAACGCCATGCGTTTCAAGTTAACGAAATTATTAAATTTAAAGAACTAGTTGACACAAACAATCAAAAAGTGACATTAGTTAGCACTGACTATAAAGTCACTGAAGGTGTTATTGTGACTAGAGGTGCAACAGAAGTTACTGAATCAACCGCAGTTGTTGAAGAAAACAATGGTGTAACTATTAAAGAATTTGCAGTAGTTACTAAAATTTACAGTACACCTGTAAAGAAACATTATTGGAAAAACAATCAAGAAATTAAAACATACAGTGATGGAACACAGGGTGTTACTAATAATACATCAACGTTAGGCATTACAAATACTGTTGAAACAGAATCAAAAGTAGAACGTGAACTTATTAGAGAGTATGCAATTCTTATTCCTGACGAAGATGATACTCCACTTAATATTCTAACTGAAGCAGAATATCTTGCAAGGGCAGATGTTAGTCTATATGATACAGACACATATAGAGAAGCAGTGTGGAATATGAATAGTAGAATTAACAAATGGTATACTACTGAAGTTTTATCAAAACACTATGGTAATCATTTAGAAGTAGTAGGTGCACCAGCCGCTTGGAGTAGAGGATACACAGGTGATGGTAGTACTATTGCTATTTTAGATTCTGGTATTGATATGGACCATTCAGAATTTACAGATAGTATACTAGGTGCAGAATGTTTTACTAAGGCTTGTGCGAGAGGCTATGAAACTATTGATGACCTAAACAGATACTCACACGGAACACACGTTGCAGGTATTGCGGCCGCTAACTTAGATGGCGTAGGTACTACAGGTGTTGCATACGATGCAGACTTACTAATAGCCAAGACAGCATATGATTTTGGTTATTTTGATTTTAGTGTAGTCGACGAGGCAATTGCTTGGGCAGTAAATAATGGTGCAGATGTAATTAATATTAGTGCTAACTATCGATTTGATAGAACATATATGAATAGTTTAGTAGAACTTACACCTGGATTATATGAGTCAACTGATACACGTGGACGTAATGGTATTACATATGACAAGTTTGGATATTCAGCTTTATTAAGCAGTGACGTGTATTACAAAAACATAGTTGAGTCAATGAAAGGACACGAAGCAGTATTAGTACTAGCGGCAGGTAACCAAGGAGCAGATGTTGCAGGGCAACCTGGTTTTATTGCACTTGATAACGAAGTTGGTGATCGTGTTTTAATTGTAGGTAACTATGATACTCGTAGTGGTAAGATACACAAATCAAGTAATAAAGCAGGAACAGTATGTTTTGATATAGCCACAGATGGCACTTGTAATAATAATGATCGTATTAGTGATAGATACTTAATGGCACCAGGACAGTATGTAGCGGCTCCTGATAATAATGGAGAGTACATAACTAACTCTGGTACATCAATGTCAGCACCAGTAGTAAGTGGAGCAGTAGCAATTGTACATCAAATGTGGCCACATATGACAGGCGCAAATCTTTCTAAGTTGTTATTAAATACAGCCAGCAAAGACATTGCTAATTATGATGTAAACATACACGGACAAGGATTACTAGACTTAGACGAAGCAACACTACCACAAGGTGCTATTGGATTAGTTACCACAGGTAGAATAGATGGCAACAGAGTTAATGTTAGTGATAGTGGAACAATTGCATTGAGTGGTGGTGGAAACCTTTCAGCACTGAGCTCAATGATGGTAGTTGATGATTATGATAGAGATTATTACTTTGATGCTAATAGCATGGTGCAAACAATAGATACAAGGACAGCAAGTCCTACATTATCAGCAATGCATGGTTTTGCACCAGATTACTATATTGGATACAATGGCGGTAGTATTGTTCCTTTAACGAATACAGGAACGCATATTGCAATTAATGATAATAATAATAACATTAGTATTGTACAACAATGGAATAAGTTAACAGTAGGTCTTGTAAATGAACAAGATAGTTTCTTAGGCAACTTTGCAAACAGTGAACTTATGAGAGTTAACAACTCTAATACTGCATACTTTGGATATACTGATAGCATAGACTTGTATAATGGTATAAATGTATTTGGTAGTGCAACACTAGGTGCAACACGACTTAATGTAGACAGTAACTCTATGCTTAAGAGTGCTGATATGATGGTGTCTAATAGTGCAACACTTGGTATAAAACAAACAGACGGTGGTACTACGTTTGGGTTTGTAGTAAGTATGCCAGTTGGCATTACAAGCGGTGATGCACACTTTAATATTCCTAGCAGTGTTAGTGTTAATGGTGACGTTAATAATATAGACATTAACAGTTCATTAAAGGCTAACAAGAGAGAAATTGACGTTGGAGTATTTTATATAAATAGAATTACAGATACATCTTCATGGACAGCAAATATTGAAATGCGTAATAATTATGCAGGTTTAGATGAAACACAAGTAACTGCAGGTATAACATATAAGTTAGTATTTTAATGCAAATAGAATCAACACAAAATATTTATAAATTTCCAATACCAAAAGCAACGGATACAGGAACATATAATAAACGAGGCAAACTTGAAGTCATAGCAGGACCTATGTTTGCTGGTAAGAGTAGTGAGTTACTTAAACGACTACTCTTTATAGAACACAGTGGACATAAAGTGCTAGTGTTAAAACCGATTGTGGACGACAGATATCATAGTGATAACAAAGATGAAATCGTAACACACAATAAATTAAGACACCCAGCCGTATCAGTAATTGACTTAGAACTAGTAAAAGACAATTACACAATTAGACCATATAATTTTCATACAGTGTTTATTGATGAAGTACAATTCTTTGATACAAATGAAACTATATGGTTTGTAGAAGAAGGTTTACGTGCAGGCGTAAACTTTGTAGTAGCAGGTCTTGACCAAGACAGCAGAGGAGTACCATTTGAAACAACTGCACGTATGCTATCATTAGCAGATGAAGTAGTTAAAATTAAAGCATTCTGTACAGTATGCGGCATTGATGCTGGTAAAACACAAAGACTAAAAGCAACAAAAAACTCAGAGAGAGTAAAAATAGGCGGCGCTGAATCATATGAACCACGTTGCCATGAACATTGGGAGCCAAAATAAAATGACAAAATACAAATATGTAAGTACAAAAGAATATGTAGATCAGTTTCCTGTCGCTTATAGACAATGGAGAGCGGAGAGTCACTGTAACATTATTCATGGATATAGTTTTAGTATGAGATTCTTTTTCGGTACTAACGACTTAGACATTCGTAATTGGGTAGCAGATTACGGAGGCATGCGAGAACTTAAACAAATGCTACAAGATCAATTTGATCACACTCTGTTAGTAGCAGAAGATGATCCTCATAAAGATTGGTATATGGAAGCCAACAAACTTGGCATTGCAAAAGTAGTAGAACTTCCAAAACTTGGGTGTGAAGGATTAGCAGATCAGTTATACAAATATGTAAATGGAATATACATTCCAGATATGTGGGGTAAAGCAGAAGCAGATCGTTTATGGTGCTTCAGAGTAGAAGTTCGCGAAACACAAACTAACATGGCATATAGAGAAGGCCATAGGGAAGATGGCGAAGACTTATTTGCATAGGAGAATAATATGAAACACGGAGAACTAATTACCACACACTATAAAGAGGATATCTATGGTAGTAGAGCAGAAGTATATCGTATGGGTGCCAACACTTATTCAATAGCATATTTTAATTCAAATGATGCAATGTTAAGAACTAAACACTTTACAAATTCAACTTTAGATTCTATTGAAGATAAGGCAGAGAATTGGGCACTAGGATAAGATACGTGAGGCATAAAAACTAAATACATATATGCTACTAAATAGCCCATTAGAAATAGAACTTACAACAAAATGCACTCTTGGATGCCCTGCTTGTCCACGCAATGATCCTAAAGAGAAAAAAGAAGATTGGGATGTAGGACATATGGACACCAACCTTGCTAAAAGTTTTGCAGATGATCCAACTGACCGTGTCTATCTTTTTGTAGGATGTTATGGTGATCCAATATATCATCCAGACTTTATAGACATTGTACGATACTATGTGGATAGAAATAAGGTTCTTACTATCCATACTAATGGTAGTTTTAAAAAACAAAAGTGGTGGGACGAATTAGCAAGTCTTAATTGGTCACGTAAGCAATTATTTAACTTTAGTGTAGACGGACTAGAAGAAACAAATCATTTATACAGAATTCGTGCAGACTGGAAATCCATTATGATGGGAATGAAAACAATGGGAGCACTTCCGTTAGATCGCAAACCTATATTAGATTGGAAATATTTGGTATTTCCGTATAACGAATATCAAGTAGAAGACGCAAGAAAACTTGCAAATAGTTTAGGAGTTGATAGGTTTATGCCAGTTACAAGTGAAAGAGATATTAACAATTATCATGCTGATGATCCAGAAATATATAGGTGGCCAAATGATAAAGCCTAGATGTTTACTATACAACATGCCTATGTTTTTATCTGCTGATAACAGACTAAAGCCTTGTTGTTTTTTAAATCCAACGTTTAGTTGGAATGAATTTAAAGAATGGGGCAAACAAAATGGACTAAACGTAGAAGAAGACTTAGATATAACAAAACACAAGGTAGATACAATATTAAAAAGTCCTACATGGTTAGCAGTAATAGATGGATTTGAAACAGGCAATACTCCACCGGAATGTCATCGTGCCTGTGGGCCTGGTAGCTATACTAGTACAACACAAACTGCTAAACATAGCGATTATACAGGAGATAAGAATTGAACATAGCAATATTTGGATGTGGTATGGTTGGTACCGCAGTAGCAAACTTCTTAGAAGAAACATATCAAGGTAGCAAGACTAAAATAGTAAGAGTTGACCCACTACATTACCCAGAACAAGATCCACAACAAGCGGCTATGGAAGCCGATGCTATTATTATTTGTGTTCCTACTCCTAGCCAATACTTTGGAGCGTGTGATGATAGTATAATACAAAAAGTATTAGCACTATGTGATGAACGTACTCCTATTTTACTTAAAAGTACAGTAACACCAGATTTAATACAAAATTACCCA